>JACCDU011231212.1_pt1 | contig 12084 bp, 9 predicted proteins | sample 7446081 | NCBI WGS metagenome assembly JACCDU01 (sample SAMN15323447, study PRJNA562643) | freshwater metagenome | isolation source: river surface water | place: USA:Blue River Watershed | collected 2017-08-17 | reverse complement strand
GCGGCATGCGCACCCGATCGCGCGCTACCCAAAGCTTCAGCGTAGAGCGCGTTGATGCGCAAGCGCGGCACAATGGCCTCATTCAAGGTGGCGACCCAACCTTGCTTTGTTTTATGCACCAAGACATCAGGCACGGCAAAATCAGCTGCGGGTTTGCTCCACGCACTACCGGGTCTGGGGTTGAGTCGCATCACCAACGCATGGGCGCGGCGCAACATGTCTGCATCGCAATGCATCACTTCACGCAACTTACTCATATTGCCTGTCGCCAGCACGTTTAGGTGCTGCTGGCACAACGCGCGTGCAACCTTGACGAGCTCCGTATCACGCGTCTCCGGATATAGCTGCGGGTCGGCAAACTGCAACTGCAGATCCAGACACTCCGACAGATCGCGCGCCGCGACTCCCGGTGGATCAAACGATTGCAACAGTCTGAGCGCGTAGTGAAAATCATCGACCTCGAGACCAAGCTCGGGATTCATCCAGCCAACAATTTCTTCAAGAGGCGAAGCCAGAAAGCCATCTTCATTGAGCTCTTCAATCAGCAACGCGATCAACGCGGCATCTCGCTGCGTTGATCGTGTGGTGCCTAATTGTTCAAGCAAATATTCTTGCAAGCTACTCTGACGTGCTTGCTCGTCACGATCGCCAAAATCATCCTCGGGTGTCGCGCGACGCAAGTCCGCCGTGAACTCCTGCTGCTCGTCCTGACGTTCGGTCTCGTCCTGGCGTTGTTCAGTTTGCAGCTCGGTTTGCTGTCCGACCCGGTCATCATCGACCGAAGCTGTTGGCTCAAACTCTGCGTCTGCTGTTAAACCACGCTCGGCAAGCTCAAAAGCGACCTCGCCACGCTCGTCCGCGTCATAGGTACCCTCGATCGGCTCGGCGACTGCAGGCGCCGCCTGCAGGTCTTCCGTATCTTCCCCTTCTTGTTCTAGCATGGGGTTGTCGGCCAGGGCATTGGCCAGTTCAAGTTCAAGCTCAAGCGTCGACAGCTGCAACAATCGGATCGATTGCTGCAGTGCGGGGGTCATTGTTAACTGCTGACCCTGTCGAAGTTCAAGATGATGACGACTCATTCCTACAACTCGTGGTTACAATAAATTCATGATGAAAACAGCCCACACCTCGACTACGGTCAGCCAAGACGCCCAATTACTCGGTCGCACGATCTTTCGACTGGCGCTTCCCCGCATCATCATGCGGGTATCCGTTCTGATCGCCATCGTGCTTTGCTGGTACTGGATCATGGGACTAGTCTATAGCACCGGCATGTCGCTGAACTACAAAGCCTACAAGGGGCTTGAGGCCTTTGGCCCGCAAGTCGCCGAGTTCCTGACTGGCATTAACAAGTACATCTGGATCGTGGTCAACATCATCATCTCGCTGATCGCCCTGACCCTCACACGCGGCTGGTTTGTTCAGAGCATGGCGCGCGGCAGAGCCGCCCTCATCCCGCTTGGTGTGTTTCGCGACCTGTGCACCAAGCTCAGCCCTCAGGTGCTGGAAGTCTTGCGCTGGGTCTGGAAGGACCCTCAGGTACCCGTCACCATGGGCATACTGCAAACCACACTGAAACAAATCCTGACAGGTCGTGTCACCAAAATGGCACTGGCTCAAGAACAACGCGAAGAACTCGAGCACGCCCTCCAACCACCCCAAAAGCCCGGTGTCCAGCACAAAGACTCCTCTGGCTTTCGCGAACCGACTCTGATGGCCTAAGTAATTTTAGTCCTCTAAAATTCACAAAACCGCACCTTTTTGGTGCGTTTTTGTTTTCTTTCGGTATATTCAGCGGGCAAATACTTGCGTGAACGCTGTTTTTATGTTCGACTAACAGCTTATGACTTCTTTTACCGCAGCTGGCGTCAGCACCTCGATGAACCACTCGACCTCACAGGGTCGTGGTTTTGTCGCGCTCGGCACTTCTGCTTCAAATTTTGCTGCGCTATCGCTACTACTAGCGATCGGTTGCCGGGCCTAGTGCCCCGTGGCAGTCCGGCAGCCATCCGCCACTACTTTCAGTACCCAAATTCCCATTGATTGATCCGGCCCCTGGCCGATAGCTGGTAAACCACCGGCAAGCGACTTCCGGATTCGCAGACTTGATCCGCAGTCACTGAAATAGACACGAGGTAAATGATGCTTAAGAACCCAGCTACTAAATACGTTCCGTTCAAACCCTTCGAACGTGATTTTTCAGAACGCACCTGGCCCAGCAAGCGGATTACCCATCCGCCTATCTGGATGAGCACCGATCTGCGCGATGGCAACCAGTCGCTGATCGAACCCATGAGTGTCGAGCGCAAACTGCGTTTCTTTGACATGCTGATCAAGATCGGCTTTAAAGAAATCGAAGTGGGTTTTCCTTCCGCCTCGCAAACTGATTTTGATTTTGTCCGCGCCTTGGTGGACGAAAAGCGCATCCCTGATGACGTCACCATCATCGCCTTGACCCAAGCGCGCCCCGAGCTGATCGAGCGCACGGTCGAAGCCGCTGCCGGCGCCAAGCAAGCGATGATCCACTTGTACAACGCCTGCGCACCGGGCTTTCGCCGCATCGTGTTCAACATGAACCGCGAAGAAGTCAAACAGGTCGCGATCGAAGGCACCAAGTGCGTCATGGAATGCATGGCCAAGCATCCTGAAACCAATTGGTTCTACGAATACTCACCTGAAGTGTTCAGCACCACCGAACCTGACTTCGCGCTTGAGGTCTGCAATGCGGTGACAGAAGTCTGGAAACCAACACCTCAGAAAAAAATCGTTTACAACTTGCCTGCGACGATCGAGGCCACCACGCCAAACATGTATGCCGACCAGATCGAATACATGCACAACAATCTGAACAAGCGCGACAGCATCATCATCAGCTTGCATCCGCATAATGACCGCGGTACAGCCGTGGCCGCCGCCGAGCTTGGCGTGATGGCCGGTGGCGATCGCGTCGAAGGTTGTTTGTTCGGCAACGGCGAGCGCACCGGTAACGTTGATCTGGTCACGCTTGCGTTGAACTTGTACACACAGGGCATCCATCCAGGTCTGGACTTCTCGGACATTGATGAAGTGCGCCGCTGCGTGGAAGACTGCAACCAGTTGCCCGTTCACCCGCGTCACCCTTATGCCGGCGACTTGGTCTTTACGGCTTTTTCAGGTTCACACCAGGATGCCATCAAAAAGGGCTTCGCAGTTCAAAAACCCGATGCCGTCTGGGAAGTTCCCTACTTGCCGATCGATCCCGCCGATCTCGGCCGCAGCTACGATGCGGTGATCCGCGTCAACAGCCAGTCGGGCAAAGGTGGCGTGTCCTACCTGCTTGAGCAAGAGCATGGTTTGGCTTTGCCACGTCGCTTGCAAATCGAATTCAGCCGTGCGATTCAGCGCGTCACGGACGAGACTGGTCGCGAAGTGACCGCAGGCGATGTGTACGATATTTTCAACAAAGAATATTTGTCACAGACCACACCCTGGACGCTGATCAAGCATCGCATCACGGGTGATCCGACTGCAGCCGAAGGCCAGCACTTCACGATCGAAGCCGAGTTTGAAGTGGACGGCAAGCGCCGCACACTGACAGGTTCTGGCGACGGCGCGATTTCAGCGTTTGTGGATTGTCTGGGCATCCCCGCACGCATCATGGACTACCATGAGCATGCGATTGGCACGGGTACGGACACGCGCGCTGCCTGCTATACCGAAGTGCGCATTGCTGACGCCCCAACCGGTTTTGGCGTGGGTGTGGATCGCGATATCGTGACCGCCTCGTTTAAGGCTGTTCTGAGCGCCCTGAACCGTCATATCAAGGCGCATGGCGCACCCGTGTCGACTAGCAAGGTTGCGGACTCCGTGACTGCGTAAACAAGCTATACGCGAGTTGTGAAAACGCCCTCTTCTGAGGGCGTTTTTTATGACGGTCTGTTTGACCGCTCAACTACACATCACCACTGCCCGTAAAACACCCCTGCGCGTTTATGGCCGTTAGTGGCGCGCTCAACCGCCTCATCGGTCATCGTGACACGGTGTTTTCGTCTGGCTAGCCAATCGAACAACTGTGTACGCAACTCTTCGCGCAGGGTCAGGTGATCTTCATCCCTGCCTAGATCGCGCAGCTCCTGCGGATCATCTCTCAAGTCGAACAATTGCTCGGGTTCATCCAACCAATACACGTAACGCCAACGCTCCGTCCGGATGGAATAGGCGCGGCATTGCTGAATCTGTTTTCCTAGCAGCACACGCGCCTGGCGATAGCTGTAATCCAATTCTGAAAACACGGCATGGCGCCAGGGCAACTGTTTGTCCTGACTACGCAGCAGCGGCAACAGGCTACGACCTTCGATCCGTTCAGGCGCGCCGGGCACACCCAGCGCCTCCAGAAACGTCGGCACCAGATCGACAGACTCAACAAACCGGTCGTCTATCGTGCCACGCGTGACATCCGCAGCAGGATCGGGATCGTAAACAATACAAGGCACCTTCTGGACTGCGTCGTAAAACAATTCCTTTTCGCCCAACCAGTGATCACCGAGAAAATCGCCATGATCCGAGGTAAACACGATCATCGTGTTTTGCATCAGTCCGGCCCCTTCCATGTGATCGAACAACCGCCCCAGGTGATCATCCAGTTGATGGATCAAGCCCTGATAAGCGGGTCGAACTAAACGGATGCACTCGTCGCGACTAAAGTTCTGGCTTTCTTCGTGCTGCCTGTACGCCGCCACAACCAGATGCGCCTGCTGACGCTCGGACTCACTGCGGTTGACCGGCAAGCACTGGTCCGCGGTATACCTGTTGTGATAGGGAGACGGCGCCATATAAGGCCAGTGCGGCTTGACGTAACTTAAGTGCAGCACCCACGGTTGCTGCCCCATCTTCTTCATGAAGCCCAGCGCCTGATCGGTCATATAGGCCGTTTCGGAATGAGGCTCAGCCACGCGCGAAGGCAAGTGAACATTGCGCATGTTCCAGCCGCTGACAATCTCTCCATTAGGTGCTTGGGCTGCGATCACATAATCCGTCCATGGATCATCCGAAACATAGCCGTGACGTCTGAGATAGGCGGGATAACCGCTTTCATCGCCAGGCGTGTGATGTCCGTCATAGCGATCGATTTCGCGAAAGAAACCGCGCTTGAGCAAATAGGTCAGCTCGGAATCTCCTTCCAGCCCCAGACGCTTCATGTTCGACACGTCCGTGTTGACGTGCGTCTTACCGGCCAGCACCAGTTCTCGGTTAGCGTTTTTTAAATATTCGCCAAGCGTGATTTCACCGATGGATAAAGGCACGCGATTCCAGGTCGCGCCATGGCTTGAGGGATAGCGTCCAGTGTAATAGCTCATGCGTGACGGACCACAAATACCCGAGTTCACAAACGCACGGCTAAACGTCACGCCTCGCTTGGCTAACGCATCCAGATTGGCGGTCTTGAGATAGGGATGCCCAGCGGCGCCAAGATGATCGGCGCGCAGCTGATCAGCCATGATGAACAAGATGTTTCGCGTTGTAGTCATAAGGTGGGAGGACTTCCGCTTGATGTCTGGTGGAGGGGCTTGTCTCAAACAGCGCTTGAATAGGGCTGGCCTAACCTGTCTAACTCTTCGTCTTCAAAGCCCGCCTCGCGGCGTGCCTGTAGATTAAACGGCCCCTTCAACACTGGTGCCTTATACGTCAGCGCCAGCTCGGTAAAGGTCTTCACTGGATCAAGTGAACGCTCCCTGCATAACCAGCGATACCAGTGGTTGCCTAACGCCACATGGCCGATTTCATCGCGCAAAATAATATCGATGATCGCAGCGCCCTTGGGATCGCCTCCGCTGGCAAGCTTATGCCGCACGGCGGGTGATGCATCCAGCCCGCGCGCCTCAAGTGTGCGCGGCACCAACGCAATCCGTGCCAGCACATCTTCTTGCGTGCGTTCGGACATTTCCCACAAGCCATCATGTGCCGGGAAGTCGCCATACTGATAACCAAACGTCTGCAAATGCTGGTTCAGCAAAGAGAAATGCAACGCTTCTTCTTTGGCAACCTCAAACCACTGACGGTAGAAATCGGCAGGCATGCCAGCAAAACGCCAAACGATATCCAACGCCAGATTAATCGCATTGAACTCGATGTGCGCCAGAGCATGAATCAGTACCGCACGTCCTTCCAAGGTATGGACACTGCGTTGCCGCAACTGTGCGGGTGGCACGAGTTCTACCGCCGGCCGACCCGGAATGCCCGGCGCGCAGGGGATCACGCGCGTCACATCAATAGGCGCGGTCATGTCGATCATGTTCATCAGCTGGTTTTTTTCTTCCCAACTGGTCATGCAAAGGGCGATTTGTGCTGCAATTCTTAAGTCCATGCCGTCATCTTAAAAGATCGCCGCGTCGGTGTCAGCCTTGCTAGAATAAGCTGCATGGACACTCCTACTCTTGCGACTCGCCAACCTGCCTCGACGCAGCCTCCCACACGTATCCCGATGGGCGCACTGCTCCCGGGTCTGCTCGGACTCGTTCCCTTTTGGGGACTCGCGCTGGCCACCGTGGTCGACTTTGGCATCGCCTCTGTCGGCGCTGTGCTTGCCTTAGTGATGTACGGCGCGGTCATCCTGACCTTTGTCGGTGCGCTCTGGTGGGGAATGGCAGTGAATGCGCCGGCGAGTGCGCCACGTCAGCTGATGTTTGTCTGGAGCGTGATTCCCGCACTGATCGGCTGGTTCGCCATGATCGGCGCAGCGCCCGACGTGGGCTTGCGCATGGTGATCGCAGGACTCGTGCTGCAATGGCTGCTCGACAGCATGTTGATGCGTAAAGTGCCCGATCTGTTTCCCCGCTGGGTTTTCCGGCTGAGGGCGATTCTGACCTCTGGAGCGGTTGCAGCGCTGGGCCTGGCTTGGTGGCAGTTGTTTAATGCTTAAAAAGTATCGCCGCTGAGTCTAAAAATAACAGTCAGGCGGTAGCAGAGATACGTTGTCTGTTTAAAACGATCGACAGACAACGTACAGCGACCAGAGTTACTCGGCTTTCTTTTCTTTCTTTTTCTTCGCGTCTTTTTTCTTCGGCACGGCAAGCATGGTGCCGCGGCAAGTGGGCGCGCCACAGCGACACTGATATTGCAACTTCAGTTTTTTCGTCAGCTTTTCGTCGTCGATCACCAGACCGTAGTCGTAGTTCAACTCTTCGCCACGCTTGATATCGCGCTTGGCCATGATGTAGACACGCTTGCCGCCCTTGCCTTCAGTGCTTTCGCAGTTGGGCTCGCAGGCATGATTAATCCAACGCGCGTCGTTACCCTCGTCATCGCCGTCAATCACTTTGCCCGAGCTCAGTGAAAAGAAAAACGTGTGAAACGGATCGTCCGGATTGGTGGGGTGACGACGATCGGCCTCTTTGGCGCTAATCGTTTTGCCACCGTACTCAATAATCTTGGTGCCGGCCGGAATCGCGCGAGCGGCAAACACACCATTGCCATGCACTTTAGAGTTGCGAACAATGTGCCAGGGCTTTTCAGTCGTTGTCATCGATATCAATCAAAAATTAACTGCGTTTCACAGCAAAGCAATGCTGCGGTTCAGGAAACTTGGAGGCGCGAACTTCGTCGGCATAGCGCTGCACCGCGTTACGCATCACTTCTTCAACGTTAGCGTAACGTTTGACAAACTTCGGCACGCGCTCACCGCTCAAGCCTAACATGTCCTCTGTGACAAGGATCTGTCCGTCACACGATACCGAAGCACCAATGCCGATGGTCGGGATAGCGAGTTTTTCGGTGATCTCGGTTCCGAGTGCTTCCGCAACACCTTCGAGCACGACGCCAAACGCGCCAGCTTGCTGGTGTGCCTGCGCATCCGCCAAAATACGCGCGGCATCATCCGGTGTTTTACCTTGCGCGAGATAGCCGCCCATAGTGTTGACATACTGCGGCATCAAGCCCACATGCGCCAGCACGGGGATGCCGCGATTGACCAGATATTCGATGGTCGGCGCCATCACCGCGCCGCCTTCAAGCTTGACCGCATCGGCGCCATGACTAATCAAATAGGCGGCGCTGCGAAACGCTTGCGCGAGTGATTCCTGATAACTGCCAAAGGGCATGTCGGCCACAATGCAAGCGTGCCGGGTGCCACGCACAACCGCAGCGGTATGTTGCGCGGTTTGCTCCAGCGTAAAGGACAGCGTGTTAGGCAGCCCGTAAGCCACCATCGCGGTCGAATCCCCGATCAGGATGAAATCCAGATACTCGTCAATGATGCGCGCAGTCGACACGTTATGTGCCGTCAGCGCAACAATTTTGCGCTGACCCTTACACGCCATCAACTGAGGCACGGTGACCCGCTTTACTTCTACATGCGTACTCACGTTAAACCTCGACGATCAAACAGTTACTCGTCCGCGCCCGTATCGTCAGCCACTTTCTTGACGGCTTTCTTGACCGCCTTTTTAGCTGCTGTCTTGGTTGCGGTGGTTTTAGTCGCGCGCTTTGTGGCCGTTTTAGTTGCGGTCTTGGTCGCAGTCTTGGTGGCTTTTTTCACAGCGGTTTTGGTGGCAGTTTTGGTCGCTGTCTTGGTCGCGCGTCCGGTTTTAGCGCCGGCCTTTTCAGGACGCGGCTCGAACTCGAAGCTCACCTTGCCATCTTCACCACGAGACAAGAAAGCCTTGAACTTGCGGTTCGTGCGGCTCGACACAAAACCTTCGAGCAAATCGGTTCTGCCGTTGGTCAACAGTTTTGACATCTGCTCGGCACTGATCTCTTGCTGCAAAATCACTTTGCCTGAGCGGAAGTCGCAATTGCGCTCCGGTCCGACGGATTTTTCGCAAATGTAGCTCATGCCATGCTCAAACACGCGGCCACCACACTTTGGACATGTGCCCAGAGGTGAATGACCGGAGAAATCCACGGGTTCGTTGGACTCTTCGTCGCGCTGACCGAAATCAAATTCCAGCTTGCAATCGTTATCCAGCTTGAGGATCGCTGCAAAAGGCCGACCCATCTTGCTGATAAAGCCCTGCATCGGACCAATATGGCGATCCGTCAAAAGCTGTTCGACCTCTGACGGCTCGAAGGTCCGGCCGCCCGGATGCTTACCAATCGAGAAGTCGCAACTGGTGCAGGCATAACGACGATAGTTTTCTTTCACAACGTTGCCGCACTTGGGGCATGGCGTTGTCAGCGTCACATAGTCGCCAGGTACGGTATCGCGATCGTATTCTTTCGCGCGCTTGACGATGACTTGTGTCATCTGAGCGATCTCGCGCATGAAAGCCATACGCTCGAGTTCGCCCTGCTCGATCTGCTTGAGCTTGTGTTCCCATTCACCTGTCAGTTCCGGCGACGTCAATTCCTTGACATCCAGTCCGTTGAGCAAGGTCATCAACTGTCTTGCCTTCGCGGTTGGCACCAGATCACGGCCTTCGCGACGCAAATAGCTTTCGTTGAGCAAGCCTTCGATGATCGAAGCGCGTGTCGCCGGTGTACCGAGTCCATTCTGGGACATGGCCTGACGCAACTCTTCGTCATCCACCAGCTTGCCTGCGCCTTCCATCGCGGACAGAAGCGTGCCTTCGTTGTAGCGTGCGGGCGGACGTGTTGACAGTCCAATGGACTCGATATCTTCCGTACGCACTTTTTCGTTTGGCTGCACGGCGACCAGCGTGGCGTCATCAGCCTGCGCTTCGCGACCATAAACAGCCAGCCAGCCGGGCGATACCAGCACCTTGCCTTCGGTCTGGAATTTGTGCGTCTGCACGATCGTCGTGCGCGTGGTCATGCTGTACTCTGCAGACGGAAAGAAGATCGCCAGAAACCGCTTGACGACCAGGTCGTAAATTTTGGCTTCCGCTTCGCCCAATTCTTTTGGCACTTGCAGCGTGGGAATAATCGCAAAGTGATCCGACACTTTTTTGTTGTCGAAAATACGCTTATTCGGTTTGATCCAGCCGTTCTTGGTGATGGTCGCGGCGTGCGGCGCGACACCACGCGCAACGCCCTGACCTTCCGCCAAACCGGCCACGGTATCTTTGACCGTATTCAGGTAGTCTTCCGGCAAGAAGCGAGAGTCCGTTCGTGGATAGGTCAGTGCCTTGTGACGCTCATACAAACTTTGCGCCAGCGACAAGGTCGTTTTGGCCGAAAAACCAAAACGTCCGTTGGCTTCGCGCTGCAACGAGGTCAGATCAAACAGTCCGGGTGGCGCCTCGGTTTTAGGCTTGGCCACTTCGGTGACTTCGCCTGGCTGGGCCCGACAGGCCGCAACGATGCTTTTAGCAGCGGCCTCTGACCAGAGACGGCTTTCTTTCTGTTCAGGATCGAGTGGATTCTTGACAAACTTCGGGTCAATCCAGCGGCCTTCGTAAATACCGGCGGCAGCGACAAAGGTCGCGCGCACTTCCCAGTAATCACGTGGCTTGAAGTTGCGAATTTTTTCTTCGCGCTCGGCCACAATCGCCAGCGTCGGTGTCTGGACCCGGCCAACCGGCGTCTTGAAAAAACCACCATCCTTGCTGTTGAACGCCGTCATGGCGCGTGTGCCGTTAATACCCACCAGCCAGTCGGCTTCGGCGCGCGACCGGGCAGCGGCCTCCAACGGCTTCATGCTGTCATCCGAACGCAGGTTCGCAAACGCTTCGCGGATCGCATCCTGCGTCATCGATTGCAACCACAGGCGCTGCACAGGCTTATTCTGCCCCGCATATTGCTGGATATATCTGAAAATCAGCTCACCCTCTCGCCCCGCGTCACAGGCGTTGATCAGGGCGCTGACATCTTTACGCTTAATCAGGCGCACAAGCATCTTCAGACGCTCGTTGGCTTTCTTATCGGAGGGGTTGATCTCGAACGCGGGCGGAATCACCGGCAAATGGGTAAAGCTCCACTTGCCCTTCACGGGATCGTTCGGGGCGATCAAACTGAGCAAGTGGCCCACACTAGAAGAAAGCACGTACTTTTCGCTTTCAAAATAGTCACCTTCGCGCGTAAAACCACCCAGCGCACGCGAAATGTCGAGTGCGACCGAAGGTTTCTCTGCAATGATCAATGTCTTAGTCATTCTTATCCAGAAATGGCTCTTAAAGTTTCCAGCAATCTTAAGCGACTCAATTTTCAGAGTGGCCTAGCGCGGATCATAAAAGCACTAATTAATGCCGTGCAAGTTAGCACGACTCAGCCGTTGTCCCCAAACGCAAGCCGCTTTAGTCCAGAAATCCGTGAGGTTTTTAGCCTCTAAACGCTCAAAACCCAACGCAAGCCAAGCCTTTTGCAAGGTTTCGAGCGGATTTGCCAGCTCAATCGCGCTGGCATGGTTCTGTTTGGACAGTTTCAGCCCGCTTGCATCCGTCACCAGCGGCACATGCAATACACGGGGCACCTCGTACCCAAGCAATCCAGCCAATTGCTGCTGCCGGGCGGTACTGGACAATAAATCCTCGCCCCGCACAATATGGGTCACCTGCTGGGCCGCATCATCCACCACGACAGCTAATTGATAGGCCCAAATCCCGTCGGCGCGCTTTAAAACAAAATCGCCCACCGCCCGGGCCACGTTTTGCTCCATGGGGCCCAGCCAGCGGTCTTCAAAGCGCACCAGCCCCTCCGGCACCCTTAGCCTCCAAGAAAGCGCCTGACGCCCTTCCTGCAGCCCCTGGCGGCATGTTCCGGGGTAAGGGCGCTCCCCGTCAAGCAGCTCGCCTTGCAACCGGAGCACCGAATCGGCGATCTCTTTACGGGTGCAGCAACAAGGATAGACGAGATTTAACGACAAAAGACGGTCAAATGCGGCCTGATAGGCGAACAAGCGCTTAGATTGATACATCACTTCGCCTTGGGACTGCATCCCAAGTGCTGCAAGCTGTTGCAAAATCATCTTATCGGCACCGGGCACCATCCGCGGTGTATCCAGATCTTCCATGCGGATCAGCCAACGGCCACCGTGCGCCAACGCATCGGCATAACTCGCGCACGCAGCCACGACCGATCCCAAATGCAAAGGACCGCTCGGGCTCGGGGCAAACCGTCCGATATACGTCAAGGCGCGCGCCGCCGGTTAGTGCAACAAGCGGTCTTCGTCGTCGCGCAACAGTTCTTCAAGGATCAGATGATCAACTTCCG
>JACCDU010254720.1_pt1 | contig 12090 bp, 7 predicted proteins | sample 7446081 | NCBI WGS metagenome assembly JACCDU01 (sample SAMN15323447, study PRJNA562643) | freshwater metagenome | isolation source: river surface water | place: USA:Blue River Watershed | collected 2017-08-17 | reverse complement strand
GCCGCGTCATCCAGCGCACCGTGGACATGATGAACCAGCTCAAGACCGACAACGTCGACAAGCTGCGCGCCGCCGGCGTGATCGACCTGCCCACGATCCAGCGTTACCTGAACTTCCACTTCTCGGTGACGATCGACCTGTTCGGCGCCGACCAGTCGTCCAACGCCGCCACCTTCTACAGCTCGGGCCTGAAGGGCCGCTACGAAGAAGGCAAGCGCAGCGACGACCACGTGCTCAAGGGCAATGTCTACAAGATCCTCGCGGTCGAGAACGGCAGCCTGGTCGAAAAAGAAGTGCCGATGCTCAACGCTTTGAACGAAGTGCTGCGCGACGACTACATCAAGGATTCGGTCGGCGGTGTCGAGCGCTGGAACCGCATCATCGAAAAAGCCGGCATCGACTTCCGTCTGAAGGTGCCGCACAAGGCTTTCCACCGCAACATCGGCACGCTGGCCGGCGTCAAGGTCAGCCCGGACGGCCGCGTGGTGAGCGAGGCCGAGTGGAGCGCCAAGCAGTCCGAGTGGCTGCCGACCGAGCAGGACCGCGCCTATGTGGCCAGCCTGATGGGCCGCGTGGTCGAGCCGGGCAAGTTCGCCAACTGGATCGCGCCCCCGGTCATGGGCATCAACCGTCAGCCGGTGGACTTCGAGTACGTCCGCTTCAACTGATGGCTTGTGGACTGCTGCCCCTCGCTGGGGGCAGCAGTCGTCTAAGGCGGGGGGCGGGTTCCTCATGGCGGGGTACCGCAAATCGTCACCCGCCCCCCACCTTAGACGACTGCATGGGCATGCAAGGCTTGTAGACTGCGAACGTTCGTACAGGCACTGAGCGTCGGGTCAGGGTGAGGCCGGGTGACGATTTCTGGTACCCCAGCATGAGGAACCCGGCCTCACCCTGACCCGATGCGGCGCCCGCACACTACAAACATCGTCAAACCACGATCAAAACAAGCCGAGACCACCATGAGCACCGAATCGATCGTCATCAAGCAGCACGTCATCGACCCCGAAATCTGCATCCGCTGCAACACCTGCGAAGCCATCTGCCCGGTCGGCGCCATCACCCACGACTCGCGCAACTACGTCGTCAAGGCCGACCTCTGCAACCTCTGCATGGACTGCATCTCGCCGTGCCCCACCGGCTCCATCGACAACTGGCGCATGGTGCCCAAGGCCAAGGCCTACAGCATCGAAGAACAGCTCACCTGGGACGAGCTGCCCGCCGAACTCAGCGACGAGCAGATCGCCGCCCTGGGCGGTGACGCCAGCCAGGCCGCCGCCGAAGCGCAGGCCGTGGTGCAAACCGCGTCCGCCAGCTCGGCCGCCTCGGTCTCGGCTGCGGCCAGCGGCACCGCCTTCAACTCGGCCCAGTTCGGCGCCACCGTGCCGCCCTGGTCGGCCGCACACGCCTACACCAACCTCTACGGCCCCAAGGCCTTTGAAAAGACCATCACCGCCACCGTCACCGGCAACCTGCGCGTGACCGAGGTCGGCAAGCAAGAGGGTCAACAGGATTACGACACCCACCACATCGTGCTGGACTTCGGCAGCATGCCTTTCCCGGTGCTCGAAGGCCAGTCGATCGGCATCATTCCGCCTGGCACCGACGACAAGGGCAAGCCGCACCACGCGCGCCAGTACTCGATCGCCAGCCCGCGCAACGGCGAGCGCCCGGGCCACAACAACCTGTCGCTGACCATCAAGCGCGTGCTCGAAGACCACGACGGCCAACCCGTGCGTGGCGTCGGCTCCAACTACATGTGCGACCTGCAGATCGGCGACAAGGTGCAGGTGATCGGCCCGTTCGGCGCGAGCTTCCTCATGCCGAACCACCCAAAGTCCAACATCGTCATGATCTGCACGGGCACGGGTTCGGCGCCCATGCGCGCCATGACCGAATGGCGCCGCCGCCTGCGCGCCAGCGGCAAGTTCGAGGGCGGCAAGCTCATGCTCTTCTTCGGCGCGCGCACGCCCGCCGAGCTGCCGTACTTCGGCCCGCTCAACAAGCTGCCCAAAGACTTCATCGACGTCGAGTTCGCCTTCTCGCGTGAAGCCGACAAGCCCAAGCGCTATGTGCAGGATGCGATGCGTGACCGCGCGGCCGACCTGGCCAAGTTGCTGCAGGACGGCAACACCTTCTTCTATGTCTGCGGCCTCAAGAGCATGGAAGAGGGCGTGGTCATGGCGCTGCGCGACATCGCGCAGGGCGCGGGTCTGGACTGGGACGGCATTGGCGCCGCGCTCAAGAAAGAAGGCCGCCTGCACCTCGAGACCTACTGAGCGAATGGTCTGTCTGTAGGAGCCCGCCCCCGCGGGCGAATGTCTGCTGCAAGACCATTCGCCCGCGGGGGCGGGCTCCTACAATTTCAAGGCAACTTGTCTGGACTTCATTCATGCAGGCCTCCACCCTTCAAGAAACCCGCATCGGCCTGGGCCAGGTGCGTGAGCAACTGCGCCAGCCGCGTGCACAGCTCAAGGGCCGTCAGCCCAGTGATGCCGCGCGTGCCGAGGTGCGCGCGCTGATCGGTGCGCCGCCGGCCGAGGGCCACCGCAGAGACCTGCTGATCGAGCACCTGCATGTGCTCAACGACCATTTCCATGGCCTGTTTGAGCGCCATTTGGTGGCGCTGGCCGCCGAGATGCGCCTGCCCGTGGTCGAGGTCTACGAGGTCGCGAGCTTCTACCACCACTTCCAGATCCTCAAAGACGATCAAGCCGCGCCAAAGATCACGGTGCGCGTCTGCGACAGCCTGAGCTGCCAGCTGGCGGGTGGCAACACCTTGCTCACGCAACTGCAGCGCGATTTGGGGGCCTCGGTGCAGGTGCTGGCCGCGCCGTGTCTGGGCCGCTGCGAGCAGGCCCCGGCTGCGCAGGTCGGGCAAAAGGCGGTGGCGCAGGCCAGCGCAGCGCAGGTGCAGGCGCTGGTGGCCGCGAATGAGGTGGCGCCGAATGCGCTGCCCGACGCCATCGGCCTGCAGGCCTACCGCGCCAGCGGCGGTTACGCGCTGGCGCAGCAACTGGCGCGCGGCGAGCGCAGTGCCGAATCGGTGATCGAGGTGCTCGAACACGCGGGCCTGCGGGGCCTGGGCGGCGCGGGTTTTCCGGCCGGTCGCAAATGGCGCATCGTGCGCGGGCAGAGCGCGCCGCGCCTGATGGCCGTGAACATCGACGAGGGCGAACCCGGCACCTTCAAGGACCGCACCCTGCTGGAGTCCGACCCGCACCGCTTCCTCGAGGGCCTGCTGATCGCGGCCCAGGTGGTGGGTTGCGAGGCGGTCTACATCTACCTGCGCGACGAGTACCACGAAGCCCGCCAACTGCTCGCGCGCGAACTCGCCGCGTTGCAGGCCGAGCCGCCTTGCGCCTTGCCGCGCATCGAGCTGCGTCGTGGCGCGGGCGCCTACATCTGCGGTGAAGAGTCCGCGATGATCGAAAGCATTGAGGGGCACCGTGGCGAGCCGCGCCTGCGCCCGCCCTACATCGCCGAGCTCGGCCTGTTCGGCCGGCCCACGCTCGAGCACAACTTTGAGACCCTGTACTGGGTGCGCGAGCTCGTGGAGCAGGGCGCCGAGAGCTTTGCCGCGCACGGCCGCCATGGCCGCAAGGGTCTGCGCCGTTATTCGGTGAGCGGGCGCGTGAAGCAGCCGGGCGTCAAACTCGCGCCTGCAGGCATCACGCTGCGCGAACTCATTGACGAGCACTGCGGCGGCATGGCCGAGGGCCACACGCTTTACGCCTACCTGCCCGGTGGCGCGAGCGGCGGCATCCTGCCCGCACGCCTGGCCGATGTGCCGCTGGACTTCGACACGCTGCAGCCCTACGGCTGCTTCATCGGCTCGGCCGCGGTCATGGTGCTCAGCGAGCACGACCAGGCACGCGACGCGGCGCTCAATGTCATGCGATTTTTCGCCCATGAAAGCTGCGGCCAGTGCACGCCCTGCCGCGTCGGCACCGACAAGGCTGCGCAACTCATGGCGCGCGAGGTCTGGGACCGCGAGACGCTGCAAGATCTCGCGCAGGTGATGGGCGATGCGTCCATCTGCGGCCTGGGCCAGGCCGCGCCCAACCCGATCCGCTGCGTGCTGGAGCACTTCCCGCAGGAGGTGGGCGCATGAGCCAGATCGAGTTCACCCTCAACGGCCAGCGCGTGCAGGCACCGGCCGGGAAAAGCATTTTCAACATCGCCAAGGACCTGGGCATCGCCATCCCGCACCTGTGCCACACAGACGGCCTGCGGTCCGATGGCAATTGCCGCGCCTGCGTGGTCGAGATCGCGGGCGAGCGCACGCTCGCGCCCAGCTGCTGCCGCAGCGCCACTGCAGGCATGCAGGTGCAGACGAACAGCGAACGCGCCGTCAAGAGCCAGAACATGGTGCTCGAGATGCTGCTGGCCGACCTGCCCGAGCAAGGCCACAAATGGCTGGACGACCGGGCCGATGCCCCGCACGGCGAGCTGAGCCAGTGGGCGCAGCAGCAGGGCGTGCAGGTGCGCCCGGCGCTGGCCGAACTGCGCCGCGAGGCACCAAAGGCCGACCTCTCACACCCCGCGATGGCGGTGAATTTGGACGCCTGCATCCAGTGCAACCGTTGCGAGCGCGCCTGCCGCGAGGTCCAGGTCAACAACGTGATCGGCCTGGCCGGCCGCGGCGCGCACACCCAGGTGGTGTTCGATCTGGCCGACGCCATGGGAGAGAGCAGCTGCGTGGCCTGTGGCGAATGCGTGCAGGCCTGCCCCACGGGCGCGCTCATGCCCAAAGGCCACCTCGGTCCGCAATCGGTGGACCGCGAGGTCGATTCGGTCTGCCCTTTCTGCGGCGTCGGCTGCCTCGTCACGCTCAAGGTCAAGGACGAGAAGATCGTCAGCGTCGAAGGCCGCGATGGCCCGGCCAACGCCGGCCGCCTGTGCGTCAAGGGCCGCTTCGGCATGGACTATGTGCACAGCCCCGACCGCCTCACGCAGCCGCTGATCCGCAAGGCCGGTGTCGCCAAGGATGTGGCCCACGTCGAGGGCGACACCGACTGGCGCGAGGTGTTTCGCGAAGCCACTTGGGAAGAGGCGCTGGACGCCGCCGCACGGCCGCTGCGCGCCCTCAAAGACCGGTTCGGCCACAAGGCGCTCGCCGGATTCGGCTCGGCCAAGGGCAGCAACGAAGAAGCCTACCTGTTCCAGAAACTCGTGCGCACCGGCTTTGGCAGCAACAACGTCGACCACTGCACGCGCCTGTGCCATGCGTCGAGCGTGGCCGCGCTGCTCGAAGGCGTGGGCTCGGGCGCGGTGAGCAACCCGGTGCGCGATGTCGAGCACGCCGAGCTGATCCTCGTGATCGGCTCGAACCCGACCAACAACCACCCGGTCGCCGCGACCTGGATGAAGAACGCCGCGCAGCGCGGCGCGCGCATCGTGCTGGCCGACCCGCGCATCACCGACCTCGGCCGCCACGCCTGGCGTACGCTGCCCTTCAAGGCCGACACCGATGTGGCGATGCTCAACGCCCTGCTGCATGTGGTCGTCAACGAAGGGCTGTGCGACGAAGCGTTTTTGCGCGAGCGCGCCGACCAGGTGGCCGAACTCAAGGCCCATGTGCAGGCCTTCAGCCCCGAAGCCATGGCGCCGATCTGCGGCATCCCGGCCGAAACGCTGCGCGAAGTGGCGCGCGCCTACGCGACCAGCAAGGCCGCGATGATCCTCTGGGGCATGGGCGTGAGCCAGCACGTGCACGGCACCGACAACGTGCGCTGCCTGATCGCGCTGGCCAGCCTCACGGGCCAGATCGGCCGCCCTGGCACAGGCCTGCACCCGCTGCGCGGCCAGAACAATGTGCAGGGCGCGAGCGACGCGGGCCTGATCCCGATGATGTACCCCAACTACCAGCGCGTGAGCAACGCCGCGGCGCACGACTGGTTTGAAAAATTCTGGGGCACGAAACTGGACGACCAGCCGGGCTACACGGTCGTCGAGATCATGGACAAGGCGCTGGCCGATGACAGCGACCCGCACAAGGTGCACGGCATGTATGTCATGGGCGAGAACCCGGCCATGAGCGACCCCGACCTGCACCACGCGCGCCATGCGCTCGCCAGCCTCCAGCACCTGGTGGTGCAGGACATCTTCCTGACCGAAACCGCCTGGCTCGCCGATGTGGTGCTGCCGGCCACGGCCTGGCCCGAGAAGACCGGCACCGTGAGCAACACCGACCGCATGGTGCAGATGGGCCGCCAGGCCCTGCAGCCGCCGGGCGAGGCCCGGCCCGACCTCTGGATCGTGCAGCAGATCGCGCAGCGCATGGGGCTCAATTGGCGCTACGAAGGCGAGCACGCCGGCTTGGCCGCGGTCTACGAAGAAATGCGCCAGGCCATGCAGGGCGCGATCGGCGGCATCAGCTGGGCGCGCCTGAACGAGGCCGACTCGGTCACCTACCCCTGCCTGAGCGAGGACGATCCGGGCCAGCCCATCGTCTTCCACGACCATTTCCCGACGCCCGACGGGCGCGTCAAACTCGTGCCGGCCGGCCTGATCCCCGCCAACGAGCGGCCCGATGCCGAGTACCCGCTGGTGCTGATCACGGGCCGCCAGCTCGAGCACTGGCACACCGGCGCGATGACGCGCCGCGCCACCGTGCTCGACGCCATCGAGCCGGCGGCCACAGCCTCGATGAGTGGCGCCGAGCTCCAGCGCCTGGGCCTGGTACCGGGCGACCGCGTGCATGTGGCCTCGCGCCGCGGCGAAGTCGAACTCACGGTGCGCCGTGACGACGGCACGCCCGCGGGCACGGTCTACATCCCCTTTGCCTACCGCGAAGCGGCGGCCAACCTCTTGACCAACGCGGCGCTCGACCCCTTTGGCAAGATCCCCGAGTTCAAATACTGCGCGGTGCGTGTGGAGAAGGCGCTGGTCGTATCATCCGGCGCATGACCGACTCCCCCACCACCGCCCGCCCGCAGATCCGCGTGGCGGTGCTCATGCGCCGCGAAGCCGTGCAGGGCCCCATGGCCCGCTGGCAGCCCTGGCGCTGGACGCTGGCCGAAGTCGTGCCGCAGGAGAGCGGTTTCGGCAGCGCGCCGCGCTGCCTGCGCGAGGGCGGTGAGGGCCATGTGGACGCGCTCTGGCTCTACCCGGACTGGACGGTCGAGCTCTTCACCGACGACGCCGAAGGCTATTGGCTCAACGCCACCGCGCCCACGCCCGCCTACTTCGTGATGTGGCGCCTGAGCGAGCCCGAGGACGGCAGCGCGCCGATGGCCGTGCCGCAGGCCGTGAGCCTGAGCTACCACGACGCCGGGCGCTGGCTCGATGCGCAGGAAACCGTCGAAACCGCGCCGGCCGAGCCCGAGGTCGTGCACTGGCTGCAGACCTTTGCCGAGCAGCACTTCGTGCCCGAGCCCAAGCGCCGCCAGCGCCCGCAAAGCTTCCAGCGCCTGACCGACCGCTTCGGCCAGCCCGTGAGCATCAGCACCGAGGGCAAGCGCAAGGGCGGCCCGCGCGGCGGCGAGGCCTGAGCCATGAGCGAGGGTTTCTTCAGCCGTTGGTCGCGGCGCAAGCAGGAGGTGGCGGCTGGCCAGCCGGCACCCGAGCCCGAGCGCGCGGCCGTGCCCCCGGCGTCCGCCGCGCCCCCAGCGCAGACAGCGCAGACAGCGCGCACGGCGCCCGAGGCCGCGCCTTCTGCACCCGCCGACGCGCCGCTGCCCACCCTCGACGATGTGCCGGGCCTCACGCCCGCCTCGAACTTCCAGCCCTTCATGCAGCGCGGCGTCGACGCCCAGGTGCGCAACGCGGCCATGAAAAAACTGTTTGCCGACCCGCACTTCAACGTGATGGACGGCCTGGACATCTACATCGACGACTACGGCCAGCCCGACCCGCTGCCGGCCGGCATGCTGCGCCGCATGGCCAGCGCCCAGTTCATGAAGCTCGTGCCCGAAGAGGCGCCGCCCGAGCCCGCCAGTCCCGCGCAAGACCCTCAGGCCGGGCCCACGCCGCCAGTTGTGGCACAGTCGCCGCTTCCTGCCCCCAAGGCCCCCGAACATGACCACCCTGATTTGCAACTGCAACCAGACCCTGCCCCTGCAGACCCAGAGCCTGGGTCGCGCCCTGGGTGAAACGCTGACCGAACACAGCACCCTGTGCCGCCGCGAGGCGGGCGCCTTCCAGCGCGCCGTGCAGGGCCAGGACACCGTCGTCGTCGCCTGCACCCAGGAGCAGCGCCTGTTCGCCGAACTGGCCGAGCAGACCGAAGGCGCGGTGGCGCCGATCCGTTTCGTCAACCTGCGCGAGAGCGCGGGCTGGAGTGCCGAAGGCCCGCAGGCCACGCCCAAGATGGCGGCCTTGCTCGCGGCCGCGCGCCTGCCCGAGCCCGAGCCGGTGCCCACGGTGACGTACAAGAGCGAAGGGCGCCTGCTGATCCTGGGGCCGCTGGACGCCGCCGAGCGCGCGGCCGACCTGCTGGCCGACACGCTGCAGGTCACGCTCTGGGCCGAGGGGCCGGGCGAAGCGGGTGGCAGCCAGGCGCGCCGCTACCCGGTCATCGCGGGCCGGCTGCACAGCCTGAAGGGCTGGCTCGGCGCCTTCGACGTGAGCTGGGCCAGCAGCAACCCGATCGACCTGGACCTGTGCACGCGCTGCAACGCCTGCGTGGCCGCCTGCCCCGAGCAGGCGATCGGCCTGGACTACCAGATCGACATGGCCCGCTGCAGCGGCCACCGCGACTGCGTCAAGGCCTGCGGCGCGGCCGGCGCCATCGACTTCTCGCGCAGCCCCAGCGAGCACAGCGAGCGCTTCGACCTGGTGCTCGACCTGCGCGGCGCGCAGGCCTCGCCCACCTTCCTGCAGCACGCGCTGCCGCAAGGCTATTTCCGCTGGGATGGCCGCGACGCGCAGACCCTGCTTCAGCTGCGCGCGCTGGTCGGCGAGTTCGAGAAGCCGCGCTTCTTCCAGTACAAGCAAAAGCTCTGCGCGCACAGCCGCAACGACAAAACCGGCTGCAGCGCCTGCATCGACATCTGCTCGGCCGAGGCGATCCGCTCGGACAAGGCGCGCCAGCAGATCGTCGTCAACCCCAATCTGTGCGTGGGCTGCGGCGCCTGCACCACGGCCTGCCCGAGTGGCGCGCTCAGCTACGCCTATCCGCGCGCGCCCGAGCAGGGCGAGAAACTGCGCACGCTCTTGTCCACCTACCAGGCCGCAGGCGGCCGCGATGCCGCGCTGCTGCTGCACAGCCAGGGGCAGGGCCAGCGCCTGATCGACGAGCTGGGCCGCGGCGTGCAACTGCGTGTGATGCAGGGCGTGCCCGCGCGCTTGATCCCCATGGGCCTGTGGCACACCGCCAGCCTGGGCCTGGAGGTCTGGCTCTCGGCGGTGGCCTATGGCGCGCGCCAGATCGTGGTGCTGCTGACCGAGGAAGAAGCGCCGCAGTACAAGGCCATGCTCACCGAGCAGATCGCGCTGGCGCAGGCGCTGCTGAGCGGCCTGGGCTACAGCGGCACGCACTTCGAACTGATCGTCGCCGCGCACCCGCAGGCGCTGGACGACGAGTTGCAGCGCCTCGCGGGCCGCAAGACGGCCGTGCCGCAGGGCCCGGGCGTCGCCGCGCGCCACGCCATCCAGCCCGACAAGCGCAGCACGCTCGAACTCGCGCTCGACCACCTGATCGCGCACGCACCGGCGCTGCAATCGGCCACGCGCCCCGAAGCGATCGCGCTGCCCGCGGCCGGTTCGCCGCTGGGCACGATCACCGTCAACGCCGAGCGCTGCACGCTGTGCATGAGCTGCGTGGGCGCCTGCCCCGCCGCGGCGCTGCAGGACAACCCGCAGCAGCCCGAACTCAAATTCATCGAGAAGAACTGCGTGCAATGCGGCCTGTGCGCCAAGACCTGCCCCGAGCAGGCCATCACGCTCACGCCGCGCCTGCTGCCCACGCCCGAGCGCGCGCAGGCGCGCCGCCTGCACCACAGCCCGCCCTATGCCTGCGTGCGCTGCGGCAAGCCCTTTGGCACGCTCAAGGCCATCGAAGCCATGCTGGGCCGCCTGTCGGGCCACAGCATGTTCCAGGGCGCGGCGCTGGAGCGCCTGAAGATGTGCGGCGACTGCCGTGTGGTCGACATCTTCACCGCCGAGAACGAGGTGCGCATCGCGCCCACCACCCCACCGAAGGCCTGAACGCATGAGCTCTGAACTGCAACGCTCCAGCGCGCTCGACGAGGAAGTCGCGCGCGCCGAAATGTACGGCCTGCTGGCCACGTTGTTTTACCAACCGCCGAGCGAAGAACTGCTCGCGCAGCTGCAGGCGGCGGTGACCGAGGCGCCCGAGGCCGGCGGCTTTCTCGAAGAGCCCTGGCGCGAGCTCGTGGCGCAAGCGCGCCAGATGACGGCCGCGCAGATCGCGGCCGAGCACGACGCCCTGTTTGGCGGCGTCGGCAAGCCCGAGGTCTACCTGTTCGGCTCGCACTACCTGAGCGGCTTCCTGAACGAAAAGCCGCTGGTGCAGTTGCGCCATGACCTGGCGGCGCTGGGCCTCGCACGCGATGAGCAGATGCCCGAGACCGAGGACCATGTGGCCTACCTGATGGAGGTCATGCGCTTTTTGATCGCGGGCGACGACGTCGCGGTCTGCAACCTCACGCGCCAGGGTGAATTCTTCGGTGTTCACCTGCAGCCCTGGCTGTCGCGTCTGTGTCAGGCCCTTGCGGCGCACCCGCGCGCGGCCTTTTACGCCCGCCTGGCGCACCTGACCGAGGCCTTTGCGAGCGTGGAGGCGCAGGGCTTTGACCTGATGGCTTGAGGCCGATGGCAGCACAGCGCGCCATGCACCACGCCTGCTGCATTGCACCATGCTCGCGATGTGGTTTTCACGCGCTTGCACGCTGCGCTGTACGGGTTAATATCGGCCCCGCTATGCAATCCAAGTCATAGGCCGACTGTTCTACACCGTGTCATGAAAAGACCCTAGCTGTGAGAGGCAACATGGAACCCAACCAAACCGCGAAACACACCCGCCGCAGCCTGTTCGCCGGCGCTGCCACCGTGGGCGCCGTGGCCGCTGCAACGAGCGTTTTGCCCACCGCCCTGCAGCAGGCCGTGCCTGCCGCATCGCCCGCGCTGCCCAAGCCCGAGCGCGGCGGCGGCTACAGCCTGAGCGAGCACGTCAAGCGCTACTACCAGACCACCCGCGTCTGAGCGTTTCACCCCTTTCCTTTTTCCAACTGGAGCTCTCCATGTTGCTGACCAAAAAACAGGGCGCGTCTGCGGGCGCAGCCTCCTCTTCGTTTGTCCACAGCCTGCGCCGCGGCCTGTCGCAGGCGCTGCCCACGCTGGACCGCCGCAGCTTCCTGCGCCGCTCGGGCCTGGGTGTGGGCGTGGGCCTGGCCGCCAGCCAGCTGACGCTGGTGCAAAAGGCCCGCGCCGCCGGCGGCACCGCCGCCCAGGGCATGGGCGCGGGCAAGGTCGAAGTCAAACGCACCATTTGCACGCACTGCTCGGTGGGCTGCGCGGTCGACGCGGTCGTTGAAAACGGCGTCTGGGTGCGCCAGGAAGCGGTGTTCGATTCGCCGATCAACCTGGGCGCGCACTGCGCCAAGGGTGCCGCGCTGCGCGAGCACGGCCACGGCGAGTACCGCCTGCGCTACCCGATGAAGCTCGTCAACGGCAAGTACGAGCGCATCAGCTGGGACACCGCGCTGACCGAAATCAGCGCCAAGATGATGGAGCTGCGCAAGGCCAGCGGTCCCGACAGCGTCTACTTCATCGGCTCGTCCAAGCACAGCAACGAACAGGCCTATCTGCTGCGCAAGTTCGTGAGCTTCTGGGGCACCAACAACTGCGACCACCAGGCGCGCATCTGCCACTCGACCACGGTGGCCGGCGTCGCGAACACCTGGGGTTACGGCGCGATGACCAACTCGTACAACGACATGCAAAACAGCAAGGTCGCGCTGTACATCGGCTCCAACGCCGCTGAAGCCCACCCGGTGAGCCTGCTGCACATGCTGCACGCCAAGGAAAACGGCTGCAAGATGATCGTGGTCGACCCGCGCTTCACCCGCACCGCGGCCAAGGCCGACGAGTTCGTGCGCATCCGCTCGGGCTCGGACATCCCCT
>JACCDU010269444.1_pt1 | contig 12094 bp, 7 predicted proteins | sample 7446081 | NCBI WGS metagenome assembly JACCDU01 (sample SAMN15323447, study PRJNA562643) | freshwater metagenome | isolation source: river surface water | place: USA:Blue River Watershed | collected 2017-08-17 | reverse complement strand
CAACTATTTACATTTTTACTGTTGGTTATTGTTACAGGTATTAATGCCCAAGCACCTCAGAGTATTCCTTATCAAGCTGTAGTCAGAAATACAGATGGTTCCGTAATGGCAGATGCTGCTATGACCATAACTTTCAAGATACATGATGCATCTGCAACAGGAAACGTAGTTTATGAAGAGAATCATGCAGCTACCACCAACTCTCAAGGACTAATTAGTTTGAATGTAGGCAATGGTGTTGTGGTATCAGGTACTTTCTTAGGTATTAACTGGGGAGCCGGAAATAAGTTCTTGCACGTACTGATGAATGCGGGTAATGGTGTTGTTGATTTGGGAACACAGCAGATGATGAGTGTGCCGTATGCTCTTTATGCGGAAAAAGCAAATACTACCAATGTTTCTGTAAGTGCTGTTGGTGATACTTTGTACTTAGGTAATGGTAATTTTATCTTGGTGCCTGGTATAAGTGCGACAAACACACCAGTAACTTCTGGATTAGGAAACTCATTACTTCCAGGGAGCCAGTTTTGCTTAAATCAAGAAATTTCAGTTTCAGGATGTGAAGGTCAAGAAACACTGACATATCAGGGGTATAATTATGAGTTGGTGGAAATAGCTGGTCAATGCTGGTTTAAAGAGAATCTCCAAGCTGACTCCTTTAATAACGGCACCCCAATAACAGAAGAGATTAATAATAACTTGATTCTTTGGAGTAATAATAATAGCAATTTACCTTTATACACTTACTACGAGAATAATCCTGAATACAAGACTCTTTATGGGAATCTTTATAATGGATGGTGCTTGGAAAGTAACAATATATGTCCTACAGGGTGGCATGTACCTAGTGAATGCGAATGGCTGTATTTTTTTTATAAGAATGGAGCTTCATTAGAAGAGGTGAGTAACAATAATTTTTTTAACCAAACCTATGGGCAAAACGTATTTTTATCAGGAAAACTTTTGGATTCTGACACCTCTAATTTTACTTATCCAAGTCAAAGTTTTATTCCCAACAACTCTTCAGGCTTTACTGCAAAGCTGACGGGAGTGAGGGAAAATGGTAATCAATTTGCAGGTGCAGGCACTGTTGCAATATTTTGGGGTCTGAATACTCAGGTGGTGGAGGGACCTTCTGCTTTTAGAGTGTATATAACACCAACCTCTTCAAGTGTGATGATGTTTGCAGAGCAGAATTCACCACATGGAGTAAGAATTGATACAGATGGGGCAATGCCTGGGGGGAATTTTAAAGGTTTTTTAACTAACGGATATAGCATCCGCTGTATAAAAGACTAAACTATGAAAAACATATTTCTCCTCATCTTATTGGTAGCAGCTACTTTTCTAGGTAAGGCACAAGCTCCTCAAAACATTCCTTATCAAGCTGTATTAAGAAACACAGACGGAAGTCCCATGGCTAGCACAACTGTAACTTTAACATTCAGTATTCATAACCTCACAGTTGTGGGTGATGTTGTATATCAAGAGACTCAAAGCCCAACTACCAATACACAAGGTCTAGTTAGCTTGATTATTGGGTCAGGTACTCCTGTTACAAGCAGCTTTGCAGCTATTAATTGGGCAACTGGAGCCAAGTTTCTTCAGGTGACTTTGAATGCCGGTAATGGAGACATAGATCTAGGTACTCAACAAATGATGTCTGTTCCTTATGCCTTGTATGCAGAGAATTTAAATGTGAGAGTGAGTAATACAGGGGATACTTTATATATAGGGAATAATTACTCCATAGTGCCTGGAGTTAGCGCGGCGAATCCTGTCAGTATTAGTAATTATGGATCTGTATTGTTGCCTGGGAATACAACCTGTCAAAATGAATATATTTCTGTCACAGGTTGTGGAGGACAGGATAGTTTACTCTATTATGACAGATATTACAGCTTGGTAGAGATAGGCGGGCAGTGTTGGTTTGCGGAGAATTTGGCTACAGATAAATATGCTAATGGGGATAATATTCCAACAGGACTCAGTAATGCACAATGGACCAATACTTCTTCTGGTGCTTTTGCAATCTATAATAATAGTTCATCTAATGACCTTATTTATGGCAAACTTTATAATTGGTACACAACAATAGATGGAAGAGGGTTATGCCCAACAGGTTGGCATGTACCTAGTGATTGTGAATGGATGTTTATGGAGGGAAGCCTAGAAGTCAATGCATTAGATCTGGAGAATATTGGTTGGAGAGGTAGCATAGGGGGTGGTAAATTAAAATCAATAAATGGTTGGAATAGTCCTAATACAGGAGCAACTAATGAGTCTGGATTCAATGCTATCTCTGTCTCTACAAAAAATTATGACGGAACATATTCAAGTATAGGCTCAGGAGGTTATTGGTGGAGCCGCTCTTCATACCAAAGTATCAATTGGTCAGGGGCTTATCATAGGGAGTTAAACTATGGTAGTTCTGCAATTTTTAGGAATATTTCCAATAGTTTTAATTACGGTTTCTCTATAAGGTGTCTGAAAAATTAATAGCCACTAAAAAAGATCTTGTTTCATGAGATTATACTTGTTGTCTAAGCACTTTTTATAAAGCTTAACAAGGTAATTTTTCTTTATAGCTGCTTTCTAGTTTTTCCTGTGTCAAATTGCTGGACTGTAAGATGATTTTCGTAATAATCATATAAGGCATTTTTTCTTATTACCCCTTTCCTAGTATCACATTAATTCTGCTGTTGATGGTTGTATTAAAAAACAACTAAAATTATCCACTAAAGTTAATAAATAGTGGAAGAAAAAACTTGACTTTACTATACTAGAAGTTTAATTTTGTGCCTGCAGTAACTCATCTAATGTTACTCCTGTAGAAAATGGTAGTTAATACTCACGGTAATGATAAACTTTCCGGGTTTCATGTAGTTCACTTAGTAATAAATAATGAGGTGATATCTAGGCCTGTTAATACATGGATAGCTACGGATCCTGTTAGCCTTTACAATGCTCTTATGAATAATGGTGTTAAGGCTGTAACTCTTCCTCAGAAAACTTCTTATTCTCTGTCTTTACATCATGCTGTATATAATAAATTAAAATCTAAAGTAAAACAAGTATCTCCTGGTCTTGTGTTTCAGACTACTTGCAGAAAAGTATCCCGAGAAGTTGTGAGGTGATAGTATGTTTTATTATATACTTCTTATTACTACAACTAGAATAATAAAATAAAGAAGAAACTTTTATAAGTATCTAGTTTAATAGATTAGTTCATTGTTTTTTATCTTGGGATAATTATCCTTTACAGGTAGTAAGTAAAGTAGTAATTAAATTAATTAGTAAAGCTTAGTTACACCAACTCCTCAGCATGCATCTCCGCCTGTTCTATTACGGTATTCACTGCACGGGGTTCATCATCTGGGGGATATTTGTAGAATCTGAGTACTCTTTTTACTTCTAGCTTTACCTTGTCCTTGGCTGACTGTCTTACTGTCCAGTCTATGGTGGTGCTGTTCTTTACTCTATTAACCAATTCCTTGGCTATCTCTACCAACTTCTTATCTCCCATGAGATCTACAGCACTCTTGTTACAGGTTAATGCATCATAGAATGCTTTTTCTGTTTCTGTTAATCCGAGATCATTACCTCTTGCTGTTTCTGTGTTGACATCTTGGGTTATCTCTAACAAGATCTCTATCATCTGCAGGGCTGTAATACTCTTGTTGTTATATCTATATATGGCTGCTTGTAGGCGCTCAGAGAAACTCCTGTCTATTACTGCATTTCTCTTGAACCTTATTTTAATCTGGTCTGCCAATAACTTCTTGAGTAACTCTATGGCCACATTCTTCTGCTTCATGTTGCGGATGTCATTCATGAACTCCTCAGAAAAAATGTTGATCTGTGGCTTGTCTAGTCCTGCTTGGTCCAATAAGTTAATGATACCATCTGAGGCTACTGCTGCTTCTACTAAGTTCTTAACGGTGTTCTCAAAGTCCTTTCTTTGTTGACCTGTTACTTGTACGTCAAACTTGGCTAGTCTTGCTCTGACAGCTTGAAAGAAAGCTACCTCATGGGCTATCTCTTGTGCTTCTGGTTCTGACTTGGCCAAGGCATAGGCTTTACTTAATGCGGTTACCTCTCTAAGGTATCTCTCTTTGCCATTCTCCAGATGTAAGATGTGTTCTTCTGCATCCAGAATTAAGTCCAACTTGTGCTTGGTGTCTGCTGTAAAATATTGGTTGTAATCAAAGCCATGATACATCTGCTGAACTACCTCTAACTTAGAGAGCATGTGATGAGCTGCTTCTTGCACATCCACAGTAATGCTTCCTTTACCTTGACTTTCTGTATAGGTCTTTAGGGCTTCTTTCAGGTTTCCTGTTACAGGTACATAGTCTACCACCAGTCCTCCGGGTTTGTCCTTGAATACCCTGTTGACTCTGGCTATGGCTTGCATGAGGTTGTGTCCACTCATGTCTTTATCTAGGTACAGGGTATGTAGAATAGGGGCATCAAAACCAGTTAACCACATATCTACTACTATAACCATCTGCAGAGGATCTTCTGTGTCTTTTAACCTGTTGGCTATTAAAGTTCTTTTTTCTTTGTTGCGGATGTGGGGCTGTAGAAACTCATCATCTGAAGAACTTCCTGTCATGATGACCTTGATAGCTCCTTTCTCATCTTCTTCATGGTGCCAGTCTGGTCTTAAACCTATGATGGTGTTATAAAGAGCAACGGCTACTTTTCTGGACATGCATACAATGAGGGCTTTACCTTTTAATGTTTGGGTTCTGTCCTCATAGTGTGTGACAATATCTTTTGCAACAATATTCAGCCTGTCTTTGTGTCCAACTATTGCCTCTTGTCTGGTAGCTTTTTCTATGGTCTTGTTGACAATGTATTCTGGCATGCCCTCAGAGGCCTTGGACAACTTCCTGTCTAGATCTTCTATGTGAAAAGTATCTAGTTTAAGTTTGATAAATCTGTTATCATAGTAAATGGGTACAGTAGCTTTGTCTATTACTGCACGTTCTATGTCATAGATATCTACATACTCACCAAAGACAGCTTGGGTATTTTTATCTGTGCTTTCTACGGGAGTACCTGTAAATCCAACAAAGGTGGCATTGGGCAATGCATCATGCATGTGCTTAGCAAATCCATACCCCAGGTCTGTACCTATTTCATTGCCGTCCTTGTCCTTGATATATTTTACCTTGGCATCAAACCCATACTGTGTTCTATGTGCTTCATCTGCTATGACAATGATATTTCTACGCTGACTCAGTATGTCAAAGGTGTTGGAGTTTTCTTCTGGTAAGAATTTCTGTATGGTGGTAAAGAATACACCTCCGGACTGTCTATTTTTAAGTTCTTCTATTAGGTTACTTCTACTGTCTATTTGCACAGGAACTTGTCTAAGTAGCTGCGAGCAATTAGCAAAGGTTTCAAATAACTGGTCATCTAAATCATTTCTGTCTGTGATGATAATAACAGTAGGGTTATTCAAATGCTTGACCAATAAACCTGAGAAAAATACCATGGACAAGGACTTGCCTGAACCTTGGGTATGCCATACCACACCACCTTTTCTGTTTCCCCCTTCATCACTGGCTTTTTGTGCGCTAATCACGGCTTTCTTGACAGCATAATACTGGTGATAGGCTGCTATTTTCTTGATAACTCCAGTTCTGGTAGTTTTGGTTTTCAGATCTTCCTGATGATACTTTTCAAATACAATAAAGTTTAAGATAAGATCTGTAAGGACTTTGGTATCTAACATGCCTTCCATAATTACCCCTAACTCATTAGATCTAGAAGAAGCTTCTGTTCTTCCGTCTGCTGTTTTCCAGGTCATGAATCTGGACTCATCACTGGTGATAGTACCAGTTCTGGCTTCTAGTCCATCTGATATAATCTCTAGGCAGTTATAGACAAAAAGAGAAGGGATGGTGTGGTGATAGGTTTTGAGTTGCTGGTAGGCTTTTTCTAAAGTAGCATTTTCATCTGTAGGATTTTTGAGTTCTATTACAACTACAGGCATACCATTGAGGTACAGAATAACATCAGGTCTTTTGTGTTGACCATTTTCTATGACAGTAAGCTGATGGGTAACACACCAGTGGTTGTTGTTGGGGTTAACATCATCTACCAGTTTAGCCTTTACGGTGCGTTCCTCACCTTGGTCTAGGTAGGTAACATCAACTCCTTCAGTGAGCAGAACATGAAACTGCTGGTTAGCATGAATCAGATCACCATTGCTGGCTGCACGCAATACCTCTTTAACTGCTTGTTGTAAAACCTGACTTTGTATATGTGGATTTATTCTAACGAGGGCAGAGTAGAGGTAAGATTCTATGATTACATCTGAATATAAAGATCTAAGGTCTGTACTTTTATCAGGATCCAAGGCATCTGGATGAATATACTGGTAGCCCATTGCTTCCAGCTCTTTTACCATCCATTGTTCTATGTCATCTTCAAATATGCGGGTCATGCTTGCACTCTTACTTGTCCGGACATTAGTTTAGGGAGCAGGGTGTCCCTTGTGGTCTTGAGGTTCTCAATTTGTATGGTGTTGTTGAGTATTTTTTGGTAAAGCACATTTGTATTTTGGTGGTAAGTAGTGATTTTGTCTGATGGTTTAGGAACCAGTAGGTCTTGAATTATTATTTGACTGATGTTCTGCTGAGCAGCACCAGTGGCGAGATTTATAATGTCTTCCTTTTTGAATTTCAAGAAATTATGTATCCATGTATAAGGATATGCATTTGATGGTAATAAAGCACAAATTGCTTGATTACATGTAGCTTGGAAAGGTATTATGCAGACCTCTCCTACAGTTGCACCATACATTGCAAGCAGCACTGAATTTTCAGGAAGTAATTTGGCAGATGAATTTTTTAAACCTGTTTCAGTTAGATGTTCTTCAGTTTTTGTTATGAATCCTCCAGAGAGTTCTTTGGATTTTACCCAAGGAATACTTCCTCTGTAGTAGCTATCATTATTGCGGCTTGGAGTTCCTCCTGATGTTGTTTTTATGACTGAGCCAAGTCTGCAAGTATTTTGTTCATTTTCCTCAATGTCAAACCACTGCCTAAACAAGGTCTCAGCCATCTCTTCTAGGGTTTTGTTATTCCTATGCAAGAGGTCTATCTTATCATCTAAACTAGAAAGTACTTCTGCTATGGCTTGTTGTTCTGGGAGAGGGGGGAGTAATAACTCAAGATCTTTTATATTATCAAATGTAATTTGCGGAAAGGATCCGGACCTATCTTCAGCTGCGGATTGTAGAAAATTTAAAGTTTCATTTGATGTTAAATGCAACCCTAAGTAACTTTTGTTGATATTTCCTTTCGCTCGTAGAACCATTAATTTAGTTGAAACTACATAGTTTTCAGCGTCAAAATCTATAAATGCATACCTTTTATTTGCGGGTCTTATTTCACTATACAATATGTCCCCTTTTTGAATACTCTTTTTAGCTTGACCAGGTAATGAATTTGGATGGCTCAAGTTTTTATGAAGCACTTTTCCTTCCAAAACATCTGATGTGTTGAGAAATACTACCGGGTTATTACTGAATTTGTATGTCCTTGAGATAGAATCCACATAATCTCTGAGTTTAACTAACTTCCATTCACTCATCCCCAACCTCCTTTAAACTTGCTAGGTTTAATCTTATTCTCTCATTTAGGGTAACCTCTTCCTGCATCTGTTTTTCTAACTCAGCTTGTAAGCTTGCAAACTTCAAAGCAAAGTTGAAATCATCTTCTTCATCAGGTAAACCTATGTATCTACCTGGGGTTAACACATAGTCCATAGCTGCTACCTCAGTGATAGTAACAGATTTGCAGAACCCTGCTACATCTTGGTATTCATCTCTGCTGTTTAACCAGTGGTGATAGGTTTCAGAAACCTGGGTAATGTCTTCATCTGTAAACTCGCGGGTTCTTCTGTTGATGAGATGACCTTGGTTTCTGGCATCAATAAACAAGACCTCACCCTTTCTCAATCTGTTCTTGTCTCTATTCAAGAACCACAAGCAAGCAGGGATCTGGGTATTTAAGAACAACTTAGAAGGTAGGTTCACAATACAGTCCACCACACCATCTTCAATCATGGCTTTTCTGATTTCATACTCACCAGATTGCTTGGTGGTTAAAGCTCCTTTACTCAATACCACACCTGCTTTGCCTTTTGGAGTAAGGTGGTGGATCATGTGTTGCAACCAGCCGTAGTTGGCATTACCCGCAGGAGGTATACCATACTTCCATCTACCATCATTGCGCAAAAGCTCACCACTCCAGTCACTGATATTAAAAGGTGGATTAGCTATGATGTAATCAGCCTTTAAGTCTGGATGAGCATCTTTTAAAAAGCTTCCTTCACTGTTCCATTTAACCTGTTCAGGATCTATACCCCGGATAGCCAAGTTCATCACAGCCAATCTCCAGGTAGTCTGGTTACTCTCTTGTCCGTATATAGTCAGATCATCAATTCTACCTTGATGCTGTTGCACAAATTTTTCACTCATCACAAACATACCCCCACTACCACAGCAGGGATCATAGACCTTGCCCTTGGTAGGTTGCAGCATTTCTATGAGGAGTTGTACCACAGATCTAGGGGTATAGAACTGTCCACCCTTTCTTCCTTCTGCTAAAGCAAACTGACCTAAGAAATATTCATAGACCACACCCAGCATGTCTTTCATTTTAGCAGCTTCTGTACCCAATTTAATGTTATTTATGAGGTCAACAAGTTCGCCTAGTACTAACTTGTCCAGCTGAGGTCTAGCAAACTGTTTAGGAAGAACACCTTTAAGCTTGGGGTTGTCTTTTTCAATGAGATCCATGGCAGAATCAATGTCCTCACCAATGGTAGGCAGTTTAGCCCTACTCACCAGATAAGACCAACGGGCATTCACAGGAACAAAGAATACATATTCAGCGCTATAGACCAGCTTATCCTCGGGATCATCATAGGCATAGTTACCCTCTTTGTTGACAATCTTGGCATGCAGTTCTTCAAAAGCATCAGATACATATTTCAGGAATAAGAGACCCAAAACATAATGCTTGTACTCAGCAGCATCTATATTCTTTCTCATCTTATCTGCAGCAGCCCAGAGCATTTGCTCAAAGGGTTTTTGCTCTGCAGGTTTTTCTTTCTTGGTTTTGGCCATGTTGGTAGTTAGCTGTTTTTTAGTGCTTAATGTTATCTGCTGTAATTTACAAAACTAGTTGCGGTAGGTGATGGCTCTTTTAATGTAATATTTTTCAATTTACTACTAAAAAGGTAGGTCATCTTCGTCTGAATATTCAGCAGAAGGAGCACGTAATCTCCAGTCTTCAATAACCTCATCAAAAATAATATTACTTTCCTCAAATGTTTCTGTATCCAACTTTGCTTTTAGGTCATTGGGCAAATAACTATGCCTGTATTTTTTAAATGCCATTCTGCCGGCCTCTGAATATGACCAGACATTCATTGGATTAACAAGACCTTCATTCCATTCTTTTACTTGTAACTTAGGAAAATGACTTAAAACATCTTTAATCAAAAGACAGCATTCATTAGGCTGTTTTATAATTTGTTCTTCAGAAAACCTAATTACGACCCAATTTTGCTCAGAAAATATTTGGTTTCTTTTTTTGTCTGAAGACATGTCATAATGAATTGGATCACCTGTTGAACCTACATAAGGCTCATCAATTTCTATGTCTATAAATAAGTTATTGTTTTTGTCATAGACTACGAAGTCAGGAAAGAAAGTTCCCTTGGTGGTCTTTAACATTTGATTTAAAAGTAAATGGTTATTAAAGTGCTTTAATAGATACTTGAGAAAATAGGACTCCGAAACTCCTTGTTTTACTTCCCGTTCAGCATTTTCAGGAAGCTTGGTCACAGTGAAATTAGTTTTAAAAATATTGGTTTTGTAGTCTTCAATAAATGCAGGGGAAGTCATTAGCATACAATCTATTTCATAATCTTTCATCCTTTGCTCATAGGTGGCTGTCTCAATATTAAAACGCTTTAGTAGAGCTGGATATTCTTTTTTTTGTTTAGATAGTTTTTCTTCTGACGTCTTATTGTCAGATGAAGACATCATAATGAAGAAAAATGAAAGCAAAACCAGAGCAATAGCAGGCAAAAGCAATTTTGTATTTGAAAAAGAATAAAAAAGGAAAATGAGGGCACCGATAAATACGAAAACACTGCACCCTAGGTTTCCGTTATCTTGGACAGATGACTTAGGTTCTGCAGGCCTTATGGGTTTTACAGGGGTGTCCGGCAGCCTAGGTGTGCTTGCTATTATTCTCTTATAATTTTCTGGGTATTGGATTAATGGGAATATCATGTTCATTAAGATTGTAGCATGATTATTTGGGAAGAGTCCTCATTTCCTGAAATTTCTTTTTGTTATTCATTGGACTTTTTACTTTCTTTAAACCTACTATTTTTAGAGAGGTAAATATAAGGAGAAACATAAACAAAGAGATTCTGGTGATTTTTGTTTTTTATTACACCAGAAACTTTCAACATTACTTACCTCTTTTCAACAAAAGTTCTTTTTGAAACCCTTGATAATACTGAGGTATTAAAAATTATTTTAATCAGTAAACCCTTTATAGAAGATGGCTGCATTTGTATACTGCTGCTTAGAGAGGTAGTTTTACTTTATGAAGAGAAAATACATTAAGTTAATGAATCAATACTTTGTTAGTGTTGATAAATCTGTTGACCTTGGATGGTACTTTGAAAATAATCTTTTAACCTATTTTGACCACCTTCAAGATTTGGAGAAGGCAATAGATTATTTAGAAAGAGAAGGGTATGCGGAAAGAGTAAAATATGATGATTACACGGTTATTCCCAAAGATAAGGGAATTAGGTTTACAAAAAAAAGATGGGGTTATCAGTATCTTGTATTGATGTCATTTTTAAGCAAAATAAAACTTGATTTCTTAGTAAAGTTGATAGGTGAATTCTTTTGGGTTTGGTATAATCCATTTAAAAAATAAACCCCAGATATTCATCCAGGGTTTAGTGATATATGATAGATCTATGTACAGAACTTTAATCTTCACAAGATTAAACCGCAGGACATAATGCTGTGGGGTATCCTGTCACCTTTTCTATTATTTGCAGATTCATCATATCTATTACTTCTTGATCAAACTGTTCCAGATAAATTCCTGTTACCTTGTTACCGTACTCATGTCCCAGGGCTTCTGCTATGAGGTCTTTGCTGTACCCCATTTGCTTAGCTATATTGGCATAGGTGTACCTAAATACATAAGTAGAGAGATCTTCTTCTGTACCAATCATCTTGCCCAGTTTATGCAGGTGATGATTCAAGACTTTAGCACGCTGCCTGAGAATGGCTATTTTTCTGGGGGTATTGTTTATATCAGCAGGAGAGAGCCAGGAGACCAAGGTATGAGCATCCTTTAACTCCTCAAAGAGGTGATGTATTTCTGGTGTTAGCTTTACGCTGTATAGTTTTCCTGTCTTTGCTCTCTTGTAGATAATTCTTCCCGCCTTGATGTTCAGTGGTGATAGTAACATGAGATCCCGGATGTTGATACCCCGCAGCAGGAACAACAATTTACCTATGCACCAAGCATGATACAAGGGATGATCAGAAGAAAGCTGTAGTTGAAAGTAAGCCTGTATTTCTGATAAAGACAATACACGAGGGGTAGTTCTCTCTTTACGGATAGTAAACCCGCGGAAAGGATACCAGGCATAAGTCACCAATTCATGTTTGATGGCTTTATTACAGATGGCTTTCAAGGTTCTCATGTACACACCTATGCTGTTGACTTTCATTCCTCGCATGGCTAGTTTTTCTTCTATGCTATACAGGGTTTTAGTATTCAGCATGTGGAAGGGTTGATCAAGGTTCAGGACTTTTTCTATGAGATGCAAGGACATCTGATACACGTCTGCACCGCCCAGTCTATTACAAGATTTTAGTCTAGCAATTTCATCTAGCCAGAAAGACCTGATGGTGTGTTCTTTTTCCTCTTTTTGCAGAAGATAATCACGGAGTTCTTTTACAGTAAAGTCTCCTGCACGTTTCAGGACATAGTCTTGCATTCTGTTAGCATAGTAAGAAAGT
>JACCDU011298608.1_pt1 | contig 12097 bp, 10 predicted proteins | sample 7446081 | NCBI WGS metagenome assembly JACCDU01 (sample SAMN15323447, study PRJNA562643) | freshwater metagenome | isolation source: river surface water | place: USA:Blue River Watershed | collected 2017-08-17 | reverse complement strand
GGCTGGGAAGGTCTGGCCAAGCTGCTGGACGCGATCGCCCCTTCTGTCGATACCCGCGTCCCGCTCAGTCCTTCTGACGTCACTCGCCGTATTGAAGGCCTGATCCGCGCTGATCGCCTTCAAGAAGCGCTCAAAGAGGTCGAAGCCCGAAACGCGGCCGAATTAAATCGCCAGACGCCGGGCACCGACGTGCAGCTCATGTTTTTGCATGCGCGCGTCCTGACCGAACTCAAGCGGACAAACGAAGCTGAAGCCATCTATCAGCGCATGACTATGCGGTTTCCCGAGCTCCCGGAGCCTTGGAACAACCTCGCCGTCATCTACGCTCAGCGAGGCGAACTCGAACAAGCCAGACGTGCGATTGAAATGGCCATCATGATCAATCCTAAATATTCTTTTGCCCAATCCAATATGGGTGACATCGAAATGAGTCTGGCACTCAAGGCTTATCAACGCGCGGCCGAAACAGGTGCGCCTGGCGCCCGCGCAAAAATCCGGGCACTCAAAGCCCTGATCGAGGAACAAAACAAATGACCCTTCATTCTCTGTTGCGCCTGATGCGCAATCTGGCTCTGGCAAGTATCATTCCAGTCATGTCTTCCGGTGCGCATGCCGCGCCACCCTCTAACTCGACCACTCCACAAGGCGTTAAATCAATGAGCACGAATCCACGCGTCAAAATGACCACCAACATGGGCGACATCGTTATTTCCCTCGATGCCGCAAAAGCTCCTAAAACTGTGGCCAATTTTCTGGCCTACGTCAAAGACGGTTTCTATGACGGTACGGTGTTTCACCGTGTGATCGACGGCTTTATGGTTCAGGGCGGTGGTTTTGAAGCCGGCTTGAAGCAAAAGCCAACCAAGGCTCCTGTTGAAAACGAAGCCAATAACGGCCTGAAGAATAACAAATACACCCTGGCGATGGCACGCACCAGCGACCCGCACTCGGCAACGGCCCAGTTCTTTATTAACGTTGCAAACAATGACTTCCTGAACCACACTGCCCCCACCTCGAACGGCTGGGGCTATGCCGTGTTTGGCGAAGTCGTTGAAGGTCAGGACGTTGTCGACAAAATGAAAGCCGTTAAAACTGGCAACAGTGGCTTTCACCAGAACGTGCCTGTTCAGGATATCGTGATCACCAAGGCTGTCGTCGTTGAATAAAATTACTCTTGAAGGTCCAGTGTGGCTGGCCTCGGATGTCCATCTGGGTCAGCACACTGTCGGCACCTCTGATGCGTTTCGTGAATTTCTCAAGCTCGCCGCAAGCGAGGCGAAAGCCTTGCTGCTGCCAGGTGATATTTTCGATGCCTGGATCGGTGACGATGTTGCTGTGATGGCGCCTCCCTGGCTTGCTCAGGACTTGATGGCGCTCAAAGCAACGGCTGCAAAGATTCCTGTCTGGCTGGGACGCGGTAATCGCGACTTTCTGATGGGTGAAGCGCTCGCTGCAGGCTTGGGCGCGCGCCTGTTGCCCGAAGAAGTCTTGGTCACCATTGGCGCACGCACCCTGCTGTTAAGCCATGGTGATGAATACTGTACCGATGACGTGGCTTACCAACAGTTTCGCGCGATGGTGCGCAATCCTGCCTGGCAAGCCGGCTTTCTGGCCCGCAGCATTCCAGAGCGTTTGACGCTGGCTGCGCAAGCGCGTGGCGAAAGCATGGTTGCCAATCAGAACAAATCAAGCGAGATCATGGATGTCAACGCCGAGGCCGTTGCCCAGGCTGTGCGCAAGGCGGGGGTTTCGCTGATTGTGCATGGTCACACGCATCGACCAGGACGCAACGTCATGACCGTGGACGGAAAAGTCTGCGAACGTTGGGTTTTGCCTGACTGGGATTGCGATCATCTCGAAAACGGTCAGAAAGAACGTGGTGGCTGGATGGTGATCGATGAAGAAGGTCCCGCGCTCTTCGATCTGGATCGCGCCTGAGATCGCGCAAAAGATCGCTCTGCTGATCAACGGAGACGTTGGCAGGCATTAGCCGCACACATCCTCTTCGCTTAGAACAAATGGCCCGAGTCAGCTGACTCGGGCCATGTTTTTATCCGTGATCTGCTGCTGACTGAAGCTCGGGCGAGATCTCGATTCTCTGAATCTTGACCTGTGCGATACGACGTCCATCAATCTGCCTGACCTCGAATTTGTATGTGGCGTGCGCTCCGACAAATTCGCAGGTATCGCCCGCCTTGGGCAATTGGCCAAAGCGCGACAGCAAGTAGCCGGCCAAGGTGGTGAAGTCCTGATCCTCATCGACCAACCCTTCGGTCTCGAGCACCTGCTCCAGATGATGCAAATCGGCCGCACCATCCACCGTCCATTGATGATCGCCATCGCTGACAATATCCGGCGTTTCGTCTTCATCGGGAAACTCACCCGCGATGGCTTCAAACACATCGATCGGTGTGACAAGGCCCTGAATCGTTCCGAACTCATCCGCGACCAGAACCAACTGACCGCGTGAGCGTTTGAGCGTATCCATCAAACGAATGATGCTGATGGTGTCGTGCACGATGATCGGTTCACGCAGACTCGCTTTGCGAATATGACCATGTGTGATCAGATCGGCAATCATGTCTTTGGCGCGACCGATACCCTGGACATCATCCAGAGAATCGCGGCACACCGGAAAGAAGCTATGCGGTGCCGAGGCGATCTGCTTCTGGATATCCTGAGGATCGTCATCCAGATTGACCCAGGACACCTCGGTGCGAGGCGTCATCACCGAGTGAATCGAACGCTCGGCCAGCGTCAGTACGCCACTCACCATGTTGCGCTCTTCGACGCCAAAGGTGACCTCGGGTAAGGTGCCCTGAAGCGTGACGGACGTCTCGGCGATTTCATCAGGAAGTTTTTTTCCAAGCATGCGCAACACGGCTTCAGCCGTGCGTTCACGCATGGGGCGTCTGGCCTCAAGCTTGATGCCTTGGTGACGCGCGATCTGATTCAACAGCTCAATGATGACGGAAAAACCAATGGCGGCGTACAAGTAACCCTTGGGCACCTTGAAACCAAAACTTTCAGCCACGAGCGAAAAGCCAATCATCAGCAAAAAGCCCAAGCACAACACCACCACGGTTGGGTGGGCATTGACGAATCTGGTCAAGGGCTTGGAGGCCAAAAGCATGATGCCGACTGCAATCACGACCGCAGCCATCATCACACTCAAGTGCTCGACCATGCCGACGGCGGTGATCACCGCATCGAGCGAGAAGACGGCATCGAGCACAACGATCTGGGTCACGATCACCCAGAAATCAGCATAGACACGTGTTGTGCCCTGCTCATTCCGATCGCCTTCGAGGCGCTCATGTAATTCGAGCGTGCCTTTGAACAGCAGGAAGAAGCCGCCAACCATCAGGATCAGATCACGACCCGAGAATTCGAAACCAGCGAGAGACAGCCAGGGTTCTTTGAGTTGCACGAGCCACGACATGCCGGCCAAGAGGCCGAGTCGCATCACAAGTGCGAGGGACAGCCCGATAATTCGGGCTCGATCGCGCTGGGCTGGCGGAAGTTTGTCCGCCAGAATCGCGATAAATATCAGGTTATCAATACCCAGGACGATTTCAAGAACGACCAGGGTAAAGAGGCCGACCCAGATTGTAGGGTCAAGCAGCCACTCCATTGAGGGCTCCAGTAGTTGCTAAGCCCTTAATGGTAACGGATATTTATGACAGTTACTTACCTATTTGTCCTTGTAGGTGCGCAAGCATCTGGGTAAAGATCTTGGGTGTTGCCGCCATGACATTGCCCGATTCCATCCAAGTCTGCTCGCCCTCGAGGTCGGAAATCAGACCACCGGCCTCCAACACCATCAGACTTGCGGCAGCCATGTCCCACTGTTTGAGGCCCAGACCGCAGAAACCATCCAGACGACCCACCGCGACGTAAGCAAGATCAAGCACGCATGAGCCAGTACGACGCACGCCCGCAGCACTCAGCGCCATCTCGGCAAAGCGAGGTGCAGCCAGATCGTCAGGCACTTTAGAGCCGGGCCAACGGGCGCCTAGCAACGCATCGTGAAAGCGTGTTTGTGAAGAAACGCGAACCCGGCGGTCGTTCAGAAAAGCGCCGCCGCCACGACTTGCGGTAAAGAGCTCGTTGCGGGTCGGGTCATAAATCACGGAGTGCATGACCTGACCACGCTGACGCAGAGCGATCGACACGGCATAAGTTGGCAGGCCGTGAATAAAATTGGTGGTGCCATCGAGCGGATCGATCACCCATTCGTTTTCGGGGAGTTCGCCGTTACCGGACTGGCCGCTCTGCCCGGATTCTTCGCCCAGAAAGGCGTGATCGGGATAGGCAGTACGCAGCACATCGATAATGGCTTCTTCAGCGGCGCGATCGACTTCCGTGACATAATCGCGTGGCCCTTTTCGGGAAACCTGAATGCGATCAAGATCAATGCTCGCGCGGTTAATGATGGATCCGGCGCGCCGGGCCGCCTTGATGGCGGTATTAAGCATTGGGTGCATATACGTGGATTTTTTAATTGGCTAAAGCAGGATTTTAAATGACTATCGAGTTTTCACGTATCCGGTTCATTATGACCGAGCCAAGTCACCCCGGAAATGTCGGTTCGGCCGCCCGTGCGATCAAAACAATGGGCTTTAGCGACCTGGTCCTGGTTGCCCCGAAAAGCCCAGACATTACAACCCAACCAGAGGCGATTTCGCTGGCTAGCGGGGCCTCAGATGTTCTTGAGAACACCCCCGTTCTAGCAACACTTGATCAGGCGCTCGCCCCTGTCACCCTGGCTTTCGCCATGACAGCGCGCGAACGAGACCTCGGCCCGCCCTCTTGCGATATCCGCCAGGCTGCTGAAATGGGGCGCGCCCACCTGTTGGAACACCCCCAGGCGCGCGTCGCGATCGTGGTGGGGACCGAGCGCTCGGGGCTGACCAACGAACAGATCGGCCTGTGCCACAGACTGTGCCACATCCCCGCCAATCCCGCCTATAGCTCTTTAAACGTGTCTCAGGCGCTACAACTGGCCGCCTGGGAGCTTCGATACGCCCTGTTGCAAACCGAGCTCACAGCGCCCGTTCCTGCCATTGACGCAGGGTCGGGGCGCCGCCCCGCCAGCTCGGACTCCATCGTCGCCTTGATGATTCATTGGCAAGAGGCCTTAGAAGCGGTCGAGTTTCTGAACCCGGCGCACCCCAAAAAGCTGATGCCTCGGATGCGACACCTGTTTACCCGCAGCAACCTGTCCCAGGATGAGGTCGACATGATGCGCGGAGTCTGCACCGCCATGATCCAGACTGCGAAAGCCGGCCCCAGAAACCCGCCGAATCCATCCTGACCCTCGGGTTAATCCGGACGAGGAAGCGGGACTAAGCTACGATTGGTGCCTATGCTGAATAAATTACGCGAAAACATCTCTTGCATCCTTGAGCGCGACCCCGCTGCGCGCAGCAAGCTTGAGGTCATCACCTGCTATCCCGGACTGCACGCGCTGATGGCGCACAGTCTGGCGCACCGACTCTGGCAGGCCAAACTGTTCTGGCTTGGGCGCTTTGTCTCGCACCTTGGGCGCCTGTTTACCGGGATCGAAATCCATCCTGGCGCCCAAATTGGCCGACGCGTCTTCATTGATCACGGTTTTGGCGTCGTCATTGGCGAAACCGCCGTCATCGGCGATGACTGCACGATCTATCAAGGCGTCACATTGGGCGGCACACGCCTCTACAAGGGCGCAAAGCGCCATCCGACCCTAGGCAAAGGGGTGGTGGTTGGCGCCGGCGCGCAAGTGCTTGGTGGCTTTACCGTGGGTGACGGAGCGCGTATCGGCTCGAACGCCGTTGTCGTCAAACCTGTCCCGGCAGGCGCAACAGCCGTCGGTAACCCAGCGCGCATCATTGAAGCCAAGGATGCGGCAACAGCGACCGATGCGACCTCTCAAGCCGCTTCAAATCGTCCCAGCCCCTGCGCCGAGGCGGCCCAGGCAACGGGTCAAGCTAGCACGCAACCTGCGAATCAGAAGTCACCTTGTGATTCAGACTGGGATGCGGCCCCTTTGCAAGCCATTCTCAATAAAGGCGCGACCACTGCGACAACCAGCAACGAAGCTTCTTTTACCGCTTATGCCGTTGATCCGGGCGCAAGCGACCCCTTGGTCAAAGTGTTGCACGAACTGATTACCCACGCCGCCGAGCAAGATGCGCGTATCGCGAACCTGTGTAAAACCATCGAGTCGATGGGCCCTAAGGTTAACGACACCACCAAGCCGCTTGATGCGCAGCGCTTGAACAAGATGGTGGACGAGTAAGCGTTCGCTGCCGAGACTTCTTCAAGAGCACATGCCGCACGTCAAGAGGCAACAAGCAAAAAGGGCAAGCCAGTTCATCTGGATTGCCCTTTTCTTTTACTCACCGAAGACAAGGTATCCGGCGTTGGAATGACTTTTAGAAAACCAGATCCAATCCGGTCATTCTGCGCAATTCCTCCTGACCCGCACCCGCCATGTCGTCCACCACACGGACCACACCACCGGGTTCAATCGCAAACACGGCGACATCCGTATAGATGCGCGAAACACAACGCAAACCCGTCAAAGGATAGGTGCACTTGTCGACCAGCTTGCTCACGCCTTCTTTGGTTTGCAAATCCATCATGACGAAGACGTCTTTGGCGCCTGCGGCCAGATCCATCGCGCCACCGACGGCAGGGATCGCACCCTCTTCACCGGTTGACCAGTTGGCCAAGTCACCAAAACGCGACACCTGAAAGGCGCCCAACACACAAATATCCAGATGGCCACCGCGCATCATCGCAAACGAATCTGCGTGGTGAAAATAACTGCCACCTTTCAACAACGTGACGGGCTGTTTGCCCGCATTGATCAGATCGTAATCTTCTTGACCGGGTGCAGGAGCGGGACCCATACCCAGCACGCCGTTCTCACTTTGCAGAAAAATATCTTTATCGCTTGGCAGGTAGTTACCCACGCGGGTCGGCAAGCCGATGCCTAGGTTAACTACGGCACCTTCGGGAATGTCGCGTGCGACGCGTGCAGCGATTTCATCTCTGGTTACACGTTTCATTATTTTGCTCCCTTAGCGACACGCACCACACGTTTGACATAAAGCCCTGGCGTGACAATCGCCTCGGGATCCAGATCACCCAGTTCGACGATTTCATCGACCTGAACGATCGTCATTTTTGCGGCGGTTGCCATCACGGGACAAAAGTTCCGGGCTGTTTTGTTGTAGACCAGATTGCCCCAGCGATCTGCTTTCAGTGCCTTGATAATGGCGACATCGGCTTTGATCGGGAGTTCAAACACATAGTCCTGACCATCCAGGTTGCGAATCTCTTTGCCTTCGGCCAACTGTGTGCCGACCGCTGTGCGCGTAAAAAAGCCGCCGATGCCTGCACCGCCAGCACGGATGCGCTCGGCGAGCGTGCCCTGCGGAACCAGCTCAAGCTCAAGCTTGCCTGCGCGATAGAGGTTATCAAAGTGATGCGAATCTGCCTGACGTGGAAAAGAACAGATGATCTTGCTGACCTGACCGGCGGCCAACAGCGCGGCGATACCCGTCTCTCCGGAGCCTGCGTTATTACTCACGATGGTCAGGTTGCGTGCGCCTTGCTCAATCAGTGCGTCGATCAGTTGATGGGGCTGACCTGCACCACCAAAGCCTCCGATCAGAACGGTTGAGCCATCCTGAACACCGGCTAAGGCTGCGCGCAAATCAGGGACGATTTTTGAAATCATATTTTGCCCTTAGGGTTAAGCTGTCTCTCAAAGAATACCCCCACAAAGTGGGGGATGGCGCTTAGTCTACCTGAGCACCTGAGGCCTTGACTACGCCGCCCCAAACTTTGACTTCATTTTTAACAAAATCGCTGAATTCGGCACTGGTCATGGACTGCGAGGTTGAACCCAGATCGGCCAGACGCTTTTGAAGTTCTGGCTTAGCCAGTGCTTTTGCCACAGCGGCATTGAGCTTTTGCACCACGGCATCGGGCGTTTTGGCAGGCGCCATCAGACCGAACCAGGAAGACACGTCAAAACCTTCAAAACCCGCTTCGGCCATGGTGGGTACATCCGGGGCGGCAGGCGAACGCTTGGGCGAGGTCACCGCCAAGGCACGTAGTTTGCCTGACTGAACCAAAGGCAAGGCTGAGGGCATATTGTCGAACATGAACTGCACCTGCCCGCCAACCAGATCGGTCATGGCGGGGGAGCTGCCTTTGTAAGGGATATGCGACACATCGATCTTGGTATTGATCTTGAACAATTCACCCGTCATGTGGATCGAGGTACCACTTCCGGATGAGGCAAAGTTCAGCTTGCCTGGGTTTTTGTTCGCGTACTCAACCAGCTCTTTGACTGAATTGACGGGAACTTTGGGGTTGATCACCAGCAAGTTCGGCACTTTGGCGCCAAGGGCCACGGCGGTCAAATCCTTGGTCACATCAAACTTCAAGTTGGGATACAGCGTTTGATTGATGGTGCTGGTCACAGCCATCATCAGCAGGGTGTAACCATCGGCCGGAGCGCGCACGACATATTCTGTCGCGATGTTGCTGCCTGCGCCGGGCTTGTTTTCAACGATGAAGCTTTGACCCAGTTCTTCGCTCAACTCTTTTGCCAGCAAGCGGGCAACCACGTCTGTTGCGCCGCCGGCAGAAAAGCCCACAACGATACGAACGGATTTGTCTGGATAGGAGCCTTGGGCAGCCGCTGAGAAAGACAGCGCGCTAGCTAAACCCGCGAGAAAAAAAACCGAGGCGCGACGGGTGCGGGAAAACTTGGATGCTTGCATGATTCAACCTGATAAAAAAAGTAAAACAACTCGGTCGATTATAAGTAATAACCCTAGCCCCAAACTGTCACATTTCGATCAACCGCTCTGATTTCTGAATTTTTGTTAGTAATCAAGGAGATGCAAGCAAGCCGACCAGAGCCATTAAACTAGCTTCTTTACCGATTGAGATTGAACCTTGAAAACTCAAGGCTTGAATGATGCGCCTGAGGCGGATCTAAGCAACCACACCCCAATGATGCAGCAGTACCTGCGCCTCAAAGCCGAGGCCGGTCCCTTGTTGCTGCTCTACCGCATGGGTGACTTCTACGAAATGTTTTACGAGGACGCCGAACGCGGAGCGCGACTGCTGTCTTTGACGCTGACCCGTCGCGGCTCATCAAACGGCACGCCGATCCCGATGGCTGGCGTGCCCTTTCACGCCGCAGAACAATATCTGGCCAAACTTGTGGCGCAGGGTGTCTCTGTCGCCATCTGCGAACAAATTGGCGATCCTGCCACCAGCAAAGGCCCCGTCGAGCGCAAAATCGTCCGCATCGTGACGCCTGGCACACTCACTGATGAAGCCTTGCTGCCAGCGAAGGCGGATCGCAGTGTCGCCGCTGTTTTTATCCCGCGCAAAGGCGGTAAAGCCGCGCGCGCAGGGATTGCCTGGTTGAACCTCGCGAGCGGTGAGTTCAAAGTATCCGAATGCGCGCCCGAAGCGCTGGACTCTGAATTGCATCGTATTGATCCGGCTGAAGTCCTGATTGCCGATGACGCTGAATTGGACCTGACGCTGCAAAGTGCAGCGACCAAAATCCCGCCCTGGCATTTTGAAGCCGAGCAAGCGCAAGCGCATTTGCTCGCGCACTTCAAAACACAGTCGCTCTCGGGCTTTGACATCGATGACATGCCTGCGGCCATCTGCGCGGCAGGCGCGCTGTTGCGTTATGCGGGACGCACGCAAACGCATGCTTTGTCCCACATTCACTCGATTGTCGCCGACCGCGCCAGCCAATACGTCTTGATGGACCCGGCCACGCGCCGCAATCTTGAACTCACTAAAACCTTGTCGGGCGAAGAAGCGCCCACGCTGTTTTCGATTCTGGATACCTGCTGTACCCCTATGGGCAGCCGCTTATTACGGCGCTGGTTGCATCACCCTTTGCGCGACAATGCGCCGGTCTACGCCAGGCAGCTTGCGATCAGCAATCTGATGCAGGCCAATGATCAGCGAACCGCTTTGCTGCACGCACTGCCACTGCTGCAATCCTTGCGCTCGGACTTGAACAAGCTTCCCGACATTGAGCGGATCGCGACACGGATCGCTCTATTGTCGGTACGTCCGCGCGAACTGGCCAGTTTGCGCGATGCCTTAAGTGCTTTGCCTGCGATACAGGAACAGGTTTTACATGCGACGCAAACCCAATTGCACTCGCCACGCCTGAACGAACTCAGCCAATTGCTGACACCACCAGAAGGCATGCACGACCTGCTGATGCGGGCCATCGCGCAAGAGCCCGCATCCATGGTGCGCGATGGCGGTGTGATCGCGACCGGTTTTGACGCGGACCTGGACGAACTGCGCTCGATCTCAACCGACAACGGTACCTATCTGCTTGAGCTTGAAGCGCGCGAGCGCGAGCGCACCGGCTTGTCGACCTTGCGCGTCGAGTTCAATCGCGTGCATGGCTTCTTTATCGAAGTCAGCCGTGCGCAATCGGACAAGGTGCCCGAGGACTATCGCAGAAGACAGACACTTAAAAACGCCGAGCGCTACATCACGCCTGAGCTCAAAGCGTGGGAGGACAAAGTCCTGTCCGCGCAGGATCGCTCCCAAGCACGTGAAAAATGGTTGTTTGAACAACTGCTGGATCAACTGGCCCCGATGGTGGCGAGTCTTGCAGCGACTGCGACCGCCTGCGCCGAACTCGATTGCCTGGTTGCCCTTGCCCATCATGCACAGCACCATCAGTGGGTTGCACCCGTGCTGAGTGAACAGACGGGGATCGAGATTGAAGCCGGTCGACATCCCGTCGTTGAGCGCGCAATTGAACGTTTTACGCCAAATAATTGCGTGTTAAATGCGCATCGTGCGCTTCTCGTGATCACCGGGCCCAACATGGGCGGTAAATCGACCTACATGCGTCAAGTCGCGCTCATCGCGCTGCTTGCCCGCATTGGTAGTTTCGTGCCTGCCAAAGCAGCGACGATTGGTCCGCTAGACCGTATCTTCACGCGTATCGGAGCCGCCGACGATCTCGCAGGCGGACGCTCCACCTTCATGATGGAAATGACAGAGGCCGCCGCGATTCTGGCATCCAGTACCGCCAACAGCCTGGTGCTGATGGACGAGATTGGACGCGGCACCTCCACTTACGACGGTCTTGCCCTGGCGTGGTCGATCGCTCAACGTCTGGTGACGCATAACCGCGCACTGACTTTATTTGCGACGCACTACTTTGAAATCACCCGGATGCCCAACGAGCAGCCCAATACGGCCAACGTGCATCTGGCCGCGGCCGAATCACCTTCAGGCATCGTCTTTTTGCATGAAGTCAAAGAAGGACCTGCCAGCCGCAGTTACGGTATCCAGGTCGCGCAACGCGCCGGTATTCCGGCCGCGGTGATTCGTCATGCGACGCGCGAACTGGAACGGCTTGAATCCCAGGGCGCCCCGACACCGCAGCTTGGTTTGTTTGGCGAAGTGGTGGATCAAGAAGCGCAAGCGCTTGAAGCCGCCAACACAGCTCAGGCGCTCAATACACTGAGCCAAGCCGTCAGCGAACTCGACCCTGACACGCTCAGTCCTCGCGAAGCGCTAGACGCGCTTTATCAACTGAAAAATTTACTGCCTTAGGGCAAAGCACCTTTCTCCCTTATGAATCCCAACACCCCTTTAACCATGCTGGGCGGCCTGACAGCCGCCGAGTTCATGAAGACCTACTGGCAACGCAAACCCTTGCTGGTCCGTCAGGCTTTCCCTGGTTTCAAATCACCCGTTTCCATCCCTGCCCTCAAAAAAATGAGTAAGCGCGATGACGTCGAATCACGTTTGATTTGGCGTGAAAACAAACAATGGCAAATGGAATGTGGCCCTTTTGGACGCCTTCCAAAGGCAACCGAGGCCGACTGGACGCTGTTGGTGCAAAGCGTCGATATTCATGACGATGCCGCTTGCGAGTTGATGAACACATTCCGCTTTGTTCCCGATGCGCGTCTGGATGATCTGATGATCAGTCTGGCGACAGTGGGCGGCGGTGTGGGGCCGCACTTTGACAGTTACGATGTCTTTTTGCTGCAGGCGCATGGTCATCGCCGCTGGCAGT
>JACCDU010658973.1_pt1 | contig 12101 bp, 12 predicted proteins | sample 7446081 | NCBI WGS metagenome assembly JACCDU01 (sample SAMN15323447, study PRJNA562643) | freshwater metagenome | isolation source: river surface water | place: USA:Blue River Watershed | collected 2017-08-17 | reverse complement strand
TATTGAACCATGTTTCGAGCGCCTTGGTCACCTTGACTGGTGCAATCGACCCTCTGAAATCGCCGCAGCCATAGTAAACCTCGACGATGCGATTGACGCCTGCTGGTTGCAAGTTTTCATCGTAAACTGTTGAATCAACAATTCGACATTCGACGACGTCTGGCGTAAAATCTTTTCCTTCTCGCTGCAGGACAGCTTCCGCCAGGGTTTTGTGTAAATCAGAAAATTGAATTTGTTTCATATCATGTACGTTAATTGAAAAACAAGAATGGACGATGCAGAAATGCTTGAACCCGCAGCTACTGTGTCAATTCGTCCAAAACTCATGTCGGTGCTACCTGGCAACTGAAACAATGTGTTAACAGTTGAAGTCATCCCAGACCTAGCAATAGCCCCAGCCCCGCCAGCACCAGCCGCAGTTCGTGGGGCAAAGGGAAGTCCTCGCAACACTAGGTTGCCAGTCGGAACCGCAGTCACTGCACCCGTTTGAATGACACCGCTAATTCGCACGACATCGCCAAAGCGCTGCCATGTTGATTTATTTGCTTGAACATAAGTCACTGTCCCATCGCCTGTAGTGCCACCGAATGTGAGATCGCACGTTCCAGATGCCAATGGTAAAACCTGCGATACACTCGCCAGCGATGCTGGCGGATATGTGTACTGAATGTCGGTCGAGTCAAGCGGATTCATCAGCTTAAAATTTCCTCAGCTTTGAGTGTCACGCTGGCGCCACTTTCCATGACCGCCCAGATGTCGAGCGATGCCGATGCCGCGTCAGTGAGCAGTGCGCCAGCTTCAGCTCTGGCTGAACATCCGACCAGCATGTCGGCTTTAGTCGGTGCTGTGGATCCTGCTGTCTGTACCTGAATACGAACGCCGACGCCAGCAGTCACTGTGGTCGGAACGACGACTCGCCAGCCGATGCGTGTGGCAGTGTTAGTGTCGAACAATTTGACTGGTGTCGTGCTGTCGACTGTGACTGAATTTCGTTTTTGAACGTTGTTGTATGCCATGGCTGCTCTCTCTCTTGATTATGAAGTGTTATAACTCTGTGGTGAAATACGTCAGGCTGCCGACCAGGTCGAAGTTCGACCCAGTGCCGACGACGTTGACCTGTACGAATGCGTTGTTATGAATCAGCCGCAGCGCGCTGCCTGGCGACCATGCGACGATTTTGTCGACTGTATCTGTGACCGAATGCGCCATACCTGCTGCGCATGGAATCGTGTTCGCGAAATCAGACACGACTGGAAATGGCAGACCTCGGACCAGCAGGTTCCCGCTCGATGTATCTGACTGCTTGCCCTGGCAGCTCATGATAAAATTGATGTGGACGACATTTTGGATTTTCTGATAATAGCCGACCTGTTGAGTCAACGTGAAATTTAAGTCGCCGCCAGACGATGAGAGAATCGGTGTCCAGACACCCTCACTCACAGACACTGGTGTGACTGTCTGCTGCAGCTGCGAAAACTGCGCTGTAATTGATTTGTCGACTGCTGCCATGGTTTCAGTTTACACCTGTCATTTCATCAGCTGAACGTGATTCCATCGTCGGATGTGCGCTGCGTTAGGCTGCCTGATTCGACATCGAGCAGCACCAGCCGCCGATTGCCGCCGTTCGTCACGTCCTCATCCACTGCGATGCATTCGTCGTCGACACCTGATGCGACCACTGTCAGCGATGCCTGCAAAATAGTGTCCGCTCGGTCTGTTATTTGACCCTTGATGGATGCGCCATCAATCCAGTAGATGTATCGATTTCCGTCGCGTCCGATGATGAATGTCGGCTTAACGCCGTTTGCAATAGTTCTCATGAGTGTAAATGTCTCGTTTAGTGCGTCAGCTTTGTACAGCTTGATGCTTTTGTTGATTTCGACGACTAAGTAAATTTTCTGGTCAGTTGACTGGCGATCGATTCTGATGACGCAGCTCGTCGCAGACAGTGCCAGTGTGTTCACTGTGGAAAACGTCAGACCATTGTCAGACTTGCGGATCAGAACGTTTCCTGAGTTATCCACATAGGCTGCAGCATGCACGTTCGACGCAAAATCAATGTCCAGTGACAGCCTGCATCTGGCGGACCTTAACAGACAAAACCAGCCATGCCATGGTCGCGCCTTTGCATAGATGTCGCCGCTCGAGACGATGCGCCAATCGGTTTCTGTATTATCGAGAATCGGGTTGAACTGCCAGATGTACCAGCCAGTCGGTGGCACAGCGACCGCAGACCCTGAGTCCGCAGCTGCTGGAGTCTGGAGTTTCGCCGCGGCTGATGCGTTGGAAATCAGGTATCGACCGTCCTGAACATGGTCGTACACGACCTGCGCGTAGCTGCCTGTGGCGGACCAGTCGGTCGTCAGTCTCTTTTTATATGGGAATGCTGCCAGCGGCGGAATCTCGCTGAATGAGTTAATCAGCGCCAGCCTGAAATCGTCGTTCGTGCCTTTCGGCAGGACGTATGAATTTGAGAATTTGTCGGCGACTGCGATGCTCTGTCCTTCGTATGAATCGTACAATGTCGACAGGTCGGTCGTGATGGTCGACGCCAGACTCGCTCCGCCATTTCCCTGTACGATGCGATACTTAAATGCCAGCGCGTCGACGATGGTGTTCGGCGTTCCCATGCCTGTCAGCAGCGGCGGATCTTGAAAACCCAGAATCGGACTGTACCATGTCAGGTTGCCCCAGCGATGGTTCGGACCGTCCGCCCACAGCAATGATGCCGCCCTGCTGTTTTCCCAGTAGACCAGCGGATGTGTCGCCTCCAGATTGAATGTCGGAAAATTGATGGTGACAGGATTCGCAGGATTCGTCGGTGTGATCCTGAACCGCAATTTCGCGAACTGGCGACCTTTCCCCAGCTGAAACCCGACGACCGTCTCTGGATTCGACATGTACGCGCTGCTGACACCAGACGCCAGCTGGTCGACACCAGTGTCTGCGATGCCGCTGATAATCGAATACCCGTTATCTATTGCCCATGTTCCAGCGTATTTCAGCTGGATTCCTGTCGGTAAGTCATACGTCCCTGGCGCCGATGCGATGTAATTCGTCGCGTTGTCCTGACCATAGAATGAAACCTCGATGCGCGAGACGTTGGTTGTGGACCATGCCAGAACGACCTGGCGCGCTTTGGTCAGCAGCATGAACGGATCTGCCGTCCACTGCGCCATGTCTAGCTCGATGTAAGTGTCCGACCCTGTGAAACCTGTGACGACGATGTTCGCGCCGAGTGTGACTGTGCAATCATTCGCAGTCCACACGCCTGGTCTGGTGGTCGAGAGTGTGATGGCGCTCGGCTGCGTCATGGTCAGCACCTTGAATCTGCTGCTGCCTATCCAACGAAATCCACCGAAAAACGCATCGAGGAATGGCTGATTCCCGTTGTCAATTTCCAGCACCGAGGAAATCTGGCTGTTCCTGGTCCTCGGATTGATCGGCAGCGCGGCATTGTATAGCCATTGCTCTTTTATTGGTCCCCAATAATCCTCCCATGGCTGCGATGCTCCGTCGACGTCCCAGTCTGCTCGATGGTATGCCAGCTGCCAGTGTGGGTTCACCCAGCTGCCTGTATAACGCATCAGCATGTCGGCGTGTCCTTGATAGCCAGAGAGTGTGCCGACGCTCGATGGAAATGTGATGGCGATGCCCTCAGATTGATTTTGATTCACATCGGTCGGCGCGATGTTGGTGCAGGTCCAGGACAGCACCTCGCCCTCTGGACAGCTCGGAATCGGTACGGATGGCGGCGGACAGAGACAGACCGTGTATCCCTCGTAGCTCCAGGTCTTGCTGTAGCTTTTCCCCTTGCTCCAATTTGCCTGAGTGTAAATGGTGTTCGGGAATGCGTCCTCGACGTCAGATGTCGCATTCGTCACGACCTCCAGAAAATCAGGTCCAAGATCCGCGTACACGACCTGCGACCCGCCAGTGTTCACTGTGACCGCGCCGATGGTGCAGTTTCTTGTCGCCGACCCTCTGACCTCTGGAAAATCAAAACGTCGCCACAATGCTTTGTAGTCTGTGTTCCACCTGACGATGGCGCGCTCTAGATTCGGTATCGCTCTGGCTGCGCCGCCGTGGCTTTCGCTCCAGCTTTCGACATAATACGCGTCGATGTAGCCGTCGTCGTATTCGTCTGTGCAAGGATCGAGACAGTAACCCTGCACGATTTCATCATATACAATGGTTCCGCCGTCCTCGCCTACGCATTCGCCAATGACTCGCTGCATCAGTGCGCGGCGACCGTCATACGTTCGCTCTGTTTTCTGATATGACCGCGTCGAGATGATGATGCTGTCGGTGTCTGCGACCGAGATTTCGCTGCCGAAACTCAGGTTATAGGGACAGCTGCCAGACGTCGGAATGCTCGCTGTCCAGACTGCGCACGGCAGTGTCGTCCATGCATTCGTCTCGTCTTGAAATCGCCAGCCAGCAGTGATAGTCTGGTTCGCCTCCGCCTCGGTCACATATTCCATCGCGCCAGGATCGCATGGATCGTAAACCGATGGCGTGTAAACTTTTGATGCGCTGCAGCTACCTGTTGCGTACAATGGTGTCGCCAGATAGTCGATATAGTTCGGACCGACTCCATTCGATGTGACGTCGACGCCGCCCAGTGTGGTCGACAGCACACCATTCACATAGACCTGCAGCGACGTCCAGGTCGTTCTGTACAGACTGCCTGTGAGTTTCGTGTAGATTTTCAGACCGAGAATCCTGACCTTGATTGAGACAGTCGACCTGAATGCTGCAGCTCCGACGACGTAGCCACCGAATGGCGCACCTGGTCCGTCGTATTTGACCTGCCATGCCGTCGTCCCAGCACCATCGTCGCTCGAGGAAACCTCCAGGTATATGCCTGTATTGACGTTGATTGCGTTCGGCACATACTGTGTCTGCGCGTTCGCAGTGTGCGATTTCGCCAGTGTGCCACTGCCGCTGCCTGTCGCTGAAACCGTCGACTCAAGTTTGTACTCGATCGCATCGGTCGCAAAAATGAGTCCGTTATTTGGCATCGCCGCACCCGCATGGTTTCACTGTTTTTGTCGATGTCGGCGCAGCTGCGTCGGCAACAGCTTTCCACTGATTCGCGAATTTCACCAGCGCGAAAATGAAGTCCTCGCGCCTACAGTCACAGCCGACGACCTTCAGGTCCAGCTCGACCTGCTCGCCTTCGCCGCCGATGTTGATGGTGATATTCGTCATAACACATTCCGCGTGAAAATCGGCATTCGCGTGATGCTGCCTTCGATAAAACCTCGACGCGCCAGTGCTGTTCGCTGGTCGTTCATGGTTCCAAACGCGACGATTTCGTCGAATGATGCCGAATTTGAATAGCCGACGATGTTGGATAAAATGTATGTGCATGGTCGCCACATCCAGTCGTCGCTGGCTGCTGAATTTGGATCCTTCTCGACGCCGCCCTGAATGCTGGTGACAATGAAGTCGATGCCGTTTAACGTCACCTTGTCAGACACCCAGACAGGAAAACCTGTGACATCTGAAACCACTGGCAGCTCGACCTCGATTTCGTTCACCTGCCGCGCTGGACTGCATCTGTCATAAAGCAGCGCCGCAGCCGAATCCGCCAGGTCCTGCGTCGCCAAACCTTTGTTTATCAGCCCTAGTCTCGAGAGTCCGCCTATCCAGTTTGTCGGTCTGGCTGATGGTGCTAGCGTGGGATCGATGCTCGATGTGTCACGCTTCACTGCCTGAACTGGCTGCTGCTGACGCGGATCAAAACCTGTGACGATGATTTCGTTCGCCTCTGGGTTTATGTAGTGATAACGCTGCTGCCGATAGACATACCGCCATGCCTCGGCTGCCGCCTTGCCACCTGCGATGGCATTCGCGATGGTGTCGTAAAACGTAAACTTCGATGCTGCAGCATTGATGGTCGTCGGGCTTTTCGTCGTGAACTTCGGAGTCGTCGCGCCTGGATATTCGCCATACCACCAGCCGCCCAGATAGTCCTGCATGACTCTCGACAGGTATGACCATGCATTTTCACCGATGTCTGCAATTTCCGAGAAATCACCGCACAGCGCTGGCGCGATGTCGCCTGCTTTTACTGTCGATGTCTCGAGTGCCAGGTCGCTGTCACTGCCGCCAACCAGATGCACCAGCCGACGAATCACGCAGTCGCTGCTGGCGTGTGAAATCAGCATCCCATCGAAAACCATGCGCTCGCGGAACATGTAAGTTTTCAGCAGCTGCGTGATGTGGCTGTTTGCTGTCAGTGTGGCTCGACCGAGTGATGGTGTCGTCCCCTCGATCCACTCAATCGGCTCGGTGATTCCGTTGTGGAAAACCGTGGTTCCCAGCGTGGTCTTGGTCGGCTTGTTCGCGTGTGACTGCAGACCAGTGATGCCGATGCCAAGCGGATCAAACAGGTCCCACCTGAGTGTCGCGCCGCCAGTCTCTGGGACGCTGAAACTCATGTTCTGCCAATACGTCGACAGATTCGCCGACTGTGTCGCATTCGTGTTCGCAGACAGCGCTTTATAGCCGCCAGAAATTCCATAAACGAACGGCGACGAAAAACCATTTCCAGTCAGTGCAGCTTTTACGCGCAGCTGTACCTTGACACCGTCTGGCACGAATGCCGTTGTCCCATCGGTATCTGTGAGCGATGCGACGACTGCATCTGTATTGCCTGTCCTGTAAGATTGATTCCCGTACACTCGCCCTGATCCAGACGCCCAGCTCGGATTCGTGTTCGTTTCCAGCACAGCACCTGTGGCTGGTGCTTCAGCCAGGTCGTAAAGCATCGATGCCGCGTAGCCTGACGTGGCGAACTTCAATGGCGCTGCCTGAAACTTGACAGTGCCGTTCATTTTTATCCAGAACTTTGTCGCTGGCGTGATGGTCGGATTTGTGTCGGAATCGAGAATGTCGTCGAACACTGCGCGCACACCATTTCCCGCAGTCGACAGCACCAGCAGCTCGCGATGGCGGCATGGAATCAGAACCAGCTCGATGAGTGTGTTTTGAATGGTCGCGCTGCCCTTCGCACCAGACACCTGACCCTCGACCACCTTGATGCCGCCGCGCCAGACCTCGACGACACCATCGGAATAGAGTCGGCATGCCGTGTTCGATGTGACAGACCCGCCAGCATCCCAGCCAAACTCAGCCAGCGTATATCGACTGCCCTCTGAGTAGCCGAAAAACGCGACATAGAATCCAGTGTTTTTGGCATACGTCGCAGTTGTGATGACCGATGTACCTTTCGCAGACGTCGGACCTTCCAGATATTTGCTGCCACCGACACCAGTGATGTCTGTGACTGACCAGGTCGCGCCGAGTCCGAAATCTGCCAGACCCAGCTTGTCATACGGCGCAGTATTGCTGGTGTACCATGCTGCATAAAATGGTCGTGGTCGCAGCATGAGTGTCGATGTCAGCGGATCGATGAACGTGTCCGCGAAGTATTGACCAGTGTTGAAATCGTCACCAGCTGCCGAAAATCCGATTCGGTCCTGACTTTGCCGCCACTGCTCGACATCGACGTCGAAACTGAATTCAGGTCGTGGCATTACACTTCCCGCCTGCTGACGTTATAGCCGATGTTTTTCGCTGAGACATTCACCATGTTTCGCTCGATGGCATAACCCAGCTCGACCAGCAGCGACTTGATTTCCTGAGTGCCAGACCGCCGCCTGCCTGCCAGCCCTTGCATTTCCTCGCGGCTCAATCCTCTTGATGCCAGACCTCCGCCGCCCAAAACTCGGTCGTTTATGTCCGCCATTTTCTTAGTGTTGTCATTCGTTCCTGCGCTGCTATCTGCAATGTTTTTCAGCAGGTCCTTGACCGACTCGCCTGGAGTCGCAACCCCTGTCGGCGCTTCAGCAGTTTTCCCTAAGTTTTCCCCAGCTGCAGCGTCTGCGGCGTCCTTAGCTTTTCTGGCTGACAGTTCAGCTCGTTTCTGTGCGATAAAATCCGATGCTGCTGTCTGACCGTATGCCTCGCCGAGAAATTTGTCGATGCCAAGTGTTTTCCCAATGAATCCCAGATGCGCCCTCAGCAGCTTAATCCCTGGGAACATTTCCGCGATTGATAAAATTCCCTCGCCGAATGCAATCATCCCGTCGTAAAAGTTTCGCAGGTATTGCCCGAGTCCGACGAATGCACCAGACACATTGAGCAGGTATTCCTCGACGTCCAGCGTCGCATTTGGAATGGTGCTGAGACTGCCGACTAACGATTTTATGGCGTCGCCGAAAACGTTCACCTTTGTCAGGTTTTCCATCGCGCTCGCCAGCGTTTCAAAAACTGGGACCACATAGTCAATCAGCGACAGACCAATTTGTCGCATAACCCTGTTAAACGAGTCGCCCAGCGACGCCAGTTTTGCCATCGGACCGCTCGCCATTTCCTCCGCCAATTTCCCGAATTTTGCATTCACGACGACCTCAATCGCAGTCAGTGCCTGGTCGACCGTTCCTTGGAATGAACCGCCCTTATCGAACTTCAGACCCTGCGCAGCCAGCGCTTCTCTAGAAATGCCACCTCTTGCCAGCGACTCGAAACCCTCACCGAATCGACCCGATTTGATGTAGCCGAGCGCCGCGACGAATGAATTCAGCGACTCCGCATTTCCGCCGAAAACCGTTCCCAGCTTTTCCGCAATCGGCAGGAATCGCTCAGTGCTTAGTCCGAATGCCTCGAGCAACTTCGCCGACTCGCCGAGTGTGGCTGTATCGAATACCGATGGAATCGCCAGCTTGTCGATGAATGAAAGAATCTGACCAGTCCGCTCGCCACTGCCTGTGATGGCTGTCAGTGATCGCTGAAGCGTGTCAAACTGTGTGGCTGTCTCGAGTGCCGCTTTCCCGCCGAGGACCAATGGGACAGCGATTGCAGCCACAGCTCCGACAGCTGCTCCGATGGTCCCTGTCACCAGCTGCGCACCTTCGCCGAGTCTCTTGAGCATGCCGCCGCTCGACGCTGCGCTGGCGCCTGATTTCTTGACAGCCTTGTCAGCGTCAGCCGATGCCGCTGCGACCTTTTTCGCGCCTGCCTCGAATCCCTTTGAGTTCAGCTCATAGACCGACTCGACAATTTCGACTGTGACTTTTGACATGGTTTATCCTACGATTATGACTTGCTGCGGCGATGGCGGCTGAACCTCGTTCAGTGCCAGAATTTGCAGGACGCGATACTGGTGATGTGAGTCCAGGTCGTCGAACCATTGACCATAGACATCAACTGCGACCCTGCATTTTGCGGCATAGTCGCGATTCAGCTCAAGTCTTTTTTTTCGTCGACAAATACAGCGAACTCGCTGGTCTTGTTAGCAGCTGCAGCATCGAGCGCAGCGATGGTCCCAGCGAACACTGGTGCTGCTCGTTTTGCCAGCGTCAGCCATGCCAGCTCGTTCTGGAATTCCTCGTCCAGCGACAGCATGGCGAGCATTTTCGCCTGTGCCAGAATGCCAGCATTTGATGTCGCGACGTCCTTCCAGTTCGGCAGCACAGCGCCCTCGGAAATCTGTTTCGACATTTGTTTTGCCCAGCGCGTGACCTCGTTCTCGATGCGAATCCGTTCCTCCATATCAATCAGGATTTTGAACCGCAGCTTGACGCCCTCGACGACTGTCACCTCGACAGTGTCACTGACTGGCGCCGATGTCTCAAGAATCTTATTCAGCAGATCGCCGACCATTACTTATCGCCAGCCTCGGCTTTCGCCTCAGATTTTTCTGGCTGTTTTGCCTCTGGTTTTTCGTCAGCAGTTCCGCATTGATGCTCGCGGAATCCGCCTTCTCGCTTGGTTTCGTTTTGTTTTGCCATTTGTTAGGTTTCCTTACAGTTAAAATCAGCTCTTGACAAGAGTTCCCATTCCCTTAAATGTATAGGATTCAGTCACAATGCCAGTCTCTGGAATGGTCAGCGACGCCGACTCGACCAGTGTGGTCCCAGTGTACGTTCCGATGGTCGTGATGGTCGCGACGAATGTGACCAGCGTGTCGCCAGTGAGCGCAGTTGTCCAGAGTGTATTGCCTGTCGATGTGGTCGGAGTGCCGCGCTGCTCGAAATCGATGTTTACCAAAATCAGACCGTCCCGCTCGGTCCGCAGCTCGGCTGTGGTTAGTGTCACAGGCAGAACCAAAACCATGCCGCCGATGCTGACTGACAGTGTTGTTTCAACAGATGACAGTGTCGCATTGTTGAGTGTTTCCATCAGCGTGGTCGTGTCGGCATCCAAAATCTGAAGTGTTGCGCTGCCTGTAAATTTGGTCCCTGTCGACTGATACGTCATGAATCCATCAGCTCGACCTGAGCATTCCTGCGATGCTGTCGAGATGTTGATGTTCAGCGTCCGAATCTTTGCCAGCACGTCTGCGACGATGTTCGCGACCGTCAGTGTAAGTGTGGTCTGGCGTGTGCCTGTGACGTCGCGCATCAGCTCGGTCGATGCCTCGAAACTTCGTTTCACAGGTACAGCTTTTGAATGTCTGGCTGCTCCGCCCTTGCCCTCCTCGACCTGTGCTGACACCTTGAAACTGACATTCGTAAAAACGTCGAGAACACTGGTTGCGTCGAGTGTATATGCTGTCAAATCGCCTGCGTATTTCATAACTGGTTACCTGTTGATAAATTCATTTTGACACTTTGATTTCATGGTTTTCGGTTGCCATCAAGATACATCTGGCGGAACACTTTTCGATACGACTTGATTTTCTCGCCGAGATAGCCTTTCTCGCCTTTGCCCCAGACGCCTCGACCGACCATCTTGCGAGTGCCAGCTGGCAGGACCACATAAATGCTGCCACCAGCCGACCGACCGAAACCAGCTGTGATAACGTGTGCGCCACCTACTCGACGTTTTGTGACGTACGCAGAACGTGTTAAATTGCCACTGATTCGACCGATGGGAAGTCTCGGCGCAGAACCTTTGCGCTTGCCGACCTTTGGTCCTCGTTTATATCGTGCTACACCCCTAATCATGCCAGTCGGTGTCGATTCAGCAGCTGAGATTCCGCGACCGTATGGATGCCCCATTCGCGCCAGCCAGTTGATTCTCGTTTCGCCGCTGGGCTTTGAGCCAGTTGTCACCTCGCGCATGTCCGCTTTTATCTGCCATCTGATTTCCTCGACAGCTTTGTCCATTGACATGTTCAGCCGTTTCATTTTCTCAGCCATGGCAAGTGCTGCCTGAGTCGTGGTCCGCTTTACTGCCATACTGTTGTATTTACCGTAAACGTCATTGAAACGCCGCAGGAATTGTCGACATCATCGAGAGGAATCGGCGACCAGCTGCTGACCATCGGCATATAGCCAACGCCACCGAATGCGGCTGGCGATGCTGGGACACTCCCAGACGATTCACTAAATGGTGTCAGCAGGTCGATAAGCGCCTCGGCTTTTTCCGCCATGAGTTTCTGCGCATCGGTGCTGCCCACTGGCAGTGCAAACTCGCCTGCGATGGTCCATGTCCATTGCTGCTCGACAGACCGACCAGCTGCAGCTCGGTCGCAGCTCTCGAGTGTAATCACAGCTCGCGGCAGCTGTGGCAGCGGCTTGGCAGCTCGACCTGGCGATGTGGTCTCGACGTCCCAGGCAGTTTTAATGTGACCTGCAATCGCGTTAAAAATGTCCGTGTAGTGCATCAGTGCTTGACTCCAACCGCATAAACTGCGATGTGATCCGTCGCCAGACCCTGTTCATTCGTCTGAACTTTCTCGATGGCGTACAAATCGCCGACCCATTCGATGGTTCCGCCGACCTCGAATGTCGAACGATTCAGGTCTGTTACGTCGACGTAAAACGCGAACCCGTTCGTCACATCTCGAGCGAAAATGTCGTATGCCGCGTTCGGCGACATCTGCTGCGCGCATCCAGAAATGTAGATACCTGGCGCATCTGGAGCGAATCCCTCGACCACATTGTTCGCCCCCAACCTTGCGGAAACTGCGAACACTCGAAACTGGTGCGGCTTAAATGGGACACTCACGACAACCAATACCCTCGAGCAATTTCGGCAGCTCGTTTCCGCAGCTCTTTCACTGGATTATCTGGTGTCGAAATTTCAATCAATCCTGTTTTTAGACGACTGGTGACGCCGTCTCGACCTCGGCTTTCCTCGAT
>JACCDU010501929.1_pt1 | contig 12106 bp, 8 predicted proteins | sample 7446081 | NCBI WGS metagenome assembly JACCDU01 (sample SAMN15323447, study PRJNA562643) | freshwater metagenome | isolation source: river surface water | place: USA:Blue River Watershed | collected 2017-08-17 | reverse complement strand
TCCTCATGGCCGCCCTGACGCTCCCAAGGCGCCAGGAAGAGCCCGAGGACGACTGGATCGACCGCATCATCGTGGACTCGAAGGAGCAGGGCCGGGCGGCGGCAGATGCCGGTACGGACATCCATGCCTCCATCCAGACCTACTACGAGGGTGGCCCCGTCAGCAAGCACACCGAGCACATCGGAGCCTGCGCCAGGGTCATCACCGAGACCTTCGGGATGCACGGCTGGATCGCGGAGCGGTCATTCGCCCACGAGATCGGCTTTGGCGGCAAGGTTGACCTCTTCTCCCCCGAGGGAGTGGTGGTCGACATCAAGACCAAGGAGTTCTCTGATCCCGCCAAGGTCGAAGCCTATGATGACCACCTGATGCAACTGGCCGCCTACCGGGTTGGCTTGGGCATGCCCCAGGCGCGCTGCGCGAACGTCTTCGTCTCTCGCAGTGTTCCTGGCCTGACCAAATTGGTCGAATGGACTCCAGAGGATCTGGACCGCGGATGGCTCATGTTCTCCGCGCTCCTGAACTTCTGGCAACTGAAGAACCAGCACAAATGAAGAAGATCAATGCCTACATAACGGAAGACGGCAAGCTGCACACCTCGGAAGAGGCAGCGAAGCGTCACGAGATGACCTTGTCGAAGCACTCGGTCATCGACGACTTCCTGGCAAGCGAGTCGAACCCCTACAAGGCCTCTCCGCAGAGGTCGATTGCCCGTCAATCCATCATCAACTGGGAACTGTGGAAGAACAATGCTGAGTGAAGAACTGATCAAGCAAATCTTTTTTCAGAGCGACCGTCCGCGCAAGGATGCCCTCCTGGCCGACGAGGTGGACATCGTCCAGTTCGCTCACAACCTGGAGGCGGTCCTGCGCCCCATCATCGCCAAGGAAGAGCACCAGCGGTGCGTCAAGATCGTCAGCCACATGAACCGTGAGGTGGCTTGCGGTCTGGAGAACGTCAGACCATAAAAAAACCCTCCCCGCGAAGGGAGGGTTGAAATGCCGTGGGCAACTGGAAAATCACGGCAATCTGAGGAGGAGAACGCTCAGATTAGGGCGAGGGGCTGGGTTCAGCCACATCAGAACTGAAAATGCGACGGCGGATCTTGTTCAGGATCTCGGGGTCATCCCGATAGGCCTGGATCCCCGTCGCGCCAAGGCTAAGAGGAACCCCGATGGGCGCAGTGGCCGGAATCATGGACAAGGCCCCGCCCAGGGCACTGGCGCCGCGCAGGCCCATCTTGGTGTAGTCCCGCTGATCTTCAGGCTTGTCGTACTCGTGCGCCATCTCGGCCAGATCGAGACCAGCCATCGCGCCGGCCACCGGAGGCAGGGCGTACTTGCCGACAGTAGAGGCCGCAGTCGCCACAGGGCGCATCATCTGCTTGAAGTAGTTGGTGGCTCGCTCCAGGCCAGAGGGTGCCGGCGGCGCGGTGGAGATGGGCTTGGCCGGGGGAACGTCCCTGGGGGCCAAGCCTCCGGGTTGCTGAGTGAACGACTGCCTGGGCGGACGGGAGTCCTGGGGCGTCATCAGGCCGCCATACATCGGGTTCTCGACGAACTGAGCGCCTGGGGCAACCTGACCAACTCTGGCCAGACCTTCTGCCCGGCGCTTGATCAAATCGCCCGCGCCGCCCGGCTGATTGCTCATGCTCGTGGCCTGGGTGGCTTCAATGTCCGTCAGGCCGAAAGCGCGGCCGTAGTTGGCCGTTCCGCTGCCGCGCCCCATGAACCGCTCCATCGGCGTCTGGACGGGCTGCTGGCGCATGGTGGACTGGCCAGGAGCGCCCTGGGGTGCTGCCGGGGCGCCTGGAGCGCCACCAGGGGCCGCAGCAGCCCTCTGGGCGGCAATGCGAGCCCTCTCGCGAGCGGCCTCCTCAAGCTCCGCCCTCTTGACGGCAGCGTTGGTTCTGGACTGCGACAGGCCCTGGGCGCCGGTGGAGACCGCGCCCGCGACGGTTCCCAGGCCGGCACCGAGCATCCGCTCGCCAGGACTAGCGCCGGATGTATCTGTCTGGGGTTCAGGAACAGGCGGGTTTGGAACGGGAATCAATTCACCTGAATCAGCTTCCGGGGAAGTAGGCTCTGCCTGCTGCTCTGGCTCTGCGAACACTCCCAGGCCACTCAGGCTGCGGACGTAGTTCAGGACTCGGGGGTCTGGACTCTTGCCCTCACGCAGGGCGACAATCGCACCTGGACCGCCGTTGTAGAAGGCGGCGGTCAGCTTGGTATCGCCGCCGGTCTCTTGCAGGCCTCGCTTGAGGTACTGGATGCCAGCGGCGATGTTCTTGGCTGGGTCTTGCAGAGCATTCTCGTCGAAGCCCATCTCCTTGCCGGTGCTAGGCAAGACTTGCATGATGCCGTACTCACCGTCATTGCCTCGACGCACGTTGGTGAGCAGCTTGCTCTCCTGATACGCGATGGCTACAGCGAGGTTGGGATTCACGCCCTGCCTGATAGCCTCTTCGGCCACCATCAGGGCGTTCTTCTGCTGCTCCTCGGAGAGCCTATCAATGAACTTGGAGATATCCATTACTGCCTCCCTTGTTGCAGGAGCCTGTCAAGATTTTGTCGTGCAGAGCCTGCGCCCTGAGCGGGTGCGGCGGGAGCTTGACGTTGAGAGCCAGACCTTTCGTTGGGGAACAATGTGCCCGCAAGAGCAGGGTTGAGGCGAACCAAGCCAAGCGCGATGTTCGTCATGTCATCGATGTGCTTTTCGTACATCTTGTCGTAAGTCTCGGATTGAACGAATTCATCAGCGTTCATGCCCGAGTCTTTGAATGCCCTGGAAACTCGCTTGTCAAACTGGCCGCGACGAGTTAGAAGGTCGGCCTTCATCCGAATGGTTTCAGGAGTGTCCTGATCCGTGATGGACGCATTTGCAATCAACTTCTGCTCAAAGTCAGAAACGGAGCCCTTCATGTACTTGGACTGCAACAGCTTGGTCTGAGCCATGAGCATCATGACGGTTCTGTACTGAGCTTGCTCTTGGGGAGTCAAGCCGGCGTTCCGCATGATGTCTTCAACAGCCTTGGTTCCACTGGTGAATCCAGGGATGCCGATGCCCTCCTTGGCAAGCATTGCAATCGCGGAAGAAATCTTCGGATTGTTAAGAATGCCGACCATCTTCTTGGCGTTTGGCTCATCAGCGAACCTGCGGAAGATGTTGGCAGTCAAGATGGTTTCATCCGAGTCCTTGGCGCGTTGATTGATCTCTGCAAGAGTTTCGGTCTCAATCTTCGCCTGGGCCTTGGCCCGCTCTTCGCGGCGGATCTTTTCAACGTCACGCTCCGCCTCACTCTTGAGTCTGCCAGTCTCTTTGCCGTCGGCAGCAGGCGTCGCCCTTTGGGGGCCGGAAATGATGCGCTTTGCGAGGTCGTGGTAGCGCGGATCGTCGTTGCGAGCAAGGTGCGCCAGCGTGGCAGCGGTGGCTGCATCGACGGTGTAGGTGCCAGGGTAGCCGTAGATCTGGATCGTCTCAGTCTTGCCGGTGGGGGCTGGCTGCCACATGCCAGTGGCGCGATTGAAGACACCACCCTCTTTGACCTCGGTGTTCTTGCGATCAATCTCGTTGGCCTCGCGCAGGAGGTCAGCCTGAGACTTGCTCTTGTCGAAGCGGTTCAGGGCGATGTACTGACGGCCGGTCAGAAGACTTTTGTCAGGAGCGGCGATCTGGATGCCGAACACATCGGGTGCTGCCTGGGCATCTCCGCTGGCACGAGATAGGGCTCCAGCCGGTGCGCCCTCAGGAGCGCCAGAAGGAGCGCCCTGAGCCACAGGGAGGGCTCCAGCAGGGGCCGCGCCAGGGCGGCCGGGCAAAGCGCCGCCGGGCGTGGCACCACCAGCGGGCTCTCCACCGCTCAGGTACCGTGCCAACTCGGCGTCGCGGGCCTTCAGACGCTGAAGCTCGACGTTCTGCCCTGCGACTGCCAGCTTCTGAGCTGCGATGTCCTGATCTTCTTTGGCAACCCTGTCTTGAGCCTGAGAGATATTCCCGGCAACTCGACCAAGTGATTCAAAAAAGTCGGGAGCGCCTGGAGCCAAAAATCCCTGAGCAGCAGCCAGCCAGACAGGATCAAAGAAGCGATTTTTTCGCTGATCAAGAGATGCCGTGAGCTTTGCCAGGGCCTCCTGGTACTGCTCGTTGGCCCTCCTTGCCTCTTCGCTGTCACCGGGCAAATATGCCACAGTGGTTTCTGCTTTTGTAGCCATAATTTTCAGCCTTCTTTTTGCCGACTTGACTTTTGAAAATTTGCAGCATCAATCGGTGGATGGCGACCACACAAGATTGCCCTGGTAGTAATATTCACCAGTTGGGGCAATCGCAGTTCCATCGCTGAAGTAGCGCCAACCAAAAGCCTCGTCGCCAGATTGAGATGTGTTTTCAATTTCTGTTGGCGCCGTCCAATCACTTGTGTTGAAGAGACCTCTGAGGAACTCGCCACCAGCACCAAAAACCTTGTTCAGGCCAACACCCAAAGCATTTCCGCCTTCGCCTGTGGTTCCGCCGTATCCCGCACCAATCAGAGAAAGAACGCCGGTCAATTTTGAAAGGTCTGACTGACCGTAGTAGTCCTTGGTGCGCGGACCCTCAAAAGTGCGCGTCTCGGTGCCCGGCATGGTGTAGCCACGCAGCAGATCAGCCGATGCCCTGGCGTTTTTCATCGGGGCATCAAGGATGCTTTGCTGGTATGCCTGACGCTCACCGCCGGATTTGGTCATGGCGCCTGCACCGATGAGCCCAAGCTCTTGCGCTGCCTTGGCTAGATCGCCTTGAGTCTTGGCCGTCTGGTTCATCAGTTGCGCCTCGTCCAGGGCACCCTTCAGAGCCTCGCTGTAGCCCTTGGAGAGGGCGCCGTACTGCTGACCCGTGAGGTTGGACTGAACGTCAGCCATGGACTGACCCATGGCGTTGGCGTAACGCTGGCTCCCCAGGCCGCCGGTTCCCACAAACGCTGCGTTCATGGTCGGCATCAAGTTGCGCTCGACGTTCTGCTGAGAGAGCCGCCCCATCTCGTTGACCACGTTCGTGGTGTACGGGTTCATCAGGCCCTGAATACGGCCAGGGGTGATGCCCTGGGCTGCCCGGCCTGCGGTGGCTTGCGCTGCGCTCAGACCCGGCTGATAAGCCGTAGCCGCGCCAGGGATCATCCCGTAGCCCTGGGTCTGGAGGGGGTCGTATCCAGCGACGCTCTCCGCCCCAGTTCGAGCAATGTTTGTAGAACCCGCCGAGGCGATGTCCTTGAGAAGGGTGCCGTACTCCGTCGTAGTCGGAGCAGTGGTGGTGGTCGTCGTCTCTTTGACGTCCGGCAGAGCGCCGCCTTGAAGGAATGACATTTTTACTTCCTCGCTTTCTTCGCGGGTTTCTTGAGGTAGTCCAGAGGGGACTTCTTGGCGGGGGGCGGCAGATCCTCTGGCTTGGCCGACCGGTGATACGCCCGAATCGAGTGCATCATTTCGTAGAGTTTATCGCTCCCAGCCTTGGTTGAGCCATTTCCGAGGGCTGCAACAACGTCGGCAGGGAAAACAAATTCGCCGTCAGCCAGCATGGCGGGGATGTCATCGGACTGACCGTCCCCCTCACCCGTCACCGCCGCGCCTTCGCGGAAGTCCAGGCGGGGCTTGCCGGAGTGGTGAATCACATCCAGGGCGCCACCGGAGTTCATGCCGTAGCGGGTGGTTCCACCAGCAGCCATCAGGGGGGTGGCCATGCCGCCTCGGGCGAAGCCTTGCAGCTCGCTACCGGGGTTCAGGATGGAGTCGATGCTCGATTCCTGGCCGTAGTTGAAGTAGCCGCCAGGGGCAGCAGGCTGATCCAGTCGGTCTGGCTGGGTTTGCTGGTTCATGTTCGGCTGCATAGGCTGCTCTGGTTGGTTGGGTTTGGAGATGTACGAGCCCGTTCGGACCATCTCAAGAAAATCGGAGAGGGGGCCTTCGAATTCAGACATTTTTTCGTAGATGGGTAGGCCAATGCGGCGCATCGGCTCGTCAACAATTGCCCTGGAAATCGGGCGCTCTGCGGGTGTTGTAACGCGCTGCACCTGAGTGACAGGGGTTCCGCTTGCACCGCCTGCGTTGCTCGTGCCGCCGCCACCCCCTCCTCCGCCGCCACTTCCCGTGGCGACGCTGGTGGCCTTCACGCAGGCCCTGGCTCCCAGGTCGTAGATGTAGCCCTCGGGACACTCCTGGCTCTCAGCCGCAGGATCATCGTTGGCAACACAGATCTGGCGAGTTTCGTCCCAGGTGTAGCCCTCGGCGCAGCTCGGGGCCGGCTCATCCAGCCCGGTTTCGGCCCGCTCCTGGCGCTCATCGTCGTCAGGAACGCAGATCTGGCGGGTGGGGTCCCAGGTGTAGCCCGGAGCGCATGTCGGCGTCTCCTGGTCATCAGCGCCCCCCTGCCCGGCCTCGGGCTGCTGTTCGGCGGCCTGATCCACGGAAGGCTGTGCGCCCGGCTCTGCCCCGGAGGTGTCGGTGGACACGCCAGGATCAACGGATGGCTGAGTGTCCGGTTGGGTGACCGGGGATTGAGCCTCGGCGCCCGTTGTGTCGGTTGAGACCCCAGCATCAGGCTCGCCAGAGACCGGCTGCTGCGTTTCAGTGGGCTGAGTGACCGGGGGCTGTGCGACGGCTCCAGAGGTGTCAGTCGAGACGCCAAGCTCCGGCGCGGCCGGAGGGGTCGTTGGCTGAGTGATCGGGGCAACAGTTTCAGCGCCAGAGGTGTCCGTCGAAACGCCAAGGTCCGGCTGCTGGATGACAGGCGGGACCGCCGTCACAGCCCCGGAGGTGTCCGTCGAAACACCGGCTTCTTGCGTGACCCCAGGGGCCGAGTCCTGACCGGCGGCGATGATGTCGATCAGGTTGTTCTGCTGGTCGTAGACGAACTGAGTGCCGTCCTCGTCGGTGACGGTCCTCGTAGTGATCTCGTCGGAGCCAGCGCCGCCAGTAGGCGCGGTGACATCGACCGTGTCAGAGCCTGCTGACGCGGCGGGATCGGGTGTAGGGGTTGCAGCCGTGGCAGAGCCGGAGGGTGTGCCGCTTTTTGCAGCATCCTTGACAGCAGAACTCGCACCAGACATCGCGCCGGAGACAATCGCCTGTCCCACATCGCCACCAGTCAAGGCGGCCCTGACGCCGCTTGAGATGGCGGTGTCCGCAATCTTGTTGCCGGTGGTTGGCATGTACTCGTTGATGCCAGCCGTGATGGCACCGCTGAGAGCGCCCTGTACAGCATCACCCCCGGTCAAAGCGGCGCCGAGACCCCCAGAGATGGCCTTGTCAACGATGGCGCTTCCGGTGGAGGGCAGCTTGCCCCCGGCGCCAGCCACGGCGCTGCTGACAGCAGAACCCGCAGCAGCCTTCCAGAAGTCACCGCCAGCAGCCTCAGCCATGGCTCCGCTGATGATGGAGTTGCCGACAGCAGTGGCGACAGCTTTGCTCGTGATGCCCAGAGCGGTGCCAATCGCCTCTCCAGCCCCAGGGACAACGAAATTCAGTGCAAACGATGCGAGCGGCAGAAACTCGCCCGCACTCATGCCCCAACTGGTTGTTGGCTTACCTCGGCTGGTGAAAAAGACCGGGGTTCCATCCGGCGCAAATTGAACACCAAAATTCGTTTGATCTTTTCCGGTCGTCGTGCCAGAAAAAATGTTCCCGCCACGGTAGGCGTAGTTTGATTGAACTGGGGTGTTGGTCAGCTTGTTGCCAAAAGTTTCCCGAACAACCGGAACGTCCTGTACGGTGTACCCCCTGAGAACAGGGCCTCCCCCTGTTTGGTCATCGTGTACATACCACGGCTGCATTTTGGCAAGCCGCTCAGGGGTCAGTTCAATTTTCTTCCCCTCAACTATATCTCCGTTGGGCTGTTCAATAAACTTCTCAACAACATATCCACCTTTTGATGGATCGTTGGGGTCTTTGAGAGTAACGAATTGCCCACCACCATTATAAAGAACTTGGTCGATCTTCCCAAAGTCCCGAATATCTGTAATACCAGATGCAGCCAAAATAGCCGCCATCATACTGGCGTTTGCTGCGGGCGAGCCGTAACCCTCACCACTCCATTTGCCGGTCGTCCCTTGGCCGAGAATCTGCTGGGTCAGCTTGTCCTGAACTTTTATTGGGTCGGTGATGTAGAGCTGATTTTCAAATGAGTAACCATCCCCATTTTTGGCATCTGTTGGGATCAAAAAACCTTTGGGAGTTTGACCAACTCCTTTGAAAAATTCATCGTAACCCTTGCCAATAGACGCATTTTCTTGTCCGGGGGTGGCTCCCAGCTTAGAAAAATCGACGTACTCGGCTTGCTTTAGAAACGGGTCAAGATGCTTGGGGTCAAGTATTCCCTTTGGAGTCCAGACGTTGTTATTTGACGCAAAGCCCTTGGTCAAAAAATCTTCAGGGATGAAGAGATAGTTGCCAGCAGGTCCGGCAAATTGCGTGACGGCGGCCTTCCCACCAATACTGCTTAACGCTTGATTGAGGCTATTTTTTTCAGAGATCGACTCAGAAACAAAGTTTTGACCAGTCTTGTAACCAGAAATTGAAACAGGCTTCAGATCGCCATAGTTCAGCGTTCCGAACTTCTTTGTCTGGAGTGTGGGGCTGTAATCAGGCATGGTCTTACGTCGTCTGTGTCGATGGGCTTACAGCCGCAACAAGGGCCTGAGCCCACTCTTGCCAGTCATTGAATTGGTCGGTCAGCGGGATGGCCTCGTTGGCGAACACATCAATCGCGCTCAGGCCCTGGCCCCACTTCTTCCAGTCCGTCTGGGCGTCAGGGATCGAGAGCTGCTGCGCCGCATACAGCTCGACCATGAGGGACGCCCACGACTCGAAGGTGTGGTACCTGGGATCGTAGACCTGAGCGGGATTAAGGGCCATAGGGCCTCACATCGCCGATCTCGGCGTTCAGGAGCAGTCGGCCCAACTGGTAGTTGCCGCCAACCACATCGGAGATGAAGCGCAGGCGCAGTTCCCGGCGCTGCTCGCGCATGTCCACCTTGCCAGTGCCTGGGCTGAAGGTGTAGGGCTGCGAGTCCTTGTCCTCGCCCTGAGCGAACGGGCGGCCGGTGACCACCACGGACATCTCGCCCTCTTGGAGAAAGTCCGGCTCGATCCGCTCAAGTCTTAGCCAGCGGTTCACACCCTCCATGGCGGGCTGTGAAGGGCCGCCAGCCAGCAGGCTCAGGTCGCTGGTCTCAAAGAAGCTGCGAACCGCCAAGACGTTCTGGCCGTCCACTGCATCGGTGCCGATCTCGTGCTGGAAGATCCTGATCAAGCCAGCCTGAGTGGAGAAGGTCAGGTCGACCGGGCCGCCACTGGCCGCCGGATTAGACATCTCAATGGCCTGGGCATAGATCGCCGTCACCGGGATGGCAAAGCCTGCTCCGGCGCCTCCCAGGTTGGTGTTGCTGGCGCTCAAGGAGTCGCCCACCTGATACCCGGCACCGCGAGAGGTGATGGTCACGGAGGTCACCGCACCGCCCGAAACCACGATGGTGGCCTTGGCGTTTTCGCCAGACCCGCCCGTCAGGGGGACGTTGGTGTAGGTGTTGTCAGTGTAGCCAGATCCGCCTGTGATGGCGCCAAGGGTCTTGATGTTGCTGGTCGTCAAGGCAACCACCAGGGTGTTGGCTGGGATGACAGTTGCGGGGTTGTCGGTGACAACCTGTCCAACCTGCACCTGGGTGTTGTAGGTGTCGAGGTAAATGAATTTGCTGCCAGAGGTCGTGCTCATGGACTGGGTGAACACCACCTCAGACTCGCTGGCATCCCAGTCAGCGGCCACCGGGTAGGCAAACACCTGGGAGAAGTACCCGGCAGATCGGCGGGCGCCCAGGGCCTGCCCGGCATCGTACCAAGTGTTCTCCCGGACGTTGTAGATGATGGCGTCCGTGCATTCGGTCGCGTCACCGCGGGGGTAGAACCACCAGATCTCTCCGTACCTGGGCACCTTGGTCGCCCAGACCTTCTGGCGCTGGGCGTAGTTCAGGTTGTCGAAGAAGTAGTTCTGGTTCATGTCGTTGGGGATCTCCTTCACCACGCCGTTGTAGAGAAGGAATCGGTCCACACCGCACCAGTAGTAGATGCCGTCGTACTCAATCGCGGACTGAGACGACAGGATGGAGGACTGGCTGCTGATGATGTCGTAGCGCCAGTATTGCGGAGGGGTCCCAGTGCCGCCGATGAACGACACCCGGACAAGGCTGTCAAGGCTCCAGAACAGGCCAGAAGGCGCGTTTGAGCCGCCCCTGACGGGTAGGCCTTGGACGATCTTGCCGGTCGCCACGTTGGTCTCGTTGGCGTCCGCAGAGACCCAGTCCTGGAGGTTGCCCGCGGCGCAGTTGCGGATCAAGCCGTTGTTGCCGTACACGAACAGGTACGGGTGCAGGGACACCAGACCGCCGGACACCGAGACGTTGTTGTCGAAGGTCAGGGTGGACTGCCCGCTGCCCGTGGCGGCGTTGGACAGCGTCACCTTGGTGTACAGGCCCAGGGTGAACGTCAGGCCCGTGGTGGCATTGACGATGGTCGTGATCGCCGAGCCATTAACCGTCGCCGACAGCGTGAACGTGGTGGCGTAGTCGGTGGCGATGATGTAGTAGGTCTGACCGGAATTTAGGCCCGTTGACTTGGGGGCGGAGAACGTCAGGCCCGACAAGCTGTTGATGGCCGTGGGGATGGCTGCGCCGCCCTCGGTCTCCGACAGGGTGAACGTCGAGGTGCCGTTGGTGGCCGTGACGAAGTAGGACCGGCCGGAGGTCACCCCGGTGAAAAGCTGCACCGTGAACACCAGACCAGTGGTCGTGCCTGCCGTGGTCGTGATGGCCGTGCCGCCCTCAGTGGCTGAGAGCGTGAAGGTCGATGTGCCGTCCGTGCTGATGATGTAGTACGTCTGGCCCGAGACGATGCCGGTTGCCGTGCCGGTGAGGGTTCCGGTCACAACCACAGCCTGACCGATGAACAGGCCATTGACGGCGGTGCAGGAGCACTGGCCGCCGGTTCCGGTGACAGCCACGGAGGCCAAGGCAGTGCCTGCCTGGGTTCCGGTGACCGAGATCTGCTGGCCGACGAACAGGCCCGTGGTGGCCGTGCAGGAGAAGGTTCCCGAGGCGCTGGTGATAGCCACGCCAGCCAAGGCCTGGGGCTCCTCGGCGCCGGAAATGGTCACGCTCTGGCCAACGAAGAGGCCGGAGGTCGAGGCGCAGGAAAACGTGCCCGAGGTCCCCGTGACCGCCACTGTCGAGAGGTTGCCACTGGCGCTGACCTTGGAGACAACGGTCGTGTTTGCAGGAATGTCAGTGCCGGTGACGGTCTGACCAGCGCCGATCAGCGGGTTGGCCAGTGGCAGCGTGACCGCGGTCGTCAAGTTCAGGTACGCGCCAGCATCTTGGAAGACGCCCACCTGGGACATGGTGGTGCCGTCGATGTCGCCGTACAGGACAGGGGTGTCCACCGTGCTGTCGATGGCTTCCAGGTTCTGGCCGGGATGGGCGACGATGGTCTGGATGCCGGAGCCGGTGACATCGTAGAAGCCATCGAACTGCCAGAGGTTCAGGTTCGATGGCGTGAAGTCTGACAGGGTGAAGTCAAGCGCGCCGACTCCGATGCCGTTGTCATCAATCGTCAGGGACTGCAAGCCGTTGTTGTAGCCACTGAAGATGGTGGTCAGGGAGTTCTGAGAGTTGACCCAGATGCCCCTGGATGGGCCTTTCAGGTTCTTTGAGATCACCCGATAGCCGCCGATCTTCCTGGGGCGCTTGCGCTGGAAGCGCACCCACTGGCCGTCCGTGTAGAACTGCTTGTCAAAGACAGTGCCATCCCGCTGAATGCCGGGAAGCGTGTCGAGCGAGAAGACTTTTTGAGACATTTAGAACGTACCGCCGCTGACGCCGCCAGTGAAGGTGCCAGTGCCCGGCACTGTCAAGCCGGTGGCGCTGAGTGCAAACATCTCAACCCCCAAGATTGTCAGGCCGAACTCTCCCAAGCCAGGACGGAAGATGCCGGTGTTCGTCTCCGAAGCGAAGTTCAGGGACGGGGCACCAACCGTTCCGTCTACCAGAGAGATGTTGGCTGCACCAGCGGCAATGGTCGTGGCGTTGAGCAGG
>JACCDU010131162.1_pt1 | contig 12110 bp, 11 predicted proteins | sample 7446081 | NCBI WGS metagenome assembly JACCDU01 (sample SAMN15323447, study PRJNA562643) | freshwater metagenome | isolation source: river surface water | place: USA:Blue River Watershed | collected 2017-08-17 | reverse complement strand
GTGCTGAACAAGATCACCATTCACCCGAATTACGTCAAAACTCATAGCAATGTCTATCGCGGGGTATTGATCGGTGATGCATCGGCTGGAGGCGGTGTGAACAAAACCTTAGAAGCGGAACCTGAGGATATCCGACAGAAACTACGGATCATTTATGAAACACCTGGTTATCGCTCACATCCTATAATCACTCACCCAATGGTATCTCAGGCCGTTAGAGGGCAAATTTTCCAAGGCTTTGCCGACCTCGTAAAGACAGAACAGGGCCGCGATTTACTGGCCGGGGTTCAAATCAACCAACCTATTTCGGTCACTTATCAGAAGGATTACCGCCCTTTGGAGAAACTGAACCTGGACAAACTGGTCGTGTTGGATGAATAAACCTGCACCATCTTCCCAGCTATCCCACACTGGCATACGACATCATTGGTCTTTTATTCGTGTCGGTTTGTGGGCATCCTTAGCCACTTTGTTCGCCTTGCTCATTGTCGGGATCTGGTCTTATCAACAGACCAATCAACTCGTACACCAGGCGCAAGAGCGGACGGGCACAGCGCTAGCCAATGGCCTGGCAAGTGCCGTGGAAGAAAATCTGATTATTCGCAATTTCGCACAACTCGAGGTGCAACTTCTTCAATTCATGGCCAATGAACAGTTGCAAGCGGCTGTAGTCACCGACGCCCAGGGCACCATACTTTCAGAGGTACACCGCGACCCTGCAACGGGTAACGCTAAAGTTATCTATAGCAACTCCGGGAAAACCTTGCCGGGTCTCAAATCAACACGCACGCTAGACACCAACACGCTTGAAATAGTACAGCCATCCGGCAGCACATCCAACGTCGGTTGGATCAAATTACAGATCACTATCACATCAGACACTGCCCTGCTCGAGGGCATTCATCAGCAGCTGTCTTTAATCTTAGGGCTGAGCGCCATAATAATGCTTATTATTGTGGGCTTCAGCTTACGAAATACCTATAGCCGGGTTAGAACAAGTCAAAATGAAATGGAAGCCCTCAACGATTCACTGCACACGGCTGCCTTCTTCGATGCGTTAACGCAACTACCCAATCGCCACTTATTAAAAGACCGACTACAGCAAGCACTCGCCCTTGCAGCACGTTCACATAATCAAGTTGCTATCTGCTACCTGGATCTCGATGGCTTTAAAGCAATCAACGATAACTATGGCCATCAGGCCGGTGACACACTTCTCATCGAGGTCGCTAAACGCCTCACACTATCATTGCGTCAACACGACACCGTCGCCAGAGTTGGCGGTGATGAGTTTGTTTTGCTGATTACAGAACTCCATGCGCCGGCAGATTGTCATGTGCTTTTAGACAGATTATTGATCGACCTGACGCAGCCTATTGACATTGGAGACGGGCATTGGGTGACATTAACCGCCAGCATTGGCGTCTCGTTGTCGCATACACATGGTGTAGACCCCACAACGCTGCTCCTGCTTGCCGACCAAGCGATGTACAAATCAAAAACGAATGGCAAAAACCAGTGGCAGGTTTACACCAAACCACTTCAGGATAACGCCATAAATTCGGCTATTAACCGCAAACTCGCTACGTCCGCAATAGATCTGGAAACCAGATCATCGAAAGTTCTCTAAGAGCCGTCTGCATTTTTGGTGCCCAGGAGAGGACTCGAACCTCCACACCTTACGGCGCCAGAACCTAAATCTGGTGCGTCTACCAATTTCGCCACCTGGGCAGGTGCCAATTGCGAGCTGCGATTCTAACACTGAAGCGCATCTATCTATACACTTCGCCTCATGGCTTTGAATTCTACCGACCACTACGAAAACTTTCCCGTGGCCTCGCTGCTCCTCCCCACAGCGTTACGGCAACCCGTGGCGGCCATCTACCGTTTTGCACGCAGCGCCGACGATATCGCCGATGAAGGCACCGCCAGCCCGGAAGAACGGCTGGCCCAGCTTCAGGCTTATGACGATGCCCTGCACCGGATTGCGGCAGGGCAGCCCGTCCCTGACGGCCTGGCGCCGGTATTCCAGCCATTAAGGGAAGAACATCTTCGTATCGGCCTGCCGCTGGCACCCTGCCATGCCCTGCTCTCAGCCTTTATGCAGGATGTGCACCAAACTCGCTACGCCAGTCACGACGCGCTGCTGGATTACTGCCACCGGTCGGCTAACCCCGTCGGGCATCTGATGCTGTTTCTTTTTAAGGCAGACACCCCGGAGCATATCGCCATGTCGGATGCGATTTGTACCGCCCTGCAACTCACGAATCACTGGCAGGATATTGCCGTGGATGCCGGCAAAGGCACCCATGGTCGGATTTATCTGCCGCTGGATGAATTGGCGCTCTGGGGCTATAACGACGCCGACATTATTTCCGGTGAAGGCCTGCGCCGTGACCCACTGCGCTGGGCCGAATTTATGCGATATCAGACACAACGGGTACAGGCGCTGTTTGATGACGGGGCTTCGCTCTCAGGTCTGCTTGGCCAGCAATCCTGGCGGATCGGCCAGGAATTACGGCTCACCGTGGCCGGTGGTCGACGCATTCTGGACAAAATCGATGCCGTGGGAGGGGACGTCTATACCCGCCGCCACAGACTGAATTGGCGGGATTGGTTATCTATGATCTTTGGTCGTTAATCTGCCAAGGCTACCCCACGTGCTCTACAATCTCACCCGATGAACAACCACGACTACTGCCAGCAGAAGGTTGCCGAAAGCGGCACCTCGTTCTATTACGCCTTTCTGTTTCTGCCACCAGAGAAACGACAGGCCATTCACGCTCTGTACGCTTTCTGCCGCGAAGTCGATGATGTAGTGGATGAATGCGACGACCCGGCGATTGCCGTGGCCAAATTGAGCTGGTGGCGGCAGGAAGTAGCACTCCTCGAATCGCCGGCTGGCCAACCCCAGCCCACGCATCCAGTGACGCTGGCGCTCAGGGATGTACGGCAGCATTTTGATCTGCCGCTGGAATACTTTAATGAGATCATCGACGGTATGGCGATGGATCTGGAATACAGCCGTTACCCGGACTTCAAATCACTCTCGCTGTATTGCTACCGTGTGGCCGGGGTTGTGGGGTTGTTGTCGGCCGAGATCTTCGGCATGACGGATCGCAAAACCCAGCGCTATGCCACGGAGCTGGGCACAGCACTGCAACTGACCAATATCATCCGCGATGTGGGCGAAGATGCCCGGCGTGGTCGGATCTATCTGCCGATCGATGAACTGCAGCGTTTTAACGTGCCGGCTGCCGATATTCTGAATGCACGGGAAACGCCGGAATTTCTGGCGCTGATGCAGTTTCAGGGAGATCGTGCACAATCCTATTATGATAAGGCGATAGACAGCCTACCAGTGGCCGACCGCTCGGCCCAGCGCCCGGGCCTGATTATGGCGGCGGTTTACCGCACCCTGCTCGACGAGATTGCCAAGGATGACTACCAGGTACTGAAGCAGAAGACGGCCCTACCCCCGCTGCGCAAGCTGTGGCTGGCCCTGAAAACCTGGTTCAAGTATTGATGCGTTCCAGCGGCGACCCCAAACCCTCGGTCGCCATTATCGGCGGCGGTTGGGCCGGTTTGTCCTGTGCGCTCCGGCTGGCACGCGCCGGCCACCGACCGATTGTTTACGAATCTGCGCCAGAGGTCGGTGGACGGGCACGACGCGCCCAATTGGATGGCTATGATCGCGACAATGGTCAGCACCTCATGCTATCGGGTTGCAAGGCACTCACCGCGCTGTTTGCCGAGATTGGTGTCGCACTCCCCACCGATGCTTTTGCTTACCGGAATACCGAAGGTGGCTTCTCGCTGGCCGGTCGCCATGGTCGCAGCGGCTTGTTGTTGGGCCTTATGGGTGCCAGCTGTTTTAGCCTGAGTGATCGCCTGCGACTCCTTAAAGCGCTGATAACATTGCAATGGCGCGGGTGGCAGGTGCCAGCGCATGAGACGGTATTACAGTGGCTGCTGACGCAACAACAGACACCGGCGCTGGTGCATCAGTTCTGGGCCCCACTGATACTGGCTGTGCTCAATACGCCGCTCGAAATCGCGACCATGGCCCGTCTGGTGCCGGTGCTGCGAGACACTCTGGGCGCCGGTGCGGATGCCTTGCAAATCGTGCAGCCCCCGGATGACCTGAGCGCCAGCATCGTTGAACCCCTGGTGGCGGCTATTCAGGCGGCGGGCGGGGTCGTGCATTGTGGCCAGCGTATCACCGCGATCACGCAGACCATCACGAACGTTACGGCAGTGAACAACGCCCCACGTGACCCGCAACGCTATGAGATTCATATTGCCGGGACCACGGTGCCACAGACTTTTGACCAGGTGGTCCTGGCTGTGCCGCCGTGGTCGCTGACCAAGCTGGATGTACCGTTTGCAACGGCAGACCTGTGCCTCCGATTTGGTGCGCAACCGATTGCCACGGTCTATCTAGGCTTCGATGCCCGCGTCGGTTTACCCACGCCGCTGGTACAGATTGATGGCCCACTGCCGGCCGATGCCCGAGTCTGGGTGATGGATCGCGCACACTGTGGTGAGCCAGGCGTGCTGGTAGTGTCACTGTCGGCCGAAGGCCCCTGGTGTGCGTTGACCCATGGCGATCTGGCAGCGGCCTGTGCTGCTCGCGTGCAAGCGGCGTTACAGATCACGTCTCCCTGCTTATGGCAGAAGGCGGTGGTGGTCCATCGGGCAACCTATGCCGCCACGCTGACGGCCAGACTCAATGATGGCGAGGCCGAACCCCTGCCCGGCTTGTGGCTGACCGGCGATTGAACCCACCCGCACTACCCGGCCACCCTCGAAGCGGCGGTTGCTTCGGGCTTTGATACGGCAAACCGGATTCTGCATTCCCATACCTGAACCGAGCCACGGGTTTTTCGTTAGAATCTTGTCATTATGACGATCTGGGCCATCGGCGATATTCAAGGGTGCTACGACCCGCTACAGCGACTGCTGGACAAGTGCCGTTTTGATCCGGCACAGGACACGCTGTGGCTGGTGGGCGATCTGGTGAACCGTGGCCCGCAATCGCTGGAAACGCTGCGTTTTCTACGTAGCCTCGGCAAATCGGCCGTGACGGTGCTCGGTAACCATGATCTCTATCTGCTGATGGTGGCCGCTGATGCGGTGCCCCGCCGGGGAAAAGACGATACGCTGGGCCCGATCTTTGATGCCCCGGATGCGCCCGAGATTCTGGACTGGCTCAAGGCACAACCTCTGGCACACGCCCAGATGCTGAATGGGCAACTTTATGTGATGGTGCACGCCGGTCTGCTGCCGGCCTGGACTGCGGACGATGCGCTTACTCTGAGCGATGAAGTCTCCACGCATCTGCGCGGACCGCATTTTGCCGAATTTCTGCGCAATCTCTGGGGTGATAGCCCGTTGGGCTGGCAAACCAAGCTGGGCGCCATGGATCGCGCCCGGGTAGTCGTCAACGCCATGACACGCATGCGCTTCTGTACCCGTCAGGGGCAGATGGACCTCCGAATCAAAGGCAAACCGGAAAACGCGCCGGATGGCCATGTGCCCTGGTTCGAGGTGCCGGGGCGTAAAACAGCCAAGGACACGCTGGTGGTTGGCCACTGGTCGGCATTGGGCCTGAAAATGACCTCCAATCTGATTGCCCTGGATTCGGGATGCCTCTGGGGCGGCCATCTGACTGCCGTCAGTCTGCCCGAGCGCGAAATCATGCAGGTCACCTGTTCCAGCTGCCGTTGATATGCCTTGAGGGCTTGTTGGCGTGGTTGGCAGTACCGTTCCTAGGTTATTTGACGCAGGTCAAATTCTTGTGTCAGGACACGTCACAAATTAGGCGTAGAATCTATTTTCATGCACCGCATCATTCTAGTGTCATAGGCGCCTCAGGCGCCTGCAGAAAGAGATCATCATGCTTGAAGAACATTATCTGAAGCCCCTATTTGAACCGGAGAGTGTGGCCGTTTTTGGCGCCAGCGACCGGGAGGACTCGGTGGGCCAGGTGCTGTTTGCCAACCTGCTACAAACCGGTTTCGGTGGCCGCCTGTTCCCGATTAACCCGAAACATGAGGTGGTTCAGGGCCAGCAGACCTTCAAGTCGCTGCACGATGTGCCGGGGCGCGTGGATCTGGCGATTATTTGTACGCCAGCCATGTCTGTGCCGGGCATCATCGAACAATGTGGCGAGCGCGGTGTGCGCTTCGCGTTGATCGTTTCTAGCGGCTTTGCCGAACGCGGTCATGCCGGTGCGGCACTAGAACGCAAGGTTCTGGAGATCGCCCGCAGCTACAGTGTGCGAATTCTGGGCCCGAACAGCTTGGGCATTATGCGCCCACCCACCCGACTGAATGCCACCTTTACCCAGGAGCGCGCTCACGAAGGCAAGATGGCACTGATATCCCAATCGGGCGCCATCTGCTCCGCTATTCTGGATTGGGCCCTGCCCAACAAGGTAGGCTTTTCGTCCGTGGTGTCATTGGGTCGCTCCTCCGATATCGATTTCGGCGAGATTCTCGATTACCTGGTGCACGATCCGCGCACCCATTACATTCTGCTCTATATCGAAGGCATCCAGAACGCCCGTTTATTCCTGTCGGCGCTGCGCTCGGCCGCACGCATCAAACCGATTCTGCTCTACAAGACCGGCCGTTTTGCCTCGGGCACGGCAGCTGCCCTGACCCACAGCGGTATCCGCAGTGGCTCGGATACGGTGTTCGACATGGCCGTACGCCGCGCCGGTGTGGTGCGCGTGAACAGCATCATCCAGCTGATCGAAGGCGCCAAAGCTCTCAATGATCGTCTGCAACCCAAAGGCAAGCGCCTGCTGATTATTACCAACGGCGGCGGCCCTGGCGCGATTGCCGCCGACCGCGCCAGTGAAGCTGGCATCCCTTTGGCCGAACTACAGGAATCCACCGTACAGACACTGAACAAGGTGCTGCCGACGACTTGGTCGCATGCCAACCCGGTGGATATCGGCGGTGACGCCAACCCTGCCCGCTATCGCGAGACCATTGCACTCTGTGCCGCCGATGATCATGTGGACGGCCTGCTCGTGATGCTGACACCACAGGCGATGACCAAGCCGATGGCTGTAGCCGAACAGATGGTTGAGCTGTCCAAAGAGCTCAACAAGCCGCTGATTGCCTGCTGGATGGGCGAAGAACACACGCGTGAAGCCCGCGAGTTCATGTCCAGCCACAATATTCCGGTGTTCCGTATGCCGGAATCTTCGGTGGATCTGTTCTCCAATCTATCGACCTTTTACGAAAACCAGCGTCTGCTGCTGCAAACACCCGCCGCCAAGACCGAAGGTAACGAGCTGCGTATTGAGGGCGCCCGCATGCTGATCGATGCGGTGCTGGCCGAAAAACGCAAAACCCTGTCGGAAATGGAATCCAAGTCGGTATTACGTGCCTTCAAGATTCCGGTGGCTCAAACGATGGTGGCACACAGTGTCGCCGATGCGCTGATGTATGCCGAACAGCTGGGTTTCCCCATTGCGATGAAAGTGGACTCGCCCGATATTCTGCGTAAAACGGATGCCGGCGGTGTCCGTCTGAACATTCAGGATGCTGTGTCGCTGCGCAACGCCTATCACGACATTATTGAAACCGTGAAGCGCAAACACCCGAACGCCCGGATCTCTGGTGTGTCGATTGAGCCTTTTGTGTCACGTAACCACGCCCGTGAAGTGCGCGTCGGTGTCTTCCGTGACCGCACCTTTGGCCCTGTCATCACCTTTGGTAGTGGTGGCAATGAATCCGATCTGTATCCGGATCGCGGCATGGCGTTGCCACCGCTGAATCAGGTACTGGCCGAGAGTCTAGTCAAATCCACCCGGGCGTTCAATCTGCTCAAGGGCCATGGCGCGGTTCCTGCTGCAGATATTGATGCCATTTACGACCTGCTGCTGCACATCTCGGATCTGGTCAGCGAGATTCCGCAGATCATCGAACTGGATATCAATCCGCTGATTGTGGATGAGGAAGGTGTGATCGCCGCCGATGCCCGCATCGTCATCGACTATGCGCCGACCACGGTGGACCGGTATGCGCACATGGCCATTCACCCCTACCCGAACCATCTGGTGGAAGAATGGATTCTGCCCGACGGCGCTTCGGTCACCATCCGCCCGGTGCGCCCGGAAGATGCGGAAATGGAAAAAGAGTTCGTCAAGAACATGTCGGACGAGAGTCGCTACTTCCGCTTCATGGATACCATGCGGGAGCTTTCCAAGCCGCAACTGGTGCGCTTTACGCAGATCGACTACGACCGGGAAATGGCCTTTGTCGCCGTGCAGATCAACGATGCCGGCATCCCGGAACAGATTGGTGCCTCACGCTATGTCACCAATCCGGACGGCGAAACCGTGGAGTTTGCGTTGGCCGTGGCAGACAGCTGGCAGAAGCGTGGCCTGGGCCGTAAGCTGATGCAGGTACTGATTGACTGCGCCCGTACCAAGGGCTATTCGGCGGTGATCGGCGACGTGCTGTCGGACAACACCAAAATGCTCAATCTGATGAGTTCGCTGGGTTTCAAAATTCTGCCTAACCCCGAAGATAACACCATCAAGCGCGTGGTGAAACCGCTCACCCACTAACTCATGGTGGGCTCAGATATTCTGGCGGCTGCGGGTGTTGATCACCGGCAGTGTGCCGGGATTCAGTGAGCGTATCTGGGGCACCGATTGGCCCGGTTTTAGAAAAGGGCTGGTCGGTTGCTCGGCGCCAAACTGGACGATGACGCTGAACTCGTTTTCTTCACTCAGGGCGCCGCGGTTAACCGTCAGGTACTCGCGGAACGGCACACCCATGGGCTCGATGATATAGAAGTCCCGCTTATTGCCCATGGTCTTGCTCTGATAGGTGTAATCCGATGCACGGAAGCTGACCATGTGGTACGCCCCTTTCTGAATCTGGCGCGTACTGGTGACATTATCGTTAGAACGTTCCACCAGCATGAGCTGAATTGATCGCAGCTGACGCAAGGCTTCACCCGCCAGCCATGTCTGGTAACAGCGCAACGTCTCATACTGCGGGTCGTTACGGAAACAGAGCAGCCCTTCCCCGTTCACCATCTCCGTACCGCGGGGCGTCTGATTCCTGAAGGGCGACGGCGCCAGGCCCAGAGGCACTGCGACCGGAGCCGTAATCAGCGACAACAATGACTTGCCGATGTCGGACCATTTGGCCCGCTCGAAGTCGGCACGCTGACCCTGCACATTAAGGAAGGATTCCAGATCGGAATACCATTTTTCGCTGGGCGCGACATCAGACACCTGCAACACGATCTGGGCATTTTTACGGTTGTCGGTGGTGACGTGCAGCCGATCCATCCGCGCACTAAACATGGCCGGACGCTTGATCAGCGCTTCAAGCGTGGCACGGGCTTCATCCTGCTTTTCGACAAAGCGCCCCACTTCGCCCAGGTTCAACGTTCGGCTATTGGGATTGAGCGCGATGTTTTTTTTGTCGAGCGACACCTCGGCCCGGATTTTAACGACGCAGGGTGAATCACCCCGGCTTTCCAGAACGGTGTACTGCCGGACAACGCCACCACTGTATTCGTTGATACTTTCGGCATAATACTTGTCGGCCACCAGGGATTTCTGGCTATTGACGAACGAGCCGACGGCCTTGTCGCTGGCCTGAACCTTGGCCTGACCCAGGGCTTCCTGACAGCTGTTGCCGGTGCCTTCGGCCAGCACCGTCTGCACATCGCCGTTTTTAGGCGTGGATGCACAGGCCGACAGAAAAACGGCGGCACCCACCCACAGGCTGCGCCGCCAGAACCACGGTGTCATGGATTAGAAGCCGCCCATCGCCTTACGGGCCTGCTCGGCACCCCTAATGCTTTGCTGGGTCACCAGAATGGTCACCGATACATGCTGCTGTTCCTTGGAGACTTTGCGCTCAACGACCTGTACGCCCTTCAGAATGGCCTGGGAGTTATCGTCAATGCGCTCACGCACCGTCTGTGCCACAGTGTTAGCCTTCTGACGGCTTTCCTTGGTAGCCTGACTGTTGCTGGCCGCATCTTCGTCTTCACCCGAGGTATTGGATTCGTTAGCGCTATCGACCTGGGCAATGTTCTTCAGATAGGACTTGGAAATGGTCTGTACCGACTTGGTGGACTTGACGTCGTTCGACATGAATTCGGTCAGGTTGCGCTTGGCACGCATGGTGGCCGTTTTAAAGGCAATCTCCACACCTTCCGGGGCGTTGTTGACCAGCGGTGCGGTCGCCGAGGACTTAATCGACAGCCAGTTGCCCTTGTCGTCGAAGGTGAGCGTCAGCGGACCGTTGGCTTCGAGAAACTCGACATCGGCCGTGCGGCCTGGCGTGGCGTCCACCGGGTTTTTCGGGGTGCTGCTACAGGCCGTCAGGCCGAGAAAGATGGCCGAAACAATCAGAAAGGACTTTTTCATTACAGCTCCTAGTTGGTCGGTAGTACGTATTGTTGAACGACCACATCCGGTCGTTGATAGAGTTCCTGCACCTTCTTGCGGACCACCGGATCGGAAATCTGATTGCCCAGCAGATCATTACGGGCCAGTTTTTCCACCTTGGCACCCTTCGGCAGTTTTTTCGGCACTGACGTGGTTTGCAACGCTTTAACCGGCGCGCCGTCATTCGTAGCAGGCGCATCAGCAGCTGGCTGACCATCCTGCGATGCCGCTGCAGGCGCCGTGACCGCTGCAGGCGTCCCACCGTCATCGAGCGGGGTCACGGTGGCGGTGGCAGTCTCGGCCCCCGGTGTCTGAACCGGCGTATTCGATGCCGGCGCCCGCTTGAGCTTTTTACTGGCCGGTGTTTCGGCTTTCCAGCTATTCAGGCGTTCGAAATCCTTATCGAATTTCGAGAATTCACGCTCGAAGCTATTATCCTGGGCCATCGAGAGGCCACTGACCAGTGTCAGCAGTAGCAACAGTTTTTGCATGATGTGCCTTATAACGAAGCAAACGTTATAAAGTTAACGCGAAAATCAGGATTTTTTTCAAGAAACAGACATAAAAAAACGCCTGGTACTTTTCCAGGCGTTTTTGTCCGGCATTTCTTAAGCAGGTATTAAGAAATACCCTCGGTTAATCCCGATATCAGGAATCAAACAGCACATCGTAAGGGTACGACTTCTGCGGCACCTTGGCGCTGGCATAAGCTTCATTCTGCTTGACGTCCTGCGGCTTATCCCACCAAATGGCGCGACCATTCAGCTGATCAATACGCCACTGCGGATTCTTCTTCATCTCTTCATTGATGAACTTGGTGTGGTCCGAAACGTAATCGAATTCAACGCGGGGCATGTGCGGTGCTCCAGAAATTGGGTGGATTTTTTAATTATAACCTACTCGGCCGCGACTCTGGGGGATACCCCGGGCACAGCGCCCTCCTCCGGCTCCGGACTCGCGACGACGCCGGGCATCACCTCATTCGGCAAGCCCAAAGCCTGACGGTGCTGCTGCCACAGACTGAGCATATTGCAGAACAGGGCACCCTGCTCCAGCGCATCGTCGAGCGCCACATGCGTATGCGGCAGGTCGTCGAACCAGTCCTTAGGTAATTTGGGTTTGATACAGCTGCGGTAAGGCAAGCCGGACAGCGCCATGGCGAATGTTTTCATATCCAGCGCCGACCAGGAAAATGGCGATTCCCCGGTAAAACGCATCATGTACCAGAACATGAAGGTGAAATCGAAACCCGCCGGATATGCCACGAACACCGCCTTGCCCGGCAGCTTTTTGACCCATTTGACATAGTCCTTCATCGCCTCTTTGGGGTCGCGCAGATCCTGACGGCAGGCGGCCCAGGCCTCCGGCTCGGTTTTCCACCACTTCATGGTGAGCGGATGACCCTTGGCGTCAGGCAAGAGTTCCAGATTGGCGCTAAAGGTGCCGATCAGCTGCTTGTCCGCCGTATAGGCAGCAGACGCAAAAGAGAGCATGGAATGAGGGCCCGGTATCGGACCGTCTGCTTCGACATCGGTGCTTACGTAAATTTCAGCCATGCCGAATTTTACCCATGAAAAAGGCGACCCGCAGGTCGCCTTTGTTCTGAGCCGGTCTCCTTACTTCTTGAAGACCATCTTGTTTTTGACACAATCCACCTTGATCACATCCTTCG
>JACCDU010343750.1_pt1 | contig 12113 bp, 10 predicted proteins | sample 7446081 | NCBI WGS metagenome assembly JACCDU01 (sample SAMN15323447, study PRJNA562643) | freshwater metagenome | isolation source: river surface water | place: USA:Blue River Watershed | collected 2017-08-17 | reverse complement strand
TACTTCACGGTAACTCCGTGATGAGTTAACTTCTCTGTCAATTCTTTAAGAGCATGCTGAGCGCGAGCAACTGCCAAGCCGTAGCCTGGAACAATAACGACTGTGTCAGCATTTTCCATAAGGAAAGCTGCATCTTCTGGAGAGCCAGTTTTGTAGTTCTTTGGACCACCATCATCAGCGCCACCAGCAGAAGCTTCAGCACCAAAGCCACCAAGCAATACTGCCAAGATAGAGCGGTTCATTGCCTTACACATGATGTAAGACAGAATTGCACCAGAAGAACCTACGCAAGCTCCAGCGATGATCAAGACTGGGTTATTTAAAGTGAAACCAATACCAGCCGCAGCCCAACCAGAGTAGCTGTTGAGCATTGACACAACAACTGGCATGTCTGCGCCGCCGATTGGAATGATCAATGTCACGCCCAACACCAATGCAATTGCACACATTACCAAGAATGCTTCGTGACTGCCTGTCATGAAGTACATGACGCCACCAGAAACCATACCAACCGCAAGAATGAGGTTGAGTAAATGTTGGCCTGCAAATGTCACTGGCTTGCCGCTGACCTTGCCGGAGAGTTTTCCGAAAGCGATTACTGAAGCAGTAAAAGTGATTGCACCAATAAATGCACCGATAAAGAGTTCAATCTTTTGTGCGCCAGTATGGTCGTGGGCTGGGTTGTATACCGCTGCGATAGCGATCAATACAGCTGATAAGCCAACAAAGGAGTGCATGAGCGCTACGAGCTCGGGCATCTTGGTCATCTGCACTCGCTTAGCGGCAATTGTTCCAATGACAGCACCACCAACAATCGCACCAATAATCAATGAGAAGACTGGCTTGAAGTCAGGAATCATGAAGGTGGTAATTACGGCAAGCAGCATGCCGATCATGCCGAAGGTATTGCCTTGACGTGAAGTTGTTGGTGAGGACAAACCACGCAGAGCGAGGATGAAGAGCACCGAGGAAATGAGATAGGAAATCGCGGTTATGTTTGACATTATTGTGGTCTCTATAAGATCTTGTTCTAGTTTTATTTAGTTCCAGCCGCATCAGCCTTGGGAGCTTTTTTCTTGAACATTTCAAGCATGCGACGGGTGACCATAAAGCCACCAAAAATATTGATTGATGCTAAGAAAACTGCCACCGCACCAATGATGCTGGTGAGAGTGATCTCATCGCCACCAATCACTTCAGTTTGAAGTAGGGCGCCAACAATAATGATTCCAGAAATAGCGTTAGTGACCGCCATCAGTGGAGTGTGGAGTGCAGGGGTAACGTTCCAAACTACGTGGTAGCCAACAAAAATGGCCAATACAAACACGGTGATGTTTTGGACTGTAAGGATGCTTTGAAAAGCAGCGAGATCCATGATATTTCCTTCGAATGATTTCTATTAGTTTTTACGGATGGCTTGGCCATCACGGCACATGAGACAGGCGGTAACGATATCGTCATCCGTTGGGATAACTAACTTCGCTTCTGCGTCAACGATTAGCTTCATGAAGTCGAGCAAGTTACGCGCATACAGAGCGGAGGCGTCTGCAGCTACCATGCTAGCTAGGTTGGTGTAGCCAATAATCTTCACACCATTTTTCACGACAATCTTGTCAGCCTCTGTCAAGGGGCAGTTACCTGAACCGTTGTCGCCGCGACCAGCTGCTAAGTCGATCACGATCGAGCCTGGCTTCATGTTGGCAACGGTATCGCTGTGTAATAGGACTGGTGGCTTACGACCTGGAATCAAAGCAGTGGTAATCACGATGTCAGCTTGTTGAGCACGTTCAGCAACGAGCGCTGCCTGACGTTTCATCCAAGCTTCTGGCATCGGACGGGCATAGCCACCAACGCCTTGAGCGATTTCGCGCTCTTCGTCTGTCTCGTAAGGTACGTCGACAAACTTAGCGCCGAGAGATTCAATTTGTTCTTTAGCGGCAGGGCGTACATCGGACGCTTCGATGACGGCACCTAAGCGCTTTGCAGTTGCGATCGCCTGGAGGCCGGCAACACCAGCACCCAAGATCAGTACGCGTGCTGCTTTAACGGTTCCCGCTGCAGTCATGAGCATTGGCATAAAGCGCTGATATTCATTGGCCGCGACCATCACTGCTTTGTAGCCAGCGATATTGGCTTGTGAAGATAGAACGTCCATACTTTGGGCGCGAGTGGTGCGTGGAGCAGCCTCTAAAGAGAATGCGGTCACACCTTGCGCAGCCATGGCGGCAATATTGTCGTTATCAAATGGGTCGAGCATGCCAAGGAGCACGCTACCTGATTTAATCTGCTTTAGCTCTGCAGCTTCAGGAGCGCGTACTTTAAGAACGATCTCCGCTCCAAAGGCATCGGCAGCGCTACCAATAGTTGCCCCTACTGCTTCATACGCAGAGTCTGGTTGGCTGGCTGTAACACCCGCATCCTTTTGAATAACAACTGTATGGCCTTGGCCAATCAGCTTCTTAACGGTTTCCGGTGTGGCGGCAACCCGAGTTTCCCCGGGTCTGATTTCCAGCGGTACTCCTATGCGCATGGCATGTCTCCAAATGCTAATGATTCAAAAAATCTATTTTAGGTATATATACGCGACTACACATATATATGCATACCCTTATGTTTTATACCGTCTCATTTGAGCTCTTGAGGCTAACTTGAGTTAAGGCTTCTACAATGGGGTTTTCAGCTTATATTGAATTCTCGCATTTTTTGATGATCCCGCTCAATTCTTCCGCAATACCCGCCTCAAAACCATCCAAAGTCGTTGTGGGAATGTCTGGAGGGGTGGATTCGTCTGTTGCAGCCTGGATGCTCAAGCAGCAAGGGTATGAAGTTATTGGTCTTTTCATGAAAAATTGGGAAGACGATGACAGTGATGAGTATTGCTCTGCTCGCCAGGACTGGCTGGATGTGGTGTCCGTGGCGGACCTGATCGGAATTGATGTCGAGGCGGTCAATTTTGCAGCCGAGTACCGCGAACGCGTTTTTGCAGAGTTTTTGCGGGAATACGCTGCAGGGCGAACTCCAAACCCCGATGTGCTCTGTAATGCAGAAATTAAGTTCAAGGCCTTTTTGGACCATGCCATGAGCTTGGGCGCCGATGCGATTGCAACAGGGCACTATGCGCGGGTTCGACATCACGGCGGCCGTGTGCAGTTATTGAAAGCGCTGGATGCCAGCAAGGACCAAAGCTACTTCTTGCATCGTTTAACCCAAGCTCAATTAGCAAACGTTCTTTTCCCGCTTGGGGAGATCCCAAAGACGGAAGTGCGCCAGATTGCTGAGCAAATTGGCTTGCACAATGCGCGCAAAAAAGACTCCACTGGTATTTGTTTTATTGGTGAACGCCCTTTTCGAGAATTCTTAAACCGCTACTTGCCACGCACTCCAGGCCCCATTAAAACCCCTGAGGGTAAAACGGTGGGAGAGCACATGGGTCTTGCATTCTTTACTCTTGGTCAGCGTAAAGGTATTGGTTTGGGTGGCAGTCAAGATGGCAACGGCGATGCTTGGTACGTAGCTCGCAAAGACGTAGCGAACAACACGCTATATGTGGCACAAGGTCACGAACATCCATGGTTATTGGCCAATCAACTCACTGCAATAGATGCTAGCTGGGTTGCGGGAGTAGCTCCTACGCCAGGCCAGTACTCTGCAAAAACGCGTTATCGTCAAACAGACTCCGCATGCTCTCTTACTGCTGGAGCAGAAGGCCCCTTGAGTTTTGAATTGGCCTTTCCGGAATCTCAGTGGGCGGTCACCCCTGGCCAGTCTGCCGTTTTGTACGACGGAGATGTATGCCTAGGCGGTGGAATTATTTCCGCCTAAGTTTTCTTCACTACTAAATCAACAATTACGGGATTTAGGCTGCCGGAGGTGCTGTTTCGGCAAAGGAAGGCCTTTGCATTAACTTTTGATAAAGGGCATCCAGGTTGGGGTATTGCGCTTGCCAGTTGATATTAGGAAAGCGGAACAACAGGTAACCTAGTGCACATCCCACTGCAATATCCGCCAGGGTCATCTGGTTGCCATGACACCAGGCGTTTTCGCCTAATTCACGGGACATTTGGGCTAATGCGGAGTTAATTTTCCCCATTTGACGCTCAAGCCAGACGGGACTTTGTTGTTCTGGTGGTCGCAAAGTCACCTCTAGGCGAGCCAAAATACCAGCGTCTTCAACTCCATCAGCCAGGGCTTCCCAGGTTTTGACTGCAGCCCGCTCCCGGCTACCGGATGGTATGAGCTTGCTTACAGGGCTCAGGGTGTCGGCATACTCCGCGATCACGCGGGAGTCATAAATCGCTTCACCATCATCCAAAATTAGGCAAGGAATCTTGCCCAAAGGGTTGTTATGGGCAATTTTGGTGTCTGCAGCCCAGACATTCTCGAGTTCGAGGTCTACATCAACCTTTTTTTCCGAGAAAACAATGCGTACCTTGCGTACGTAGGGGCTTGTGAGGGATCCGATGAGTTTCATGTGGCTCAGTATAGTCATCTCAGCCAAATTGGGTTGCCCTCAAGAACGATTAAAATCAGGTTTTATTGACACATTCAATGTAAAGGCAATATTTGTGAGTCAGCCTATTTCTACCCTTAATGCACTTTCCCCTTTAGATGGCCGTTATGCCGGAAAACTAGATGCCTTGCGCCCCTGGTTATCGGAAGCCGCATTTATGCGCCAGCGGGTGTTTGTAGAGATTCATTGGTTATTGGCTTTGGCCTCCGCAGGTCTGCCAGATGTACCAAAAATCAATGCAGCAGATGAAGCCTTTTTACTGTCTTTGCCAGAAAACTTCTCTGATGCCGATGCGCAACGCATTAAGGATATCGAGGCAGTTACAAACCATGATGTGAAGGCGGTTGAATACTTCCTGAAAGAAAAAGTAGCTGATCGCCCAGATCTACTAAAGGCCAGTGAATTTATTCACTTCGCTTGTACGTCGGAAGACATCAACAACACCTCACATGGTTTGATGCTGCGTGGGGCGCGAGACGAAGTATTGTTGCCGCAACTCAGAAAAGTCCTTTCTGTATTAACTGATTTAGCAATTGAAAATGCCAAGGTTCCCTTGTTGTCACGTACGCACGGTCAGCCAGCCTCTCCAAGCACATTAGGTAAAGAGCTGGCTAATATCGCTAAACGTTTAGAGCGTGCGATTGCAACGATTGCAGCAGTTCCCCTGTTAGGAAAGATGAATGGTGCTGTTGGTAATTACAACGCGCATTTATCTGCCTACCCTAATTTTGATTGGGAAAATTTTTCTAAGAATGTGGTTGAGAAGCGTTTGGGTCTTACATTTAATCCGTACACAATTCAGATTGAGCCTCACGATGGTATGGCCGAACTGTTTGATGCGATTGCTCGCGCCAACACAATCTTGTTAGATATGGATCGTGATTTCTGGGCTTATATTTCGATTGGTTACTTTAAGCAGCGCACTAAAGCTGGTGAGATTGGTTCATCAACCATGCCGCACAAGGTGAACCCAATTGACTTTGAAAACTCTGAAGGTAATTTGGGCGTAGCAAATGCCTTATTGCGTCACCTGGCTGAGAAGTTACCAATTTCTCGCTGGCAGCGTGACCTCACTGATTCAACTGTATTGCGTAACCTCGGCCCAGCTTTTGGCCACAGCGTTTTAGCTTATGACAGCGCCTTGCGTGGTTTGGGTAAGTTGGAAGTGAACCATGCGGCTATTGCTGCGGACTTAGATGAGTGCTGGGAAGTATTAGCAGAGCCAGTGCAGACCGTAATGCGTCGTTATGGCATTGAGAACCCGTATGAGCAACTTAAAGAGCTCACTCGTGGCAAAGGAATTAATCAAGCTGATTTACAAACTTTCATTCGCGGCTTGCAAATTCCTGATGATGCAAAAGCGCTTTTACTCGAGATGACCCCATCTTCTTATTTAGGCAAGGCGGTCGAGTTGACCGAACGTCTGAAAAAGTGAGTTTGACTCCAAGCCTTGGGCGCGCACCGCAGGATTCGCAATACGGTGCCCGCCCCAAGATCTGGTTTGCTGTTTATCAATTGCTTTGGCATCTTTTATTGCCTTTTGCATTCTTTCGTCTTGCCTGGCGTACGCGCCACTCATCTGAATATTTACATCACTTCTTTGAGCGCCTGGGTTTTGCTTATGGCAAAACGACCACCCCGGATTCAGTGTGGATTCATGCGGTATCGGTTGGCGAGACCAGAGCGGCTCAACCATTAGTTCAGGCTTATTTAGAGCGTGGCGAAAAGGTTTTGTTGACGCATATGACACTCAATGGCCGTCGTACTGGTGCCGCTTTATTCGCTAAAGAAATTGCTGCGGGTCAGTTGCGCCAAGTGTATTTGCCTTATGACCTCTGTTGGTCTGTTGCTAATTTCATTCGCGCATTCAAGCCCAAGTTCGGTTTGTTTATGGAGACTGAAGCTTGGCCAACTGTAGTGTTTTATTGCGCAGAAATCGGTCTGCCATTATTCCTGGTGAATGCGCGCTTATCTGAACGTAGTGCTCGTCGTGTAAACCAATTTGGCAATGCTGGTAGATCTTTATTTCAAGCTTTTGCCGGTATCTTGGCTCAAACACAATTCGATGCTGAGCGCTATCGCACTCTGGGTGTGAAAAAACTTGAGATCGTTGGTAATCTCAAGTTTGATGTACCACTTGATTCAGGCTTAGTTGAGCAGGGTAAATCTTGGAAGCAAAAGCTACATTCAGATCAGCGTCTGATGGTTTGTGCTGCTAGTACTCGTGATGGTGAGGAATCAATCATCCTTAAAGCCTGGAAAGAACTCTTACTCTCTAATTCTTTTGATATTGCCCCATTGATCTGTCTGGTACCGCGTCATCCCGAGCGTTTCTCTGAAGTGGCAAATCAAATTCAGGATGCTGGTTTGCGCTTTCGATGTCGTTCAGAATGGACGGTGATGCCAAATATCCATTCAGATATAGACGTGATTCTCGGTGACTCGATGGGCGAGATGCCGATGTATTACAGTGCTGCTGACTTGGTGATCATGGGTGGCAGCCTACTTCCTTTTGGCGGGCAGAATCTGATTGAAGCCTGTGCCGCTGGATGTCCAGTGTTGCTGGGTGAGCATACTTATAACTTCCAGCAGGCTGCATTGGATGCTATTGAGATGGGCGCTGCAAAGCGAATCAAGGGTGAGCTCATCTTGGGTGAGCCACTTGCCCTGATGGATGCTTTAAAAGAATTGCTTTTGAATGCTTCCGAACTGGCAAAGATGTCGAGCGCCGCAAGGGCTTACTCGATTGAGCATCAAGGTGCGACTAAGAAGATATTAGCCGCCCTCGAACATCAGAATTTCACGCTTAACTAATTTATTAAGTTAACTGCGTAGCCAAAACTTAGACCTGCGCCCCAAAGTTTGGGTCATCGTTACGGGCAGCATCATCAGGCTTACGCTCACCCTTTACCAAGTCTTCGCGGGTGACGCCAAGCCACATCGCCAAAGCTGCTGCCACGAACACTGAAGAGTAAATACCGAACAAGATACCAATGGTGAGTGCCAATGCAAAGTAGAAGAGGGTGGGGCCACCAAAAATCAACATTGCCAAAACCATCATTTCAGTACTGCCGTGAGTAATCACGGTACGACTGATTGTGCTTGTAATTGCATTATCAATAATTTCGCGGGTATCCATCTTGCGGTATTTGCGGAAGTTTTCACGAATACGGTCAAAGATCACCACGGACTCATTTACTGAGTAGCCTAATACAGCCAATACCGCAGCTAACACAGAGAGTGAGAACTCCCACTGGAAGAAGGCAAAGAAGCCAAGAATGATCACGATGTCATGTAAGTTCGCGATGATGCCTGCGACAGCAAATTTCCACTCAAAACGGAAGGAGAGGTAAATCACAATGCCAATAATTACAAATAGCAGTGCCAAGAGCCCGTCAATCGCGAGCTCGCGCCCAACTTGTGGGCCAACAAACTCAACACGCTGTAGTTTTGCACCAGAGCTAGCTGGTTCAAGTGCTTTCATGACCGCTGCGCTTTGATCTGCTGAGGAGATCATTTTTCCTTCAGCATCTTTTTGCAATGGCAGGCGAATCATCACATCACGTGAGCTGCCAAAGTTCTGAATCTGCGTATCGGAGTAACCTAACTTTTCTACATTCGCTCTAATCGAATCCAAAGGGGCTGTTTGTGGATAGGTAACCTCCATTACCGTACCGCCAGTGAACTCAATAGATAGATGCAGGCCGTTATGCCAAAGGAAGAAAACAGCGGCTAAGAAAGTGATCAACGAAACTGCATTGAGCGCCAATGCATGGCGCATGAAGGGAATATCTTTTTTGATCCGGAAAAATTCCATGGCTTATTTCTCCTGTGGACGCCAAACTTGGCCGATAGCGAGTTTCTGAACTTTTTTACCTCTGCCGTACCAGAGATTAACCAGGCCACGTGAGAAAAAGACTGCTGAAAACATGGAAGTCAAAATGCCAAGGCAATGCACTACTGCAAAGCCTTTGATCGGACCGGAGCCAAATGCTAGTAATGCAAGACCCGCAATTAAGGTGGTGACGTTTGAATCCAAGATCGTTGCCCAGGCTTTATCAAAGCCAACTGCAATAGCTGTTTGCGGAGCGGCGCCATTACGCAACTCCTCACGAATACGTTCGTTAATCAAGACGTTGGAGTCAATCGCCATACCCAGTGCTAAGGCCATCGCGGCAATACCTGGCAAGGTTAGGGTGGCTTGCAACATCGAGAGCACAGAAATCAAGAGTAACAAGTTGACTGCCAGAGCTACGACTGAGAAAGTGCCAAACAGTAAGTAGTAAGCAATCATGAAGATGGAGATGGCTCCAAAGCCAATGATGAGGGATTTGAAACCTTTCTCAATATTTTCTGCACCCAGACTTGGTCCAATCGTGCGCTCTTCAATGATTTCCATTGGGGCTGCGAGTGAGCCTGCGCGCAACAAGAGGGCTAAATCATTCGCACTCTCGGTAGTCGGTTGACCAGTAATCTGAAACTTAGAGCCAAACTCACCTTGAATCGTAGCAATGGTGAGAACCTCGCCTTTGCCTTTTTCAAACAAGATCATGCCCATCGGTTTACCGATATTCTCACGGGTTACTTCTTGCATCACGCGACCACCGGCAGCATCTAAAGAGATGTTGACAGCAGGACGTTGGTTTTGATCAAAGCCAGCGCTCGCGTCGGTAATACGATCGCCACTGAAGATGACTGATTTTTTGAATACACCTTGGCGATTTTCGCCGAAGCGGAAAACATCCATGCCTGGGGGTGGAGTCTCGCCAATCGCAATAGTTGAGACGATTGGGTCAGCCAATCTAGATTCGAGTGTTGCGGTACGGCCAATAATGTCCTTAGCGCGGGCAGTATCTTGTACTCCCGGCAGTTGAACCACGATACGCTCGGCACCTTGTTGCTGAATGACTGGCTCTTTAACGGCCAATTCATTCACGCGCTTATTAAGTGTCACAATATTTTGTTTTACTGCGTTGTCTTGAATTTCTTTCAGGGCAGTAGGTTTAAATTCGCCGACGAGTTTTGGAGATAGCCCGGTTGGCTTAATTTGCCAGGTCAGATCGGGCTGGCTAGTCATCAAGACAGAGCGTGCCTTTTCAGCATCCTCGGTGCTACCAAAAGTCAGAGTAATGGAGTCTTGACCGCGCTCGATGCCTTGTTGGCGAATGGATTTATCGCGGAGTTGGCTACGAATATCCGTAGCTAAAGAAGTTACCTTCTTCTGAACAGCGCCCTTCATATCGACTTGTAGCAAGAAGTAGACGCCACCACGTAAGTCAAGACCAAGTGGCATAGGTAATGCATTGAGTGCATTTAACCAACTCGGCGTGTTGGAGAGTAGGTTTAATGCAACTGTGAAATTAGGTTCGTTTTGGTCGAGGTTCAACTTCTGCTGTAACAAGTCGCGAGCACGTAGTTGGATATCGGTATTGCTAAAACGAATTTTGATTGAACCCACACTGCCTGTAGATTCAAAGAAGATGCCGGTATTGCTAATGTTGTCATCAGTCAGAATCTTTTCAACTCGAGACTGAGTCGCCAAATCAACCTTGATGGTTGGTTTGGCGGATGAGACTTGAACCGCTGGAGCCTCCCCGTAGAAATTGGGTAATGAATATAGTCCTCCGATTAATAAAGCAAACAGGATGACTATGTATTTCCAGAGGGGATAGCGATTCATATTGAGATACTTTTAAACAAGCTGATTAAGCAGACTTCAGTGAGCCTTTTGGCAATACTGTTGTGATGGCACCTTTTTGCATCTGCACTTCAGTGCCGGCAGAGATTTCAACAGTCACTACCTGATCTTTCAATGCAGTCACTTTGCCAATGATGCCGCCAACCGTCACGACTTCGTCGCCAACAGCAAGAGACTCAAGCATTGCTTTAGTTTCTTTCTGACGCTTCATTTGTGGGCGAATCATGATGAAGTACAGCACTGCAAACATCAAAATGAGGGGAAGGAAGCTCATCAAGCCACCAGAATCTGCACCCGCGGCTGGAGCCTGGGCAAAAGCGTTACTAATCCACATACAAAACCTCCATTAATTACCAATTGGAAACTGCTTCAGTTTTAGGCTTTTAAAGCGAAGCCGTAAACCCGCAATTCTAAACTGTATGGGGCTTTGAGGGCTGATTTACTGCCCTAGGGCTATTAATCCTGTCCAGGCTCTACGCCCCGTTGGCGATTCCGATGAAATTCCTCACGATAGGCGCTGAAACGGTCTTTAGCCAGGGATTCTCGAACCTCTTCCATTAACTGGAGATAGTAGGAGAGGTTGTGGATGGTATTGAGCTGCGATCCGAGGATCTCATTTGCCTTCTGGAGGTGATTTAAGTAGGATCTAGTGAAGTTTTTGCAGGTATAGCAGGCGCAGGTAGGGTCAACAGGGCGATCGTCGTCCTTGTACCCTGAATTCCGCAGCTTAAGGTCGCCAAAGCGGGTAAAGAGCCAGCCATTGCGGGCATTGCGAGTCGGCATCACACAGTCAAACATATCGATGCCGAGGCTGACGCCTAGCATCAGATCTTCAGGTGTACCAACCCCCATCAAGTAGTGGGGCATGTGCTCTGGCAGTTTAGGAGCCGTGAAATTCAGAATGCGCTCAAACTCAGGCTTTGGTTCCCCAACTGAGAGACCACCAATCGCAATGCCATCAAACCCCTGCTGGCTGACTGCCTCTAAGGAAAACTCACGGAGATTTTCAAACATCCCGCCCTGAACAATGCCAAAGAGACCGTTGCCTGTCTCGAGCTCGCGAAAGCGTTTTAAGGAGCGATCACCCCAACGTAGCGACATCTCTAATGAGGCGCGTGCGGTTTTTTCTGAAGTTGCTTGCCCTTTGATTTCGTAGGGCGTGCACTCATCAAACTGCATAGCGATATCGCTATTAAGTACTGCCTGAATCTCCATCGATACTTCTGGAGACATAAACAATTTATCGCCATTGATCGGGGAGGCAAAGGTCACACCTTCTTCGGAAATTTTTCTCAGGGCGCCCAAGCTAAAGACCTGAAAGCCGCCAGAGTCAGTGAGGATGGGCTTATCCCAACCCATGAAGCGATGTAAACCACCATGTTTTTTAATGACATCTAAACCAGGGCGGAGCCAAAGATGAAAGGTATTGCCTAAAATAATTTGGGCTTTGGCCTCATTTAAATCTCGAGGTGTCATTGCCTTCACCGTGCCATACGTTCCCACTGGCATAAAGATCGGCGTTTGTACGCTGCCATGAGGAAGGTCAAGCTGGCCAAGACGTGCTGGGCTCGCAGAATCGCGTGCGAGGATATTAAAGTGAACAGGTTTTGTCATGAGCTTGTTTGGTTAGGGCGGCTTAAGAACATCGCATCGCCGTAGCTAAAAAAACGATATTCATTTTGAATGGCATGTTGATAGGCGTTGCGGATATTGTCTACACCTGCAAAGGCGCTCACCAGCATTAATAGGGTTGATTTTGGCAGATGAAAGTTTGTAAGTAAGCAATCTACGGTTTTGAATGTGTAGCCAGGCGTAATAAATAAATTGGTTTCGCCACTGGTTTGCTGAGTCTGAGCCTGGCTTTCTAGGGCTCGCAGACTAGTTGTCCCGACTGCAATGACCCTG
>JACCDU010875266.1_pt1 | contig 12115 bp, 14 predicted proteins | sample 7446081 | NCBI WGS metagenome assembly JACCDU01 (sample SAMN15323447, study PRJNA562643) | freshwater metagenome | isolation source: river surface water | place: USA:Blue River Watershed | collected 2017-08-17 | reverse complement strand
TTCGCCCATTGCAGAAAACTCCTCACTGCTGCCTCCCGTAGGAGTTTGGACCGTGTCTCAGTTCCAATGTGGCTGATCATCCTCTCAAACCAGCTACTGATCGTCACCTTGGTAAGCCATTACCTTACCAACTAGTTAATCAGACGCGAGCTTCTCTCTAGGCAAATCTAAATCTTTTTCACATAAATATGCATATAGGGTTTTAGCAATTATTTCTAATTGTTATCCCCTTCCTAAAGGCAAATTCTCACGCGTTACTCACCCGTTCGCCACTGATTTTTTTAGTAAACTAAAAAAACCCGTATGACTTGCATGTGTTAAGCATACCGCTAGCGTTCATCCTGAGCTAGGATCAAACTCTTCGTTATATAATAAAAAACTTTTTATTGTTTTTTTATACTTCTGAATATCTTTTTATGTTGCAATTTTTTAAATATTATAGACAAAAGATTTCTTATTTGTCAATTATTTTGTAATCGATATAAAAATTAAATTTTAAGTACAAAACTATAATAAAGCAAAAATATAATGTGGAATTAAACAAATATTAAAAAATAAAAATTTGAAAACTTTAAATTATAAGTTTTAATTCTTATCTTTAACTCAAATAAAAAGAAAACATATATGACAATTACAATTGGGCAAGTTGAAAGAAAAAATTCAGGCTTATTTTCCCTTGTAGATGATTGGCTAAAACGTGACCGTTTTGTTTTTGTGGGATGGTCTGGTTTATTACTTTTCCCATGTGCATATCTTGCTTTAGGTGGATGGCTAACAGGTATTACTTTTGTAACATCTTGGTATACGCATGGGTTAGCTTCTTCTTTTTTAGAAGGATGCAACTTTTTGACTGCTGCTGTTTCATCTCCAGCAAATAGTATGGGACATTCCCTTTTATTATTATGGGGACCAGAAGCACAAGGGAATTTTGCTTTATGGTTTAAAATTGGTGGACTTTGGTCTTTTATAGCTTTACATGGAGCATTTGCATTAATTGGTTTCTGCTTACGCCAATTTGAAATTGCTAGACTTGTAGGAATTAGACCTTATAACGCTTTAGCTTTTTCTGGACCTATTGCAGTCTTTGTTTCGGTTTTTCTATTGTATCCATTAGGACAAGCAAGTTGGTTCTTTGCACCTAGTTTTGGAGTTGCAGCAATTTTTAGATTTTTATTATTTTTACAAGGATTCCATAACTGGACACTTAACCCTTTCCATATGATGGGTGTTGCAGGAATTTTAGGTGGAGCTCTTTTATGTGCAATTCACGGTGCAACAGTTGAAAACACATTATATGAAGATGGAGATGCAGCAAATACTTTCAGAGCATTTACACCAACACAATCAGAGGAAACATATTCAATGGTAACGGCTAATAGATTTTGGTCGCAAATTTTTGGAGTAGCTTTTTCAAATAAACGTTGGTTACATTTCTTTATGTTATTTGTTCCTGTTACAGGTTTATGGGCTAGTGCTGTAGGAATTGTCGGATTAGCCTTAAACTTAAGAGCTTACGACTTTATTTCTCAAGAGTTAAGAGCAGCAGAAGATCCGGAATTCGAAACTTTCTATACAAAAAATATTTTATTAAATGAAGGTATTAGATTATGGATGGCAGCTCAAGACCAACCACATGAAAATTATATATTCCCAGAGGAGGTACTACCACGTGGAAACGCGCTTTAACGAATTAGATATAACAACAGATAAAAGTATAGAGTCTACCGGATTTGCTTGGTGGGCTGGAAACGCTAGATTAATTAACTTATCTGGAAAATTATTAGGAGCTCATGTTGCACATGCAGGATTAATGGTATTTTGGTGTGGAGCAATGACTTTATTTGAAGTTTCTCACTTTATTCCAGAAAAACCTTTATATGATCAAGGCTTTATTTTATTACCTCATTTAGCAACACTTGGATGGGGAGTGGGACCTGGTGGAGAAATTAAAGATATTTATCCTTACTTTGTTGTAGGAGTATTACACTTAATATCTTCTGCTGTTTTAGGTTTTGGTGGAATTTATCATTCATTGTTTGGACCAGATACATTAGAAACAAACGCACCTCTTTTTGGTTACGATTGGCGCGACAAAAATAAAATGACAACTATTTTAGGCATTCATTTATGTTTATTAGGAATAGGAGCCTTTTTATTAGTTATCAAAGCAATGTACGTAGGAGGAGTTTACGATACATGGGCACCTGGTGGAGGAGATGTAAGAATTATTAAAAATCCTACATTAAACCCATTAGTTATTTTTGGTTATGTATTTAAATCACCTTTTGGTGGAGATGGTTGGATAATTTCAATCAATAATATGGAGGATTTAATCGGTGGTCATATTTGGGTTGGAATTCTTTGCTTAGCTGGTGGTGTTTGGCATATTTTAACAAAACCATTTGCTTGGGCAAGAAGAGCTTTTGTGTGGTCTGGAGAAGCTTATCTTTCTTATAGCTTAGCCGCTTTATCCGTTATGGGACTTAGCGCATCAATTTTTGCGTGGTATAACAATACAGCTTACCCAAGCGAATTTTTTGGACCAACAGGACCAGAAGCATCACAAGCTCAAGCATTTACTTTCTTAGTTCGTGACCAACGTCTTGGTGCAAATGTAGCATCAGCACAAGGTCCTACAGGATTAGGAAAATATTTAATGAGATCTCCTAGCGGAGAAATTATTTTTGGGGGAGAAACAATGCGTTTCTGGGATATGCGCTCTCCTTGGCTTGAACCTTTACGTGGACCAAATGGCTTAGATATTAACAAAATTCGTAATGATATTCAACCATGGCAAGAAAGAAGAGCAGCTGAATATATGACACATGCTCCTTTAGGATCTTTAAACTCAGTAGCAGGAGTTGCAACAGAAATTAATTCCGTTAACTATGTATCTCCTAGATCATGGCTAACATGTTCTCATTTCTTCCTTGGTTTCTTCTTATTAGTTGGACATTGGTGGCACTCTGGAAGAGCTAGAGCAGCTGCAGCTGGATTTGAAAAAGGTATTAACCGTGAAACAGAATCTGTTCTTCAATTAAAACCAATTGATTAACTAACTTTCCAATTTTAAATCCCTCCCTTTTAAAAGGGAGGGATTTAAAATTGGAAAATTATTAAAAGAAAGTGTATATTTTATAAAAGTGATTTAGACAATTTCTAAACATAGGCGATTAGCTCAGCGGTAGAGCATCTGCCTTACAAGCAGATGGCCACTGGTTCAAATCCAGTATCGCCTATTTTGAAACTTTTATTATCTTTTTAAATCATTTATAGGGCTCATCGTCTAACGGATCAGGACGGAAACCTTCTAAGTTTCTAATGTAGGTTCGATTCCTACTGAGCTCAGCTTAAAAAAGCAAGCCTTAAGATAAAAAGATAGTTGAAAAAAGAGAGTCAATTTTTTCACCCGAATTAATGCTTTCCATTGGATCTTTACGTAAGCGATGTCTTAAACATAAAGTAATTGTTCTTTTAATATCATCTAAAGAAACTTGCAAACGATTTTCAAAAGCAGCTAAAGCTTTGGCTGCACGTGTACAAACAATATCACCTCTTAAACCTTCAATACCCGCTTCGCTACAAAGTTTAGAAATTTTTAATTGATAATCTTTGCTTAAATCTACTTTAGCTAAAATTGCTTGAGCATTTAACATACGTTCTTGAATTGCTTTTTGCTCTTTGTCATATTTCTCAAACCAAAATTCCGGAGATTGATCAAAACTTATTCTTTCTTCAACAATTCTTACGCGTAATTCAGGATCTTTAATCGTGCGAATTTCTGCATGCATTCCAAAACGATCTAATAATTGTGGTCTTAATTCACCTTCTTCAGGGTTTCCTGACCCTACTAATATAAATCGAGCTGGATGTTTAATAGAAATGCCTTCACGTTCCACAGTATTCCATCCAGAAGCTGCTGAATCTAATAAGACATCAACTAAATGATCATCTAATAAGTTAATTTCGTCAACATATAAAAGCCCTCTATTTGCTCGAGCTAATAAACCAGGTTCAAAAGTATTATCACCACCAGATAATACCTCTTTCAAATTAATACTTCCACATAATCTATCTTCTGTAGCTCCTAGTGGTAATTCAACCATAGGAATTTTAATAAACTCACTTTCATAAGTTAAATTTCCATTTATTTTAGGGTCAGTATTAAAAGGGTCATTTTTAATAACCAAAATATCAGGAAGAAGATCGGCTAAAGCTCGAATTGTTGTCGATTTTCCAGTACCACGATCACCCATTATCATTACTCCACCAATTCTGGGATCAATTACATTTAACTGTAAAGCTAGCTTCATTTCCTCTTGACCAATTATTGCACTAAAAGGAAAATTGTTAACATTTTTTATAGATGACATAAGTTAGATTTCAAAATTGCTATAGCAAACTTATAGCATAGTTTTTGTATGAGTATATATTATAAAAGACAAATTTTTCCTGAATCAGGAGAAAGTGAGATTCGAACTCACGGAAGCCTTTTAGCTTCATCTGATTTCAAGTCAGACGCATTCGACCACTCTGCCATTTCTCCAATTTTCTAAAATACTTAAGTATTTTAGAAAAAACATTTATGAATTATAACTTTGTATACCTGTAAATTTGAAATTGCTTGGGTTAGAATTTTTTCCAATTGAAAAATCACGTTTGCCAATAACAACTCTTCCTTCATTAGCTTTTTCTGGAAATACTCCATCTTTCGGATGAATAAATTGAATTTCTCCATTAGCAAAAAGTCTAAAAATTCTATAGTCGTTAATTTTAAAGCTATTACGTAATTGCTTACCTAATGCTAAACATTGTTCTTTTCTCGCAAAATATACAATATTTGGACCTTTTTGCATAATAGCAGCACCACCTGTTGGCATTTCAAATGCTCGATTTTCCTTTACATCTGAAATAGATGATGCGTTCCAGGTAATGATATATTTTTCTTCTTCTTCTGCAGATTGAAGCCAACCTCCAGTACTTCCTTCAAATTCAGGGAAATAATTAGTATTTGAATTCATAAGATAATAATAATTGAAAAGAGTTTTCAATTTTTTTAATTATTTCAGTTTTTTTTAGTGTAGCGGGAAACGGATTTGAACCATTGACCTTCGGGTTATGAGCCCGACGAGCTACCAAGCTGCTCTACCCCGCCATTATTATATTAATTTCATTATATTGCTTTTTTAAAAGAAAGTAAAATTTCTTCTATTAAATATTTTGAAAAAAGAAAAAAAGAAGAAATTCTATTGCTAAATAAAAAAGCATTTTTGAAAAATATCGACTTAACTTTTTGCCCTTGAAACGGTAAAAAATTTTATCATTCTTGATTAAAAATATAGGTTTTTGCCAAATTTTTATATCAAACCAAGATGACTCTTCGTAATATATTTTCGAGAAAGAAAAAGTTGAACAAATATTTTTACTTATTTGCCAAATCAAAAAAGAAAATAAAAAAATTATAATAAAAGAGAAATTAAAAAAAAAGAACTCTTTAACTTTAAAAAAAAAATAAATAAAAATACAAAATAAAATAATTAAAAGAGATTTTTTCTTTGCTTCATATCTCTTAAAATTATTAAAAAGAAATAATATTTTTTGGAAATCAATAAATTGACCAATTGGTTTTTGCTCTCTTTTAATTGAAGAATAAATTTGAATAAAATTATTCATTAATAAAGTAAATCAAATTTTCTTTGAACTAATAATAATAAAAAATCAATAAGAATTAAAAAAAAAGTAAATTTTTCAATTTGATTATTAAAAAACGAAGTTTTTATGAAGGATAAACTTGAATTTTTTAATTTATCTTCTTGAAACAAAATACCAAGACTAATAATAAAGCTTAAAATTAAAGTAATGAAAGTTAAAAGACTCATTTTTTAACTTTTTGATTGCATTTGTAAAAATAAAAAACCTAAAGCTAATCCAAACAATGTTAAAGCAAAACAAGAAATTGCTATAGCTAAAATTTCATTCATAATTTGTTTATATATTTATTAAATAAAAACTTTAAAAACCATTTCTTCCCCAAACAACTAAGGCTAAAGAAAAACTAAAAACCATCATTAATGATGCCCAACCTAAATTTAACACATTAAGCATAAACTTTTCTTTTTATTTCATATATCAAAGATAAAAGATATTATAAACTTTTCTTCATTTAAAAAAAAACTTGACAAGAAAAAAGATCTATTTGTATAATGATCAAGAGGCTGTTCCGGGGAGGTTGGTTGCTTATATATGTTAACAGCTTTTATGTTAACAGCTAATATGCTTTGTTAAACGCTTTGTTTTATACACAGTAACTAAACAATAAATATATAAATTAAATAAGCTATATCTCTTCTTAACTTAACTCTTGAAACACTTATATGCTTAAGCAACTCTAATACTGTTATTTTTTTTGATTATTATTTTTATTAAATTTTGAAAGATAAAATATTAAAATTTTTTAATCGGGCGAATGACGGGGATTGAACCCGCGAATGATGGAGCCACAACCCATTGCCGTAACCACTTGGCTACACTCGCCTATGCTTTATATTTTTTATTATATTGTAAAGCAAATTAATAAATCAAGATTATATTTGGAAGAAAAAAGCAAATAAAAAAGAAGATCATAAAAGTCTTAAGGTCAAAATCTAGTTGATTTGGGGCTTAAGATATAATCTTGATTTTCATATGATTTCATACAATTTATCTTGATTTTGATGCCATTTAAATGTTGATTTTAAAGTCCGACTTTTCTATTGTACTCAAAATTGACCCTAAATATTACATTAAGTTAAACTATTACTAAAACAATGCGGATTCCTTGGTTTTACACGGAATCATTATGTCCTTGGTTATAGGATGGGAAAGAATAAAAACCCTTATTAATTAGTATGAAATCTAAAATATATGAGTGAAGCATCAGAAAGAACGCGTATCAAATCAGAACGTTATGAATCTGGTGTAATCCCGTACAAAAAGATGGGTTACTGGGATCCAGATTACACAGTAAAAGATTCTGACGTTTTATGTTTATTTCGAATTACGCCTCAAGAAGGAGTTGATCCTGTTGAAGCAGCAGCAGCTATTGCAGGAGAGTCTTCGACTGCAACATGGACTGTGGTTTGGACCGATTTATTAACGGCATGCGATACTTATCGAGCAAAAGCCTATTATATTGAAGAAGTGCCAAACAATGAAAGCGAATTTTTTGCTTTTATTGCTTATGAATGTGATCTTTTTGAAGAAGGTTCTATTGCAAATTTAACAGCTTCAATTATTGGCAACGTATTTGGATTTAAAGCTGTTAAAGCTCTTCGATTAGAAGATATGAGAATTCCCTACGCTTATCTTAAAACTTTTATAGGTCCTGCTTCTGGAGTAATAGTAGAACGAGAAAGATTAGATGTTTTTGGTCGTCCTTTATTAGGAGCTACAGTAAAACCAAAATTAGGATTATCAGGAAAAAATTATGGCCGCGTAGTATATGAAGGTTTAAGAGGAGGCTTAGATTTCTTAAAAGATGATGAAAATATTAATTCTCAACCTTTTATGAGATGGCGTGAACGCTTTTTATACGTAATGGAAGGTATAAATAAAGCTTGTGCAAAAACTGGTGCTGTAAAAGGTTCATATTTAAATGTAACAGCTGCAACAATGGAAGATATGTATGAACGTGCTGAGTTTGCTCGTGAGTTAGGATCTGTCATTATTATGATTGATTTAGTTATTGGCTATACAGCTATCCAATCTATGTGCCATTGGGCTCGCAAAAATGATATGATTATTCATCTTCATAGAGCAGGTCATTCAACTTATACAAGACAAAAAAATCATGGAATTAATTTCCGAGTAATTTGTAAATGGATGAGAATGGCAGGAGTTGATCATATTCATGCAGGCACTGTTGTAGGAAAATTAGAAGGTGACGCAAATACAGTTAAAGGTTTTTATGACACTCTTTTATTACCTTCTTTAAAAGAAAATCGAGGAAGAGGAATTTTCTTTGACATGGATTGGGCATCTTTAAGAAAATGTATGCCAGTAGCTTCTGGAGGTATTCATTGTGGTCAAATGCATCAATTAACTGACTTATTAGGTGAAGACGTTGTTTTACAATTTGGTGGGGGAACTATTGGCCATCCAGATGGAATTCAAGCAGGAGCCACAGCAAATCGTGTAGCATTAGAAGCTATGATTTTAGCCAAAAATGAAGGACGTGACTTTTTACAAGAAGGTCCAGAAATTTTAAAATCTGCAGCTAGAGATTGTAAGCCTCTTCAAGTTGCTTTAGATTTATGGAAATCTATTACTTTTAATTATGAATCTACTGATACTTTAGATTTTGAAGTTGTTCCATTACATACAAATGTTTAAAAAAATTAAATCTAACTATGACTAGAATTACTCAAGGAAACTTTGCTCTGTTGCCTGACTTAACAGATGAGCAAATTCGTATGCAATTAATTACTGCAATGAAAAAAGGTTTTGCTATTTCTATTGAATATACTGATGATCCTCATCCACGTAATTGTTATTGGGAAATGTGGGGATTACCATTATTTGATATGACAAGTAGCGCTGTTATTTTACGTGAATTAAATCAATGTAGACAAGCATATCCAAATTGCTATGTTAAAATTAATGCTTTTAATAATGAAAGAGGTGTCGAAAGTACTGCAATGTCTTTTATTGTTCAAAGGCCCGCATTTGAGCCAGGCTTTTATTTAAGTAGACAAGAAACAAAAGGCCGCAATATTAGATATACATTAAATAGTTATGCGGTTAACTATTCTCCAGAAGGAGAGCGATACGCTTAAGAATGAATGAATATATACAAAAAAATGATAAAAGTATTAAAAAGAATCTTACTGAAGATAATTCTCTATTTGATAAAAAAATTAAGAGATTTTATTCGCAATCGACCACGTCCAATATATTAATTGATTTAAAAAAGAACTTTAAAGCTTTAGATAATCTTTTACTTGAGCTTGAATCTATTATTGATTTTTTATTTTTAAAAAATCTGTCTCAAGAAAATACTTTAAAAGAAGCCAAGAATTTCCCGAATTTAAGCCTACATATGGCTTTTTCGGGTTCTTTGGGTACAGGCAAAACTTCCTTTTCTTTAAAATTAGCTCAAATTCTTCGAGATTTAAAATATTTAACAAAAGGTCATTTAATTTCCGTAAGTAGAGAAGATCTTGTAGGTGAATATGTTGGCCATACAGCTCCTAAAACAAAAGAAATACTACAAAAAGCTCAAGGTGGAATTTTATTTATTGATGAAGCTAGCCAATTATATAAAGCTAATAATGAAAAAGATTATGGATCTGAAGCTATCGAAATTATTTTGCAAGTAATGGAAAATCATAGAAATGACTTAGCTTTAATTTTTTCTGACCACAAGCTTAAATTAGACTTCTTTTTTCAAGCAAATCCTGGCATATCTTCTCGAATAGGACATTATTTACATTTTCCAAATTATTCTATTGATGATTTAAATTTTCTTTTCTCTCCTCTTCTTAAAAAAGAAGGCTTCTTTTTTTTTAATTCTGAAAATGATCAAACAAAGCAACAGATTTTACTTTCTGAATTAAATAATTTATTACAAATGTCAACTTATTCCAATATAAGAAGCCTAGAAAATTTTAATCATAAATTATTAACAAATCAAGCTCAACGATTATATAGTAACAGCCTAAGGAAAAACTTAAACCTAAAAGCTAAAAATCTTTTCGAAGTTGAAGATAATGATGTCAAATAAACATTTTAGAAGAGTAATCATTTATTTAATAATTTTACTTTGTCTAAAAAATAAACAATAATATAAATATTTTATTTTCTAATTTTATTTTTTTTGTATTTCTGCGAAAAGACTTTTTTTGACTTATTCTAGAACAAATTTAAGCCCTATAGAGGCTTTAAATCAATTACAATCAAAATTTACTTTAATTTTTCAAAGATATGTTATACCACAAGAAAAACATGCTGATGAACCTGAAAAGGGACAACATTTGCATGTTTTTCTTGAATTTGATCGAAAAATACAAATATCTTCGCCAAGAAAATTAGACTTATTAGAATCAGATAAAATTATTGATGGCGACTATCAAGCTGTTAAAAATTTACAAGCTGTTATTCAGTGCATAAAAAAAGATGGCAATTTTATTTCAAATTTTGAAACTGATGCTGAGGTAAATTTAAAATTATTAGAATTGGCAAAAGAAAAAAGCTTATCTGAAGCCATAAGTTATTTCGCAAAAGTTCGTCCAGAACTTGTTTGTCTTAAATATAAAAAAAATAGAATCCAATCTAAAAGCTTTTTTAGACAATAATTGTGAAAAGCTTATGCCCCAACATATTGATTTTAATTATCCAGATGAATTATTACATTGGTTTAGTTTTGAAAAAGATGAAAAAACTTTATTTTTAACTGGTCCTTCTGGAACTGGTAAAACGGAAGGCTTGATTAATCTATTAAAAGATTTTAATCCTATTTTAATTACTGATATTAACGCTTTGAAAGATTTAAAGCCAGAAAATAAGGTAATGCTAAAATTATTTAGAGTGTATCTATATAAGTATTCACTCCTTTAAAATTAAAGCAACCGCGGCATTTAATCAACGTTAAGCATAGTTAAAAATAAAAATAACCCAAATAAACCTTCCAAACATAAGTGGCGCACGAAACATAATGTGCTTAATATATAACAAAGCTAGTATCAAAAGTATACATAATAGGATTCCCAAATTCACTCTTATACAGTTTACTAATTTCTTGATCACCCTTAACACCCATTTTTATTAACGAGACCATCCGCTCCTGCTTTAAAAAGTGTTTATAAAAATATTAAAAGCAAAATAATCTATGCTTTACTAAATCAATTTTAATTTTATTTCTATATAAAATTTGTACTGTAATCGCTATCTTTTTTGTATAAGGAACTACCTTATATATTTTTTTTATGACTTAATATTCACTATTAACTTTTTTACCCTTTCGAAAGCTAAAAAATAAGCTCCTAAAACATTTGTTTCTTTTATTAAAATCAATATACCCATAAATATGTTTAAACGATATTACTTATAGTGCGATAACATATTTTCCTTAATTTAGACGCTTTTTTTAATTCAAATGGAACTTCTACTTTACTATAAAGTCTTCTCGATGAAATCTTCAATTTTTTGAGCACTCCTAGAATCGAGAAATGATTCATATTTTATTAATTTTAAACTTATTTTTAAATTTCAAGTCTGTATCGGAAGCCTATTGGTCTATAATAATGCTAAACCAGAATGAACTAATTATAGAATTTGTAGATAATAAAATTTTGAGTTATCAGGATAATTACATGAAAGTAAGTATTTCGTCAGAAATTAATTTCCAAAGTTTTTCAAATTGTTTAAACCTGAAAATAGCTTTAACGACTGGTCAATGCCAAGTGCTTCCAAATCATTTACCTTTAGTTGGAAGTATAAATACAGATATTGTTGAAGTAGAAAGTTTAAATGATTTAAATGAAAAACTAAAAACATCTTATTTATTACAAGACGCTGTTGTTGTTATTACACAAGATCAAGAAGCTTTAAGCGATGGAGATAAAACAGCTGTTTATATTTATGCAAGAAGAATGCTTGACTTAAGTAGCACTTTATCAATAGAAGAATTAAGCAAAAATTTAAGTGAAAAAGAGAAAAGTTATGCTTTTGAGCTTAATGAGTTTAGGGCAAATGGTGAAAATGAAGGACAATTAGCATCATCAAAAATGATGATTTTAAGCAAAGAAATCACATTTTTACAAAAAGCATGTCTTTTATTAAAAGAAAAAACAAATGTTTAATGTTGGAAAAAGTTTAGAAATTTCAACTTTTTATTCCAAAAATTTCCCTTATTTTTCTACTTTAGTATTTCAATTAATATTAACTTTTATTGCTTTTAATTTGATTAGACAAGAATTACCAGAAATTTTATTTATTCAATTAATTCCGGGTTATTATTTTCTTTTTATTTTTTTCTTAATTGTTCTTTTCTTTATTTTTAATTCTTTTCTTTCTTTTTTTCCTTCTTTTATAGATGCAAAAAATTTTTTAGGCACAAAAAGTATAAATAAAAGCCAAT
>JACCDU010690623.1_pt1 | contig 12124 bp, 15 predicted proteins | sample 7446081 | NCBI WGS metagenome assembly JACCDU01 (sample SAMN15323447, study PRJNA562643) | freshwater metagenome | isolation source: river surface water | place: USA:Blue River Watershed | collected 2017-08-17 | reverse complement strand
TGACACTCTTTACTGCGCAAGGTTCCAGCCATGTCCGTGCGCAGGCACGCGAGGTATTTGATGTCTCTGGGGCTGGGGATACTGTGATTGCTACATTGGCAGTTGCTATGGCAGCCGGTTGGCCCTTGGAACGTGCAATGGCGTTAGCTAATCGAGCGGGTGGCATCGTAGTTGGCAAACTGGGTACTGCAACTGTATCTGCGGAGGAACTTCAGTGACTTATATCGTAACGGGCGCCGCTGGTTTTGTAGGGGCTAATATCGTACGGGCACTTAATGCTCGCGGTGAAAAAAATATTATTGCAGTGGATGACTTACGTCCCGCTGACAAGTATCGCAACTTAGCTGATCTTGATATTGCTGATTACATCGACAAAAACGACTTCTTAGAAGGATTTGATGAAGGCTGGTTTGGAAAGGTAAAGGCAGTATTTCATGAGGGGGCTTGTTCGGACACCATGGAAACGGACGGCGTTTTCATGATGAATAACAATTACCAGTATTCCGTTAATCTCTATGAAATCTGTACGACCCAAAAAGTTCCATTTTTATATGCCTCCTCAGCAGCCACGTATGGCGGGTCGGATGTTTTTGTCGAGCAACGGCAATACGAGAAGCCACTGAACATTTACGGCTACTCGAAGTTCTTATTCGATCAATATATGCGTGCCCGAATTGCTGAGAACGCACCAACGGCGCAAGTAGTTGGCTTTCGGTATTTCAATGTGTACGGCCCACGTGAGTCACATAAAGGCCGCATGGCCTCGGTAGCATTTCATCATTACCATCAATTCAAAAAAAATCAGACTGTCAAACTGTTTGGTGAGTATGGTGGGTATGCGCCTGGTCAACAAGCGCGCGACTTTGTTTCTGTAGAAGATGTCGTAAAGGTTAATATGTTTTTCCTGGATCATCCAGAGAAGAGCGGTATCTTTAACTTAGGAACAGGCAGGGCCCAACCATTTAATGATGTAGCCCAAGCCACTGTAAACGCAATGCGGAAATTAAAAGGCGATCAGGAATTGCCTTTGTCTGATTTGGTAAAAGCAGGTTTGATTCAATACATCCCATTTCCGGACGATTTACGAGGGAAGTATCAATGCTTTACCCAAGCTGATTTGACGCAATTACGTACTGCTGGTTATACGGGCGACTTCCTTAATGTTGAAGAGGGTGTCAGCCGTTATATTACTTGGCTGTCTGCTAATTCTGATTTTCTAGCGAACCCTCTCTAAAGCATTTTTTTCGTCAACTTAACTCATATCCTGGCGTTGAAGAAGACCATGACTTTTGGTCATGGTTTATTTCATCAATGTACAAGGAGAACGTATGGGTTTATCAACACTGATCAATCAATCGAAACATGGCTTATCTAAAAAATCTGCCGTTTGGATGACTGCATTAGCACTTACTTTGCCGCTATCGATGACTCAGGGGTATGCAGCCCCTGTTAATGTAAATACTGCCACACAGTCTGAGTTAGAAAGTATTCGTGGGCTTGGTCCTGCAAAAGCAAAGGCCATTATTACGGAGCGCGATAAGGGCGGCGCTTTTTATGACTCTTATGATTTGCAATCTCGGGTGAGGGGTATTGGGGAGAAATCGGTTGGCAAGCTGATGGAGAATGGCCTAAAGATTGAGGGTCAAAGCGGATATCGCGAGACCAAAAGTAATGCGCGATCAGAAGCGAGAGCGAGTCGCAAAAACTCCAAGAACCAAGCCAAGGCGCAGCAAGCGGACCTCGAAAGGCCAGCTGCGCGTAAGCGTTTTAATTAAAACAGCTGATTTACTAGCTTATGACTAAAATGGGTTCATGTCACCAGTAAACCCAGCCTATTCGCTCTATCCAACGATTTCTCAAACCATTGGGAATACACCTTTGGTTCGCTTGCAGCGTATTCCAGGAATTGAGAATGAGCGCCGAGGTAATGTCATTCTAGGTAAGTTAGAAGGTAACAATCCTGCAGGGTCGGTCAAGGACCGACCCGCACTCTCGATGATCTTGCACGCTCAAGAGCGGGGTGATATCAAGCCCGGCGACACCTTAATTGAAGCAACTAGCGGTAATACAGGTATTGCGATCGCAATGGTCGGTGCGATGCTCGGTTACAAAATTATTTTGGTGATGCCCGAGAACCAAAGTCTAGAACGTAGGCAAAGTATGGCGGCTTATGGAGCTGAGCTGATTCTTACCTCGAGTTCCGGCGGCATGGAGCTGGCACGTGATTATGCGGAGCAATTGCAAAAAGAGGGGCGCGGCAAACTGCTCGATCAATTTGCAAATCCCGACAATCCACGTGCTCATATTGAGACCACTGGTCCTGAGATTTGGCGTGATACTCACGGACAAATTACACACTTTGTCTCGGCAATGGGTACAACTGGAACGATTACCGGGGTCTCGACATATCTGAAGTCCATGAACCCAGAGATACAGATTATTGGAGGACAGCCTGAAGAGGGCTCGCAGATTCCGGGGATCCGCAAATGGGCGCCAGCATATTTACCCAAAATTTACCAAGGCGAGCGTGTTGATCGAATTGAATATGTTACTCAAGCCGAAGCAGAGGAGATGGCGCGTCGAATGGCTAAGGAAGAGGGTATTTTCTGTGGTATCTCAGCAGCTGGCGCATTGGTGATTGCCTTACGAGTAGCCAAGACCGTTGAAAATGCAACCATTGTGTTTATTGTCTGCGATCGAGGGGATCGTTACTTATCAACAGGCGTCTTTCCAGCATAAACTTTAGTTTGTCGGCTTTTCAGCCTTCTTCACCTTCTTTATTTTTTTATCCTGTTTTTTAGCTCGCTGTTGTTCTTTGGCTGGTTTTTGACTGCCAAGCTCCCCGGCTGGAAAAGCACTTTTATTGCTATAGCCAAGAGCCTGTGCAAACTCAGCAACACTCTGAGCATAAAAATAGCTGCGGTTATAGTTCACGATACTTAAGAAATTTGTGAGACCAACAACATACTCCACCTCAGGCTCCTGCCCTTTACCAGGCGAGGGAAGATCAATGATGAGCGCCTTACTATCAGGCTCTACCCCGCCCTTGAGGAGATCACCCTGATTGCTCTCAAGGATACCCAAATGAATGAACTGGGCAACTGTATGTTTAGCTATCGGTTGGCCATCGGCAAGTTCCACAATCTTAGAGTGAGTCTGTTCATTGTCAATTGCTGGAAAGTAAATCGGCATACCAGCTTGCCAGCCGTGTACTTTCAGAAAATTAGCTACGCTGAAGATCGCATCGCGGTTACTCTTGCGTAAATCAATGATTCCATCTCCATCGCCATCCTTGGCAAATTGCAAGATACTACCAGGCATAAATTGAGGTAAGCCGATTGCTCCAGCGTATGAGCTACTCTGGTTCAGGCATCGATTAAAGCTCTCTTGCTTGCGATTTGATTCTCGCCAACATAAGACGACTAGGTCTTTTAATTGATCTCTAAATAGTGTTTGACGGGCAGTACGATTTGGAGCCTCTGGGTAGTCAAAGGCAAGGCTGGTTAATACATCTTTCACCCTAAAAGTACCCATTTGGCGACCATAGATCGTTTCAACACCAATAATGGCTGCAATCACTTGATAGGGCACGCCGCTTTCTTGCTCAGCCGCTTCTAGGGCTTGGCGATTTTGTTCTATAAAGGTCATGCCTGCTTTAATGCGAACGGGCTCGACAAAGCGACTTCGATAAACGCGCCAATTTTTCTGAAAGGTAACTGGGGGAGGGGCAACCAGTTTCTTGATTTGACTTAAATTTTTACTGTCTCGTAGGCCAATTTCAAGGTTTTCAAGCGGGATCGACTGCGCTTTAGAGACCTCCATGATTAAAGCTCGCAGTTGATCCTGATAGCTGGCCTCTAATTTTGGGTCAATGACCGGCTCCGCTACTGGCTCTATTTGCACAGGGGTGGGTGCAACCTTTATGGGCGGAGTCGGTGTAGCGCAAGCCCCTAAAAAAAGGCTAAGACCCATAACAAGGAGGGGGGATGTTGATCTCAAGTTAGCGCTAAGATAGTGATGGTTTTATTAATAATGCTAGTTTAGTGATCAATATAGTAGTTTGTATACAAAATAGAAGAGAGACGAGCAAATGACGACAGCTTATATCAGTCATCCTGATTTTATGAAACACGAGATGGGACGTCATCATCCAGAGTGTCCAGAGCGTATTCAGGCGATTGAAGACCAATTAATTCAGAGTCGCTTAGACGCTTTTTTAAAAAGAATTGATCCTCCGCTAGCATCTGAGGCCGATATCACTCGGGTTCATACGGATGATCATTTAGCCTTTATTAAAAGCAAGGCGCCCAGCAGCGGGTATGCCATGATTGATGGTGACACCATTATGAATACTGCAACCTGGAATGTCTGCTTGCGTGCAGCCGGGGCTGCGATTGCAGCGGTAGATGCTGTAATGAAAGGGGAGGCTGATAATGCCTTTTGTGCAATTCGTCCACCCGGTCATCATGCAGAACCTCATCGCTCAATGGGTTTCTGCGTATTTAATAATGTTGCGATTGCAACACGCTATGCAATCGAAAAATATGGCTTAGATCGAGTTGCAGTTATTGATTTTGATGTTCACCATGGCAATGGTACGGAGGCGGCATTTATTGATGATCCTCATGTACTCATGTGCAGTTTTTTTCAACACCCTTTCTATCCATACAGTGGTTTAGAGGGAGGAAACAATATGGTGAATATTCCTCTACCGGCAAGCACTAGCGGTAAGGTTGTGCGAGAGATGATTAACAAGATTTGGATTCCACGTCTTCAAGAGTTCAAGCCACAATTAATTGTGATTTCAGCTGGTTTTGATGCTCATCGTGAAGATGATTTAGGGCAAATGGGCTTAATCGAAGACGATTATGTATGGATCACCCAGCAGCTGATGGCAATTGCCAAGCAGTATTGCGATGGAAAGATTGTGAGCTGTCTTGAAGGGGGGTACAACCTCTCTGCTTTGGGGAGAAGTGTTGCGGCACATTTAAAAACCTTAGCAGAAATTGAATAACGATAAAATAAGCTATTGATGTCAATAAATAAAGGTTGTATTTGATGAAGGTCTTAGTAGCTGTTAAGCGAGTCGTGGACTACAACGTTAAAGTTCGCGTGAAATCGGATCAATCCGGGGTTGATATTGCTAACGTGAAGATGAGCATGAACCCTTTTGATGAGATTGCTGTTGAGGAGGCTGTGCGTCTTAAGGAGGCAGGCTTAGTCAGCGAGGTTATTGCGTTCTCTGCTGGCCCTCAGCAATGCCAAGAAACCTTACGCACTGCTCTTGCAATTGGAGCAGATCGTGCAATCTTGTTGGAAACCGATATCGAGTTACAACCTCTAGCAGTAGCAAAACTACTTCAGGTCATTTTTCAGCGAGAAAATCCTCAACTGGTTATCTTAGGCAAACAAGCAATTGATGACGATAGCAATCAGACTGGTCAGATGCTCGCTGCCTTACTTAATCTCCCTCAAGCAACCTTTGCCTCCAAGGTAAGCATTACCGATGGCAAGGCCCAAGTTACACGTGAGGTGGATGGTGGTCTTGAGACGGTATCGATTGCATTGCCGGCTGTAGTTACAACGGATTTACGTTTAAATGAGCCGCGGTATGTCACTTTGCCAAACATCATGAAGGCAAAGAAAAAGCAGCTCGATATTATTAAGCCAGACGATTTAGGCATTGATATTACACCCCGCCTTAAAACAATTCGGGTCGAGGAACCGCCTAAGCGATCCGCTGGTATCAAGGTGCCCGATGTAGCTACTTTGATTGATAAATTAAAAAATGAAGCAAAGGTACTCTAAATGGCCGCTTTAGTTCTGGTTGAACATGATCATCTATCTACAAAAGCGGCGACCCATCATGCAGTGAGTGCCGCTAAGCAATGTAGTCCCGATGTTGATTTGTTGGTGGTTGGCAGTAATGCGCATGCGATTGCTCAGGCTGCAGCTGGTATTGCTGGTGTGCGCAAAGTATTGCATGCCGATGCACCACATTTTGCAGATCAATTACCAGAATCCGTTGCTGAGCAAATGATTGCACTTGCCGCTGATTATGAATACTTCTTAGCACCTGCGACAGCGCATGGAAAGAGTGTTATGCCACGTGTCGCAGCAAAACTTGATGTTGCTCAGTTATCGGACATCATTAAAGTAGTTTCTGGCGATACGTTTGAGCGCCCGATTTATGCCGGTAATGCAATCGCTACTGTTCAATCCAGTGATCCAAAAAAAGTGATTACTGTGCGAACTACAAACTTTGAGGCTGTGGGCTCAGCGGGATCGGCAGCAATTGAATTGGTTCAAGCAATAGCAGGTTTTGCTGGATCCCAGTTTGTTGGGCGCGAGCTTACGAAGTCGGATCGTCCCGAGTTGGCGGCTGCCAAAATTATTGTGTCAGGTGGACGTGGCTTAGGTTCGGGCGAGAAATACAAAGAATTGATTGAGCCTTTGGCTGACAAACTAGGTGCTGCCTTGGGGGCCTCGCGCGCCGCAGTGGATGCTGGCTATGTACCCAATGATTATCAGGTTGGGCAAACTGGAAAAATTGTAGCCCCGCAACTATATATTGCAGTTGGTATTTCTGGGGCAATTCAGCATTTAGCTGGAATGAAGGATTCCAAGATCATTGTGGCAATCAACAAAGATCCCGATGCTCCAATTTTTGGGGTGGCTGATTACGGTTTGGTTGGTGATTTGTTTACCTTGGTTCCAGAGTTAACAGCAGCCATTTAGTAAAAAGCTACTGACTAATTTTTCTGGCTTCTTCAATCTGGTAAACAAAGAACTGTTCAAAGCCGATCGCCAAGAAAGTCATCATCGTCCCTGCTCCAAGAATGAGTGACAGGATGACTGTGATCACCACGGGCCACCCGGACTCTGTTTTTTGATGACTCTGGGTATTGGAGTTAAATTGCTGATCCCATTTTTCATCTGGGCGCAGTCCAAACACAATCGTACTCAACCAACTTGCTTCGATTGCTATAAAGCCTAGTATTAATAAAAACCATGCAGCTCCTGATGAGCTTGTATTTATTTGTAAAAGCCAAAATCCCAAAACGCCGCCGATAAGCGCAAAGAATTGTGCCCATCCCCAAAAATTTTTAATACCTTGAAGGTAAAAGCAATTGAGGCCTGTTCCTGGAAAGAACAATCCCAATGCGCAAAAGGTTAATTTAGATCGAAATAGCGTGTTCATTTTGAGGGGCGATTGATTTGGGCAAAGCTTAAGACTTCGCGATTAGGGCCAATGAGCAACAGCCTATCGCCGTCCCTGGCAATTGTTCTGTAATCATTTAATAGATAGATAAAGTCCCGCTCGATCTCTTCTAGGGCGGTAGTGCAAGACATGCGCGTTGATGCAATCTGACTGATCTGAAATCCTCGTCCATCTTCAGTTATTTGAGCAGTAAAGCGATTGCAGGCGGTATGACCACTCATTCGATTGCCATCGAATTGCATCTGGATCCTCTGGTTTTGATCATTCGGTATTGTGCGCAGACGAACTTCACCCATCGCATTGGGGGCCTGATTCCATCGAACTAGTTCCCAGCTTGTGCCCTTAAGCTCTGAGTAGGGCGGAGTATTTTTAGCGGCACAGGGAGGAACGATATGCGCGCAGGCGCCAAGAAGACTCACGGTGATCATCGCAATCAGCACTTTTTGGGCGCGCTCAGTGAAAAGGATAGGGGCTTGGGCCATATTGATATTATAAGTTATTGATTTTTATGTATTTTTATATGTTTACTGTATTCAGGATAGCTGCCAGGGTGGAGTTTATAGGGGTTTTCGTCTAGAATATGAGGTTTTCTGCGGTCTCTACGCCATATTGGATTGCCTTTGCAGACAATCGGTGTATTTAACCAGTTAATTAACCAGTATCACTCGGATTTTAAGGAATAAATATGGTCGTCATTCGACTTGCACGCGGCGGTTCTAAAAAGCGCCCTTTTTACAGTATTGTCGCTACCGATAAACGCAATCGTCGTGACTCCAATTACATTGAGCGTTTAGGTTATTTCAATCCAAAAGCAGCCGAGAAAGAGCAGGCGATGCGCGTTGCTCAGGATCGTTTGACCTATTGGACTGGCGTTGGTGCGCAAATTTCGCCAACTGTTAAGCGCTTGATCAAGGATCACCCAGCAGCCTAGTTGATAGGTCTGTGCGTTTTATGGAGGGATGATGATCCATCAACCTCCTTCTGATTTGGTAGAGCTTGGGCAGGTTTTTGATGCCCAAGGCCTTAAGGGCCACATTAAGGTGCGCCCCTATTCTCAAGACCCGGTGGCCCTTCTGAGCTGTAAGCAAATTTGTTTACAGAGAGATGGCACTCGTGGCGCCCCAATTGATGCTTACTATAGTGTTCATCAAGCAAAGATGCACAGCGGTTTTGTGATTATGGCTTTGGAGGGGGTTCATGATCGAGACGCTGCCTTACTTTTAAAAGGCGCGTTTTTAAAGCTGCCACGTGATCATTTTCCGGAAGCTGGAAGAGATTCTTATTACTGGGTTGACTTGATTGGGTGCACCGTACTCAATGAGGACGGTGTAAATCTTGGTACGGTTGATGAGATTGCTGAGTATGGCGCCCACCCCGTAATGACAGTCGGCAAAGAATTAATACCCTTTGTACCCGATTTGGTGAAATCGGTTGATCTCCAAAAGGGGGATTTAAAGGCTAAAGGAACCATTACTGTTGCTTGGCAGCCCAATTGGAGCCAATAGGGAGATTTGAGACTAATGCACTTTGACGTTTTAACCCTTTTCCCAGAAATGTTCACCGCTTTAACTAAAAGCGGTGTCACCGGCAGGGCGTGTGAGCAAGGACTTACATCTGTAAGTACTTGGAATATAAGAGATTTTTGTGAGGATTCTCGGAAAACGGTGGATGATCGTGCTTATGGTGGTGGACCGGGCATGGTGATGTTAATTAAGCCTCTTGAAGATTGTTTGGCGGCGGTGAAGGAATCCCATCAAAAGGCCTCAATCCAGTCGGGACCAGTCTGTCTATTAAGCCCCCAGGGAAAGACTTTTTCTCAGAAGTTGGCGACAGATATGCTCAGATATAGTAATTTAACCCTCATTTGCGGTCGGTATGAGGCGGTTGATCAGCGATTTATTGATCGAAATGTCGATTTTGAGCTCTCCATAGGAGATTTTGTGCTTTCTGGGGGTGAATTACCAGCCATGGTGGTCATGGATACGATGATTCGCTTGATTCCTGGGGTCTTGGGCGACCAGAACTCAGCCCTGGAGGATAGCTTTGTGAACGGTCTTTTGGACTATCCCCACTACACCCGCCCAGAAATCTATGAAAATTTATCAGTCCCAGACGTGCTTTTGGGCGGACATCACGCTAAAATAGCGGATTGGCGTCGGCAAAAGTCTTTAGAGCTGACGCTAAAGCGTCGTCCAGACCTTATTAAGGCTGCTCGCGCAAATGGGTTGTTAAGCCGTGACGACGAGTTGTTTTTAGAGCAACTCTCAAAATAGTCGTTTGGTTTGGCATAGTGTTTTAACTGCATCCTCTATTGGGCCCGCTGATTCGTCACGGGATAAACGCCAACATGATGCCTAAGGAGTTGTAATGAACTTGATCCAAAAAATCGAGCAAGAAGAGATTGCTCGTCTAACCGCCAATAAAACTATTCCAAGTTTTGCTCCCGGCGATACAGTTGTAGTCAGCGTAAACGTGGTTGAAGGTAATCGTAAGCGTGCTCAGGCTTTTGAGGGCGTGGTGATTGCTAAACGCAACCGTGGTTTGAATTCTAGCTTTATCGTTCGTAAGATTTCTTCTGGCGAAGGTGTAGAGCGTACTTTCCAAACGTATTCACCCTTGATCGCTAGTATTGAAGTGAAGCGTCGTGGTGATGTGCGTCGTGCCAAGTTGTACTACTTGCGCGATCGCTCTGGTAAGTCTGCACGTATCAAAGAGAAGCTCAAGGCGCGCGTTAAAGAGAGCGTTGCTGAGGCATCTGCTGAGTAATTTGCTTGATTTATATCAAAAGGCGACTTCGGTCGCCTTTTTTGTTTTTTAAATCACCTAAAATGGAGTCATGGCGAATACTCTTGACCCTTCGAGCAAAAGCTTAGCTGCTCCGCTTGGATTTAATCCTCGCCAAGTTCCAATTGAGCAGCGTTGCGAGGGTCAGAGGCGAGTTCCTGAGGAATTACTGACTGCTCATGGCTTACGTTCTCACTTTGAGTCGCCTCCGCAATGGACCCCAGAGATTACCGATGAAAATCGTCATGTTTTGGCAAGTAATATTATTGCGCGTCGTCAAGAGCAGGGCATTACAACCCAGGCGGCTGTATTAATGCCCATCGTGATGCAGTCTAATGAGTTAAGTGTTCTATTGACCCAACGCACCGATCATTTACATGATCACGCGGGGCAAATTAGCTTCCCTGGTGGAAGGATGGATGAGGGAGATCACTCGATTATCAATACCGCGATCCGAGAAAGTGAAGAAGAGATTGGTTTGCCGGGCTCACATATTGAGGTAATCGGAGCTTTACCAGAGTATTTAACGGTCTCCGGCTATCGAGTGACCCCTGTGGTTGCTTTAGTGAAGCCAATTGCCCAATATCAACCTGATCCTTTTGAGGTTGCCGATGTATTTGAGGTTCCCTTACGTTTTTTAATGGACCCCGCTAATCATGAGATTCGGGTGTGGCAAAGCGCTGAGGGCTCACGCCGTTTTTATGCAATGCCCTATGCTGAGCGCTTCATTTGGGGCGCCACAGCTGGGATGTTACGAAATCTATATCATTTATTAAAAGCATGACTTTCTTTTCAATTCTATTCGCCCTAATTGCCGAACAGTACCGGCCTGTTACCGCCTCTCATTGGGTGCGGAGGATGAGTGCCGCATGGCTGGATTGGGTTGCCAAAGAGTTTGGTGGTAAATCGGCTGATGGTGCAACACCGGTGGGTGCAAGATTGGCTTGCTTAGTTGGATTTGGCCTACCCAGTATCTTGGTATTCATTATCTATATTGCAGCGTTTGTAGTTCATCCTTTGTTAGCGTTTGTATGGAACATTGTGATTGTGTACCTCTTTTTTGGCTTTCGCCAATTTAGTCATTCATTTACTGAAGTGCATGAGGCGATTCAAAACCATGATTTACCGGCAGCGCGCAGTGCACTGCAAAGCTGGCTTGGCGATGAGATTGATGCTAGTCGCTTATCCGAGACCGAGATTATTGCGTTGGCTCTAGAAAAAGCAATTATTGGCGCTCATCGTCATGTGTTTGGAGTATTTTTTTGGTTCTTAATGCCCATTGGCCCTGCTGGCGTAGTTTTATATCGCCTAGCTGATAAAGCATCCTTGCGCTGGGAAAGCTTTGGGTCCAATTTATCAGAGGCAGCAAAACATTTTTTCTATATCCTGGATTGGGCGCCCGTTCGCCTGAGCGCAATGAGTTTTGCCATCGTTGGTAATTTTGAGGATTCGGTCTATGCCTGGCGTAATTTGACGAGCAAATGGTCGGACCCATTAACAGCGGTTTTATTGGCCTCTGGAAGCGGGGCTCTAGGAGTCCGACTTGGTGAGCCACTACGCGAGCCGACTAGCGATGAGGCCCTTGCTAGAGCAGAGGCTGGAGAGCCACCCATTTATGAGATCGGCCATGAGCCCAGCGAGCGCTCCATGCGATCTGCAATTGGTTTGGTATGGCGAGCGATTATTGTTTGTATGGCGGTTTTGGCGATGTTGACCATCGCTCTTTGGATGGGCTAATTCCTTGTATTTGAACATCTGCTGTTTTAGAGTCTGACAGAAGTTGTTTAAATAGAGCCAAACGCTCCGCAGCAATCTCTCCGGATTGAACCGCTGCTCGAATGACGCATCCCGGTTCGCTATCATGCCTGCAATTATGGAAGCGACATTGTCCTAGTAGTGGCTTGAACTCTCGAAAGGCATGTTGAAGCTGGCTTTCAGAAAGGTGGGCAAGACCAAATTCTTGAAATCCGGGTGAGTCAATTAAGCCGCCTAAGTGCCCTTGATCATGACCCCACTCAGGTAGATCAAAGTAGCGGCACGCTGTTGTTGTGTGCTTACCGCTATCGAGCTTCATGGAGTAATCCTGCGTTAATGCCGCTGCATTTGGTACCCAGGTAT
>JACCDU010112582.1_pt1 | contig 12124 bp, 11 predicted proteins | sample 7446081 | NCBI WGS metagenome assembly JACCDU01 (sample SAMN15323447, study PRJNA562643) | freshwater metagenome | isolation source: river surface water | place: USA:Blue River Watershed | collected 2017-08-17 | reverse complement strand
TCCACCGCCAGGCCGGCGGGGACCGGGCCGCCTTGCTCGTCCAACTCGTGGATGGAGAAGTCGACCCGGAAGCTGGCGCAGCAGGCGCCGCAGGTGAGGCAGGGATGGAGGGCTTGGCTCACACCTTGCCGAGCAGCAGGTATTCCATCAGCGCCTTTTGCACATGCATGCGGTTGTGGCTTCGGCACGCTTCGCTTAACTTGGCTTTGCCAAGTGAGCCTGCGCCGAAACCGGATGGTCTTGTACTTTGCCTAGCAGCAGGTATTCCATCAGCGCTTTTTGCACGTGCATCCGGTTTTCCGCTTCGTCCCAGACGACGGACTGCGGCCCGTCGATCACGTCGGCGTCGACCTCCTCGCCGCGGTGGGCCGGCAGGCAGTGCATGAAGAGCGCGTCGGGCTTGGCCAGCGACATCAGCTCGGGGGTGACGCACCAGTCGGCGAAGGCCTTGCGGCGGGCCTCGTTCTCGGCCTCGTAACCCATGCTGGTCCAGACGTCGGTGGTCACCAGGTCGGCGCCCACGCAGGCCTCGCGCGGATCGCCGAAGACCTTGTAGCTCGCGCTCGAGCGCACGCCGGCCACCGCCTGGTCGACCTCGTAGCCGCTGGGCGTGCTCACGTGCACCGTGAAGCCCAGCAGCTCGGCCGCCTGCAGCCAGGTGTTGGCCATGTTGTTGCCGTCGCCCACCCAGGCCACCACCTTGCCGCGCAGGCGGTCCAGGCTGGGGCGGCCCTGGCTGTCGAGGCAGCGGTGCTCCATGTAGGTGAACAGGTCGGCCAGGATCTGGCAGGGATGGAACTCGTTGGTCAGGCCGTTGATCACCGGCACCCGCGAGTGGGCCGCGAAGCGCTCGATCTTGTCCTGGCCGAAGGTGCGGATCATCACCAGGTCGACCATGCGGCTGATGACGCGGGCCGAGTCCTCGATGGGCTCGCTGCGCCCCAGCTGGCTGTCGCCGGTGGTCAGGTGCACCACCGAGCCGCCCATCTGGTACATGCCGGCCTCGAAGCTCACGCGGGTGCGGGTCGATGCCTTTTCGAAAATCATCGCCAGCGTGCGGTCGGTCAGGGGCTGGTACTTCTCGTACGCCTTGAACTTGCCCTTGATGACGGCGGCGCGCTGGAACAGCCACGCGTAATCGTCGGCGCTGAAGTCGGAGAACTGCAGGTAGTGGCGGAGGGCCATGGGGTTCGCTTTCGCGGTGGGGCGCTGTCGCGCCGGGGCTTATTCGGCGAGGAAGGCGGTGACGAGCGGCACCAGGGTGGCCACGATCTCGTCGGCCTCGGCCTCGGTGATGATGAGGGAGGGCACCATGCGCACCACCGTGTCGGCGGTGACGGACAGGAGCAGGCCGGCGTCGGCCGCGCGCTGCACCAGCACGCCGCAGGGCCTGGCCAGCTCGACGCCCAGCATCAGGCCCTGGCCGCGGATTTCCTTCACGCCGGCCACGCCCGCCAGGGCTTTCTCGAGGGACGCCTTCAGGTGCGCGCCCACGCGGGCGGCGTTTTCCAGCAGGCCGTCTTCTTCCATGATGCGGATGGTCTCGACGCCGGCGCGCATGGCCAGCGGGTTGCCGCCGAAGGTGGTGCCGTGGTTGCCCGGCTGGAAGACCTGCGCCGCGCGCGGGCCGGCCAGCACCGCGCCGATCGGCACGCCCGAGCCCAGGCCCTTGGCCAGGGGCATCACGTCGGGGACGATGCCAGCCCACTGGTGCGCAAACCATTTGCCGGTGCGGCCCATGCCGCACTGGACCTCGTCGATCATCATCAGCCAGCCGCGCGCGTCGCAGAGCTTGCGCAGCTGCTGCATGTATTCGATGCGGAAGGGATTGACCCCGCCTTCACCCTGGATCGCCTCGAAGAAGACGGCCACGACGTTCGGGTTGCCTGCGGTCGCCTGCTCCAGGGCCGCGATGTCGTTGAGGGGGACGCGGATGAAGCCCTCGACCAGCGGGCCGAACCCCTTCTGGTGCTTGGTATTGGCGGTGGCCGACAGCGTGGCCAGGCTGCGCCCGTGGAAGGCGTTGTCATAGACCACGATCTGCGGGTTCGTGATGCCCTGGTCATGGCCGAACTTGCGCGCCAGCTTGATCGCCGCCTCGTTGGCCTCCAGGCCCGAGTTGCAGAAGAAGGCGTTGGTCATTCCGGACAGCGCCACCAGCTTCGCCGCCAGCTCCTCCTGCAGGGGGACGTGGTAGTAGTTGCTGGTATGAATCAGCTTGGTGAGCTGGTCCTGCAATGCGGGCACCAGTTTGGGGTGGTTGTGCCCCACGGTGTTGACCGCGATGCCGCCCAGGGCGTCCAGGTATCGCTTGCCGTTCACGTCCCACACGCGCAGGCCCTGGCCGTGCGACAGGGCGATGGGCACCCGCCCGTAGGTGTTCATGACGTGGGGCGAAGCGGCCTCGATCAGAGCCATCTGGATCCTCGGTTGGAAAGGGATTGCGAAAAAGAAAGACGGCCCCAGGGAGTGGAGCCGCTGAGAGGCGATTTTAGGCACAGGAAGTGCTTGTTTCGCATCGGGATTCCCGGGCCTGACCCAGGTCAAGCGAGGGGCTTCAACTCTTATATAAGATACAATACTCAGGCTTTCTCAGGTGCTGTCGCATGGGTGATCCCCGGCCGGCCGCACCATCTCCCGCCAGGCGTTACCCCGCTCACCACGCGACTGCATCCATGGTCTCCAACACCCCCAAAGAGGTCTTCATCCAAGGCATCACCAGCCAGGGCAAGACTTTCCGTCCGAGCGACTGGGCCGAGCGCCTGGCCGGGGTCATGAGCCAGTTCCGCCCGGGCGGGGTGCAGCCGGGCAGCCACCTGAGCTACTCCCCCTGGTGCGTGCCCACCGTCATCAGCGGCATCAAGTGCGTGATCGTCAACCACGAACTGCGTGACTTCGAGCCCATGGCCTGGGACTTCGTCATGAACTTCGCCCGCGACAACGACCTGCAGGTGGGCGAGGCCTGCCTCATTCCCGAGCCCCCCCGCAAGTAAGCGGTTCCTCGCCTGCCACGGGATCTCCCCGCGGCCCGATGGCCGCGCCCCCCCAGAATCAAGCGCCCAAGAAAAAACCGCCCGAAGGCGGTTTCTCTCTTTGCTGGCAGCGCACCCGGATCAAACGGCGGGTCTGGCCGGAAGGGCCGGGACCCGTGCGGGGTTGCTGTGTGCGGGTTTTAAGCCGCGGCCAGGGCCTTGACCTTGGCGGACAGGCGGCTCTTGTCGCGAGCGGCCTTGTTCTTGTGGAAGATCTGCTTGTCGGCCACGGAGTCCAGGACGGCCTGGGCCTTGGCAAACAGCTCGGTCGCCTTGACCTTGTCGCCGGCCAGGACGGCCTTCTCGACGTTCTTGACGGCGGTGCGGTACTTGGAGCGCAGCGAGGTGTTCGCGGCGTTCAGCTTGACGTCTTGACGGGCGCGCTTGCGGCCGGACGCCAGGCGGGGGTTCTTTTTCTTGGGTTTGGCAGAAGCCATGATGAATATCCTTTGTGTCTGAGGATGATGCCAGCAAAGCCCTCGAGTGTAACCGAAACGGATCAGGGCTCCGCCGGGGGCGGCCCGGCCGGCCGGGGAGGGCCGGCGCCAAGCCCTAAACTCGGCGGGTGAGCCTCTTCAAAGCCGCCTCCACCGTCTCCCTGCTGACCCTGGCCTCCCGCATCACCGGCCTGGTGCGCGACCTGCTCATGGCGTCCACCTTCGGCGCCTCGGGCCTGACCGACGCCTTCAACGTCGCCTTCCGCATTCCCAACCTGTTCCGGCGCCTGTTCGCCGAAGGCGCCTTCAGCCAGGCCTTCGTGCCGGCCCTGGCCCATGTGAAGGAGCGGGACGGCGAGGCCGCCACCCATGCCCTGATCGACAGCGTGGCCACCGTCCTGGCCTGGGCCCTGGTGGTCACCTGTGTGCTGGGCGTGGCCGGCGCGCCGGTGCTGGTGTGGCTGCTGGCCAGCGGCTTCCAGAAGGACCCGCAGGCCCTGGAGGCGGCGGTCTTCATGACCCGCTGGATGTTCCCCTACATCGGCTTCATGTCGATGGTGGCCCTGTCGGCGGGCATCCTCAACACCTGGCGCCGCTACGCGGTGCCGGCGGCCACCCCGGTGCTGCTCAATCTGTGCATGATCGCCGCCGCCTGGGGGGGAGCCCCGGCCTTTGCCGGCTGGGGCATCGAGCCGATCTACGCCATGGCCGCGGGCGTGATGGCCGGCGGCCTGCTGCAGCTGGCGGTGCAGGTGCCCGTCCTGCGGCGCACCGGCTACCTGCCGCGCATCGGCCTGACCTGGTCCCGCCTGCGGGCCGCCTGGTCCGAGCCCGGCACCCGGCAGGTCGCGCGGATGATGGCCCCGGCCCTGCTCGGGGTGGGCGTGGCCCAGGTCTCGCTGATGATCAACACCCAGATCGCCTCCTGGCTGCCCGCCGGCAGCGTGACCTGGCTCAGCTACGCCGACCGGCTGATGGAATTCCCGACCGCCCTCCTGGGCGTGGCCCTGGGCGTGGTGCTGATGCCGCAGCTGGCGGCGGCCCACGCAGCCCAGGACACGGCGCGCTATTCCTCCATGCTCGACTGGGGCCTGCGCCTGGTGGTGCTGCTGGCGCTGCCGGCCTCGGTGGCCCTGCTGGTCTTCCCCGAGCCCCTGGTGGCCACGCTGTTCCACTACGGCGCCTTCACCGCACGCGACGTCGGCCAGGTCTCCCTGGCGCTGGCCGGCTACGGCGTGGGCCTGCTGGGCCTGGTGGCGGTCAAGGTGCTGGCGCCGGGCTACTACGCCAACCAGGACATCCGCACCCCGGTGCGCATCGCCATCGTGGTGCTGGTGCTCACCCAGCTGCTGAACCTGGCCCTGGTGCCCTGGCTGGCGCATGCGGGGCTGGCCCTGTCCATCGGCCTGGGCGCGCTGGTCAACGCCACCTGGCTGATGGTGGGCCTGTGGCGGCGCGGCAGCTGGAAGCCGTCCGCCGACTGGCGGCGCTTCCTGGTGCAGGTCATTCTGGCGACCGTCCTCATGGGGGTCTTCCTGCGCTGGTGCGGCCAGCAGGCCGACTGGGTGGCGCTGCGCAGCGACCCTGGCCTGCGGGTGCTGTGGCTCGGCGGTGTGCTGGCGCTGGCGGGCTTTGCCTATTTCTTCACGCTGCGGCTGGCGGGGATGGACATCCGCGCCATCGTGCGGCGCTGACCTTCGCAGCCCGGTGTCGGCTCAACCTCTGCGGCGCCCGCGACCGGCGCGCTTGACGCGCCTGTAGGCCGCCGCTACAAAGCTCGCATGCCCTGGCAATTCGAGGCGCCCAGCCCCCTGGACTATTTCCGTTCCCTGGTCCGGAGCGACGATCACTTTCCCCTGCTGGAGGCGGCCGCCAGCCTGGCTCTCGACGAGTACCCCGACCTCGACGTGCAGCAGGTGCTGCACGAGGTCGACGGCCTGCTCGAGCGGCTGCGCCGCCGGATCCCGGCCGACGCGCCCCACCTGCACCGCCTGCGCACGCTCAACCAGTTCTTCTTCAACGACCTGGGCTTCGGCGGCAATTTCAACGACTTCTCCGACCCCGACAACAGCTATGTCCACGCGGTGCTGCGCACCCGCCGGGGCATCCAGATCTCGCTGGCGGTGCTCTGGCTGGAGCTGGCCCAGGGCCTGGGGCTCAAGGCCCGCGGGGTGTGCTTCCCGGGCCACTTCATGGTCAAGGTGCAGTTGCCCAAGGGCCAGGTGGTGATGGACCCCTTCACCGGGCAGTCGCTCTCGGCCGAGGAGTTGTCGGAGCGGCTCGAGCCCTACAAGCGCCGCTCGGGCCTCACCGGCGAGTTCGACGTGCCGCTGGGCCTGTACCTGCAGTCGGCGCCGCCGCGGGACATCCTGGCCCGCATGCTGCGCAACCTGAAGGAGATCCACCGCAGCGAGCAGGACAACGAGCGCCTGCTGGCGGTGCAGGAGCGGCTGGTGGCCCTGCTGCCCGAGGCCTGGCCCGAGTACCGGGACCGCGGCCTGGTGCACGCCGACCGGGGGCAGGCGGCCCTCGCCGCCGAGGACCTGCAGGTCTACCTCGCCCATGCCGAGGACGCGCTGGACCGGGACTATGTCGAGGAGCGGCTGGCCGACCTGCGCCGGGCCAGCCACTAGGCCCGCCTCGTCGCCTGCCTTCGCGGCCCTCGCTGCACTTGCGGCTCCTCGCGGCCCCTCGCATGGAGGCCGTCCCGGCAGGTCACATCTTCCCCGTGCGCACGTAGTTCGCGTGCCAGCCCAGCGCTTCCTCGAGGAGGTGCGGCGTGTGCTGGCCGCCGGCGCGGCGGGCGCGGGCCAGGTAGTCGCGCAGGCGGTCCCGGTAATCCGGGTGGGCGCAGCGCTCGATCACCCGCTCGGCGCGCTGGGTCGGCGCCAGTCCCCGCAGGTCGGCCAGGCCCTGCTCGGTCACCAGCACCTGCACGTCGTGCTCGGTGTGGTCATGGTGGGAGACCATGGGGACGATGCAGGAGATGGCGCCGTCCTTGGCGGTCGAGGGCGACATGAAGATCGAGAGGAAGGCGTTGCGGGCGAAGTCGCCCGAGCCGCCGATGCCGTTCATGATGCGCGTGCCCATGACGTGGGTGGAGTTCACGTTGCCGTAGATGTCCGCTTCGATCATCGCGTTCATCGAGACCACGCCCAGGCGGCGGATGATCTCCGGGTGGTTGCTGATGCCCTGGGGGCGCAGCAGCACCTTGCCCCGGTAGAAGTCCAGCCGCTCATGGAAGGCCCGGGCGCGTGGCGCGCTCAGCGCCAGCGCCGCCGACGAGGCGAAGGTCATCTTGCCGGCGTCGATCAGGTCCAGCATGCCGTCCTGCAGCACCTCGGTGTAGGCGGTGAGGCCCTCGAAGGGGGCTCGCGCCAGTTCGGCCAGGACCGCATTGGCGGTGTTGCCCACGCCGGACTGCAGGGGCAGCAGGTTCGCGGGCAGCCGGCCCGCCTTCACTTCGTGTGACAGAAACTCCACCAGGTGGCCGGCGATCGCGCGCGAGGCGGCGTTGGGCGGGTCGAACTCGCCGTGCCGGTCGGGCGTGTCCGTCACCACCACCGCCGCCACCTTGGCCGGGTCGCAGCGCAGGTAGGGCTCGCCGATGCGGTCGGCCGGGTGGGTGAGGGGGATGGGCTGGCGGTGCGGCGGCAGGTCGCTGCCGGCCTGGATGTCGTGCAGGCCCTCGATGGCGGGGTCCTGCGCCAGGTTCACCTCCAGGATCACATGCCGTGCGATGTCCAGCCAGGTCTTGTTGTTGCCGATGGAGGTGGAGGGAATGAGGCTGCCGTCCTCGCGGATGCCCACCACCTCGATCACCGCCCAATCGAGCGGCCCCAGGAAGCCGTAGCGGGCCATCTGCGGCACGTGCGAGAGGTGGATGTCCGTGTAGAGCATCTTGCCCTCGTTGATCAGCCGGCGGCTGGTCGGGTCGGACTGATAGGGCAGGCGCAGTTCGATGCCCTCGGCCTGGGCCAGGGCGCCGTCGAGCTCGGGCGCGGTGGAGGCGCCGGTCCACAGGCTGATGCGGGCGTCCTTCTGGCCCTGGGCGTGCAGGCCGGCGAGGCGGGCGGCGAGGGCCTGGGGCACCGCCTTGGGGTAGCCGGCGGCGGTGAAGCCGCTCATGCCCACATGGGCCCCGGGCGGGATGAGGGCGGCGGCCGCCTCGGCCGACATGACGCGGCCGGCGAGGCCCGGGTGGCGGATGCGGTCGGCGGCGGTCATGCGCAGCGGGTCGGCCGCTTTTGGGGCGTGCGGCCCGAGGGGCAGGCGAGGGGGGATCCGGGTGCGGCCAGCGTCATCAGGGTGGTGACCCGGTCCACGGGCTGCGAGCCGCTCAGCGGACTTCGACCGGCGCGCCAGTGCCGCGCTCGGTGATGCGGCCGATCTCGTACACCGTCTGGCCCTGCGCGCGCAGGGTGGCGGCGGTGGCCGCAGCCTCGGCGGCGGCGACCACCACCACCATGCCGATGCCGTTGTTGAAGGTGCGGTTCATCTCGTGGTCGGAGATGGCGGCGGTCTTCTGCAGCCAGGCAAACAGCTCGGTCTGGGGCCAACTGCCCTTGACCAGGTGGGCGGCCATGCCTTCAGGCAGCACGCGCGGGATGTTCTCCAGCAGGCCGCCGCCGGTGATGTGGGCCAGGGCCTTGACCGGGTGCCGGGCGAGCGTGGCCAGCACCGGCTTCACGTACAGGCGCGTGGGGGCCATGACGGCCTCGCGGAAGGGCTTGCCGTCCAGGGTGGCGGGCAGGTCGCCGCCCGCGCGCTCGATGCACTTGCGCACCAGCGAGAAGCCGTTGGAGTGCACGCCGTTGGAGGCCAGGCCCAGCACCACGTCGCCGGGGGCGACCGACTGGCCGGTGAGGATCTTGCTCTTTTCGACCGCGCCGACACAAAAGCCCGCCAGGTCGTATTCGCCCGCCGGGTACATGCCCGGCATCTCGGCCGTTTCGCCGCCGATCAGGGCGCAGCCGCTCAGCTCGCAGCCCTTGGCAATGCCTCCGACCACGGCTGCCGCCGTGTCCACGTCGAGCTTGCCGCAGGCGAAATAGTCCAAAAAGAACAGCGGCTCGGCGCCTTGCACCAGCACGTCGTTCACGCTCATGGCCACCAGGTCGATGCCGACGGTGTCGTGCATGTTCCACTCGAAGGCCAGCTTGAGCTTGGTGCCCACGCCGTCGGTGCCGGAGACCAGCACCGGCTCCTTGTAGCGCTTGGGCACCTCGAACAGGGCGCCGAAGCCGCCGATGCCGGCCATCACGCCCTCGCGCATCGTCTTTTTTGCCAGGGGCTTGATACGCTCGACCAGGGCGTCACCGGCGTCGATGTCGACACCGGCGTCCTTGTAGGAGAGGGGGGCTTGGGAGGCTTGGCTCATGGCGGGCTCGGTCGGGGGCGTTCGCGCGGCGGCGCGGGGAGGGCGGTGTGTGAGGCGGGCAGGGTATTGCGCCCGCTCGCCCGATAGAATTTCACCGATTTTACTGATACGGCTTCCCGGCCGGCCTCCCGCGTCCCGGCCCCGCCTGGCGCCAGGCTTCCCGGTCACCCACCTCACCCTGATGAAGCAGATCGCCCTGGACATTGCGATGGCCCGCGTGCCCACGCTGGCCTCGTTCTGCGCCGGGCCCAACGAGGCCGCGCTGGCGCACCTGCGCCTGTGGGCCGCCAGCCCGACCCGGTCGCCGGTGCCTACCTACCTCTGGGGCCCCACCGGCAGCGGCAAGACCCACCTGCTGCAGGCGGTGGGCGAGGCCCTGCGCGAGCAGGGCGCCCGTTTCGGCTGGCTCGACGCCTCGCTGCGCCAGCCGCCCGCCTTCGACGAGGGCTGGGCCGCCGTCCTGATGGACGACACCCACCTCTACACCGCCGAGCAGCAGCATGCGGCCTTCAGCTGGTTCGTCCAGAGCCAGGCCCTGCAGCGCCCGGTGGTCGCCGCCGGCAGCCTGCCCCCGGCCGACCTCGCCCTGCGCGAGGACCTGCGCACCCGCCTCGGCTGGGGCCACGTCTTTCAGCTGCAGGTGCTGTCGGAGGCCGAGCGCCGCGCGGTGCTGCGCCAGGCGGCCGACGCCCGTGGCGTGTTCCTCGGCGACGAGGTCATGGACTACATGCTCAATCGCTTCTCCCGCGACCTGGGCAGCCTGATGCAGCTGCTGGACCACCTGGACCACTACGCCCTGCAGACCCAGCGCGCCATCACCATCCCCCTGATCCGATCCATGCTGGAGAACGAGTGAAGCCGCGCTGCGTGCAGGCCAGGCCGGCAGCGGGCGGAAGTCCGCTATACAACAAAAAATAGTTTGTTGTATAGTTTGCCGCAATGCCGCTCCATGCCGAACTGCCTCTTTCTGCCCAGACGGCCTATGCCCAGCTGGCGGATGTGGCGCTGGCCTTGTCGCTCGAGCGCGGCATCGCGCACCTGCATGGCAGCTTCTCCAGCAAGAAGATCCAGGGCGTTGCCTACTGGTACTTCGCCTACCGGGACCTCGACGGCCGCGTGCGGCAGCTTTACGTCGGGCCGGATACCGAGGCCGTGCGAGCCATCATCAGCCGCGCCCGCGAGCGCGCGTCGCACCCGGACGAGGCCCTGGTGCCCCTGGCCAAGGCCGCTGTCGCCCTGGGCTGCACGCCGGCCCTGCCCAAGCACCTGCGCGCCGTCCGGAGACTGGCCGACTACGGGTTCTTCCAGGCTGGCGGCGTGCTGGTGGGGACGCATGCCTTCATCGCCCTGGGCAACGTCCTGGGGGTCAAGTGGCTGGAAGGCGGCGCGACCACGGACGTGGACTTCGCCCACGCGGGCCGCAACCTCTCGGTCGTACTGCCCGCCGACCTGCGGGTCGATGTGCATGCGGCGCTGGCGAGTTTCGAGCAGGGTTTCATCCCGATGGTGCAACTGGCTGGCGGCGCCGGCGCCTCGTACAAGCTCACGGGCGACCCCGAGTTCCAGATCGACTTCCTCACCCCGCTGCATCGAGGCGAGGGGGAGCCGGTCATGATCCCCAACCTCAACGTCGGGCTGCAGCCGCTTCGCTTCATGGAGTTCTCCCTGGAGCAGGTGACCCAGGCGGTGCTGATGGATCGCAACGGCGCCGCCGTCACCGTCTCCGTGCCTGCGCCAGAGCGCTATGCCGTGCACAAGCTGCTGGTCGTCGGCGAGCGCGCCGGGGCACTCCGCACCAAGGCCAACAAGGACCTCAAGCAGGCCGCGGCCCTGTTCGAGCACCTGCTGCTGGTCCGGCCGGGCGACCTGCTCGATGCCTGGCAAGATGCGGTGCGCCGCGGCCCCGGCTGGCGGCGGCGCGCGCTCGAGGGGCTCACTGCCCTGCGGCGGGCGCTGCCCACCTTGCCTTTCGACGAATTCAAATCCCGCGTTCCCGCATGAAGCTCGCCCTGTTCGACCTCGACCACACCCTGCTGCCGATCGATTCGGACTATTCCTGGGGCCAGTACACCCTCGACATCGGCTGGTGCGACCCCGGCCACTTCAAGGCCCGCAACGACGAGTTCTTTGCCCAGTACCAGGCCGGCGCGCTGGACGTGCACGCCTACGTGCGCTTTGCCACCGAGGCGATCCGCCTGCGGGGCCGGGCCGCCGCCGAGGCCGCCCGCGCGGACTTCCTGCGGGACGTCATCCGCCCCGCCGTCCGCCCCGAGGCCCTGGCCCTGGTGCAGGCCCACCGGGACGCGGGTGACCGCCTCGTGATGGTCACCGCGACCAACGAGTTCGTCACCCGCCCGATCGCCGACCTCTTCGGCATCGAGGACCTGGTGTCCACCCGGCTGGCGCGCGACGCCTCGGGCTGGATCACCGGCGAAATCGAGGGCGTGCCCACCATGCGCGAGGGCAAGGTCACCCGCATGGGACAATGGCTGGCCGAGCGGGGCCTGGACTGGTCGCAGGTCGAGGCGACCTTCTACTCCGACTCGCCCAACGACCTGCCCCTGCTGGAGCGGGTTCGCCACCCGGTGGCGACCAACCCCGACCCCCGCCTGCGCCAGGTCGCCCTCGCGCGCGGCTGGCGCATCCTGGACCTGTTCGGGCCGCCGGCCCCGGGCCACTGACAGTTCCGGTCGACGAGCCCGGACGGATACCGACACATGATCAAGAAATTCATCGACCGCCTCCTGGGCGGCGCCAACGGCGGCGGCAAGAAGCCCAAGTTCGGCAAGCGCCGCGAGATCCCGCGCGCCGAGCACGGCATCGACCCCTCCCTGGTGGACGAGCGCGCCGTCAACGTGGTGCGCACCCTGCAGCAGGCCGGCTACGAGGCCTACATCGTGGGCGGCGCGGTGCGCGACCTGCTGCTGGGCCTGCGCCCCAAGGACTTCGACGTGGCCACCGACGCCACGCCCGAGCAGGTCAAGGGCCTGTTCCGGCGCGCCTTCATCATCGGCCGGCGCTTTCGCATCGTGCACGTGGTGCATGGCCGCGGCCGCGAGCACGAGGTGATCGAGGTCTGCACCTTCCGCGCCTACCTGGACAACGCCGCCGCCGAGCAGGTGGCCGGCAACGAGCGCACCAGCAAGAGCGAGCTGGCCGGCATGAAGCATGCCGTCGACGCCAGCGGCCGGGTGCTGCGTGACAACGTCGGGGGCCCGCAGGACGAGGACGCCACCCGCCGCGACTTCACCGTCAACGCCATGTACTACGACCCG
>JACCDU010120578.1_pt1 | contig 12133 bp, 14 predicted proteins | sample 7446081 | NCBI WGS metagenome assembly JACCDU01 (sample SAMN15323447, study PRJNA562643) | freshwater metagenome | isolation source: river surface water | place: USA:Blue River Watershed | collected 2017-08-17 | reverse complement strand
GCGAAGCCGATGGTCAGCGCGACCAGGGCGGCCACGCCCACGCCCATGGCGATGATGCGCTCGCAACGCTCGGGGTCGGCGGCCAGGAAGCCGCCCACCACCATGCCGCCGGCACTGCACACCATGTACACGCTCAGGCAGATCGCCGCCAGCGCCACGGGCACGCCGTGCAGCTGCCGCGCCGCTTCCGGCGCGAAGGCCTGCACGGTGCTCAGCACCATGGCGAAGAGGAAGAAGAAGGTGAAGCACATCCACACGGCGGGGATGCGCAGGAAGGCGAAGCCGCCGGCGGCGCCCTGCGGGTTGGCCGCTGCGCCGGCCTGGGCCGCCGGGGCGCGGCTGGCGGAGCCGGGCAAGGCCAGCAGCCCCCGGTTGAACCACAGCACGGCCAGCACCGTGAAGGCCAGGACGCCGGCGGCCATGAGGGCCACGCGCCAGGAGAAGGCCACCGCCAGCGGCACCAGCATGGCGGGCGCCAGCGCCCAGCCCAGGTTGCCGGTGATGCCGTGGACGCTGTAGGCATGGCCCAGGCGCGGTGCGCTCACCTTGCGGTTGATCAGCGTGTAGTCGACCGGGTGGAAGACGCCGTTGCCGATGCCGGCGATGACGGCGAAGAAGGCCAGCATTCCATAGGAGGTACTGGCGGAGAAGCCGAAGGCGGCGATCCCCAGCAGCGCCAGCCCGGCCAGCAGGATGGGGCGCGGGCCGTGCCGGTCCACCAGGAAGCCCGAGGTCGCCTGCACGCCGCAGGACACCACGAAGAAGATCGTCATCAGGAAGCCCAGCTCGGTGTAGCCGACCTGGAAAGCGTCCTTGAGCCACGGGAACAGCGGCGCCAGCAGCAGCTGGCTGTAGTGGCTGATCAGGTGGGCGATGCCGACGAGGCCGATGACGCCGGCGTCCTGCTTCAGGGGGACGGGCGCGGTGGCGGTGGTGCTGCTCATCCTGCGATGCTACCGGCAAACCGGGGTGGCTTCTGGGGAGGACGGCTTGCGGGGCCCTGCCCCGGCGCCGCCACGATCAGGCCAGCGCGCGGGCCGCCAGGCCGGCGGCGATCAGCAGGGAGAGGATGGCGAAGGCCTGTTGCAGGCGCGGGCCCGCCAGCCGGCTCGCCGCGCCACGCACCAGGAGCAGGCCTGCCAATGCCCCGGCAGCAAAGGGCAGCGCCAGGTCCAGCGCGAGCCGCCCGGCCATCGCAGACTGCAGCACGGCGCCGGCGGACACCAGGGCCAGCACGCCCATGGAGGTGGCGGTGACGGAGCGCATCGGCAGGTTGCTCACGGCCAGGAGGGCGGGCACGATCACGAAGCCGCCGCCCACGCCCAGCAGGCCGGACAGGAAGCCCGCGCCCGCGCCGGCGGCCACCAGGCGCAGCGCGCAGGGCTTGTTCCAGCGCAGGCGGCCATCGGCCTCGTCGACCCCGCAGGGCGGGGCCGCGTTCGATGCGTCGCCCTCCCCGCGCAGCTGGCGGGAGGCCTGCCGCAGCATCCGCAGGGACACGCCGGCCAGCACCAAGGAGAACAGCACGGTGAGCGGCTGGTTGGGGATGCGCTGGGCCAGCCACAAGCCGGCGGGCGACACCACGATGCCGGCCACCGCCATCAGCGCCGCGGCCCGGTAGCGCAGCACGCCCTGGCGCCAGCCCAGGAACGCGCCGATGCTGGCCGACACGGCCACGGCCAGCAGGCCGATCGGGCCGGCCTGCACCATGGACAGGCCCAGGCCGAACACCAGCAGCGGCACGGCCACGATGGCGCCGCCGGCGCCGGTGAGGGCCAGCACGGCGCCGACCAGGGCGCCCAGGGCGGGTGCAGCCAGGGCCGGGGTCATCAGGGTCACTTCCCGGCCGCGGCCGCCCGGCGGGCAGGCTGCGCGCTCAGATCATGCAGGCCCATGCCGGCCAGCATGGCCGCGGTGAACAACCAGGCCTGCCAGTGCCCCGCCCCGGCCGACACCAGCGCCGGGCCGGGACAGAAGCCCGCCAGGCCCCAGCCGGCACCGAAGACCAGGCTGCCCACCACCAGCCGGCGGTCGATGGCCGTGGCTGTGGGCAGGTGCATGGCGCCGCCCAGGAAGGCCGTGGTGCGCTTGCGCGCCGCCAGGAAGGCAAAGAAGCCCACTGCGATGCCGCCGCCCATGACGAAGGCCAGGGACGGGTCCCAGGTGCCTGCCAGGTCGAGGAAGGCGATGACCTTGCCCGGGTCGGTCATGCCGGCCAGGATCAGGCCCAGGCCGAAGACCAGGCCGACGAGGAATTCGGAGATGCGTTGCTTCATGGTGAGGGCTCCCTCAGGCGAACAGGTGGCGCATGGCAAAGACGCTGGCAAAGCCCGTGGCCATGAAGGCCAGGGTCGCCACCAGCGAGCGCGGGGACAGGCGGGCCAGGCCGCACACGCCGTGGCCGCTGGTGCAGCCGGAGCCGTAGCGCGTGCCCCAGCCCACCATCAGGCCGGCGACGACCAGCAGCGCCGGGCCGGCCTCGATGCGCGGGACCACCGGCGTGGCGAACAGCGCCCACACCGTCGGCGCGACCAGCAGGCCGGCCACGAACGACAGGCGCCAGCCGGTGTCTCCCACCTTGGGGCGCAGCAGGCCGCCCACGATGCCGCTGATGCCCAGGACGCGGCCATTGAGCAGGATGAAGGCTGCGGCGGCCAGCCCCAGCACCAGGCCGCCGGCCAGCGAAGCCCAGGGGGTGAAATGGGTCCAGTCGAGGGTCATGATGCGTTTCCTTTGCTTTTGCGTTTATGTGCCTGCCGGGGTTCGCAGAACTGCTGGTACAGCACCTGCATGACGGCCATGGCCTGCGGGCTGGCCAGCCGGTAAAAGATGTTCTTGCCCTCCCGGCGCGTGTCCACCAGCGCCTGGGCGCGCAGGACGGCCAGCTGCTGCGACAGCGTGGGCTGGGTGATGCCCAGCGCCTCCTGCAGGTCGGTCACGGTCTTCTCGCCCTGCGCCATCTCGCACAGCAGCATCAGCCGGTCGGGGTTTGACAAGGCCTTGAGCAAGGCGCAGGCTTCCTGCGCGCTGTGACGCAGGACGTCGAGTTCGGGGGTCGCGGTGGTCATGTCGGGAAGGGTTGCGGGAGGGGTTGCAATCAATATACTTTTCAATATATTATCAAATCATATATTGTCAAGCAAGGAGCCCCGCCCATGAACCCGATCGTCGAGCCGTTCTTCGATTCCGCCACCTGGACCTGGACCTACGTGGTCCATGCCGGCCCGGGCACGGACTGCGCCATCATCGACCCGGTGCTGGACTACGACGCGAAGTCGGGCCGCACGCGCACGGCCTCGGCGCGGAAGGTGGTGGACTTCGTGCGGGCGAACGAGCTGAAGGTCGGCTGGATCCTGGAGACCCATGCCCACGCCGACCACCTGAGCGCGGCGCACTGGCTGCGCGGGCAGCTGGGCGGGCGCATCGGCATCGGCGGCAACATCCCCACGGTGCAGGGCGTGTTCAAGAAAATCTTCCACCTGGAGCCCGGCTTCCCCACGGACGGCTCGCAGTTCGACCACCTGTTCGCGGACGGCGAGTCCTTCGCCATCGGTGCGCTGCAGGCCCAGGTGATGTCCGTGCCGGGCCATACGCCAGCCTGCGTGGCCTACCAGGTGGGCGACGCGGTCTTCGTGGGCGACACCCTCTTCCCGCCCGACGTGGGCACGGCCCGCTGCGACTTCCCCGGCGGCAGCGCCACCACGCTGTACCACTCGGTGCGCAAGCTGCTGGCCCTGCCCGGGGAAACGCGCCTGTTCATGTGCCACGACTACCCGCCAGCGGGCCGCGAGCAGCCGGTCTGCCAGACGACGGTGAGCGAGCAGCGCGCCGGCAACATCCACATCCGCGACGGCGTCTCGGAGGCGGACTTCGTGGCCATGCGCACCCAGCGCGATGCCGGCCTGGAGATGCCCAAGCTGATCCTGCCGTCCATCCAGGTGAACATCCGGGCCGGGCAGATGCCCGAGCCGGAGGCCAACGGGGTCAGCTACCTGAAGATCCCAGTGAACGCGCTCTGAGCCGCGTACCGGCCTGAAGGCTGCCGCCATGGCCACCTTCTTCAAGCACAGCCAGGTCTGGGTGGTGGATTTCCGCTACGAGGGCCGCCCGCGCCGCTGGCTCACCGCCTTGCCGGCGGGTACGGACGGCCCTGCCGTGATGCAGGCGCGCCTTGCCGATCTTTACGGCCGCCGCGTCACAGTGGAATCGGTGCGGCCCGCCACCCCCGGGGAAGACGCTGCCTACGTGCGCGGCGACCTGCCTCGCAACGCGTATTGCCCCAGCGGCAGGCACACCCTGAGCGAACCGGTTCCGCCGGACGGGCGAAAATGAAATGGGCTCTTCACGGATTGCCGGGGTTGGGTGGGGTGTTCGGTTTTCGGCTTTCGGTCTCGTGCTGCGTGTGTTTCGCTCGCGACAGGTCGTCTTTGACCCGGCAACGCTGCGGACGAGCGGGGCGGGCTCGGCAGCTCCGATGCGGGGGCCCTTCGGGCTCCCCTCGGTGCTCGCTCGCCAGGGGCCCGCTCGGCAACTCGCCCTTCGGGCTCAAACAGGCCTCGCTTTTCGCCCCTGCCTCCCTGCGCTCCTCGGCCCCGCATAGTCGCCGCCAAGCCCACCCCACTCACCCTGCGCTTCCCCCTCCAGTAAAGATCGAACACGCTCACTACCCCCAGTTCCCGGCGCGCCGCCTGACCTCAAGCGTCCCGACCTGTCCAGGACGGGCCTCGCTGGTGTGTCCGATCCCCCCGGGCCTGACGGGCCCACGTGCCGCCCTGCGGCTGCGGCTTCGGGTGCAGGGTAAGTCAGGGAGGCGCTTCCTGTTATTTCGATTTCGGCGGGTGTTTCCGGTGTGGAGTCTTCTGGGTGAGGTGAGCGCTGGGCGCGCGGTGCGGGGGTGGCGGCGCCTCTGTGGGGCTGAGGAGCGGAGGGCTCTGGGGGTGGAAAGCGAGGCCTGTTTGAGCCCGAAGGGCGAGTTGCCGAGCGGGCCCCCAGAGGCCGAGCACCGCAAGGAAGTCGCGAAGCGACCCCCACAGCGAAGCCGACAGCCCCGCACCGCGTGCCCAGTGCGTTGCCGCGTCAACGCAAACCCCAATCCCTTGGGAGCGCCATCCCACCCAAGGCACTCCGCCACGCAATCAGCCAGAAGAACCGAATGCCAAGCGATCCCCGCAGGTACGATATCCCCCGTCCAGCCGCCCCCACAAGAACAGTCGATTCATGACCCCCACCCCCGCCATCCGCCTTCAATCTGGCCTGCAGGCATTGGGCCTGTCGCTGGGGGAATCCCAGCAGCAGCAACTCCTCGACTACCTGGTCCTGATCCAGAAATGGAACAAGGTCTACAACCTCACCGCCTTGCGTGATGCCGAGGAAATGTTCAGCCATCACCTGCTGGACAGCTTGGCCGCCATCGTCCCGCTCCAGCGCCACGCGCAGGGCAGGGCGCTCAGCGTCCTGGATGTGGGTTCCGGTGCAGGACTCCCCGGCGTGGTCATCGCCATCTGCTGCCCCGATATGAAGGTCGATTGTGTGGACACGGTCGGCAAGAAGGCCGCCTTCATCCAGCAGGCGGCGCTCACCCTCAAGCTCCCCAACCTTCGCGGCCTCCACAACCGGGTGGAGAAGTTGGAGGGGCCGTACGACGTGATCTGTTCCCGCGCCTTCGCCTCCCTCCCGGACTTCGTGAACTGGTCGTCAGGCGCGTTGGCCGGGGAGGGCGTCTGGATGGCCATGAAGGGCAAGCATCCGCAGGAAGAAATCACCGGCCTTCCCGCCGAAGTCACCGTGTTTCACGTGGAACAACTCCAGGTTCCCGGCCTGGACGCCGAGCGATGCATCGTCTGGATGAAAAAAGCCGGGCCGCTCACTTAAACTCGGCCACTCCAGCAAGACACCCCACGACCCCCGGGAACCTCATTTTTCATGTTTGGCGTTGCAGATTACGGCGCGTTCGTCGCGGCCATCATCGTGTTCCTCGCCATCCCCGGGCCGGGCAACCTTGCCCTCATCACCTCCACCAGCAAGGGAGGCGTGCGTGGAGGTTTGGCCGCGACCCTGGGCGTCATCGCCGGGGACCAGGTCCTGCTGTGGGCGGCTGTGGCGGGTGTGGCCGCCGTGCTGGCGGCTTATCCGCCCGCCTTCTACGCCGTCCAGTGGCTCGGCGCCGCCTACCTCGCCTGGCTGGGCTTTCGCATGGTCACAGCCAAGCCCGGCAACCAGCCGGTCATCAACATCCAGCCCCGCCAGTACTTCCGCCAGGCCGGGCTCATCACGCTGCTCAACCCGAAGGCCATCGTTTTCTACATGGCCTTCTTCCCGCTCTTCGTCGATCCAGCCCTGCACCAGGGGTTGCTCACGTTCGGCGTCATGGCGGTGACCATTGCCGCGCTCACTTTCCTGTATGGTCTGGTCGTGGTGCTGCTCACCCACTTCATGGCGGAACGCCTGCGCGCCAACCCGAAAGTCGGCCAATGGCTGGAGAGGGTGGCCGGCGTCTTCCTGATCGGGTTCGGCCTGAAGCTGGCCCTGGGCAAGTGAAGTCCGGGCGACTCGTCAGTGAGTGGTCGCCCACAATCAACAAGTTATTGATCACTAACAAGTGAGAGGGCCCGGCAGGGCGGGGATCTGATGGCACGAATTTTCTGCATCGCGAACCAGAAGGGCGGGGTCGGCAAGACCACCACCACGGTCAACCTGGCCGCGGGCCTGGCCAAGGTCGGCCAGCGGGTGCTGCTGATCGACCTGGACCCGCAGGGCAACGCCACCATGGGCTCGGGCGTCGACAAGCGCAAGCTGCCCTACACCGTCTACGACGTGCTGCTGGAGTCGGCCACCGTGGCCGAGGCCCGCGCCCGCGCCGACCGCTGCGGCTATGACGTGCTGGGCGCCAACCGCGAGCTGGCCGGTGCCGAGGTGGAACTGGTCGGCCTGGAGCGCCGCGAGAAGCGGCTCAAGCAAGCCCTGGCCGTGGTGGACAGCGAGTACGACATCGTCCTCATCGACTGCCCGCCTTCCCTGTCCATGCTCACGCTCAACGGCCTGTGCTCGGCCCATGGCGTCATCGTGCCCATGCAGTGCGAGTACTTTGCGCTCGAGGGCCTGTCCGACCTGGTCAACACCATCAAGCAGGTCCACGCCAACCTCAACCCGGACCTGCAGGTCATCGGCCTGCTGCGCGTCATGTTCGACCCGCGCATCACCTTGCAGCAGCAGGTCAGCGAGCAGCTCAAGGGGCACTTCGGCGAAAAGGTGTTCGACTCCGTCATCCCCCGCAACGTGCGCCTGGCCGAAGCCCCCAGCTACGGCCTGCCCGGCGTGGTCTTCGATCCCTCAGCCCGCGGCAGCAAGGCCTTCGTGGACTTCGCCAAGGAACTCGTGGCCCGCATCGCCCGACTCGAGTACAAATAAAAGCCGATAAGTAAGCGCACGCTATCCGCATTCCATCGATGAAGCCGAGCAACGTCCTCATTCTCCCCGGCTGGCAGAACAGTGGTCCCAAGCACTGGCAGAGCCTGTGGGAGGCGCGGTTTGGCTACCAGCGGGTGGAGCAGCACGACTGGATGCAACCCCTGCGGGGCGACTGGATCACCCGCCTGGAGGACGAGTTACTGCGCCGTGACGAGCCCGTGGTGCTGGTCGCGCACAGCCTGGGCTGCATCCTCACCGCCGCCTGGGCCTCGGTCAGCCGCAACACCGACCGTGTCAAGGCGACCCTGCTCGTGGCGCCAGGCGATGTCGAAAGGCCCGAGCTCGCGGGCGCCCTGTACAGCTGGCGCCCCATCCCCATGCGCAAGCTGCCGTTCACCAGCGTCATGGTCGGCAGCCAGGACGACCCCTTCTGCACCCTGGACCGGGCCCGGACCCTGGCCTACAGCTGGGGGGCGCAATTCATCGACTACGGCGAGGCCGGGCACATCAATGCGGACTCCGGGCTGGCCAGCTGGCCCGAGGGCCATGTGCTGCTCCAGGACCTGATGGCCCTCTGACACCCCGCCCGGCACCCGCCCGGACATGGCGCCGGCACCGGTGCCGCCCAGATCAACGACACGCAAGACGGAAAGACTCCCCACCATGGTCACCAAGAAACCCAAGGGCCTCGGCCGCGGCCTGGAAGCACTGCTCGGCCCCACGGTCTCGGATACGCCTGCCGGCTCGGACGGCGGCCCCGCGGACGGCGGCCAGACCTCGTCCCTGCGCCTGGACGACATGGTCCCCGGCCAGTACCAGCCGCGCACCCGCATGGACGAGGGCGCGCTGTACGAGCTGGCCGAGAGCATCAAGGCCCAGGGCATCATGCAGCCCATCCTGGTGCGCAAGCTGGACAGCGGCCCCAACGCCGGCAAGTACGAGATCATCGCCGGCGAGCGCCGCAGCCGCGCCGCCCGCCTGGCCGGGCTGGACAGTGTGCCCGTGCTGGTACGCGAGGTGCCGGACGAGTCCGCCGCCGCCATGGCGCTGATCGAGAACATCCAGCGCGAGGACCTCAACCCGCTGGAAGAGGCCCAGGGCCTGCAGCGCCTGGTGCGCGACTTCGGCCTGACCCACGAGCAGGCGGCCCAGGCCGTCGGCCGTTCGCGCAGCGCCGCCTCCAACCTGCTGCGCCTGCTCAACCTGGCCGACCCGGTCCAGACCATGCTGATGGCGGGCGACCTGGACATGGGCCATGCCCGCGCGCTACTGGCCCTGGACCGCGCGGCCCAGATCACGGCCGCCAACCAGATCTCCGCCAAGCACCTGTCGGTGCGCGAGGCCGAGAACCTGGTCAAGAAAATCGGCGCCGAGTTCAACCTCGTCTCGCCCAAGCCCAAAAAGGAAAAGTCGCGCGACCTCAAGCGGGTGGAGGAGGAACTGTCCGACCTGCTGACCGCGCAGGTCGAGGTGCGGGTGAAGAAGCGGGTCAAGCGCAATGGCCGCGTCGAGGAGATGGGCGAGCTGTCCATCCAGTTCGGCTCGCTCGATGAACTCAATGGGCTGATCGACAAGCTGCGCGCGACGGCTTGACGGGCCCTCCGCCCGGCTTCAATGAAGGAACAGCGTCTTCAGGCGCACGTGCGGCTGCAAGTGCTCCCAGTGACGCGTTTCCCCGAACTCGACATGGGATTGCACCACCCCCGCCAGCATGTCGGTGAATTGCAGGTTCAGGCAATGCCGGCTGTCGCGGGGCAAGGTCTCCAGCCGGGTCTTGGCTTCCTTGCTGAACCACAACTCGGTCTGGAGGTAGTCATGCAGGCTGCTTCCGCTTGCGACCTTGATTGAGCGCGGGTCCGGGACGAAGGTGATCCTGTCATGACGGGCCATGTGCTCCAGCAGCAGGAGCTTGACCATGAAGTTGTACAGCTTGTTGGCGTCCTGGCGGATGTGATCCATGACGTTGCGCTTGTCGGCAACGATCGCCAGCAGTTCGATTCCGGGTGTGCCGCTGGCCAGCTTGGCGGCCGCCTTCGCGAAAGCGGTGCGGGCCTCGGGTGACATCTGCACCGACTTCTTCTCGGTCCCGGGTTTCCAGCCTCGATGCTTGTAGAGGTTGCGAAGCATCCGCTCAGGCTTGTGGTCGACCTCAGGCAGCACGACGCAGGCCGCAATGACCAGGTAACGGCTGGAGCCGCCCCGAGTGTACGGATGATCAAACAGCCAGCCGGTATCCCCGCTCTCGTCGAGGTAGATATGCGCTGCCATCGCCCCAATAAAAATGGCTCCGGTATCGGAGCCATGAAGGGTGGCAGACCCTGAGGCCGACACGCTTACAGCGTGCTTAGGATACCTGTGTGGGCGTCCCGGCGGGTTCAGGTTTTACCTGCCTCACGCCCATCCTAAGGCGGCCCGTCGCCAGCGGGCAACAGGCAGGCCCTTCAACACGCTGAAAGGCGGACCTTGCGGGTACCGCTCACAGCGCGAAGATCTTCCCCGGGTTCAGGATGTTCTTCGGGTCCAGCGCCCGCTTGATGGCGCGCATCATGTCGATCGCGCCCGCGCCAGCCTCGTCGACCAGGAAGCCCATCTTGTGCAGGCCCACGCCGTGCTCGCCGGTGCAGGTGCCGCCCAGGCTGAGGGCGCGCGCGACGAGTTGGTGGTTCAGCGCCTCGGCCTTCTGGTGCTCGGCGGGGCTGTTCGGGTCGATCAGGTAGCCGAAGTGGAAATTGCCGTCGCCCACGTGGCCGACCAGGAAGTAGGGAATGCCGCTGGCATCCGCCTCGGCCACGGAGTCCAGCAGGCAGTCGGCCAGGAGCGAGATCGGCACGCAGGTGTCCGTCGTCACCGCACGGCAGCCCGGGCGCGACTGCAGCGCCGCGAAGTAGGCGTTGTGCCGCGCGGTCCACAGGCGGGTGCGCTCCTCGGGCGTGGTCGCCCACTCGAAGGCATTGCCCCCGTATTCCGCCGCGATCTCCTGCACCGTCTCGGCCTGCTCCTTCACGCTGGCCGGCGAGCCGTGGAACTCCATCAGCAGCATCGGCTCCTCGCGCAGGGTGAGCTTGCTGTGCTTGTTCACCGCGCGCACCGAGTTCGCGTCGATCAGCTCCACGCGGGCGATGGGCACGCCCATCTGGATCACGGCAATCGTGGTCCGCACCGCCGCCTCGATGCTGGGGAACGAGCACGTCGCCGCCGAGATCGCCTCGGGCAGCGGGTAGATGCGCAGCGTGATCTCGGTCATCACGCCCAGCGTGCCCTCGCTGCCCACCATCAGGCGGGTCAGGTCGTAGCCGGCCGAGGACTTGCGCGCGCGGGTGCCCGTGCGGATCACCTCGCCGCTGGCCGTCACCACCTCCAGGCCCAGCACGTTCTCGCGCATGGTCCCGTAACGCACCGCGTTCGTGCCGCTGGCCCGCGTGGCGCACATGCCGCCGATGGACGCGTCCGCGCCCGGGTCGATGGGGAAGAACAGGCCCGTGCTCTTGATCGCCTCGTTGAGCTGCTTGCGTGTCACGCCCGGCTGCACGGTCACCGTCAGGTCCTCGGCATTAACCGCCAGCACCTGGTTCATGCGGCTCACGTCGATGCTGATGCCGCCCTGCACGGCCAGAAGGTGCCCTTCCAGGGACGAGCCCACGCCGAAGGGAATCACCGGCACCTCGTACTGCGCGCACAACGCCACCGCATCGGCCACGTCCTGCGTGCGCTCGGCAAACACCACCGCCGCAGGCGGCGGCACCTCGAAGATGGACTCGTCACGGCCATGCTGCTGGCGCACGGCCATCGCCGTGGAACACTGCGCGCCGAAACGCGCCTGCAGCGCCTCCAGCATCGCGGCAGGCACCTCGCGCGTGGCGATCTCGGGGACCAGGTGGGTCAGGTCGGTGGGCGCGTTCATCTTTGAATCCTGTATACGAACCGGTCAGTGTACGCAACAGTGGGCGCGCCGGCATCCCGGCTTCCCCTGATACCGCCAGGGGTGGCTCAACGGCCCAAGCCGCCTTCGTACTCGCTGCGCGAGAGCCGGCCATCCTTGTCGCGGTCCAGGTCCTCGAAGCTCAGGCCCGGGGGCATGACCGTGAGCTGTTGCGCTTCAGCACGGGTGAGGGTGCCGTCGCGGTTGGCGTCGGCGGTGAGGAACGAGGCGGCGAGGGCCTGTGGCGTGGGCGGCAGGCCGGGCGCGGGGGGACTGACGGCGGAGCCAGCGCCGGTGCCCAGGGGCGCGCCCTGTGTGTCGCCGTCCGTGCCGGCGGCCGAGCCCCGCATGGGGGGCGAAGCGGGAGAGGGCGGCAGGGGGGTGGGCGACACGGGCACAGGTGAAACGGGGTGGGGAGAAACGGCGGGCGGAGAACCAGGAGTCGGTGAAACAGGGCTCGGTGAAACGACCGCAGGGGCCGCCGGGGCGGGTGGCACGGGCGTCACCGTCACGGGAGCCGGGCTGGCCGGGGCGGGGCTGCCCGCGGCCGGCCGCACGGTCGATGTCATCTGGCCGGAACTCAGCCCGGCCGCCAGGCCCGCAACCAGCCCGAGGGCCAGGGGCCACTTGCGATGCAGCGTCATGGCAAGGTCCTTGCGCAGGCGGGCGCCTGCACGAATGCAGCCTGCGCCTGCCCGGCCGTCCCGGCCAGCCGGTGCCGGCTGCATGCCGGCGTAGGACAATGCGGGCAGCCGCGATCCACGCGGAACCGCCTCCCCCTTTTCAACATCGAGCAGCACGAGACAG
>JACCDU010520627.1_pt1 | contig 12136 bp, 6 predicted proteins | sample 7446081 | NCBI WGS metagenome assembly JACCDU01 (sample SAMN15323447, study PRJNA562643) | freshwater metagenome | isolation source: river surface water | place: USA:Blue River Watershed | collected 2017-08-17 | reverse complement strand
GAGCTGCATGACTCCGGCGACAAAGAGCGGCCTCTCATCTGCGCCAACATTGAGCCGATACAGTGATTCGAAGAAACTGCTGTTAGTCAGTCCTAGCAAGAATAGCAGATCACCTTCAGGGGCGAAATATTGGAATCCGTTATGAGAGAAAACACAGCCACGCGGGGTGATGTGCGGGGCCAAACGGAGCGAACGAAGGGTCTGAAAGGAGCCTGCCTTAAAGTAGTAATCGGTGTTCTGGACTCGTGCAGAAGATGAGGCTTTTAGTTCCGCCCCATTTTCCTGCCAATTTACCTTCATGTAAATATCCGCGTAAAAGGGCGAGACGCCGCCTCCTTTAGCAAAAGGCTGCCAAGAATCCCCAATCGGGGCCTCCCACCAACAACGTACAAAACGGAAGTCGTCAGCCGTGGCTAGTCCTTGGCGAGCTGTTCGGTTTCCTGACTCAAAAGCTGGTAATTGCTTGAAGAGCCTACGAACTGCCTCACTGACCCAATAAGCGAACGGCGCATTCGGCACCTGCTCGAAGGATGTCGGGTCGAGCGTGAACACCGCCGCCCCTCCCTGGCCAACGTTAAACTGGCGCACAGCCTCGGCCAGAGGTCCCGCAGGGGACTCGGCGTCGAGCAGACGGAAGCAGGTGAGCTCGGGCATGGTCAATCGGTGGCTTTCTTGCGTCCGCGGGTGCCCTTCACCGGCGCGGCCGGGCAAAGGTCTTCTTTGCCGTGGGCGATCGCGATGGAGCGGTCCTTTTTGCAGACTTCCAATACTCGGTCCGGCCACATGGCCATCGCGAGATGCGACCAGTCGTAATCGCCACGGGCGAGCTCTTTCCAACAGGCCTCTAGATTCTTACGGAAGCCGGCATGGCGGAAACACTTCGCAAGCGGGCAGGCCGTGATGAGGACGCCGTCGTTTTGATTCGGGCGGTAACCGCGCTTGATCAAATCTAAGAAGTCCGCACGCATCTCCTCCAGCTCCTGGCGGAGCGCTTCCAGTTCGCCGATCTTACCCCCGGGAGTAGCTCGGCGATTTTCGATTTCTTGGGAAAGCGTGCGAATCTTCGGCGAGAGCACGTCGGCAATCAGCTTCGGCAAAGATTGGTTGTCTAGCTTGGGGTAATAGACCCAAATAGTGAAATTACCCGACTTCGTCGAGAGCGGCCAGTAGATTGGGGCCTTACGGCGACTCTTCGAGTAGACGGAAAGGTGATCGGCAAAGAAGTTGGCTGGGCGACTAAGATAATCGCGGAGCGCCGGAACGCCCAGGCGGGCGGCCAGGTCCTGCTCATAGTCGTCGACCGAAGCCAGGCCTGTCGCCTGTCGGAGGGCAACGCGACAGCTATTCAGCAAGGCCGATTCGCCAGAGGCATCCTCCGCAAAATAGAGTTTGGCCGCTTCTACTGGCGCAGCACCCGGAGCCTGGGCTGGCAGCGGCGCAAACGGATCGGCCGTAGGTCTGCGAAGCTCTTCGGGATTAGCCGGGATGGCCCACCGGCCAAATGCTACGCCCGCCAGATAAGAAATCAGCATCCGGGCGGCATCAAGGCTACCAGAAACATCCTCCTCTTCATCTGCAGGCTGCTCCGTAGCGTCAGGCACTAGCCCCTTCACTGGCACCTTGAAGCCGAATAACCCCTCGGCAATGTGATCAACCATTGATTGCTGCTCAGATTCGCCGGAAAGAAGCTGGGCATGAGCTTGGGTCAAGCTGGCCTCATACGCATTCATCTTAACCGGTCGATTTCCAACCCAAGGACAGACAAAAACATGGCTGACCTCCTGAAGGGTGTCGAAAGATCTTTTATTTGCCCACATTGAGTATGCCAGCTCAGCGACTCTCTGCCCGATTTCTGTAGAAAAGTTATCTGGATACGGTAGGCGCTGAATAGCGCCTACTTCGTATGCGCCAAAAGAGGTGAGAAACTCGAGAGGTACAGATACCGATTTCGAGTTTAGAAGCGCTAACGCACCGAGAGCGTGTCTGTTGTCATCGATAAAAGCTGTGGGTCCTTTATGGCCGAAAATCCCATTCGCAGGAAATATCTTCGCTGCAAAGCCTATTTGAGAGCGGACTGACCAAGTGATTCCAGGACGGTAGAAGAAGTTATCGTTCTGAACGCGTGCAGCGTCACTGCACTTAAGTTCTGAACCGTTGCTGCGCCAATTAACAACAAGGTGTAAATCTGCATAATATGGCGAATATGCGCCGCCTTTTGCAAACGGCCACCATCGCCGACCAGGAGTATCCGAAACCTGAACCGGAACTTCCCACCAGCAACGAACGAAACGGAAGTCGTCACCTGTCTGCAAACCGACCCGTGCTGCGCGGTCTTCTGATTCAAAAGCCGGCGTCTCTTTAAAGAGCCGGCGCACTTTCTCCTCTACCCAATACGCAAAAGGCGCATTAGGCACCTGCTCAAAAGACACTGGATCGAGCGTGAACACCGCCACCCCGCCCTGTCCGACGTTCACCTGGCGCACCGCCTCGGCCAGGGGACCCGCGGGGGACTCGGCATCGAGCAAACGAAAACAGGTGAGTTCAGGCATGCGGTTTAAGGAAAACGTAGGCAGCAGCTTCGACCATAGCTTCGTCCATCACGCCGTGGCCAAGGTCGACCAGGAGCTTGGGCTCAAAGGCCTTGAGGACGACTTCTTCGCGCCACTTGGTGTACGAAGAGAGGAAGAAGCAGGTGCGCGAGGTGATGGCGCCGAGGCGACCGCCCGGCTGCAAGAGCTCGCCGCCGCGCTCGACGAAGGCGGCCAGGATGTCGCAATAACTGTTCGGGTAGAGGTCTTTGGACTGCTTCTTGAAGCCCACCGACCATTCGCCGAAGGGCGGATTCATGACGACGACATCAAAACGTTCGCGACAGAGGTCGATGAAAGCAAAGCCTTGGGCGGCATCTTCCGCGAACATGCGTCTCTGGAGGCCGCCTTGCTCGAGGCGGGCCGAGTAGCGGGCGAGCTCCGCGTAGAGACGGGCTTCGGCGCTGGCCCAGAAGGACGCGTCCGCCACCCCGCCCAGCGAAAAGCCGGGCAAGGCATCTTGGGTGGCGACCGGACGATCGGTGCCCAGGCCGGGCAAGGCCTTCTGGACGACGGCTTGATCCCGGCGTTTCTCCTGCTTCACGGCGTCAGCGATGGCGCCTTCGATCCGGAGCAAGACGCCGGCTTCGCCCGCGAGTTCCATGGCTTCGACGATTCGACGGAGCAACTTAGCCAAAATCTCATTCTCCGGCGTGCCCGCGAGGTGGGCCGCGATGAATTCGTCGAGGAGCTGGCGGTTGCCCGGCATGGGCTCGGCACAGACGACGTGGGATTTACGAATCGGCGGACGCTCGGCCGCGCTCACGCGCAGCTGCTGCCAGGCTTTCTGCGCGCGCAACCAGAGCGCCAACCGGGCGATCTGCACGGCGCGCGGGTCAATATCGACACCGTAGATATTGTTTTCGAGGATCAACCGCGGGACCTCGCGACGGAAAGCCTCCCGATCGGGATAATCGGTCCGGAGCGTCCCGACCGAGCGTTCCCAGGCTTCGGCATAGATGACCTCGAAGAGCTCAAAGGCGTAGAGGCCGAAATGCATCGAGCCACAAGCCGGGTCGAGGAAGCGCAAGGCGCGGGGGTCCTTAAGCGGACGATGCGGGACTTCTTCCGGTAGTTGCAGTCGCTCGGCCGAGGGGAGTTCCGGCGGAATCGGGGCGGCCGTGGACTTTGCCTGCGGGGCCAGGAACTTCGTCTGCGGACGGCGGACCAGGTAACGGCAACGATCGACCAAAGAGGTCGCCCCTTCGGTCATCTCATACCAAAGCCGGCCGAGGGAGTTATCCGTCAGGAATTCGACGACGTAGCGCGGGGTGAAGAACTGATTACGCACGGCCAGCTCCCGGCTGGTCCGGGGCGCCTGGGAGTCGTCGCGCATCTGCTTCCGCTCCTCGGGGTCATTGTAATACTGGTAGATCCAGCCGATCGTCTCATCCTCGGCCCAGAGCGGATCGACCGCCCCGTCGTTCATCAGGGCAATCAGTTCCGTCAGCTTGGCTTCCGTCGGGAAGAGCAAAGCGTTGGCCGCCCCGGAGGCCATGACTTCACCGAGGTCCGTCGCGAGCTCATCGAAGAGACAGCGCAGGAACTGCCGATAGGCCTCGTAGGTCGAAGCGTAGGCCACGACCATCGAACCCTGCGAACTCGCGGCGTCCTTGAAGTTCAGGAACCCCGTGGACTCGTAATGCGAAGCCAAGGCTTCTTCGATCAGCTGACGTTTCTCCGCCATCCGGACCGCCGCGAAGCGATTGACGAGGCCGAAGGAAAGTTCCCGGGCCAAACGGGCGAACGCGATCGACTCCCGGTCGCGCCCTTCGGGCGTGCCGGAACGGATGTGACTCAGGCGCTCCCGCAGGATGCGGGCGACCGTCAGTTCGGCCTGGCTCAGCGCGGGCAACGCCTCCAAGGGCTGGATGGTCGTCTCGCTCAGGCCGTAGACAGACTGCATCTGCACCATGAAATCGTCGGCCACGAGCTTGCGGGCCTTGGCGACGAAGCGCTGCAGGCCAGCGCGCTGTTCGGAGGTCAGACCCATGATCAGGGCAGTTGCTTGAACTTGAGACGGACCGGCGAGGACTGGAGCAAGCGGGCGAGTTGGCCGAACTGACCCTGTAGTGCCTGGACATCCGCCGCGGAACGCAGGACCTGCGGGCAAGTCAGCTCGAAATCGACCTCGGGCGCCGGGGGTGGCGTCGGCAGCGGCGTGGGCACGTAGGTCGGCACAGGCTCGCGCGTCGAGAGTTTCGCCGCGGCGTATTGGTGCAACGCGTTGAACGCGGCCAATTGGCTTTGCCCGCGCGCCCCCCCCGCCATCAGCCATTCGCGGAGGCCGGCCAGACCGACCGCCATGATCGGCGGCGGCTGGCGGAGCATCTGTTCAATGCTCGCCCGCTGCTCGGCATCCAAGGCCGTCATCCATTCCTGCATCTTCTGGAAGTTGGCGACCACTTGCTCCCGCTCCGCGGCATCATGAGCCTTGAGCTGAGCGATCATCGCCTCGACCAAGGCGGCGAGCCGGGGCTTGCCGGCCACCAGCACGGCAGGCTGGAAGTTGCCTTGCAGGTCGGCGCGCGCCTGCTGGAAGGCCGCCAGCAAATCGACCAGCTCGGCCTTCTCCTTGCCCAATTCCGTCGCGGCGGCGAGGTTCAGGTTTTCGAACTGGGCCGCATAATCGAGCGCCGCCAGCACGTCGTCGGTCAGCGCCAGCTGGAGGCCGCGCGCCCACTTCGCGTTGGTGTAGGTCGAACTTTCCTGCGCGCCGAGGCTCGCGATCGCGGCCGAGCCATCGCCGACGATCAGCTGGCTCAGCTGTTCGTTGGCCGTGATAACCCGAGCCTGGCAGGCCAGCTTGTGCGCGGCCAAACGGCCGGCCAGATGGGTGAGCTTCGTGAGGAAGCCCGGCATATGGGTGATGACCGCCTGGGCCAGCGGCTTCTCCTGCGGCTGCACCGTGGTCCCGAAGAGATCGGTCAGGCGTTGGGCCGCCAGACCGCGCAGCTCCGCGGACGGGGCGTTGATGCGGATCTCGAGGCCCACGGCGTGCAACCCCTGGGTGGTCGCCAAGGCACGACGCGCGTCATCCGAAGCCGTCGCGTGGACGTGGTTGTTGATGATGAGCTGGATCTTGCCGGCCTGGAGCAAGGCGGCCAGCAGGTAACGCACCGTGTCCGGCGTCCAGCCGTAAGGCGGCTCCTTGAAGCGGTCGACCACGTCCTTGCCCTGCGAGCGCCCGTGCGTCTGCAGCAGGTCGATGACGGCCGCGAGCGCGGGGTGCGCATCGTTGACGGTGCCGACCCCGCCGGCGCGACGGACCAGGCTGAGGGGGTCGGCCTCGGTCGCCACGGCGTCCAGATTGGAGCTCAACAGGCGCTCGGCGCACGGCGCCGGAATGCCTTGGCCGACGAGTTCGTACTTGTTGAAGATGACTTTGCCCGCGGCCGCCAAGACCGTCGAGAGGGCTTCGGTCAGGGGACGGGCCGCGTCGAGGGCGTATTCCTGACCCGCCGCGAAGAGCGGCGCCGCCGCCATGACCTTGCGGTAACTCTTGAGCAGTTCGTTCTGGGCGCTTTCGCGGCGATGCTGGATGACCTTGATGAATTCCTGGAGTTCGACCGTCGCCGCACCCGTGTGCCGGAGCAGGAATTCGTCGCACTGCGTCATCGTGCGGGCGAACTCGAGGTGTTCGGGCAGGCGTTGGGCGACCAGGAAGAGTTCGTTGCGATGGGCCGGCTGGACCGAACTCAGCTTGGCGCCCGCGGTCGCCCCCACCAACTGCGTCGCCAACTCAAACTGCACCACCAGTTGCACCGGCTCGTTCTGGCCGTCGATAGAAACCGGCTGGCTGCCCGCGTGGGCGACCTTCAAGCCAGCCTTGAGGCTCTTGCCCGGGAAGACCTGCGCAAACGGGAGCTCATCGTTGAGGGCGGCCTTCACGGCGCGGTTCAAGGTCTGGTTCACGCTGACCTGCGTGACCTCGAGCCGCTCATACTGCTGCTGCAGGTTCGTGCCCTCGGTGGACAGGAACCGGTAGCTGTTGCCCTGCGCCGGCTGGACCGGGACGAAGGAATTGCGGGCGAAATCATCCAAGACCCCGGCGACCTGCTGGCCGAGCGCGGTCGGGCAGGTCAGGTCGGACTGCAGCACCGCGGCCAGGTTCTTCGGCGTCGACGGCATGGAATCCAAGACCTGGAGCACGGCGACGGCCTTGGCCACCTGCTGGTGCAACGGGCTCTGGGGGAACTGGCTCGTGACCGCTTCGATCCCCGCGGTGATGAACGGGAAGGAATTCCCGATCTCGATGCGCAGGGAATCGTACAGGATCACGGCGTTGGCCAGATAGCCGACCTCGCGGTCCGCGAGGGGAGCGGGCGGCGAGGTGAGCACATCCTGCAGGATCTTGATGGTCGAACGGAGGCCGACGCCCCCGGTCTTGCGCGCCAGGCGACCGAGTAGCCGGACCAAGATCTCGAACTGCGCAGGCGGGAACGGGTAAAGGTTGACGAAGCTCTGGGGGTCCGGCGGCACCGAGAGATCGCCGGCCTGCTCGAGCTCGGTATTCAGGCGGATGTTGCCCGCGTGCTCCTCGTAGCGGCGGCGAAGGTCGGCAGAAGCGGCCTCGGACTTCGTCAGGAGGCGGCGATAGCAGATTTCCCGGATGTCGCTCGCCTCGAGGTGGACGTTGATCGGGAAGCGGTCCTTGAGTTTGTACAGGTTCTCCGAGTTCAGGGCGGCGGCGTTCTCCGCCAGGATCTGCTGCGCGGTCGCGACGAGCCAGACCTTGCCTTGGCCGACATTCTTGATGTTCCGCGCGAGACCGTCGAGATTGAGGATGAGTTCTTCGCGGGCAGAGACGTAGTGGCCGGCTTCGTCGACGATGAAGAGGATGTTTTCGCGGCCGGAACGGCGGCGCACCAGGTCGATCATTTCCTTCACGCGGTCCTGTTCGCTGATCATCTCCGTCAACTGCAGGCGCGTCAGGTGCTCCGCGTCCCGGAAGACGGCCGGGTAATACTTATGGGCGAATTCAGCGGCGACCGGGAGCGCCATGAGGGGCGCGCTCTTCAGTTCGGTCCAGCTCGTCCCGTGCGTCGCTTGGACCGCGGCTTCGAACTCGGCCTTCTTCTTGTCGCGCTCGATGAGCAGCTCGAAGTGGGCGATCTGGGGGACGGTCGAATAGCCCGCCCACTGCTGGACCTTAGCGTAGAGCACGTCGCTCACCGGCATGGTGGTATTGCCGGCGATCTGCTCAGAGCCGAGATCGAGCAGGATCACCTGCGGATTGAAACGATTGGCGACACCGGTCAGCAGGGCCTTGGCCTCGCTGGTGCGCAGGCGCTCCTTGAGGGCATCGCGGAAGAGACCCGCGCCAAGCTTGCGTTCGGAATCGAGGGCGAAGCCCAGGTACTTGCTGAAGGAGCTCTTACCCGAGCCGTAGAAGCCGGAGACCCACACCCCGATCTCGGCCTGACGGCCGTCGAGGGAATCCTGCATGAGCTTCAGCAGCTTGACGTAGGCCGCGTCGATCTTGTCGGTGACGACGTACTCGGAGATTTCCGCCTGCAGCTGTGCCTCCTCGACCCGGCTGTAGGTGATGACTTTTTCGATTTGTCGATCCAGCTGCTTGTGCTGGTCGAAGAGCGTGCGAATGGTGGGCATGAGCTTAAAAATGAGTTAACCGATGTGTTCGGAGCGGTAGTTGGGGTCAGGGGGGTAGAATTCAAGAAAGCGGAGCGTCGTCTGGTCGTGCCGCTTGCCGGGGTACAGCACCACGATGGGCTGCTTCACCTTGCCGGTCAGGTGGTTTTCGATGACGTTGATGCGGATCAACGGATGCAAGGCCTCGATGTCCGTGAACAGGAGCAGGCCCTTCGGGCGGGCGTTCGATGCGGCGACCTCCTCTTCGAGGCGCTTAGCGAGCAACGGATGCAGCTTCCCCTGGGGCATGACCAGTTCCTGCAGAGAACTGCCGAGGTCACGCAGGAAAGCGTCCATGTCCCGGGCGCCCTTGGTCCGCCGCAGCATCTTCTCCCCGGCATGCATCGGCTTGAGCAACGGATGCTGTTGGAGGTGCTCGGTTACCATCCGGCCGATCGACAGCTCGTGGGCATCCCATCCGGAATTGCGCAGCTCACCCAGCCACGCCGGGGTCTTCTCCTTGACGAGGATGATCTCCGCGCAAGGGAAGACGAGGTAGTAGACCGGTTCGACGCCGTGGCCGCGCAGGGACGGTCCCTGGGCGATGCGGGTACGCAGTTCGGCGAACTTATCGTTGAGCGAGAGCATGGAGAAAAGCGTCCATCGTGGCATGACGCCAGGAGAGGGTGGTGAGGCCAGCGCCGTACTGGTAAAGCGCGTCGTCATCGAGCTGGCCCTGGCCCAGGCGACGATGGACATCGGCGGCCACCAAGCCGAAGAGCTGCCAATCCGGGTGGGCGACCAGGTCGGCGTCGCTCACGCCGGCGAAGTGCAGGTCGTGGGCCAGGTAGGCGAAGACCTTCGGGCGCAGGTCGAACGCCGTGAGTTGGCAAACGCCGGGCCGGACGCGCGTCAGCAGGCCGAACTCCACGCAGGTGCTCAGCAAGTACCCGGCGTTGTTCTTGATCGTGACGTCGCTCCATCGCGTGGGCATCCGGCCCGTGTCGAGCCCTTGATGAATGAAGCGCATCGCGGCGGCGCGGTCCAGCGTCGTGGCGCGCTGCCGGGCGTAATCCCAGTAAACCTGCAGGACGAACTCGCGGAGCATCACCTGGACCCGGCAGGTATGCAGGAAGCAGAGCTGGGCGAAGTCGGCGCCCCCGCAGCCGCCGGTGAGGAGGACCTGCAGTTGGCGGGCCGGGCGGCCATCCTGGACCATGTAGCGGGGCGCGAAGACATCGTTCACCTGATCGTAGATGCGGCGTTCGGTCGCTTCACCGAAGACCCCTTGGCGCACCGCCGTATCGACCAAGACCTTCGGCGTCACCCCCGGAGTCCAGAGTCGCAGGAAGTCGCGCGTCTCCTGCAAGGCGCCGAAGCCCGAGGAGAGTTTGGAACTGTAAGCGCCGAGCTTGCTTTCGCTCATCGACCGGAAGTGAAGTATGGGTAAACTGGACGGCGCTTCGTAAAGGCATCCAGGTAGGCGGCGCAGATCAATCCAAGGACCGTCGGGTCGTAGCCGGCCTCGCCGACCTTGGCGGGACCACCGACGCCGGCGCGGTATTGCGCGTCGCGGGCGAGGCGCTGCAGGGCTTCCGTAGCGGCCTCCGGGGAGGCGATCAAGGCGCGGGCCGCCTCGCCGGCGAAGGCCGTGACGTGGCTCGTCACTTGGTCCTCCAATTCGATGGGCAGTCGGAAGAGATGGTACATGCCGGCGGCGGCCGTCTTGCCGTCATCATGTTCGGCCGCGGCGACCTCGGTCGCGGAACGGAGCGCGGCGGCGAAAAAGGTCCGGGGGAAAATCGGGCGGAGGAATTGTTCGAGCTGGGTCGGCTGCAAAAACGAGCCTTTCCAGGCTCCTTTCCACCACTCGCGGGCGGTGGCTTCTCCGAGATAGGCCACGCACAGGCGGGCCCGCAAAAGATCGGCGATGTCGGCTGGAACCGTGGACATAAAAAGGGGGAGTCCTTGGTCTACCGCGGGAAGACCCAAAGGCAAACGCAACCCCTGAGGAATGTTTGAGGAATTGAAGTTGTCATCATCGAGCAAGTGATGGCTGGCGAAGGCCCTAGTCTGGCCCGGCGGAGATATAAACCTGACTGGGGGTTATAACGGCGCGATTTCGTGCGACGGCAGCTGGGCGAGGAGCTTGACCTAGGCCTAAGCCGAGTTCCTAGAGGAGGGGCGAATCAGGCTTAACAGGGGCTGGCTGCCTCCTCCTAGCAGATGTCCCGTTTAAATGTATAAACGTGGCAATGATTGTTCAAGTTATTGTTTATCAGTTACTTATTGATTTGATTTATGTGAACAATCTTTCACTAAACTGCCCTACGAGCGGGGCCAATCGCCCGAGCCGACGAGCCAATGCCCCTGCCCTACCCGCCCCCGTCGAGTCGGCCGCCCCTCGTCCCGCCAAGCCCCGCCGGCCCCCTTTTCGTGCGACTTCTTGGATAATGCCTCTAGACGGCCGTCCGTTGACTCGCCCTCCTGAAAAGGGCAAACCGAACCCATGCCCCCTGCGCCCTCCGCGGACATGCCCATCGACAAGGAATTCCAGAACGAGCTCCGGCTCCTTTGCGAAGCGGGCGTCCGTGTCATCCACCTGGTCTCCCACGAGTGGGAGCGCCTGCGCGCCTGCCTTTTGGAGCTGCGGACCGAAGGCCTCCACAAGAACCAACCGATCGTCGGCTGGAGTCCCACCAAGGGCATCTACGCCATCGAACCCGGCCGTCATAACCTGAAGGACGTCATCGACAACACCCTGATCGGCGCGAGCGACATCTTGGCCACGATCGGCGGCAAGGACGCGGACCTCGACGCCATCTGGATGGTGGAAGATCTCCACGGTCATCTCACGGAAGATAACCACACCTTACTGACGCAGTTGAAGGATTTGGCCCGCGACCGTAGCCGCAGCAAGCGCCTGGTCGTGATCACTTCGCCGTTTGCGACCCTCCCGCCGGAAGTGCGCAAGGACATCCCGACGCTGGAACTCCCCCTGCCGCGCCGTGGCGTGCTGCAGGCCATCCTCCAGTCCGTGCTGGCTAAGTCGGGACATGAACTACCGGATAACACCGAAGCCATCGTCGACGCCGCCTCCGGACTGACCGTCATGGAAGCCGAACTCGCGTTCGCGAAGGTGAACGTCGAACACCCCGGCCTCCACCAAGCGGAAGTCCTCGGCAAGATCGCCCACGAGAAATCCCGCGTCATCAAGCAGACCCAGATCCTGGAGTTCTTCCAGACCGAGACGAACCTCAGCCAGGACGTCGGCGGACTCGAAAACCTCAAAGTCTGGCTCAAGAAGCGCCAGAGCTCCTTCTCCTATCAGGCGAAGGAACAAGGCATCGAAGCCCCGAAGGGCATCATGCTCCTGGGGGTGCAAGGTTGCGGCAAAAGCCTCATCGCCAAGGCCATCGCCAAAGAGTGGAGCTACCCGCTCCTCCGCTTCGACCTCGGCAAAGTCTTCGGCGGCATCGTCGGACAGTCCGAAGGCAACATCCGCTCCGCCCTGCAGGTCGCCGCGGCCCTTGAGCCGTGCGTGCTCTGGATCGACGAGATCGAGAAAGGTCTGGCCGGCATGGGCAGCTCCGACCGCAGCGACGGCGGCACCACCGCGCGCGTCGTCGGCACCCTCCTGACCTGGATGCAGGAGAAGAAGGAGCAGGTCTTCGTCGTCGCGACGGCCAACCGCATCGACATGCTCCCGCCGGAACTGCTCCGCAAAGGACGCTTCGACGAAATCTTCTTCGTCGACCTCCCCACGCAGGCGGTCCGTCGCCAGATCCTGAAGATCCACCTCCAGAAACGTCGCAAGCTCGACAAGACCACCGAGGCCAAGCTGGACGAACTCGCCGAGCGGACGCGGGGCTTCTCCGGCGCCGAACTCGAAGAAATGGTCCGCGAAGCGCTCCTCGACTGGTATGCGGACCTGCCGAAAGCCAAGCCGCTCGGCG
>JACCDU011174558.1_pt1 | contig 12139 bp, 13 predicted proteins | sample 7446081 | NCBI WGS metagenome assembly JACCDU01 (sample SAMN15323447, study PRJNA562643) | freshwater metagenome | isolation source: river surface water | place: USA:Blue River Watershed | collected 2017-08-17 | reverse complement strand
TCGCGGCCCGCGTCACAGGCGTTGATGAGGGCGGTCACGTCTTTGCGCTTGGCCAGCTTGACCACGGCGTTCAAGCGGCTCTTGGTTTTTTCGACCGGCTTTAAATCGAAGAAAGGTGGAATCACAGGCAGGTTGGCAAAGCTCCACTTGCCGCGCTTGACGTCAAACTCTTCGGGCGCTTGGATTTCCACCAAATGACCCACGGCACTGGAGACAACATAGGTGTCGCTCTCAAAGTGATCGTCGTGCTTTTCGAACTTCCCCGCCACAGGCGTGAGTGCGCGCACGATGTCTTGCGCGACCGAAGGTTTTTCGGCAATCACGAGGGTTTTGCTCATTTCAACGTTCCTTAAAAACTGACCACTACAATTCGCTTCTCTCGCGCGTGCGCGCACGCGCCCACGGGCGCGCACATGCATGCGTACGTATTTAAGTTAACAGAAAAATTCAGTGTCCCAAAAATCTCCCGCCCAGACCCCCGCGCCCATCAAGGGCCGTCGCATTCAAACCCGTCGTTCTGGCGTGCATGGCAAAGGGGTTTTTGCACTGAGTGATTTCGCCCAAGGCGAAACCATCATCGAGTATGTGGGCGAGATCATTTCCTGGAAAGAAGCGCTGCGCCGTCACCCGCACGATCCCAGCGACCCCAACCACACGTTTTACTTTCACATCGACGAAACGCATGTGATCGACGCCAAGTACGGCGGCAACTCTTCGCGCTGGATCAACCATTCGTGCAAACCTAACTGCGAGCCTGATGAGGTCGATGGTCGTATTTTCATCAAAGCACTGCGCGACATCCAAGCCGGTGAAGAGCTGAACTACGACTATGGTTTGGTGATTGACGCGCCGCTCACGCCTAAACTCAAACTGGAATACCCCTGCTGGTGTGGTGCCAAGAAGTGCCGAGGCACCTTGTTGTCTTCCACGTCTGAATTCCCCAAAGACAAAAAGTCCGACACAAAAAAATCGGATAAGAAGAAATCTGACAAGAAGGCCCGCAAGGCCAAGTCTAAAAAGCATTGAGCCCCATGATTTGGCCCGCTGAAGACCTGTGGCAAGCGATGGTGGGTTTGCAGCCAGGCCTCACGGTTGAGGTGCTGCCCGAGATCGATTCCACCAACACCGAGCTGATGCGCCGCGCACGCGCGGGTCAAACGGATCCGGTGCTGCTGGTGGCTGAAAGCCAAACCGCAGGGCGTGGCCGCTTGGGCCGCCCGTGGCATGGCAAAACAGGCGATGCGTTGACTTTTTCTCTGGGCCTCATGCTGGCGCCCCAAGACTGGTCGGGGCTTTCGTTGGCGGTGGGTTTGTCGCTCGCGCGCAGCTTGGATCCTGATGGCGCACTCGGTGTGCAATTGAAGTGGCCCAACGATGTGTGGGTGGCTCGTCCGGGCACCTCAACGGGTTGGGGCAAGTTGGCGGGCATTCTGATTGAAACAGCGGTGGCCACGGGGCAAGCTGCAGCGCCCAAGGCGCAGGCGTGGGGTGAGGTATCTCCTGCAGCTGCACGCTTTTGCGTGATTGGTGTGGGCCTCAACATCGCGCCGCCTGTGGCCCAGGGCTTGTCGACCGTGCCGTTGGGCTTGCAAGACTTGGTGCCAGATATCACCGCGCCCCAAGCCTTGCGCCGTGTGGCGCAGCCTCTGCTGGCCACCGTGTTGGCGTTTGAAAGCCATGGTGCCAAAGGTGGTTTTGCATCGCTGCAAAATGCCTTCAATGCGCGCGACGCCTTGCGTGATGTGACCGTGACCTTGAGCGATGGTCGAATCGGCATCGCCCGCGGCGTCGATGCCACAGGCGCTTTGCAGGTGGAAACCGCGCAAGGCCTGGAAGTGATCAACAGTTCGGAAGTGAGCGTGAGACCCCAATGAAACATCCCTCTTTTTGGCGTCATGCCGCCGTGGCGCTGTTGGTGATCAATGTGTTGTTTTGGGCCTGGACGCAAGGCTATTTGCGCTTGCTGGGGCTCGGACCGCAGCGGGTGCAAGAGCCTGAGCGCTTGGGCGCTCAGCTGCATCCCGAGGCGATGACGCTCAAGCCAGCGGCCTCTGCTGCGAGCCAACCGTGAGCGTGTCACGCGGCACCGGGCTTATTTTTTAGGACATCGTCTATGGTTGCACTCAAAGGGTCACGCACCGAGCAGTGCCTGAAAGAAGCCTTCAACTGCGAAGCACAGGCGAATCGCCGCTACATGTACTTTGCCAACAAGGCCGACATTGAAGGACGCAACGATGTGGCCGCCTTGTTCCGCTCCACCGCCGATGGTGAAACAGGGCATGCCCATGGGCATTTGGAATTTTTAGAGCAGTCGGGCGACCCGGTGACGGGTTTGCCGATTGGCTCCACGCGGCAAAACCTGGAATCTGCGGTGGCCGGTGAAAACCATGAATACACCGACATGTACCCAGGCATGGCCAAGACCGCACGCGATGAAGGCTTTGATGACATTGCCGATTGGTTTGAAATTTTGGCCAAGGCCGAACGCTCCCATGCCAACCGCTACCAAAAAGCCCTGACCGACTGGGTGGACTGATGCAGTGCACCGGACGCATCACAACAGACAACCTCATGTCGCTGGAGGCCTATGCCAAATGGCGCGTGCTGCACAAGCCCGAGGTGATGGCGCTTCGCCAATTGCGCACCGTGACCTTGGGCGAGCACCTGCGGGTGCAGTTTGAAAGCGAACTCACCATGCGCTATCAAATTCAGGAAATGCTGCGGATCGAGAAAGTATTTGAAGAAGCAGGCATTCAGCAAGAGATCGACGCTTACGCACCCTTGGTGCCCGATGGCCACAACTGGAAAGCCACCGTGATGCTGACCTATCCTGATGTGGAAGAACGCAAGCGTGCACTGGCCCAGCTGATGGGCGTAGAAGATCGCTTGTTTGTGGAGATCGCAGGCCAGCCCCGCGTGTACGCGATTGCCGACGAAGATTTGGACCGTGAGACCGACGTCAAAACCTCAGCGGTTCACTTTGTGCGCTTTGAGTTGACACAGCCCATGCGGGACGCCGTGAAGGCCGGTGCAGTACTGACCGTGGGCTGCGACCACACGCACTACAGGGCCGACGCGCGCGTGGCGCTAGACACGGTGCAGAGTTTGGTGTCGGATCTGAGCTGAGCCCTCGTGCGCACGTCAGTGGGTTGACGTGCGCGTTCCAATCCAACTGGGATCAGGCGGTGACGGGCTGGCGAATCAAATAGTCAAAGGCTGACAAGGCTGCTTTCGAGCCCTCGCCCGCCGCAATGACGATTTGCTTGTAGGGCACGGTGGTGCAGTCACCCGCCGCAAACACACCGGGCACATTGGTGTGGCCTTTGGCATCCACCATGATTTCGCCGAACTTGCTCAACTCGACGGTGCCTTTCAAGAACTCGGTGTTGGGCACCAAGCCGATTTGCACAAACACACCTTCGAGTGCCACGTGGTGGACTTCTTCGCTGGCACGGTCTTTGTAGCTCAGGCCGTTGACTTTTTGGCCATCGCCGGTGATTTCGGTGGTTTGCGCGTTCACATGAATGGCCACATTGGGCAAGCTCTTGAGCTTGTTGACCAACACGGCGTCGGCTTTCAAGGCATCGGCAAATTCCACCAAGGTGACGTGTTCGACGACGCCGGCCAAATCAATCGCCGCTTCCACGCCGGAGTTGCCGCCACCAATCACGGCCACGCGCTTGCCTTTGAACAAGGGCCCGTCGCAGTGGGGGCAGTAGGCCACGCCTTTGTTTTTGTACTCGGCTTCGCCGGGCACGTTCACATTGCGCCAACGCGCGCCGGTGGACAAGATCACGCTCTTGGCTTTGAGCACACCGCCGTTGTCCATGTGCACTTCGGTCAAACCACCCTCTGTGGAAGCGGGCACGATTTGGCTGGCGCGCTGCAAGTTCATGATGTCCACGTTGTAGTGGCGCACTTGGGCTTCTAAGGCGGCGGCAAATTTGGGGCCGTCGGTCTCCAGCACCGAGATGTAGTTTTCAATCGCCATGGTGTCGTTGACTTGACCACCAAAGCGCTCTGCCGCCACGCCCACGCGAATGCCTTTGCGGGCGGCATACACGGCAGCGGCTGCACCTGCGGGGCCACCGCCGACGATCAGCACGTCATACGGGGCTTTGTCGTTGAGCTTGGCGGCGTCGCGTGCGGCGGCGCCTGTGTCGAGCTTGGCCACGATTTCTTCCACGCTCATGCGACCGGAACCAAACACTTGGCCGTTCAAGAACACCATCGGCACGGCCATGATTTGGCGTTCTTCTACTTCCTTTTGGAACGCGCCGCCTTCAATCACCACGGTCTTGACCTTGGGGTTGACGATGGCCATCAGCGAGAGCGCTTGCACCACGTCGGGGCAGTTGTGGCAGCTCAAAGACATATAGACCTCGAAATTGAAGTCGCCCTCCAAGCTCTTGATGCTGTCGATCACGTCTTGCTCGACCTTGGGCGGGTGACCACCCGTCCACAACAGGGCCAACACCAAAGAGGTGAACTCGTGACCGAGGGGCAAACCCGCAAAGCGCACGCCTTGAGTTTCGCCGTCACGTGCCACCACGAAAGAGGGCTTGCGTGCATCGGTGCCCGAGGTGTCGAGCGACACCTTGTCAGACAAACTTTGGATGGTCTGCAGCAGCTCCCCCATGTCTTTGCCGGTCTCGCTGTCGTCAAGGGAGGCGATCAAACGGATGGGCTGGCGCAGCATGCCAAGGTACTGTTGAAGCTGGGCTTTGAGTGCGTCGTCGAGCATGGTGTTCTCCTGTTTCAGGGTGCAAACGTCCTAGGCCATGCGCTGGTGGTGCTGGCCTGGTTTCATCAAAAGGTTGGGAATTCGTTGGGCACAACACACGCTGCAGGCGTGCTTTATGCGCTGTGCGCAACGCCCTGCCGCAGCAGGGAGATTGCGAGTCGCTCTGCTGCGCAGAGCGACATCGGGACCAAGATTAGATCTTGCCAACCAGGTCGATGGAGGGGGCCAAAGTCTTGGCGCCTTCTTTCCACTTGGCTGGGCACACTTGACCGGGGTGAGCGGCAGTGTATTGAGCAGCAGTCAACTTGCGCAGTGTTTCGGACACGTCGCGTGCGATTTCGTTGGAGTGGATTTCCATGGTCTTGATCACGCCGTCTGGGTTGATCACGAAGGTCCCGCGCAAGGCCAGACCTTCTTCTTCAATGTGCACGCCAAAAGCGCGTGTCAGTTGGTGTGTGGGGTCGCCGACCAGGGGGAACTTGGCTTTGCCCACAGCAGGCGATGTCTCATGCCACACCTTGTGTGAGAAGTGGGTGTCGGTGGTCACGATGTAGACCTCGGCACCGGCTTTTTGGAAGGCAGCGTAGTTGTCAGCCGCGTCTTCGATTTCGGTGGGGCAGTTGAAGGTGAACGCTGCGGGCATGAAAATCAAAACAGACCACTTGCCTTTGAGGCTGGCGTCGCTGACTTCGATGAACTTGCCGTTGTGGAAGGCTTGGGTTTTGAAGGGTTGAACCTGGGTGTTGATCAGAGACATGTGAATTCCTTTGGTAGGTTGGGAAAAACTATCGAATGAGTCAAACTCATTGAGGTGAATGTTATCTAAGAACCACCCGGTTGATGATTGTTTGTCTCAATGAGTCCGATTGAGGCACTCTTGTGTCCGGCGGTCTGTGCGCTGTCACTTGGTCAGGATGAGCTTGCCCGAACGGGTGGTTTGAAGGCGGTAAACCTCCCCTGAATGCACGATTTCAAGCACACGTGCTTGCCCCATCAACGCCGCGCTCTCCACCCGCCGAGGGGCTGGCAGTATGCCGGGCTGCGCAGGCGCTGCGTGTGGCGGCTTGGACAAAGGTGGCAGATGCGTGTTCAAGGGTGAGCTTTCACGGTGTTTGGGCCATGAAGTTGACCTTGGCCAAGCCAGCGCCTTGCAAGGCACTGAGCGTTTGCAACACGCGCTCATAAGGCACGCCACGGTCGCCGCTCAGGCGCACCACGGGTTGAGGTTGCCGTGTGGCGGCTTGTTGGGCTTGGGCTTTAAGCGCCGCGTCCTCGACGGCTTGGCCATTCCAATAAATGTGGCCTTGTGCATCGATGTCCAGACGGATGGGGTCGCTGGACGGTGGTGGTGTTGTACTGCTCACGCGTGGCAAAGACACAGGCACGGCGCTGTGAATGGCTGGCACGGCCAAGATGAACACAATCAGCAACACGAGCATCACGTCAATCAAGGGCGTCATGTTGATTTCGGTCATCACCTCGTCATCGTCTTGGGCGGGTAAAAACGACATGCTCAAACTCCTGCGGGGTCACGCTGACCCACCCGCGCACCCGTCACTAAAAAGGCGTGCAAATCATGCGCGAAGCGGTTGAGCTGGCCCAAGATGAATTTGTTGCCGCGAACCAAGGCGTTGTAGCCCAGCACGGCGGGCACCGCCACCACCAGACCCAAGGCCGTCATGATGAGCGCTTCGCCAATCGGGCCCGCCACACGGTCCATGCCCATTTGGCCTGAGGCACCGATGCTGATGAGGGCGTGATAAATGCCCCACACCGTGCCGAACAAACCGACGAAGGGCGCCGTCGACCCAATGGATGCCAGCACGGCCAAACCGGTTTGCAAGCGGGCGGTGGAGTCGTCAATTGCATTGCGCAAGCTGCGTGTGACCCAGTCGCTCACGTCCAAGCTGTCGTGCAACTGTTCTTGCGTGGCCCGGTGGTGGGCCGAGGCTTCATGGCCTTGTTTGGCCAAGCTGTAAAACGGGTTGGCGTGGGTGGTGTGGAGTGTTGTGCCGTCCAGAGCCGCTAAGCCTTCATCTAAGTTGCTGCTGTGCCAAAACGATTCAACGTGTTGTGCCATGCGTTTCAAGCGCACGATGTCTAGCGCTTTCATGACGATGACAACCCACGACAGCACAGACATGCCGATCAACAGCAAGGCCACGATGTGGGTGATGACGTCACCTTGTTGCCAAAAATTCACAATGCCGGCTTGGTTTTCCATGACAGTTTCCAAAAGTTATTCCAAAACAAAATTGACGGGGACGTTGAACCACATGGCCTCGGGCGCGCCCAAGCGTTGTCCCGGCACAAAGCGCCAACGCAGCACGGTGCGCAAGGCTTCTTGGTCCAGGCGGTCGTAGCCACTGCTGGTCTTGATCTCGCCTTGTTGGGCGGAGCCATCGACCGTGACAAAGACGCGAACCACCACCTGTCCTTGTTCGTTCAAGCGGCGACTCATGCGTGGGTAAGCGGGCTTGGGGTTGTTCAACCCCTGCGCGTCGCTGCTGGGCAGACTGAAGGCCGGTACCCCGCTGTGGGTAGAAGCGGGGCGGCTTGTAGCTGTGGCGGGCGCTGCGGGCGTGGCCTCGGCGGTGTGCGTGGCAGAGGCCATGCTTGGGTTTGTCTGCGTAGCGGGTGCGGCTGCGGATTTCGTCATCGCCTGGGGCGCGACCTTTGGGTGCGACGGTGTGGGGATGGGCGCTGGAAGCGGTGTGTGGTTCACAGGGGCCAACACCATTTCCATGGCGATGTTGGTCTGGTGCTCCATGTCCACCACCTGGGAGGAGCGCAGCAGCGCGCCAATGGCCAGCATATGCAGCATGACCACGCACAGCACCACGGTTGCCAGGGTGTGTGGGGGATGGGTGTCTGTGAGTGGCCGCATCAGGTGTCTGCCCACATGCGCAACAGGTTGTGATATACGCCGGTTTGCGTCACCGCTTCTGGAATTTCGCCGTATTGGGTGCGCAAGCTCAACACGCTCATGTCCAACTCATACAACAAGCGGCGTTGCTCGTCGCTGCGCACCAAGCTCTCAATCCAGAAAAAGCAAGCCAAGCGTTCACCGCGTGTGACGGGTTTGACTTGGTGCAAGCTGGTGCCGGGATAAATGACGATGCTGCCCGCAGGCAGTTTGATGCTTTGCTCGCCGTAAGTGTCGGCAATCGTCAATTCGCCCCCGTCGTAGCTGTCGGGGTCGCTCAAGAACACCGTGCACGAGATGTCGGTGCGCACACGTTTGTCGTGGCTCAACATGCGAATGGCACCATCGATGTGGTTGCCAAAGTAATTGCTGTGACCCGCATAGCGGTTGATGCGTGGTGTGTAAATTTTCTTGGGCAAGGTGGCCGAGAAAAAGGTGGGGTTGGCATTGAGCGCCTTGAGCACCATCTCGCGGATGCTGATGGCCGCATCGCAAGTCTGTGGCAGCTGTTCGTTGTGCTTGACAATCGCCGCTTGTCGACCTGCTGTGCCCAGACCGGGTTCCCACGGCGCGTCTTGGAGCCAAGCGCGGGCTTGGCCCAGTTCTTCGGGCGACAACACATTGGGCAAGGTCAGCAACATGCGTGTTTCTCTTTCAGACTTAGAACTTGTAAGAGCCCGTGAACTGCAGCAAGCGTCCCGTACCCGGCACATAGTGACCGCTGTAGAGCTGATCGGCATAGCGCTTGTTGCTGAGGTTGCTCACATGGCCTTTGAAGGTGAGCCGTTCGTCGTGGCGGTATTCGGCCATCACATCGGCGGTGGTGAATGCTGCGGCTTCCCAGCCTGGGTTGCGGTTGGGGGTTTGGGCGCCACGGTGGTTCAACCCTGCGCCCACACGCCATTGACCGTTGATTTGGTAGGTGTTCCATAACGTCGCACTGACGCGCGGTGTGAGGGAAGGACGTGAACCGGCGGCTTCTGCCCCTTGACCGCCCACATCAATCTTGGCCACGGGCATCCACATGAAGGAACCAAAGATTTCCCAGCGTGGTGACAAGCGACCCGTGATGTCTGCTTCAAGACCGGCTGCATGGCGACGGCCTGAGAGCACGGTGACACCTGGTTGCAGAGGGTCGGTGTTGCGTTCGTTAAGCTTGGTCGATTGAAACAGCGCATAGCGGGTGGCGAAGTTTTTGTCTGCCGAATCAATCTTCGCGCCCAATTCCAGGTTGATGCTTTGTTCAGGCGGCGTGTCTTTGTTGCTGGCGCCTAAAGAGTAGGCATCGCCCGAGGTGTTGAACGAGGTGGCCGCCGAGAAGTGGTACGACGCGCGTTCGTTGGGCTGGAACATCGCGCCCACGCGCTTGCTCCATTCGCCAACGTTCATTTGGTAGTTGGACACAGCACCATTGAGGGCATTGGCACCGTTGGCGGGTGCAGCAAAGCTGTCGTAGGTGCCGTGCAGGCTGTCGTAACGCAGGCCACCTAAAAGTTTCCAATGCGGGGCGATTTGCACCAAGTCTTGTGCGTACACCCCCCATGCCGTCGAGGTGTATTGGTTGTTCACGCGCAAAGCACGTGAACTTTCATCCACCCAAGCGCCATCGTTCGGTGTGCCCACGGTGGTCGGGTTCTTGAGCAAGTCGACACCGCCCAAGCCCTGTGCCGCCGTGCGTGCGGCATAGACGGTTTTGTTTTCGCGCGCGATGTCGATGCCGCTGAGCAGTTCGTGCTTCATGCCCCATGCGTTGAATTTGCTGCTCAGGTCGCTTTGCACGTACAGCGTGTCCAAGTCTTGAATTTTGTTTTGCGTACCGCGGGTCAGCGTTGTGCTGGGCCCGAAGTTGGACAAATCTTCGCCGCTGCTCAGCCGAATGGTGCTGGCGCGTTGATCGCGGGTGAAGGCACCGCGCCGCACGCGGGTGGTGAGCTCGGTCTCGCCGTCAAAGCGGTGGGTGTGCGAGAGCGTTGCGTACGTGGCGGTGCCATGGTTGTAGTCGCTGGCCATGCCGTAATACGTGCTGGGATCAACGGGCAGCAGCGTGGTGTTGCCTGCGGGGCTGCTGCTGGTGGGTTTGATCCATGGCATGCCGTAATTGATGCCATTGTTGTTTTCCAGTCGGTAGAGGCTGGCGGTGAACTCATCGCGCTCGCCAATGCCCCATCGGTAGCTGCCTGCCAATCCTTGCTTGTCGATGCTGCTGCCGGCGCCGTTGTTGTCGGCGGTGGTTTTCATGGCGCTTACACGGAAGGCAGAGCTCTCACCGGTTTGTTGATTGAAGTCACCCACCACGCGGCGGTGGTTGTGGCTGCCAACGGTCACATCGATTTGGTTCTCATCCATCAAGCGCGGCACTTTGTTGACCAAGTTGACCGCCCCGCCGGTAGACCCACGACCAAACAGCATCGAGGCCGAGCCACGCAACAACTCCAACCGATCCAGGTTGAAGGTGTCGCGGTCGTAGAAAGCCGGATCGCGCAGGCCATCGACAAAGATATCGCCCGTGGTCGAAAGCGCAAAGCCGCGCAAGCGGATGTCTTCTTCGCCACCTTCGGCGGCTTGAAAGGTGATGCCTGCGGTTTGCTTGAGCGCGTCCTTGACAGTGTCGAGGTTGCGGTCATCGATTTGTTTTTCGGTGACCACGGTGATGGATTGCGGAATATCGCGCAGTTTTTGTTGGCCTTTGCCGATGTTGGTTTCGGTGGTGCGCAGGCTGTCTTTGCCTTCCATTACCTCGGCTTTTTCCTGCACCGTGACGGTGCTCAGGGTGGTTTCCGTCGGACGGCTGGGTTGTGCCAGGCTGCTGAAGCTGGCCGCTAGGAGCATGGCGCCCAAGGGCAGCAGCTGGCGTTGGGCCATCTGCGGTGCGCTGGTTGTGACGTGTGTTCGAACAAAAGATGAGCGGCGTCGCTGAAGACGCGAAGGTGTGGTCGCCATAGAGAAAGCTCCTGAAAAGGGTTGCCGACCAAATCGGCGGTCATGATCAGAGGCTGGCTACACGCCCTGCACAAAGGGGCGACAAACCGGGGGTTTGTTGGCTGGCCGAAAAATTAGCTGAGGCACAAAGCCTCGGGTGCACACGCTGCGCGGTGACAACGTGGTGGGTGCTGGTTACTTGAAGCCGACGCGGTCCAACATTTGCTGAACTTTGATTTGGTTCATGCCGACTGCACTGATGGGGATCAGTTCGCTTTTGAAGTCGCCACCCGTCATCGCTTTGAGCGCCGGGTTGTCCAGCTTCAAGCCTTTGACGACAGGCCACTCGTTGTTGCCATTGGCAAAATGGTTTTGCGCTTCAGCGCTGACCAGGTATTCCAAAAACTTCACCGCGTTGGCTTGGTTCTTGGAATAGCGCGCCACGGCACCACCTGCCACGTTCACATGGGTGCCCCAACTTTGCTGATTGGGAAACACCACGCCTACCCGTTCGGCCACCGCTTTGTCTGCGGGGTTGCTCGAGCGCATCAAACGCGCCAAGTAGTAGGTGTTGGTCACCGCCACGCCGCACTCGCCACTGGCGACGGCTTTGATTTGGTCGGTATCACCGCCTTTGGGGGCGCGGGCCATGTTGTCGACCATGCCCTTGAGCCAGTTTTCCGTCGCCACGGGGCCGAGGTGTTCGGTCATGGCGCCAAACAAACTCAGGTTGTAGGGGTGCGAGCCAGAGCGGATGCACAGCTTGCCTTTGTTTTTGGGGTCGGCCAACTCTTCGTAGGTGTCCACGTCTTGCTTGTTGACTTTGAGCTTGTCGTACACCACCACGCGTGCGCGCGTTGACAAACCAAACCATGCGGTGCCACCGCCGTCGGCGGGCTTGGCACGTAATTGGGCAGGCACGGCAGTTTCCAACACCTTGGACTGAATGGGCAAGAACAGACCCTCGACCTCACCGCGCCACAAACGGGCTGCATCGACCAACAAGATGATGTCGGCGGGAGAGGCGCTGCCTTCGGCTTTGAGACGGGCGACGATGCCTGCATCGTCTGAATCCACACGGTTGAGTTTGATGCCCGTGGCTTTGGTGAAGTCGCTGTACAGCGCTTCGTCGGTGGGGTAATGGCGTGCCGAATAGATGTTGAGCACAGCGGTATCCGCCCGTGCGGCAGGGCTGTACAAACCCATCCCCAGCAGGGCGGTGGCGCTGCTCACAGCGAGAGAAAAAGCGGTCAGAGTGCGTCGCATGGCGAGAACTTCCAAATGAAAAACTTGAAGGAAGTTTACATTAAATGCGAATCGTTCTCAATTGACTTAGATCAAAACCCCTGTCGATCACAGGGCTGCTGGGGCAGCAAGGTCAGTGACGGCGCAGGGTTCGGCTGAGCAAAATCACGGGCAGCAAACCCACCAGCACCAAGGCCAGCGAGGGCAAGGCGGCTTCGCCCAAGCGCTCGTCGCGTGCCAGTTGGTAGGCCATGATGGCCAGGTTGTCGGTGTTGAAAGGACGCAAGACCAAGGTCGCTGGCAGC
>JACCDU010314561.1_pt1 | contig 12139 bp, 8 predicted proteins | sample 7446081 | NCBI WGS metagenome assembly JACCDU01 (sample SAMN15323447, study PRJNA562643) | freshwater metagenome | isolation source: river surface water | place: USA:Blue River Watershed | collected 2017-08-17 | reverse complement strand
CAGATCTGAAGGATCGTTTTCGGTTGATGGAGGTATGTGGGCTATATCGTCAGACAAGACGTGGAACTCTTAGTTTATTCTTAGCAGCTTTAATTAAAAAAATTTAATGCAAAATTACTCTTCATCTCCTTATGAAATGGTCGCAAGTTTTTGGCGAAATCGTCAATTAATTGCCACCCTAGTTGAGCGAGAAGTTTTGGGAAGGTATAAGGGTTCTTACTTCGGAGTTCTGTGGTCTTTGTTTAATCCAATACTGATGCTATTGGTGTATACATTTGTTTTTAGTGTAATTTTCAAGGCTAGATGGGTTGATGCTGGCGACTCTAGAGTCACATTTGCCCTGGCTTTATTTGCTGGGATGATTCCATTTAATTTATTTGCGGAGTGTTTTACACGAGCGCCTGGATTGATACTTTCAAATGTGAATTATGTAAAAAAAGTAGTCTTTCCCCTAGAAATTCTTCCTTGGGTCGTTATGGGGTCAGCATTATTTCATGCTTTAATTACTTTTGTAGTTTGGCTTGTTGCGTACACCATCCTTCTTGGGTTCCCGGGTTATACAGTTCTTTTATTCCCAGTCGTACTTATTCCATTGATTTTAACTACTATGGGAATTTGCTGGGGAATTGCCTCTCTAGGTGTTTTTCTAAGAGATATAGGGCAATTCATTAATTTAGCTGTTACTGCGTTGATGTTCCTCTCTCCAGTGTTCTATCCGATTTCATCCTTGCCAGTTGGCTTGAGAATTTATGCTTATCTAAACCCACTGAGCTTGCCAATAGAGCAAACACGCGAGGTACTTTTTTGGGGGCATATGCCGGCATTTGCATACTTTATTGGTTACACAAGTTTTTCTATCGTTGTGGCATGTTTAGGGTTTTCTTGGTTTCAAAAAACTAGAAAAGGATTTGCTGATGTCCTCTAGTATCGCTATCAAAGTCCACTCAGCAGGCAAGTGTTATCAAATTTATGATCGTCCGGAAGATAGACTTAAGCAGTCAATCTATCCTCAATTACAAAAATTAAGTGGCATTCTCCCCAAAAGGTACTATCGAGAATTTTGGGCGGTTGATAATATTTCATTTGAGGTCAAAAGGGGCGAGACGGTTGGCATTATTGGACGAAATGGTAGTGGTAAATCAACCCTCCTTCAGATGATTTGTGGAACATTAAATCCAACTGCTGGAAAAATTGAAGTAGTAGGTAGGATTGCTGCATTATTAGAGTTAGGTTCTGGTTTTAACCCGGAATTTACTGGAAAAGAAAATGTATATTTAAATGCAGCTGTATTGGGGCTCACAAGACAAGAGATAGCAGAGAGATATCAGCAGATAGTAGATTTTGCTGATATCGGTGATTTTATTAATCAACCCACTAAAACTTACTCAAGTGGCATGCTCCTTCGGTTGGCATTTGCTGTAATTGCTCACGTTGATGCAGATATATTAGTAATTGATGAGGCGTTGGCAGTTGGTGATGCTTTTTTTACTCAAAAATGTATGCGTTTCTTGCGAAATTTTATGAAGACAAGAACAGTTTTATTTGTGAGTCATGATATTTCAAGTGTGAAGAGTTTATGCAGTAAAGTATATTGGCTTGAAAGTGGTAAATTACGTAGTCATGGAGAACCAAAAGAGATTTGCGAGAGATATCTCGAGGCTTTTTACCAAGATTATCAGGGTGATATACGTCTATCAAGTCAACCGTGTAGCCAGATTGCAAGTTCACTCGAGGTGGCGGTATACAAAGATCAAAGAACCGACTTTATAAATAACAGTAATCTACGCAACGATATTAAGGTGTCTCAGTTCAATTTTGGGACTAACTCTTTCGGTAAGGGTGATGCAAAGATTGAAAGAGTGTTGATTTTGGATTCTTCGGGCGCTCCTCTTTCTTGGGTTGTCGGTGGGGAGTTGGTAACGCTAGAGATAAGAATTTCAACTAGTGCTTCTATTAAATCTCCAATTGTTGGTTTTTATGTATCCGATAGACTGGGGCAGCCTCTTTTCGGAGACAACACATATTTGACTTACATAGATAAGATGATGGAGTTCGCTCCTGGAGATATGTATAAAGCAACTTTTGAGTTTAGTATGCCTTTATTGCCTGCAGGTAATTATAGTGTGACAGTGGCAGTGGCGGCCGGCACACAAGAGTTTCATGAGCAGCATCATTGGATTCATGATGCAATCCTATTCCAAGTGGAGACCAGCAGGGTGGCTACAGGGCTAATTGGTATTCCTATGAAAGAAATTCAACTGCAAAAATTGGGTTCAGCATAATGGATATAAAGATCCTGGAGGCAATTAATGCTCCAATATCAAGGCTAAACTCCCCAAGTGCTTGGCTGGGACACCAGCCTTTTGCTTCGTGGCTAATAAAAATTCTTAAGCCAAAAATTTTTGTAGAGCTAGGCGTTCATTATGGCCACTCGTACTTTTCCTTTTGTGAAGGCGTTATTCAGGGGGCACAATTTACCCAATGCTTTGGTATAGATACATGGGGTGGTGATGCTCATACTGGAAGGTATGACGAATCAATTTTTGTTTCGGTAAATAATCATAATGAAACTAGATTTTCGTCTTTCTCTAAACTGATGCGGATGAGCTTTGACGAGGCTGCATTAAGTTTTCAAGAAAAATCAATTGAACTTTTACACATTGATGGTTTTCATACCTACGAAGCTGTTAAGCATGACTTTGACACCTGGCTACCAAAATTATCTCCTCATGCAGTTATTCTATTTCATGACACGCAGGTATTTGAGGGGGATTTTGGTGTCTGGAAATTCTGGAAAGAATTGCAAAACTCATATCCATGCAACTTTGAGTTTTTTCATTCTCATGGGCTGGGAGTTATTCAGCTAAGCCAGAACCTCAAATGTAAAGAACTCGATTTTTTATCGAGCGAATATAAATATCAAAATGAATTCAGGCAATATTTTTCGCGTATTGCAGAGCTAAGCTTAAAAGAGCAAGAGTTAGAGAGTTTAAGGTCCGATCTTTTAAATAAAGATGCATATGTAAATCTTCAGCATCAAGAAATCGCTTCCCTAAAAAAGATAATTCATGATAAAGATGCATATGTAAATCTTCAGCATCATAAAATTGCCATGCTCCAAAATGAGGTTGGAATTTTTTACAGGCTGTATAAATCTTTTTCCAAGAAAATTTTATCTGCTTTATTTCGAGCATTTACTAAAGTCAAAAGCTTATGGCCTCAGAAGACAGGTTTGGCTAGAAGGCATGTGTTCGAAAATAAGTCTAAAGCTAATGCTGGCTCGTTATCTGCTCCCATGACACGTTTTGAAATGATTACAGGCCAGCTCAGATTGGATGGAGTGGGCGTTGAAATTGGCCCTAGCTATAACCCAATACTTCCAAAAAGAAGCGGTTATGCGGTTACAGTTGTTGATCATGCGACCTCTGATGATTTGAAAGATAAATATGCGGCATGGGGTGTAGATACATCACTCATTGAAGACGTCGACATAATTTGGTCTGGCGGGTCTCTTTACGATGTATTTGAATTGGGAAAAAGCTACGATTATATTGTCGCTAGTAATGTCATCGAGCATATTCCTAACCCTATTTTATTCTTGCAGGATTGTGAAAAGTTATTAAAAGAAGACGGAAAAATTTCTCTAGTGATACCGGATAGAGATTTTTGTTTTGATTATTACCAGCAGCTCACCACAACTGGTGAATGGGTAGAGGCATATTTGCAGGATCATATTTACCATCCCCCAAGAAAGCATTTCAACCATTTCGCTTACGCAGCAAAACGTGGAGATGCAATTGCGTGGGGCGAGTGGACAAAAGAAGAATTAAGCTTACAAAGTCATACTTTAGCCAAGGCATTTGAGGCGGCTAAGATGCAAACTATATCCAAAGACTACATAGATACCCATGGATGGTATTTCTCTCCTGCCTCATTTGAGTTAATTATTAAGGAGCTAGGTGAGTTAGGTTTAATTAATTTGAGGTTAATTCAATCTTATCCAACTTATGGATTTGAATTTTTTATCACGCTAGGCAGGAGTAGTAAGAACTCAAGAATAGACGATCGTGGCACAGGGAGGTTTGAATTGATTAATAAAGTATTTGGAAGAACTCAACGTTAAATATTATGAGTGATTCAATTGATACAAAATGCTCCCCGTCATATGATGCTATGTCAGGTTTAGGTTGCTTCTCGTCTGAGGACAGTGGAGCTATAAAAGATGACACTAAGTTAATAGCATTCTATTTACCACAGTTTCATAGAATTCCCGAAAATGATGAATGGTGGGGTCCTGGCTTTACAGAGTGGACTAACGTAGCAAAAGCAAAGCCAAATTTTGAGGGGCATTATCAGCCTCATGTACCAAGGGATTTAGGGTTTTACGATCTTAGTAATCCAGGGGTTTTACGTGAGCAGGCTGAGTATGCAAGGCTTTATGGTGTGCATGGCTTTTGCTTTCATTATTACTGGTTTAGTGGCAGGAGAATTCTGGAGTCCCCAGTCGAAGCTTTTTTAAAGTCAGATATTTCCTTGAATTTTTGCTACTGCTGGGCTAACGAAAATTGGACCAGGACGTGGGATGGAGATTCGAAAAGTGTGTTGCTAGAACAGCAATATCAAGATGGTGATGAAGAACGCTTCATTGATTCACTAATTGAGGCATTCAATGACCCGCGCTATATAAGGGTCGATAATAAGCCCCTACTTATTATATATTGTATTAAAGCCCTTCCAAATCCAAGTAAGTCCGTTCAAAAGTGGCGCGATGAAGCGATGCGGCAAGGTTTTGACGGTCTGCATATTGTTGCTGTTGATTTTTATGATATCAGCCGACCAGATGAGGTTGGGGTAGATGCATTGGTTGAGTTTCCTCCGCATAAATTTAATGGCCCACAAAATCATCCAGACGTTCTACCTGCAAAATTTATAGATGGATTTAAAGGTGGGCTCTTAGATTATCGAAAGGTGGCAATGCAGAGTATTCTTCGAGAGAAAAAAGATTTTTTGTTTTATAGATCAATTATACCAAGTTGGGATAACACTGCTAGAAGACAGACCACGCCAACTATACTCGTAAATGCTACGCCAAAGTTGTATGGGGCTTGGCTTAGGTTTTTAAGATTGTGGACAAGGCACCATCTTGCAGATGCAAAAGAAAAGCTAATCTTTATAAATGCATGGAACGAATGGGCAGAGGGCGCTCATTTAGAGCCGGATCTTAGATGGGGTTCTGCATACTTAGACGAAACCTATAAATCTTCATTCTTGCCAAAATTATTTGCTGGCAATATAAGTTGGGAAACTTTGAAGAAGGAGCGCTTGACGGTGCTGGAAGAGTTTCAAAGTTTAATTAACGCTGATGTAAACGAGAATTTCCAGAATGTATCTAATTTGGCTTTCAAATACAAACCAACGTCCAAATCTGTTCGTTGGCTATCTGAAAGACTGTCACAATTCCCTCTTTTGCATGAGTTTGCAAAAAGACTTTACAAAGCATTAAAAATATTGGTGGGAAGAAATTGAAAATCGCGGCAGTTATTGCTCATTATGATGTAGAGAATGGGATAAGTAATAATTTTCGGGAAATACTCGCTATTTTTTGTGAAATTTGTAGTCATGTTGTTTTAGTTTCAACCAGTAATATCGAAAATATTGATCTTAATGACTATGAAAATCTAACCATCATTAATCGCCCAAACATCGGGTATGATTTTTATAGCTATAGAGTTGGATTTAACGCCCTAGTAAAAATAGATGAAATTGATAGATTATTTATTGTAAATTCAAGTTTTATACTTCTTAATAAGAAAAAATTTAAAGATGCTCTTAGAGATATGTTGGCTAGGTCGGCTAACTCTGTAGTGGGAATAACTTCTTCACGACAAATCTCCTTGCATCTTCAATCATATTTACTGTTAATTTATAAAAATGTAATTTATAGCCATTGGTTTTTAAATTTCATAAACTCAGTTCAACCGGAAAATACAAAATTCAATGTAATTGCTAAATATGAGGTTGGTTTATCCGCAGAGCTTATTAGGCATGGAGTTAACCTAACGTCAATTTTTAATCCTACCAATTTTCAAAAAATAGCTTCCTCATATTTGTATGCAAAATATCTCATTAAGAAGCTCGGTTTTCTTAACTTTTTGATTGGTTCGCCGTTTAAACATGTAAGAGAGGTCAATTGGGCTCATTATGGGGCAAAAGATATTGCCCATAGATTTGGGTTCATTAAAACAGAGGTAGTAAGAAATAATCCTTTTGGCATAAATTTAAAACACATAAAACAACTTGAAAATGAATTCATTTATGTGCCACAGTCTCGCTACTTACAACAATCCGATGGGCTTTATCAGTTATATCACAGAGATATTTTGATCTCTAGAGTCTCTTATGGGGTTTCAAAAGATAGTCACTCAAGAGTAGCGGTGGTTTTGCATTTGTATTACATAGATTTGTTAGCTGAAATTGTGGAACATCTGCACAAAAACTTAATTGATCCTTTTGACATTTTTATCACCACTCCATTTGAGGGTGAAATTCCAAAAATTATCGATACATTTTCGAAGGTCGCGGTGTCAATCAATGTATTTTTGACTAAAAATATAGGTAGAGATATTGGCCCGTTTCTCGAAATTTATAAAACAGGGCTACTTGATAGATATCCAAGCGTTCTTAAGATTCATTCAAAGAAAAGCTTATACAGTGCGAATGGAGATTATTGGCGTAAGGATATTTATAAGCAACTAATTGGTGAATCTTATCGAACGAGAAAAATTATTAATCATCTTGAGGACGGTAAGGTGGGTGTTGTTGGGGCCGGCAAATATTATTTGTCTGATATTAAGTACTGGGGCGCTGATAAGAATAACGTAAAAAAAATACTCACAACCTTGGGGGTATTGAGCAACATGGATGAGCCCACCCTTGGTTTTTTTGCTGGGTCAATGTTTTGGTTTAATCCAAAAGCTTTTTTCCCTCTGAAGCAGTTGCAGCTCGAGTTTGAGCCGGAGAATGGGGCTCAAGACGGAACGATGGCACACGCGGTAGAGCGTATTTTTTGTCAAATTGCTAGATACTCTGGCTTCATAGTTTCTGCGCAGGAGCGATTGGATCAGGATTTAGATTGTTTTGATCTAAGTAATAACTGGGTGCCAGTTCTATAGTGCGGTAAAGAAAGTTATTAAATACTTTATTGGGGGTTTAAAGATGTACCAAAAGTTTGCGCAGTTAAGCGACGATGCATGGCTTGAGATTCTTAAAAAATCTATCAACAATAGCTTAGTCGATGGTGTTCAATTCCCTCAATTTCCTGATGAAGCGGTGCAGGTTTTATTTACAAGCCATAAATGGGATGCTGCGTTAGATGAGGCTTTTTCTTTTTACAAAAAGGTGAAGCAATCTTGCGGTGTCAATGGTAGAAAAATTGATCTAAGTACAAAATATTTGGATTTTGGTGTTGGTTGGGGAAGGATAGCCCGAATGTTTTTGCGGGACTTGAACCAAGAAAATCTTTATGGTTTGGATGTTACGCCTGAAATTCTGAGAATATGCAAACAAATTATGCCGATTGGTAAATATAGCCTCTCAGAGCCTCGTGGATTATTGCCATATTCGGACTCATACTTTGACCTAGTTACAGCTTTTTCTGTATTTTCCCATTTATCAGAAGACAGTGGGACTCACTGGATCAGAGAACTACATAGAGTTGTTAAGTCTGGTGGAATAGTTGTTGCTACAACATTATCTAATTCGTTCATTGCTCTGTGTCGAGAGGTAGCTACTAATCCATCCTCTAGTGATTGGGCAAAAATGATGGCGTCTTACGTCTACCAATCTTATCCCAATTGGAAAGAATTATTTAATCAATTCCCTGCAGATGAGTTGCTATACCTGTCATCTGGCGGAGGTTTTGATACTATGAATTCTAATGACTATGGTTGGGCGATGGTATCAAAAGAATATGCACAAAAACAATGGGGAGAGTGGTTTGAAGTTGTAGATTTTATTGATGACCCTAATGTGTTACCTCAGGCTTGTATTACCTTGAGGCGCAGGTGAAGATTTATGTTTTCATTCAAAGTAATGAAAAAAATTATTTATCAAAATAAATTTTTTTTAGCACCTTTCTTTCTGCTAATAATTCTTGGCCTTTGTTTGATATTTTTAAAGCCTGTTTTGCAGGCAGATCAGGGTTTATTGCAGATTGATGCTTATATAGATAATTCAGTTACAGCGAACATATGGGTTAATGATCCCAACCGCCCCCCCGAGACAGCAAAATTGGGGGCTAATTTACGAAATCGATATAAGTTTAAGGTAGGTGCCAGTGAAATTAACTACTTGAGGTTGGATCCTGCCCCAGGATTAACTGGGATTAATTTCCGAATTTATGGTATTGAAATTCAATCTCCATCTGGTCTTGTGCAAAAAATAAGTCCGAAAGAAATTGCAGGTTGGCAGGTAATGAACTTTCAGCAGAAATCTTTAACGGATGAATATGTTGAGTTCACTTCAGGACAGAATTTGATTTTGGTAACCAATTCAAAGTATTTGATTGAGCTTAAATATCCCAGATTTATTCATAAGACAGATAAATTTTTATCAGAAGTTGGTAGCATAACAACCATTTTGATAATATTTTTTGTGCTAATTATTCTGCTTTCTGCAATTAAAAAGTCATGGGCGCCCACTATAATTTTTTCAAGCACTTATTTTGTTCTTATTGCACTAGCAAGATATCTGGCTGATTTGAATTTTGGAGTAGTTTCGGTAGATAAAGTTATAGGTTTGGCTGCATTTTCTGGCCGTAGTTTAGCGCCAAACATGATTTTTTTATGGGTATCTGTCCTTATTTCGCTCATGATTCCAGCCACTGTATATGTTGGCAGAAAAAAGCTCGGTGAATCTCAAAGGTTAGGGAATATTGAAAATACCCGCCTAAATAAGAAATATTTTTGGTGTATGGCCATGCTAATTTTGTTATGGTTTTTTCCAAATATGCTCCATGGCGTTACAAGGCATGCAATCGTTTGGAATGGTATGTATGTGCCTCACTGGGATTCTGATAATGCTGTTACATGGGCCTACATGATTCAGAATGGTATGCGACCATTTAGGGATTTCTGGTACCCATATGGATTTAGTTTTTTATTTGATTTATTACCCCCTTGGGGTGCAATTCTTCAATATGGCGTTGTTGTTGGAGCATTTTTACTTTTCTTCTTTTTATTGCAAAAAATTTTGATTGGTTCGGCGTATTTGCCAATTGCATTGACATTTTTTGTGCTTATGGGTGGATTGCCAAATGAGCAATTTATGCTTTTTCCCCAACCGGAGAGGCATCTCTTCCCGTTTTTAATTTGTTTTTCATATTTATATGGTTGCTTGAGTCATAAATCTAGCTCAATTTATTATTTTTGGGTAATTACTTGCCTTGGATTACTGATTGAACCGTCGCAGGTGGCCTATTCAGCGCTTGGTATCGGAATGGTCTTAGCAATCAATATTTACCAAAATTTGAATCTCAAGTTTATTGCTAAGAAGATGCTGAGAGAATTTTTGGTGCCAACCGTATTTCTAGGTGCTATGAGCATATGTATTTATATATCTGGTTATGGTAAGAATGTTTCAGAGTTTTACCTCTCAATGGGGGATGTTGCCCGCTATATGGCTATCCCGACAAGATTGGATATTGGGTACTTGAAATTTAGCAGTAAAGACAATTTTTTGATAATTATCCCTTTCTTGCTAATGGGTTTGGGTTTTTATGAAGCTACTGCTACCAAGAAGAAAAATGCTGAGCTGGGAATGGCTGTAATGATGTGCGGAACAATAGGGGTAATGATGCTGCAAAAGCATTTGGTTCGTCCCATTGACTGGGCATTATTCTATAGTTCTTCAATCGGAATTATTTTATATGGATACCTGATTTTAAATAAAATTAAGATAAAAATAGGTGTGATATTTGGTTCATTATCTTCATTGATCTTAATTGTTCTGATAGGATCTGGAGTTATATTTGAGGCTCAAAAAAGACTTTTAACATCTTACAAGAATCTACGTGAAGTTTTAGATGCAGTAGTAAGTAATGATAATTCAAAGAAACAAAAGTTAAATGTATTTTCAGCCGAGTATTTAAAGGCATATTCTCAGGAAATGGAACTTATAAGGGTGCTACGAGGAAGCAATCATTCAGTGCCTAAATTTTATTCTTTGCCTGACGACCCAATGCTCTATGTGATAGCAGATATTAGCCCTCCTTACCAAATTAATGGATTTAATCTGTCTCCAATATATGAACAGGAAAAAATTATCTCCTATTTGGAAGGTGAGAATATAGAATATGTGATTTTAGATCCAATCAAAGGATATATTGATGGAATACCATATTATATAAGATTACCGATATTATATAAATTCATACTGAAAAACTATGATTTATTTTTAGAAGTTAATAGATTTAAGGTATTAAGACGCAAGATAAGCAAAAGTCCCATAAATTTAAAAATTTATTCCGATATTTTTGGAAGAAACGTAGATCTAGGGTCTATACCTTCCTATTCGCAACCGAGAATTCCAGCTAATTCTAGCGAATGTAACGGAAAAAATCAGTGCGATCTAATTATTGAAGTGAAATCTTTTGATACAAAAAATAATAAAATAACAATACCCATTAATATTGAAAATATTAAATTTAATATTATTTTCAATAAATCAAATAGTAATTCAAATTACTTTATTAATTTAAATAGAATTTGGTTTTTTAACGGAGAAGAATTAAATATAGGATTAATAAGAGAAAATATAAATGATCCTAATATTATTATAAAATCTTTCTACTCGAAGAAAATTTACCCAGAATTTTTATACTGATAAAATAAATGCACGAAAAAAGAATAGATTCTTTAGATGGCTTAAGGGGGCTCGCTGCCATAAGCGTTGTTATAATGCACGTTTATTATGTTTGGGGTGTTAATCAAAGTTACCCACAGTTTAGCATGTATATTGAGCATTTTGGTTTTGCAGTCCATTTATTTTACATATTAAGTGGATTTACACTTTGTTTTACCTATTTTAATAATTCAGATAATCAAATTATAAAAATTTTTTTACTAAAAAGATTTTTTAGAATTGCACCACTTTTTTATATTTGCATCTTATTAAATTTTATCACTATAAAATTTTTTAATATAAATGTAGATATTTATAGTCCTGTATCTATATTCACTAATATATTTCTAATTTTTAATTTATATCCATCCCACATGATTGCAGAATCGTTAACGCCTGCGGGATGGAGCATAGGTGTGGAGTGGATATTTTATTTAATGTTCCCTTTACTTATTGTCTTGATGAAACGCAAAAAATATGTTTTTTTTGTGATGCTACTACTATCTCTTCTCTACCCAATATTACATAAATATATACCAAATATTTTAATAGGTGTTGATTACACTTATTTTTTCAATTACTTCTTTCTTAATTTTGCGCCATTTTTTCTCTTCGGGATGAGTATATATGGATGTTACAAATACCTAACGAGTATTGAATCAACTTCTCTGATGTTAATAATTTATTTTTTTATTTTTTTTATTTCATATATTATTTTTAATAAAATAATAGTCAATTATTTAAGTCTAATATGGGGGTTAAATTTTATATTAATAATTATATGCTTAATAATTCACCCGTTGCCAATTTTAAGTTCGGGTTTATTTGTATTCTTTGGAAAAATTAGCTTCAGTGTATATTTATTGCATGGAATTTTGATGGGGGCTATGGGGACGAAAATTGCGAGTTTTCTGAAAATATTTAGCTTTCTAGGCAATGACAATATTGGATTAATTATTTACTTGATGCTCTATTTTGCAATTCTATTTATAATATCAACAATCAGTTATTATTTAATCGAGACACCATTTAATAGGTTTGGGTTAAGAGTTGTTAAATCAATGAAATCTGTTTAGCATATTAAAATTACTTATTTTAGAGAAATGAATTTGTCAAAAAAATGAAACAACCCCCAATAGTAAAAATAAATACACCCGTCTCAATACTAATGCCAGTTTGCAATGAAGCTGATGTGATTGAAATGGTTGTTGAGGAGTGGGCACGAGATGTTTTTACACAT
>JACCDU010137182.1_pt1 | contig 12148 bp, 8 predicted proteins | sample 7446081 | NCBI WGS metagenome assembly JACCDU01 (sample SAMN15323447, study PRJNA562643) | freshwater metagenome | isolation source: river surface water | place: USA:Blue River Watershed | collected 2017-08-17 | reverse complement strand
CAAGATTTATGTTTAGATTTTGATGGTGTAAATGCTAATAATGGTTCACATATTAAATTGGTAAAATGTAATGGTACAGATAATCAAAAATTTAAAATGGAACAAACGAATAATGATGGTGCAACATGTAGAATAGCTCAAGGTAGCCGTGTCGCAGATTGTCCACCCGGATATACAAACTGGGGTGCAACCTGTCATCGCGATGCAGACTCAAAAACATCAGATTTAGGTTATGGTTCAAAACCAACAGCAAATTGTCCAGAAGATTCAACTAATAATGGTATTACATGTTATTATCCAGGACATTCTTTTCAACGCGAATATTTTTCTAAAGCAGGTCAAGATGTTTATTCTGATAGAGAAGATTGTGATAAAGTATATGGTAATGGTAATTGTGAAATACAAGGTGTATGGGGTTCTAGATTAGCAAGACCTAAAAATTGTGAAATAGAAGCTCGTAAATTTGGATATAGATATCCTGAACGGTATACTGATGATGGTTTAACAACGATGGGTGCACGATGTTATAGATCACCAAAAACATATGGTACAATATCAGATGTTGGTGAATGCCCACCTGGTTATAGAACAACTGGATTAGCTTGGTGTTATGTTAATTGTGAAGAAAAATATGGACCTGGATATTATAATAATGGAACATCATGTTGGCGTAATGTGTCAGATTTAGGTATGGATTCAATGACATGCAAACCTGGTGAATTTAAGACTGGAGCTCGTTGTTATCAAGAACCACCACCACATTTTACAAATATGGGTGAATTTATGGTACATAGTAGAACATCATATGATAGAGGTGTCGGCACGCCATCTGTACATATACGACCTAAAAAACGTATAATTGAATTTAGTACACAAGATAATTAAAGATAGTTAAAGATAGTTAAATATAGTTAAATATAGTTATCTTTAATAAAAAAAAAATTAAAATATTCAACTATTCAACTATTAACATTAATACAATCATAATATTCCTTTTCAATATTTTGAATCATATTATAATAAGCATTTGTTTTTTTATTTTGTAATACTGATTTTAAAATTTCTAATGAGAATCCATAAACAAATGAAATACTATTTAATGTTTTATTTGAAATTGCACCAGTTGAATCGATAAATCCATTTGTATATTTTTCAACATCATTATATATGTTTTCTTTTAAATTCCAAAATGTTATTTTTGGAACATTGTAACCATATGAATTAAATATAATATCCATTTCTTCATAACTAAATAAAAAGTCTGTATATTTATTATTATTTGTATTATCAAAATTCACATCTGTAATAATAAGCAAATTTTTAGGTTCATCGCCTTTACTTATATTATTAATAATACAATTTTTTAAAATTAATCTTAATGCATTCATAGTATCAATTTTCATATCCCATGGACATTCTTTTAAAGAGTTTATTTTATCAATTAGTGAATCACCAATAATTTCATATAAATGTGGTTTGGTTTCAAATGATAAAATTAAATTTTTAAAAATATCATTAGATAATTCAGATATTAATAATGTTATTGCAAAACTAATATATGATAAATTACCATTCATCGATGGTGAAGTATCACACATAATAATGGTATTTTTTATATCATTATAATAATCATTTTTAAATTTTTCTTTAATTGAATTCCACTCATTTTCATAATAATGATTTTTAAAATTCTTAATATTAATTGTATCGTTGTGAGATATATAATGAGATATAATTTGGTTTGGTAATAAAGTTTTAAAACTATTTATTAATTTATTATAATGTATTAATTTATTACATAAATTTTTTTGTAAAAAACTAGTTTTATATTTACTATATTTTTTTAAAGCTGTTGATGGAATATTATATAAATCTATTTCGTTTATTTTATTTTGACAAATATTTGTTTCAATTAAATTTAAATATTTACGTAATGGTGATATATATAATTGTCTAAATGATTTTGCAGACATTTTCATATGTTTTAATAATTTTTTATAAAAGCCGGTTTTTTTATCAAATTTTTTATTTTCTGATGGTAACCATTTAATTAATAAAGATATATTTTTATTTTGTTTAAAATTAAATAAATCTTTATTTAATTGGTATTCAATTATATTGAACATACTATTTTCACATTTAGTATTTAATAAATAAAATAAATCATCATATCTACCAAATTTATTTATAAAATTATATAAATTTTTAATAAGATTATCTTTATCATTATTAGCTAACCAAATTAAAAATTTTCTAAAACAATAGCGATATCCTTTACCATTTTTATAATCTCTTAAATATGCAACTATTTTATATGTTAATATTTTATTAACTTCCCATGATGATTTAATCATTTTAAATAACATTTCATCTGGTAAATCATTATTTGCATTATAAAATAAATTTAATAAATGTTCATAATCACTATTTTGTTTTATATTTTTATTTAAATTATTTAAATTATTTAAATATATCATAATAAACTTTATTATTTTTTTATAATATATTTTTATTATTATATTAAAATCGTATTAATACAATTAATATAATTATATTAATATTTATTTTAATATAATTTATATTTTATAATATATTAATAATAAAGATTTAATACAGCGATCTAATTTAATATATAAAATATGGTAAACAATTTATATAATTATTTATGTAAATTAATAAATATCAACTAGTTAATATAAATCTGTATATTATTAATATAAGAAAAAATAAAAAAAATTTCATACAGCAAACACATATTTAAATTTTACAATTAATAAAAATATACTGAAATTTGTTATTTTATTTTTTTTTTATATTATATATGTTATGTGATATAAATAATTATATTATTGTAAACTTTATATATAGCTATATATAGCTATATTGCTATATATTGAATAAAAATCAAAAATGGTATATATTATATTATCAATATTAAATAAATATCAAAAACGTCTTATATGTTATCAAATATGATAATTTTTTTTTAATATAAAATTAGAACCCGCTTCTACCTCGATCGTTTCGAACATCATGCTTTTCAACAACAAGAACGTTTCTCTTCCATGTGACATTGTCAACACCATTCTCGATTTTGCCGGTTACACTAATACAGCATTCAAAACTCGTTTTTCGAATGATGTATTGTCGTTAATTGAAAAAAACGAAAAAGATGTTGTGTACAATGTTTACGGTAATGAAATTGCCCCTTGTTTCAACTGCTACATCTATGGTGGTTGTTATGAAGAAGATATCGTGCACAATAACAATACCAGATTCGTTGGTCGTTGGGATTTGTGCATGTCACATCAGTATTTGAACATGGTTGACTTTGATAATGACAATATCTTAGACAAGTTTAAAACTGTGCGACCAATGACATCTGACCAATGCACAACAAGACCTTCGGATTTCTTTTACTTTGTGAAGGATAACACTGAACGTATGAAAATCGTAAAATTCAAAAATGGACTCAACGCCATATTGAAGGATGCAATTTTAGAACGTTCTAAATTGATGATGAAGAAATGTAAATTGACTTTGGCTCTCCAAATCAATTTTCTTCAAAATCAATACCTCACAAAGTACGAAATTCGTACTGACCCAGGTATCATTGCAACGTATGAAAAACATGCTTATTTCAAAGATCTTTACTTTGAACATAGTTGGATGTTTTCATTTACATTGGAATGTCTAGATGACGATTTGGATATTTATTCCGATTCCGATTCCGAATCTGAGGATGAAATGTTGTACAGCCGTTACGACAATAATTTCGATGATTCCGATCTCGAATCAGATTATTATTCTGATTCAGATCTTGAGTGCTACAACACTCATGAGGATGTGGTGACATATCCTAACTATGCTCGTTATAATTTTCATGATAACGAATATGATACAGCTTATCGTACAGGAATGTTTGATACTGAATCTGGTTAACTGTCCATTACAGTTTAGCGTATCATGTTATTGAAATATGGTATAAGTTTTTAATACAACGTATTTATGCGTTGTATTTTTTTTATATATTATTCAAAAAATTACAAAAAAAATATATAACAATAAAAAAATATATAATAATAAAAATCAAAAATTATAAAAAGATATTAAAATTTGATTATATTTTTATAATATAATAAAAGTATCTCGTATCTTTTAACTCGTAGGCATGTTTTCTACCAAACTTTCTGTTGTTGGCAAACAATCGAACCTTCCAATTGAAATCGTTATCAAACTTGGATATGATAATGTTAATATAATATTATCATTTCTATTTGAAAACGATATCAAATATTGGAAGAATCGATTTACAAATGACGTTCTTTCTCAGATTGATCAATGTATGCAGTACATTCCGTATTGTTATATAGAAGTTCATCATCTTGAATGTGCACCATGTTACAGGTGTTATCTGACATCGTTTACACAATCATGTAATGATGATGGAACACCTCTCAACATTTGTAACTACAACCACATTCAATACCGCGATGAAACTGTTATGGATTACGCTATCCCAAACATGTTTCAGCATTTTGTTCCTAAAGAGTTGTATTTCTTCAATCGAAGAACATTCAACAACATTGTGAACATCATTGCATACAAATCAAGTCTAAAGCGTGAACTCGAAATGATCCAAATGATCAAAATATTGAGAGCTAATGGCATTGATACAAACCTTCTCGTTGCAATTCTAAACAATAATGTATTGTAAAGAATTGAATGAAAACAAAGGTTTAAACTGTTATTCATGTTGTGTATTTTATATAATGTGAAGTTTTTAGTGGTGATAACAACACCACTTATTTTTTTTACTTTTTTTACTTTATTTTTATAAATTCTTGTTGTTGTTTTATTATTTTTTTTAATAATTGTATTAAATTAGAATTATACTGACTATGTTTATTATTTTTTTCATATATATCAGTATTATAATTATCACAAATATTACAATTATTACAATCGTTAATGTTATCACATTGAACATTTAGATTATTAGTAAAATTATATATATTTTTTAAATATAATTTAATTTCATTTAATGTAAATCTTTTATCTTTATTACATAATATATTTATTAATAAATATACGATATTATGTTTATTCAATAATTCAATATTTATTGAATTATTATTTATATCTGTTATTAAATTATTAATAAATGTATATTTTTCCATATAAGTATTAAATGGTATAAATAATTCAAGTATTATTATACCCAAACTATATACATCAGTTAAATTATCATACGAATTACTATATTGTTCTGGACTGATATATGGTATTGTACCAATATTAGATGTATTATTTTTAAATTTTATTTTTTTATTACCATTTTCAAAATTATATATTTTAGATAATCCAAAATCACCAATTTTTATTTCATAATTATCTGAAATAAAAATATTAGCTGGTTTTAAATCTCTATGTATTATACCATTTAAATGTAAATATTCTAAACCATCAATTATTTGATGTATTATAAATAATATAGTTGATATATTATTTATAATACTGCTTTCATCTGTTATATTATTATTTATCCACGTTTCTAATGATTTATTTTTACAATATTCCATTTGTATATACAATATAGAATCATACATTAATAAATTAATATTATGTTTTTTGTGTTTTTTATTTACAATAATGTCTTTTGTATTATTAACAGATTTTAAATTTATATTTAAATAATCATCACTATTTAAATTATTATAATTTATTGAACTAGAATTGCTATTATTATCACTTTTATTTATACTATTGATATTATTATCACTATTACTACTATAACTACTACTATAACTACTACATACATTATCGCTACTACATATATTATCGCTATTACATACATTATCACTACTATTACTAAAACTATTATATTTTTGTTGTTTTTTGTTTGAATTATTTATGTCTGTTTCTATCCAAGATGTATGATATCTTATTATGTTTTTATGATTACATTTAGATAGACATAATATTTCATTTATTACATTATTATATTTATATTTTATATATTCACAATTTTTTATATATATTTTTTTAATAGCATATATTTTATTTTCTAATTTATTTTTTACTTTATAAACAGTTGAAAATCCGCCATTACCAACATTTTTTATTTCTATAAAATCTTTATTATATCTTGATAAATTATAAAATAAATTATTAATTGGTAAAATACAAGTATTATTTATTTCAGTTATTTCAGCATTATATTGTGATAATATCATTGATAATATAATATTAGAATCATATTGTTGAATATTATTGTTTAAATTATATTCTTGTAAAAAATAAGATTCAGTTTTTAAATTTTTATTAAATTTTTTTTTATATACAACAAGTTCATCATTTGAATTAATTATTGGATTTATAATTAAACCAGATTTAAATAAAAAATCAATATTATTTATTATACCATTTTTATATAAATATAATACTTGTTCAATAAAAGTCTCCGGTGTTGGATCAATAATGCTACATAATTTTGATATTAATAATATTATAATGATTTGCGATTTGTTTAAATCATTAAAATGATTAATATTGTTACATATTGTATTCATATCTTCGATACATTCAATATCTTCAATACATACAATATCTTCTTTTTTATTAATGAGATTAATATTATTCATTATTTAACTTTTAATATAATATTATATTAAAAGTTAAATAAAAATATAATATATTTAATATATTATATATTATACTATATAATATATAAAAACATTAATAAAATGTCAGATACAATTTGTCAAATTTGCACTGAAAAATATACATCGAAGTTGCGTAAATGTATCACTTGTATATTTTGTAATAAAAATTTTTGCTCAAATTGCTTAATGAAATATTTAACGACTAATAAAGAAGAGAAATGTTTAGTTTGTTTAAAAGAATTGCCTTTTAATTTTTTATTATCAAATTTAAGTAAAAATTTTATTAAATACGATTATACTGATATGAAAAAAGAAAATTTGTTTATACAAGAAAAAGCATTATTTGGTATTACAATGAAAGATGCTATTTTATATAAAAAAGGAATTGAATATAATAATTTATATAATGAAATTTCTAAAAAAATCAATAATTTTAAAATTATAAAAAAAACAAAAATTATCAATATTGGAAAATACAATTTATTAAAGTTAGAAAAACAAAATTGCATATTTTATATGAGTAATTTAAATTATATTTTAGGGTTATCTAAAAAAAAACAAAATATATTACAAAAATGTTTTAAAAAATTAGAAGAATTATATAAATTACAAATACAATTGGAAGATATAATTATGGAAAATAAAAAAATGTTGTTTGATAAATATAATATTAAAGTTGATTATCCAATTAATAAAACACAATGTAATATAATGATAAATAATTACAATCATTCGACAGATAAAGATAAATCTGATAAAGATTTAATAATAAAAACAATACAAATATTATTAAATACAAAAAAAAATATTTCAAATTTAAAAGTTTATTTAAATCATCATTTAATAACACAATTTTTGGAAGATATATGTGGTTATTATCGTACTAATAATAAGAAAATAATAAAAAATATAACATATGGTTCATTATGTATTTTTCCAAATTGTAATGGTATGTTAAATAAAGATAATATTTGTGAAATTTGTGATAATAAAATATGTGAAAAATGTAATATTTTAATTGATAAAGATGAATATAAAAAATTTTTAGATAAAAATGAATATGAAGAAGATAATAAAGATGATGAAGATAATAAAGATAATGGAGATAATAAAGATAATAAAGATAACGAAGATAATAAAAATAATGGAAATAATGGAAATAATGGAAATAATAATAAAGATTCCGACATTAAAGAAATGAATATTTATAATGTTAGTAAACATATTGAAAATTTTATTAAAGATATGAATTATGAATATCATGAAGATGATGAAGATAATGAAGATAATGAAAATGTTGAAAATGTTGAAAATGATGAAAATAATAAACAAAATACAAATAAAAAACGTTTAAAAAAATTTATACATAATTGTAATAAAGATGATATTGAATCTTATAAATTAATTAAAAAAGATACTAAACCATGTCCAAAATGTAAAACATTAATATCTAAAATATCTGGATGTAATGATGTATTTTGTGTAAATTGTTTTGCTAAATTTAATTATGTAACTTTAGAACTTATAACTGGATTTTTCCATAATCCACATTATATTCAATTTTTAAATGAAGGTAGACTTCAAAGAGAAAATTTAAATAACAATAATAACAACATTAATGATCCTAGAAATCATATTTTATATACACATAATTCATATATGGATATAAGATCATTGATTGAAGAATATGATAAATATATAAAATTTAAAATAAAAATAAATAATATTTCTAACATTTATAATATTATTTTACATATTATAGGATATGAATTACGAAAATATAGAATTGATGAATATTTAGATAATAAATATGATAGAATATTATTTATAAATAATGAAATTGATGAAACGCTTTTTAAAAGAAGAATATATAAAAAATTTAAAGAAAATAAATTTAAAAAAAATATACATGAAATTTTAAATAATTTACAAATTGAATTGTCTTTACAATTAAATATATTTATGTTAGAATTCGAAAATATAAATATATTATTAAATGATCAAAACATTAAAAATAATAAAAAAAATTATGAAAAATTAATATATGATAATTTAATAAAATTATATTCAATATTTAATAAATTAAATATTGAAGCAAATTCTTTATTAAATAATAATAAAGAAATTATAATAAAAACATGTAATATATATGGTAAATCTATTATACAAACTAATATTTTTTCACAAATTTAAATTTTATATGTATATATTATATATTGTATAATATATATAAATATTAAAAATATAAAGCGAATGTGTATAATTACAAAAACAATAAAAGATATATCAATTTATAATAATAAATTGTCATTATTGAAAATATTTGATGATGATGATAATAATGATAATAATGATGAAAATATTATCGATAATATTATCAATAATATTAATAATAAAAATATTTACATAAATAAACCAACTATTGAATATGCATTTATAGACGCGCATAATTATTTAAATTTAGTTTATTTAAATGTATCTAATTCTATAATTAATATATTACCAGATAGTTTAAATAATGTAAAATATTTAAATTGTTGCAATACACCAATAAAAACAATACCACCAACATATAAATATTTAATTTCATTAAATATTTTTAATACAAATATTTGTGAATTACCAGATAATTTACATAATATAAAATATTTATATTGTAAATATAGATTTAATGATACAAATTTATATTCACAATACAATAATTTTATAAAATTATTAACATTAAATATTAATAATTTTAAATTATATAATGGTTTTATTGTAAATATACCAAATTACAATGATTTGGTATATGTAAATATTGATATATTTAATAATAAATATGTTTATTATGATTATATTTTAAACGAAAGAAATATAAAAAATAATGAAGATAAAAATAATAACAATTATAATGATATCGATGATAATGTTAAATATTTAAAATCATTATCATTTAAATCTGATTATACATACTCATCAGAGTATGATTTAGATTTAGATTTAGATGATAATATAAATAATAAAAATAACATGAATAATACATATTTAACAAATAATAATAATATTATAAATATTACAAAATATGTAGATGATGTAGATAGTATAGATAATATAAGCGATATAAGCGATATGAGCAATATGAGCGATGTTGATAATATAGAAGATATAGAAGATATAGATATTACATATGTCAAAGACAATATAAAATGTATAGAAAATGTAAATGACATTGATAATATTGATAATATTGATAATATTGATAATATTGATGATATTGATGATATTGATGATATAAACGATAATATAAATAATAGAAATGATACTAATAATAATATAAAAATTGATAATATAAATATTAATATAATATATAATTTTAATTATTTAAAAAAAGAAATCAACGATTATTTAAGTAAAGAAAATAATAAACATTATTTGATAAAAATATAATATATGATATAATAAAATGACAATATCTATTTGTTCATATAATGTAAATGGTATAAGAAGTATTATAAAAAAAGATCAATTCATATCATATTTTAATTTAAATAATTATGATATAGTATGTTTTCAAGAAACAAAACTTCAAAATATAAATAATAAAGAAACTTTTGATAAAATAGATCACATATTTAATAAATCTTATAAATATAAATATTATTCAAATTGTATATGTAAAAATGGTTATTCTGGAGTTTCAATATTTTCAAAAATAAAACCTATTAAAAATTTAATAGAATTTGAAGATGATGAGGGTAGAATTATATGTTTAGAATATGAAAAATTTTACTTAATAAATGTTTATATTCCTAATGCTGGAACAGATTTAAAAAGATTAAATTTTAAAATTGAATGGTTTGAATCTTTTTTTGAAAAAATAAAAAAAATTGACAATAAACATTTAATACTCGTTGGTGATATGAATGTTGCACCATATGAAATAGATATACATAACCCAATAAAAAATATAAATTCACCCGGATTTACAAAAAAAGAAAGATCATTATATTTAAAAAAAACAAATAAACTTATAGATGTATTCAGATATTTATATCCGCAAAAAATACAATATACATTTTTTGATAAAAAATCAAAAGCATATGCTCGCGGTTATCGTGGTTGGAGATTAGATCATATATTAATATCCTTAAATTTAATTAATAACATAAATGATGTGATTATACATGATGATTTTTATGGATGTAGCGATCACGTGCCAATAATTTTTTATGTAAATTTATAAATTTATTTTTTTTTATATTTATTTTTTTTTATATTTATTTTTTTTATATTTATTTTTTTTTATATTTTTAAATAATCCAATTATTATTACAAATAGTACATGTAATACTTAATGTAGATGCTTCATCTAAACTTCTACCTTGAAATTCTGATAAAATTACTTTTTTATCTCCACAACTTCTACATTTATATAATGAACTAGTTTTTTTATAAATTTCTTGATCCTTAATAGAGATTTGTTCTTTAATTTTTTTAATTAAATCTTTAGTCTTATTTGGTGATAATTTATAAGAATTTAAATCAATAATTTTATCAATATTGATATTTCCACTTAATATTAAATCAATTAAATAAGTATCAACATTATTATCATGTTTAGTATCTATATTTTTAGTTATTTTAGCACTGTAGGATGTATATAAAAATATAAAATTACCATCCCACATATATTTATATTTATTTTTTTTGTTTTTAATTTTTTCATATATTGATTTTTCTAATTTAATTATTGAATTAAATATATATTCATAATTAAATACTTGTGATAAATCCTTGATTTTTTCAATATTTAAATTTTCAATATAAGATTCAATAATTTGAGCTATTAATATTAAATTATTACGTCTAATTTTATTATATTCTACGTTTTGATACAATTCAATTGGAATTCCAAATTTTTTAATTATCATTTTTGAATATTTTTTTTTATATTAATAAAGGCGTATTATTATATTTTAGTTATTAATTCAAAAATGGCTAATAATATTAACAATATTGATAATATCAATAATACGAAAAATAATGCTAATTTACATTCTTTATTTGATGGTATTGAAGATAATTTTATAAATAATGATACAAATAATGATTTGTTAAATAATGATTTGTATTTTGAAAATATAGTAAATTCTAACAATTCAAATATTATGAATATCGATTCCGATATACTAAATATATTTAACATTGATATATCTGATATTGATATATCAGATATTGACATATGTAATGTTGACATATCTGATATTAACATATGTAATGTTGACACGTCTAATATTAATTTGTTAGATGATGGTATTTATAATACTGATATATCGATTGATATATTAAGTAATTCAAATACTAATATAATTAATAACATAAATATTACAAATAATTCAACATTATTAAATAGTAACATTTCTATGGATGATATATTAACAAATAATATTGATATATTAACAACATCAACATCTATTAATAATACAAATATTACAAAAAAT
>JACCDU010468372.1_pt1 | contig 12150 bp, 9 predicted proteins | sample 7446081 | NCBI WGS metagenome assembly JACCDU01 (sample SAMN15323447, study PRJNA562643) | freshwater metagenome | isolation source: river surface water | place: USA:Blue River Watershed | collected 2017-08-17 | reverse complement strand
TAATGCCAATCACGGCAATGATGGTGCCCGTCACCACCGGTGGGAAAAACCGCAACATGCGGCTGACCAGCGGGGCAATCAGAATAGAAATTGCACCTGCGCCCATGATGGCGCCAAAAATCAGCTGTGCCCCTGCATCACCGGGGTTGGCCCCAGCCATGGCCACCATCGGTGCCACTGCGGCAAACGTCACACCCATCATCACGGGCAGGCGAATACCAAACCACTGTGTGGCGCCCCACGACTGAATGAGCGTGACCAAGCCACACACAAACAAGTCGGCAGAAATCAACATGGCCACTTGCTCGGGGCTGAGCTTTAAAGCACGGCCCACGATCAGTGGCACAGCCACGGCACCGGCGTACATCACCAGCACATGCTGCAAACCCAATGCAGCGAGCTTGCCTGTGGGCAAGCGTTCATCAACGGGATGGATATGTTCGGACATAGACAATACAAAAGAGTGTTGGAAGATTAAAACTGTATACAGCTTTGCATGCAATGAGACTCCGCGCAAACCCTAGGCGTTTAAATTAATAGAAACAATAATATCAACATAAAAACGATAAAAGTAATTATAAAGAATTGGTAGCATGGTGCAACGTTACGCGCACACATGACTGCACCAAATTTCCACCTCGAATCTTTGCCTTATCAAACCGACGCGGTTGAAGCCGTTATTCGTGTGTTTGAAGGCACTCCACGTCCCCCTGTATACGAACTCGCGGGCAACCGTTGCCCACTTACATGGTCGCAAATCACCGCCAATCTCAAGGCCATTGCGCAGCAAAACCGCATCAGCGATGAGCGCTTGAACCTCACAAAGCCCAAACAAGGCCAACCGCTCGATGTGTGCGTCGAGATGGAAACCGGCACGGGCAAAACACTCGTCTACCTGCGCACCCTCTATCGCCTGCACGCCGCGTATGGGTGGAACAAATTCATCATCGTGGTGCCCACCGTGGCCATTCGTGCTGGCGTCATGGGCACGCTGGCCGACTTTGGCGCACAACTCGCGCAGCAAAACGGGCTTAACCACCCCATCCCCGCGTTCGAGTACGACAGCAGCCGTTTGCAGGATCTCAAAACCTTCATTGACAGCCCGCACCCAGCCATCATGGTGATGAACAGCCAAGCCTTTGTGGGCAAGGGCCGCATCATCAGCAACGAAGAAAACGAAGCGCCTCTCGACGGACTCACTTGGTTACAAGCCATTGCGCGTTGCCGCCCCGTGGTGGTGATGGACGAACCCCAAATGGGCATGGACTCAGAAGCTGCCCGCAAAGCTTTTGGCGAGATGCATCCTTTGGCCAAGCTGCGCTACTCGGCCACACACGACGAGGAGCACGCCCGCAACTGCGTCTACCGCCTCACGCCTGCACAAGCGTATGAACAAGGCTTGGTCAAAAAGATTGAAGTACTCACCATCGACGAGCAAGGCGGCGCGGGCACGGTGCAACTGGAGCTGGCCGACACCCAAGCCCGCGCAGGCCAACACCCCAAAGCCAAACTCAAGCTCTGGTTTCGCGCGGCCAATGGCAACCTCACACACAAGGTCAGCAACTGGCTTACCCACAAAACCGACTTGGCCGAAGTCACCGCCAACCGCAGCTACGTAGGCTGGCGCATTGAGCACATTGAAAAATCATTAGAGACAGGCCAGTGGCAAGTGCGCTTTGACAACGGCCACACCTTGGTGCAAGGCCAACCCTTGGGCCACGACCAAGAAGGCATCTTTCGCCTGCAACTGCGCTGGCTCATTCAGCGCCACTTTGAAAAGAAAGCACGCCTTGCCCCGCACGGCATCAAGTGCCTCTCACTCATCTTCATTGACAAAGTGGCTAACTACCTCGCCATCGAAGCGGGCGAAGTGCCACTCATCAAACGCTTGTTTGAAGAGGAATACACCGCACGCATGCTGGCCCTCACAGGCCAAGCGCCCGACGCACAGCAACTGCAAGCCGTGCAAGGCAGCTACTTTGCCCAAACCGGGCAGGGCGCTTACACCGACAGCGAAACATCGATGTTGAAAGACAAGCGCATCTACAAACGTATCCTCACCGACAAAGCGGGCCTGCTGCAACTGACGGACCCCGTGGAATTCATCTTCAGCCACAGCGCCTTGGGCGTGGGCTGGGACAACCCCAACGTCTTCAACATCGCCACCCTCAACGCCACCCGCAAAGAAGACAAAAAACGCCAAGAGCTTGGGCGCGGTTTGCGCATCTGCGTCAACCAACAAGGCCAGCGCGTGTACGACACAGCGGGCACGCCGCTGGGGCAAGAAATCAACCTGCTCACCGTGGTGCCCAACCAAAGCTACGAAGCTTTTGCGCAGGGCTACCAAGAAGAAATTCAAGAAGCCTATGGCACAGAGGCCAACGCCGCCGCCCCCTTGCGTGAAAGCCCACGCGGCCAACTGAAAAAGAAAACCCTGCACCGGCGCCAAGACTTGTTTGAAAGCCAAGCCTTCAAACAGTTTTGGAAAACCATGGCCCGCACCACGCGCTACACCGTGAGCTTTGACGAAGACGCCATCGTGCAAGACGTGGTGCCCAAGCTGCAACACATCAGTGTGAGTGAGTACACCGCCAACATCAACGCCACACGCATCGGCGTCTTGGAGGACCCCAGCGCCGAAAACCCCCAAGTCACCACCGACTACGTGGGCAGCACCCAAACCGTGCTCAAACCCCGCTTTGCCCCGCAAGACTGGGTGCAGGCCATTGGGCACGACAGCCGCCTCTCACAAAAAGCCGTGCTGCGCATCTTGCAACAAGCCTTGGCCGACACGCACTGCGCCCAACAATTTGTGCGCAACCCCGTGCTCTTTGCCCAGCAGGCCAGCGCACTCATTGCCTGCGCCGAGCGCGACCACATGCTGCGCGGCCTGAGCTACACCCCCACGGGCGAAGCCTTGCCACTGAGCACGCTGCAAGTGGTGGTGGAAACCATCAAAGACATTGCCCACACCCCACGCCACGGCTTGTACGACGCACAAGCCATCGACAGCGGCAAAGAAAAAGCCTTTGCCGAAGCTGCCGACCACGACCCACAGTTGTTGTGCTTGCTCAAACTGCCCGAAGGCTACGTCATCCCCACGCCCATCGGCGGCTACACCCCCGACTTTGGCTTGGTCTTTAAAGAGCACGGCCAACGCGCCATGGAACTGGGGGCCAACCCAGTGGCACAAGAAGGCGAGTTCTTTGTGGTGGAAATCAAAGGCACGCGCAACCTGAATGACTCCACAGCCCTCACACCGCAAGAAGTGCTCAAGATCGAATGCGCCGCCCGCCACTTTGAAGCCTTGGGCTTTGCCACCACCGTGCATGGCCGCATGGTGCATGTGCAACCCAAACGCCTGTTTGCCGCTCCGCGTGACACCTACCAGCACTTCAAGCAAGCCGATGTAAACGTGGGGGCATTGGCATGACCGACAAACCCGTGGCACTTAACGACAAGCTGCACCAAGCCATTCGTGAATTGCTGCTGGCGGCACGCACCCAAGTGCGGCAAACCGTCAACACCACCATGGTGCAGACCTACTGGCTCATTGGCCAAAAAATTGTGGAAGACGAACAAGGCGGGCACAAACGTGCCGCCTACGGCAAGCAAGTGTTGCCAGAGCTGGCGCGGCGTTTGGGTGAAGAGTTTGGCAGTGGCTTTTCTGTTCAAAGCCTGTCCAACTATCGGCAGTTTTATCTGACCTTTCCAAATTTCTCCGCACTGCGGAGAAATTTGACCTGGACGCATTACAAATCTCTGCTGCGCATTTCAAACCCTCAAGCCCGCGACTGGTACGCCACAGAAGCCGCAGAGCAGGGCTGGAGCGTGCGGGCACTGGACAGGCAAATTGCCACCCTCTACTACGACCGCTTGCTCAGCACCCAAGGCTTGGCCAAAGCCATGGTGAAAGAAGAAGCCACAAAAAACGTAGCCAAACACGCAGCCCCCGACCCACGCGACTTCATTCGCGACCCCTATGTGCTGGAGTTCTTGGGCGCACCCGCCATGCCCGCGCTTTATGAGAAAGACCTAGAGCAAGGCTTGCTCGACCAACTTCAAAAATTTCTGCTGGAGCTGGGCAAAGGCTTTGCCTTTGTCTCGCGTCAAAAGCATTTGCGCGTGGAAGGCGAAGACTGCTTCATTGACCTCGTGTTTTACAACTACCTGCTCAAGTGCTTTGTGCTGGTGGACCTCAAGGTGGGCAAGCTCGCCTACCAAGACGTGGGCCAAATGGACATGTACGTGCGCGTGTTTGACCAGCACCACCGCCAAGAGGGCGACAACCCCACCTTGGGCCTCATCCTTTGCTCTGAGCGCAACGCCGCCGTGGCCAAGTACTCGCTGCTGGCCGACAAGCCCCAACTCTTTGCCAGCAAATACCAAGCCCTCATGCCCACCGAAGCCGAGCTGCAAGCCGAACTGGAGCGTGACCGTGCTTTGCTTGAACTGAACCAACCATGACTGAAAACCGTTCATTGCAAAGCACCGCAAGCGACCAAATCAGCGGGTTCATCCTCACGATCAGGGCCGTGCCCGTCTTGGTTGATGTTGATTTGGCCACCCTTTACGGAGTGACCACCAAAGCACTTAACCAAGCTGTGCAGCGCAACATTGAACGGTTTCCAGCAGGTTTCAAATTTCAGCTCACCCAAGATGAAAAAGATGAACTGGTCACAAACTGTGACCGGTTCAAAAAGCTCAAGCACTCCAGCGCGTTGCCGCATGCCTTTACAGAGCAAGGCGTTGCCATGATCTCTGCGGTGCTCAAAAGCGACACCGCAGTCAAAACCAGCATTGCCATCATTCAGGCATTTGTCGCCATGCGGCAATTCATACAAACAAATGGTGCCTTGCTGCAACGGATGGACACGCTCGAATTGCGGCAGTTGGCCATGGCCAATGACACGCAAGCCAAGTTCGAGAAGGTCTTCAATGAACTGGCTGACAAGCACAGCGTCAAACCAAGCCAAGGAGTGTTTTTTGAGGGGCAGATTTTTGACGCCTACCGTTTTGTGAGCGACTTGCTGCGCCAAGCCAAACACTCGGTGGTGTTGATTGACAACTACATCGACGACCGTGTGTTAGACCAACTCAACAAACGCGCGTTAGGTGTGACCGCCACCATCCTTTGTAAAAAAGTCAGCCGTTCTTTGCAAAACGACCTTGATCGCCACAACGCGCAATACCCAACCATCCGCGCAGTTGAGTTTGAGCACAGCCACGACCGTTTCTTAATTTTGGATGGCCACATCGTCTACCACCTCGGTGCGTCGCTCAAAGATTTGGGCAACAAATGGTTCGCCTTCTCCAAACTCGATGAGAGCGGCTTGAAGGTCATGGACCGCCTCAAAACATTACTTCCATAAAAACATGATCGATTCGACCAACCCCCTCCAATCCATCCAAACCCCCGACCTGCTGCAAGAGCGGCTGACGCGGCTCAGGGCCGACATGCCCGACCTCTTTACCAACGAAGGGCAGCTCAACATCAACGAACTGCTGCGCTTGGCGGGGCAGCAAGGGCGCGAGCACTTTGACTTTCAGTGGTGGGGCAAATCAGCAGCCAAGCGCAATGCCTTTACCCCCACCACCGCCGCACTGCGCTACGACGCGGCCCGCAGCGTCCACCCCGACAAGGCGGGCGGCAACGCCATCATCGAAGGCGAAAACCTGGAGGTGCTCAAGCTCTTGCTGTGCGCCTACCGTGGGCAGGTGAAGTGCATCTACATCGACCCGCCCTACAACACCGGCAACGACTTTGTTTACAAGGACAACTTCAAGGAAGGTGAGCGCGCCTATTGGGAGCAGACGGGCGTGACCCAAGACGGCGTGAAGATGAGCACCAACACCCGTGCGGACGGGCGCTACCACAGCAACTGGCTCAACATGATTTACCCGCGCCTCTTGGTGGCGCGCCAACTGCTGCGCGAAGACGGCGTGATTTTTGTGTCCATCGACGACAACGAAGTGACGCACTTGCGCAAGGTGATGGATGAGGTGTTTGGGGAGGAGAACTTCATCGCACAAATTTGTCATAAAGCAAGGGCATCGGTTTCTAACGACAAGATCATTTCTTCAAACCACAACCATGTCTTGCTTTACGCCAAAGCGAAGTCGGAAATCGAAAAATTTCGCTCATTGTTTGGTATCGAGCCAGACCTTTCGGGATACACACTGCAAGACGATACGGGTGATTACAAACTGGTACCCGTTGATGGGCCAGGTGGCGCAGCAAAGGGAAATCCTCACTACACCTTTATGGATGTGACTGGGTATTTTCGATTTTCAAAAGAAACGATGCAATCGAAGCTAGAACAAGGCTTGATTGTTAAGAAGGGAAATTCGCTCTATCAAAAAATTTACCGACATGATGCAGAGCGAACTCGCCGAACAGTAACAACATGGTGGGATGAAGGTTTTCTTACTTCGTCTGCATCCAGTGATTTGGTGAGGTTGATTGGCGGTGATTATTTTGATCATCCCAAGAGTGTTCGCTTGTTGAAGCAGATCATCTCGCTGTGGTGCAATGAACCGAACGACCTGATTCTTGATTTCTTCTTTGGTTCTGGGACGACTGGACATGCTGTTCTTGAGTTAAGTGCAAGCGATCAAGTGGCTCGTCGTTTCATTGGCGTACAAATCCCCGAAGCCACCGACGACAAGAGCGAAGCCTACAAAGCAGGCTTCAAAAAAATCAGCGACATCACCATCGAACGCGTCAAGCGCGTCATCCAAGGCTATGGCGACAACCCGCAGCCCATCGACGCGGGCTTCAAGGTGTTCACGCTTCAAAAGAGCGCCTTCCCCCGCGCCGATTTCGCGCCCGACCCCGACGCCACCGAGGCCGATCAACTCGCCGCGCTCAAAGCCTTCATTGCCGACAAAGAGGCCAGCCTGTTCAACGCACACGACGCGCAAGCCGTGCGCGACGAAGTGCTGCTCAAGTGCGGCTTTCAACTCGACGTGCAGCTCACGCCCATTGCAGAGGTCACGGCCAACCCGCTCTACCGCGCCCGCGACCAACAAACCCCGCCCCGCGAAGCCATCGTGTGCTTTGACAGCCACCTCGACACCACCACGCTGGAGTGGTTGAGCCAACAAAAAGGCCACCGCGTCATCGTCCTAGAAGCCGCGCTGGACACCACGGCGAAATGGAATTTGCATCACCAGCTGAGTGATGGGTTGGTGGTGTTTTGAAGGAGAAGCTACATGGATGAATCAAATCAACTCCCTAATGAGGATCCTGATAGCCAATCAAATGGCAATGCTGAAACAAAGATGGCTCATGCATCAGGGGCTGCCGATGCAGCTGTGGTTGAACAAGGTCGAGCTAAAGCTGCGGCTGATACTGCGGTAACTGAGCAAACGCGTGCAGAGGAAGCGGCGGATGCCGCTGAAGAAGAGCAAGAGCGATCTAAAAAGGCTGCTGATGCTGCTGTGGTTGAACAAGGTCGAGCTAAAGCTGCGGCTGATACTGCGGTAACTGAGCAATCGCGTGCAGAGGAAGGGGCTGATGCCGCTGAAGAAGAGCAAGAGCGATCTAAAAAGGCTGCTGATGTTGCTGTGGTTGAACAAGGTCGAGCCAAAGGCGCCGCAGATAGTGCGGTAGGTGATCGAAGTCGAGCTAAACAAGCTGCGGACTCAGCGAGTCAAAAATTAACTGAGATAAATAAGACGCTTGAAAATTCCATTACAGCAACTCTTGGTGGAGCATTTCAAAAAAAATCAGAGCGTTCGCGATTGCTTGATTTTTTATGGCTTGGTGTTTTGATCTTCGGAATTTCAGGAATTTTTTGTATTGGTTATTTGCGATACGGAGCAATCGCAGAGCTGATTCATGAGAGAGCAGAAATTTCCTATATCACCTTGCAGTTGCTGATAAATCTTGCATCAATGTCTGGCCCCATCTGGCTGTCATGGGTTGCAACGCTTAGATTGGCTAAAACGCATGCGATTACCGAAGACTATTCATACAAGGCGGCGCTCGCGCAGGCATATCAGGGCTACAGCACATCGGTTGCCGCAGAGGATGAATTTTTGAAGTACCGATTGTTTGCAACTGTGATCACGCAGCTGGATGCAAGTCCTGTTCGATTTGTGAGTGAAAAACATCCGGCCACTCCATTTCAAGACCTTTTGCAGCAGCCCTGGATGGAAGAAATTTTGAACGATGAAACTTTCAAAGGAAAGTTTGTGAATTGGTTGAAATCCAAATTTAAAACGACGTTCCAAGCGGCATCTGAAGGCAAGGCCGAGTAGTAATGATTTCGCCCTCCCGCTCCTCCCACCTCATCGCCGCCATGCACCACGCCGCGCTCACCGCGCTGGCCGCTTCGGCTAACGGGCAGTTGCATCTGTATCAAAGTAAGCCGCCTGCAAAGCCACTTAAATGGCTAGAAAAATATTTTGTCGATGAGCGTTTCGCTAAGTTAGAATCTGTTGCAACACACCCGCCACACGTCTTGGTTTCGGCCAAGGTTCTGCTGCAAAGCAGACGTGCAAAAGGCGGGTTTTCTTTTGGTGTTGAGGCTTGTTATGCCTAAGGCCGTTTTCACCAAACAGGCATCAACGCCCGAGCAGCTTTTGCAAAAGTTGCAAAGCCAAGGATTGGTTGTATCAGAGGCAGCACAGCCCCAAGCATTGGCATATCTTCGCTATGTCGGTGGATACAGACTCAAAGGTTATTGGTTTCATTCTGTTGACGCAACGACCAAGCGCTTCCCGTTGGGTTACACCTTTGACCATCTTGTGCAGCGCTGCGAGTTTGACCGTGAGCTTCGCGCCGCGACCATTGCTGCCATAGACCGCTTAGAGGTGGCTATTCGAACCGCAATGGCCAACTACTTAAGTGTGGCGCATTCTCCGCATTGGTTTTTAGATACCCGCATTTTCAAACCCACGCCCAAGTGGGGTATGGGGCGCTTTATCAAGAAGATTGAAGACGAGGTTGAGCGCTCTAAAGGCAAGCGCTTTGTGGGGCATTACCTGGATCACTACGACGAACCCTACTTGCCGCCGAGTTGGGTGATCAGTGAGTGTGTGAGTTTCGGTTTGTGGTCCCACACGTTTTCAATTTTGCGTAACGCGCATGACAAGAAGGCGATTTCAATGAAGTTTGGTGTGGATCAAGTGGATGTATTCGAGTCATGGATACACACGCTTACGGTGGTTCGCAACATTGCAGCCCATCATGGTCAGTTGTTGAAGGTTCAGCTTGGTGTTGCCCCCGCGACGTACAAAGCCAAGTCGATCAAGTTTGGTAACCACAAGTCTTTCTTCAGTGCAGCAACGGTGATTCAGTATTTGCTGTGCCAAACAGGTTTGCCGCATACGTGGCTTAAAGACCTAGATGCAATTTTTAGCAAGTACCCACTCGTGAATAAGGCAGATGTGGGCTTCCCCGTCAATTGGAAAACTTGTCAAGGCTGGCAATGATCAAACAACCCTCCCGTTCCTCCCGTCTCATCGCCGCCATGCACCACGCCGCGCTCACTGCGCTGGCCGCGTCGCCCCATGGGCAGTTACATGTGGACCAAATCATGCAAGCCATCGAAACCAACGTGCCCCTCGACGATTGGGCGCGTGAGGTGTACGACAACGGCAACACGCGTTGGCGCTCTATCTTTGCGTTTGCCTCGGTGGAGTTGGTCAAAGGCGGCTACGTCACCAAGCAGCGCGGGGTGTGGGCTATTACCGACGAAGGCCGCGCCGTGGCCCACGCGCCTTACGACGGCCCCGCGTTTTTGGCCGAGCTCAACCGCCGCTACCAAGCGTGGAAGGGCAGCCAACTGGCCACGCCCGACAGTGCGTCGCCCTCACTCGCCGCCGCCCACGATGACGACGACACCACGCCCGACGACCTCGACGCACCCGAGCCCCCCGAGGTGCGCATGGCCACCATCCTGCGCCAAGCCAACGAGGCTTTGTCCGCCGAGTTGCTGGAGAAGATCAAGGCCGAGTCGCCCGCCTTTTTCGAGCGGCTGGTGGTGCAGCTCTTGGTGGCCATGGGCTACGGCGGCAACCGCGCCAACGCGGGGCAGGTCACGCAACTGAGCGCCGACAACGGCATTGACGGCATCATCAACGAAGACCCGCTGGGCCTCGACACCATCTACCTGCAAGCCAAGCGCTGGCAAGACCCCGTGGGCGAAGGCCCCGTGCGCGACTTCATCGGCGCGCTGGTCATCAAGGGCGTGAAGAAAGGCGTGTTCCTCACCACCAGCTACTTCACCCCCGCCGCTCGCGCAGCGGTGCAAGCCAACAAGTCCGACCAAAAAATCGTCCTCATCGACGGCCCCCGCCTCGCCGCGCTGATGATCGAACACAACCTCGGCGTGTCCGTGGCGCAAAGCTTTGCGCTCAAGCGCTTGGATATGGATTTTTTTGGGGAGGAGTGAGGCGAACTTTGCGATTCCATGTGTCGAGCTTGTCCATTGGCACAAGCCGAAAGGGCAAACTGGTTTTGTCTTTGTTATCTATACCATTTAAGGTATATTCTCAATGCCCCACATAGAAAAACCGCTTGAATGGATTGGCAGCAGCCATAAAGATTTGTTGTCGATGCCCTCTGATGTGAGGCGATTTTTCGGGTTTGCCTTGTCATTGGCACAGATGGGGGACAGACATGAGGCAACCAAGGTCTTGCGTGGCTTTGGTGGTGCAGGTGTGTTGGAGGTGGTGGAAGATGATGCAGATGGCACGTATCGAGCTGTCTACACCGTCAAGTTTCCACAGGCGGTGTTCGTGTTGCATTGTTTTCAAAAGAAAAGCAAGCAAGGCATTGCCACCCCGAAGCCAGACATAGACCTGATACACGCAAGGCTAAAGGTGGCCGAAGCAATTGCAAAGGATTGGCAGTCATGAAAACGCGAGTCGTAAAAGGTATAGAAGTCAAGCGCAGTTCAGGCAATGTGTTTGCCGATCTTGAATTGGCCGATGCTGAAAAACTCAAAATTAAAACGGGCTTGGTTGCTGAAATACGCAAAGCGATTGCCAAGCAAAAGCTCACACAAATTGAAGCCGCTAAACGCATGGGCATCAGCCAACCCAAGGTTTCCGACATGATGCGCGGCAACTTTGCCAGCCTGTCAGAGCGCAAGCTGATGGATTGCCTCAACCGTCTAGGCTACGACATTGAAATCAAAGTGCGCCCTACCAAATATGAAGTGGGGCATTTGCATTTGAGTATCGCGTGATACCAGCGATCTTGGTTTTCGGGCAGGGTTCTGCCACTCAAGCAGACGTGCAAAAGGCGGGTTTTCTTTTAGTTCAATAAATCGAGCAGCGTCCGCGCCACCACCTTAGTGGCACGTCGCACATCTTCCAGCATCACACGCTCATCGTTTCGCTTGGCGTGGCTCTCTAGCACGGTGCGTGGGCCTGCGCCATAAATGACGCCCGGAATGCCCTGTGCCACATACAAGCGCACGTCGGTGTACAGCGGTGTGCCCACAGCGGGGATGGGCTCACCAAACAATTCACCGCCGTGTTTTTGAATCGCGTCTACCAACGGTTTGTTGCCAGCCAGCGGCACCATGGCTTTGGCGAGCAAGAGGCGTTTGATGTCCACCTTGAGTTGCTTGCCACCACGCGGTGGGTTGAACGAGGCCGCTGCTTGTTCGATGGTGTGGCGAATAGACGCTTCCACTTCCACAGGGTTTTCTTCGGGGATCATGCGGCGGTCAAGTTTGAACACCACTTTGCCGGGCACCACGTTGGTGTTGGTGCCGCCACTGATCTGCCCCACGTTGAGGTAGGGGTGGGTGATGCCTTCGATCTTCGAGGTGGTTTTTTTGTAGCCCTCGTTGAGTGCGTGCAGCGCATTCAAGATGTGCACCGCGCCTTGTAGCGCATCGGTGCCGCTGTCGGGAATAGCGGCGTGTGCCATTTCGCCTTGCACGGTGACTTCCATTTGCAAGCAGCCGTTGTGCGCGGTGACCACTTGGTAGCTAAAGCCAGCGGCAATCATGAGGTCGGGTTTGGTCAGTCCGTGTGACAGCAACCAACCGGGGCCTTTTTCGCCGCCAAATTCTTCGTCGTAGGTGAAGTGCAGTTCCACGCCGCCTTTCAATGGCAGGCCGAGTGATTCCAATGCGCGTGTCGCAAAGGTGAAGGTGGAGAAGTCGCTTTTGCTCACGGCGGTGG
>JACCDU010972173.1_pt1 | contig 12151 bp, 10 predicted proteins | sample 7446081 | NCBI WGS metagenome assembly JACCDU01 (sample SAMN15323447, study PRJNA562643) | freshwater metagenome | isolation source: river surface water | place: USA:Blue River Watershed | collected 2017-08-17 | reverse complement strand
TTCCTTTCGACTCCAGAGTGAGTCAATTTATATACAAGCTTCGGCTTGATGATTCCGTAGCTCAGTTGGTAGAGCAATACACTTTTAATGTATGGGTCCTGGGTTCGAATCCCAGCGGGATCACTTCTTAGCTAGTAAATAGCACCAAAGACTCCGATTTCTTACGATTTCGGAGTTTTTTTATGCCTTTTAGGCACGTTTTTGTCCCCTATTGTATTGATTTGTTTGGCACGGTTTTGGTCTTAAAATTTTTAAATATAGTACCAGCTTGGAAAGTATAGAATTCTCCATCTTGAGTTGCATAAGCTCATTAGTAGAAGATATTTATATAATCTAAAGATTAATTGATTCAATTAACCATTTTGATTTTTCAAGGTGTTAATATAAACTATGATTGAAAGGATAGATTAATTGTTCTAACAATTCTCAACTAATGCAATTTCATCCTCATTCAATCCATACAACTCATACACCATAGCATCTATAGCTTTATCTGTAGTATTTATAGTAGCTTTTAGCTCCAGTGCTTTATTGGACTCATGCATAAAGTAATCTTCCCATTCCGCTTCTTGAGACAAGGACAGTTTTACTTTCTTTTTAGCCAGTTCTTTTATAAACTCAGCATAGGACAATTTATACCAATCTTGCAGTTTATTAGGTAACTCCTCTAATTCAAACTTCCTTTGGATAGTTCTTTGGAATTTTTGGGATTGTTCTTTTAGTTCTTCATTCAAGGAAAGTAGTTTGTTAACATTTGTAGAAAATATCTCTTGATTATATGATGAAATTTGAGGAATTGGGAATGAAGCTAAATTTTCTAAACTAATTTTAGCAAAAACTTTTCCTTTGATATCATGTAAAAGCCTATAAAATATAGTTGCTGGTTTAGAGTTTATAATGGCTAGAATAACTTCTAAATTATAAGAGTCCTTTTTTTCATATATGCCATGTACTAATGTATCAAAACAATTATTGTTTTCATCTAAACTAGCTATTAAAGAATCCCCTGTTTTTCTTACCACAACTTTTCTACTATCAAACATTTCAGGACTTCTCAAAGCAAAATCAATTCTATTCTGTTTGTTCATTCCATCTTTTGACTTAATTTCATCAAGACTTATTCTATTTCCAATACTTTCGTCATAATTAATGTATTGACCTGACCAAATGATATTATATTTAGTAATATCTTTTCCCCAGATTATTGGTCTATGATTTTCAGTATCTCTACTATCAGAAATTAAAATATGTTTAATATTCCCTGGATTAAGTCCATTTTTTAGTGAAAAATATTCTTTTAAAGTAGATAATTTATTAAGTTTCTTTATAATAGACTCAGATTCTGAAGAAATAACAGAAATTTCACAGTTTGGAATAGTTAAAAAGTAGTCCTGTGAGACATAGTTTTCTGACATTCCTATTGAGGTTACAAAATTTTGGATTTTGTCAGCTTGAACAAGCCTTAATAAACTTCCTGTATTTACTTTTTTATTAATTGTAAATTGTAATAACAAACTACCTCCAATTTCTGCGTCTTCAAAGACTTTTTCTGTAATTGTATAAATCTCATTTAATTCCGTTTTATTAATTAATTCTCTCCTGATTGGTTCAAAATATGTATTAAACAAAAGTGATTTAGGTATAATAAAGTGAACAATTCCTCTGTCAAAAACTTGAAGCATTCTCTCAACAAAGAGAATGTAAAGATTAGTTTTGTACTTTGTTAAAGGAAAATGCTTAGTAAAGTAATCTTGTTCTTTTTTGTCAATTAAAATGCCATAAGGTGGATTACCAATAATTACATCAAATCCCCCTTTTTCAAAAACCTTAGGAAAGGCTTGTTGCCAATTAAAAGCTTTATCTCCTGCCACTTCTATATTGTCAATTAAGGAGTTGCCACATTTAATGTTTCCATTAAGGTCATTCAGTTTCCTATTGGGCTGTGCTGTTCTTAGCCACAAAGAAAGTTTAGCAATCTCAACACTTTCTTCATTCAAATCCACTCCAAAGAGGTTGTTCTCTAAAATGCTTTTTTCGCAATCATTTAACACCAAAGTATCACCAAATAATTTAGCCTTGAGCTCATCTATATATTGGTGCTCTTTAATTAAAAAATCAAGAGCTTGGTTTAGAAAGGCACCAGACCCACAAGCAGGATCACAAATAGTTATTTCCAAAAGCCATTTTCTATAGGCATCCAATTTTTCAACTAACTCTTGAATGGTTTTCTTTTGCCTTTTTTTATCTGTAAAATACTCCTCTTCAAAAATTTTAAGTTCTTCTTTTTTCTCTTCACATAATTTTCCAACTGTATTTTCTACAATGTATTTGGTAATATATTTTGGTGTATAGAAGACCCCGTCTTTTTTTCTTTTTGTTTTAGATTTATCAATTTCCTGACCTTCTAATTGGGCCTTAATTTCATCCAACTCATTTAAAGAATTTTCAAAAATGTGACCTAATATATTTACATCAACTTCACTAGCAAAGTCATATTCAGATAATTTCAAAGTATGTTTATACAGTAATTCATCATTAATAATAATGGTGTCAAGTATTTCATCAGGTTTAAAAAGACCTCCATTATAAGCATAAACCTCATAATTTTTGCCTTTGTATCCTGAGTTTAAATAACTGAAGTATTGTTTAAACCTTTCATACAAAGGGATGTAAACATCCAATTCTTGTAACTTGTCCCAATCAGTAATAATTTGCCTTACAGAGTTTGGGGGTAATAAATGTCTGTCCTCACCAAAAAACAAAAACAAAAATCTATCTAAGAGTTTTTGAGATTTTTTAAATAACTCTAGGGGTTCAAAATCAGGATTTAGCAATACTAAATTTTGATAAAGTTCTCTTTTGAACAAAGAATAGTCTTTGTATAGTTTTTTTGTAATAACATCTTCTTCACTAAGGGACTCATCTTTAATTTTCTTTCCAATATTTTGAGATAGATTCTCAAAAGCTAAACACAAATACAGCAGTTGAAACTCCTCTTCAGTAAGAGTAAACAAGTTGAATTCAATGTGTTCTATAGCATTGTCAATGTAAAAACGGAGCTTCTCAAAGTTAGAAGTAATTACATACACACAATCTGGTTGATTGTTTTTATATCCAAATGCCTGTACCTCTATTTTGCCTAAATCAGTTGTATTTGTTCCTTTTAGTTCAATTACAGCTTTTACTTTATCATCAAAAATTATAGCACCGTCAGCTTTCTTGCTGTCCTTTATATTTTTATATTCTGTAGTTAGATTGAATTTGGTTTCAGAAGATGAAGCTGGCTTGGTATAACCAAAGATTTTAACAAACAAATCTTCTAAAAACTCACCTTGGTATTGCTCTTCTTTTAAGTTCCTGATATCAGCCTGTACTGAAGGATTATGGAAATGATTTTTATAAGCATTCCATTTATCCATTAAAACCTGTTTATTATGATTTTTGAGGTATTTGTTTAATACGCTTTTTTGAAATAATGACATATATTATAAATTAAACGTTGAAGAAGTATTTACAAATAGCACATAATCTGCTGGCCAAACTTCAATTGAGTATTCACTATCTTCAACACCATCGGTGCTAAATAAAAGTCAAATAATTAAACTAGTGAGAATCATTATTTTGCTTTTTAATTTTTGGTTAATTTCACTGAAATAAGCTCCATAAATTTATCATAGTTTTAGGTACAATTCCTAGGTAATTGTTGAATTCTTCCTTGATAACTTACTAAACGTAATCAACTTCTGTTGGTATTGTGGAAATACTATAATTTGATAAGGCCCAGCGATGACTCAAGAGATTCACTCAGAAACAATTAATCGAATCTTTGTGGACCTAAATAACCAGCAAGTCCACCCTATTATTATTGACTTCCAACATTTTCAATGTTTAAACTATTACATAAATTAGGTATAATTTAAATTCTGTAGGATTAACAATAGTCATCTATGGATGATTCTCCTTGCCATTCAAATCCTTGCTCAATTGTAAGTTGTTTTAATGCCCCCTCTTTGGTAAGGAAACTACCAAGGCTTTTATGTACGTAAAGGTTATTTTCAATAAATATTTGTACTAAATACCATGGTTTGACGGAATGCTCACTTTTCGAATGTAACACAACTAATAATTTCATCTCATTTTCAGCTAGAGCATAATCCTCAATTATTGATTTAAAGTTTTTATTTGATGAAAAAACTTGGCCAACCTTTAAATTATCTCTGTAATCAATCAACGAAATTGATAAATCTCTATCAGGGCAGCAAATAAACTCTGTAGCGGTTTTTATACCAATTTGAATAGCATTTTTAGTTATGGAATCGTAATATTCTATCTCATCTGTTTTAGTAATTTCTTTTGGTAAGTGTCTGTAATAAATCCATTTAGATAGCGATTCGACCTTAGTCGACTTTGTCTCACTCTTTGCCCAGTTGATAAGTTGATTCTTACATGCTATAGCTTCTTGGAATGATACTGCCCCCATCCAACTAAAATTAGTTTTATTAAATGAATTTTTATATTTTGAGGGATTCTCCAGGAAAGCTTCTATGCTTCCACAAATTAATTCTATCTTCTTGACTGTTATTGGATTTAACAATAAATTCTCCAGTCTTGTGACCCATCTTAAATTTTCAGGTCTATTGTTTTGTCTATTAGTGTCAATATGATCTACGACATGATTCTTAGTCGGAGGGTTGCCGTGGAAGGCGGTTGCTACTATTCTGTGAATACTAATTGAAGAAATCTGTAAATAACCTGATTGTTTATTTACGTTTCCAAACGTCCATTTATTATCTAATTGTCGAAGACGTTTGTCATTGATGGCATGGCGTAAAACGCTACCATTGTCTCTGACAGAGAACATTTCATTTAGGAAACAACATTCTACTTGTTTATTGTAGGTATCAATTAAATTCTTCTCCATTTATTTAAAAAATCGGAGTAATACCTCTTTCTCCCTCTTTTCCCCATTGAACTTGCCATGATCTACCATCCATTTGGTCTAAGAGAATGAAATTGTAAATGTTACTTGTTGGATAAAGAAAAAATCTCCCATTCTTCTCATCAACTGTATTTACTTGAGAAACTTCTGATAAAGGAGTTTCAAATCTGTAGTTACTTTCTAATCCCCATTGAACTTGCCACATTTTACCATTTCTAGTGTTTAATTTGATAAATGTGTACATATTCTTTGTTGCAAAAAGTCTAAACTTGACTTGGCTATCAGAAGATATATTTTGAACTGGAGTATCAGATGTGCTTTGTGCAAAAACACTAATACCTGAAAAAAAGATAAACAACGTAATAATTAAGCTTTTCATAATTTGTAAGATATTCCTAAAATCATTTCATAAAATCTAAATTAAGGATTTTTCTTACAGTTTTATAACTGAACCAAAATAACCAGCAAGTCCCCCCAATTTTTACAGACTACCAACTTTTTCAAGAATTAATTATTACAAATAATCTTCCATAAGCGTTGCCATGCCAACATTTTGGGCTGATATTCCCATTGTAAAAAGCTTATAAAATCTACCTTTTGGATCTTATTCAGGACTTTTTACTGGAATTCAGAACTATTTATAATAAAGAAACAAGTTATGGTAAAAATGTATTTTTTATGCTGTTCATATAGAACAAGAATTAAAGATCAAGGCATAATCAAGTTGCGCATTGCAGGTTTGGATAAACAGATTAATTATTCAACTCGAATTTGCATTCCCATTGCAGATTGGGATTCTAAAAAAGTACTTGTTAAACCTAGAAATGAACAAGCTTATGTCTTAAACAAGAAGATTATGGATTTGAGAGCAAACATATTGGACTGGTTGGAGACTAGGACTAAAAAAGATGAACTTATCTCAGCAGATTTATTGAAAGAGCATTTAATGGGTAAATCATCTAACTATCAAACGTTACTTGAAATGATTCAGTATTACATTACTAATAGCAAAAGTAGATTGGCAGATGGAACTATGAAGCAATACGAATCGATCAAACGTAAAATCACTAAATACTTGAAAGAAGAACTATTAGTTCCAGACTTCCCTTTAGATAAGTTGAATTATAAGTTTTTAAACGATTATAAGGTATATCTAGAGTCTAAATGTAATAACAACCCAAACACAATTGATCGTGATATAAAGCGATTAAAAGCGGTTATACACTTTGCCATGAAACTTGATATTTTGAAGGATAACCCATTTAATAATTACAAATCATGCACAGTTCCTACTCATAGGTCAACATTGAACATGGATGAGATACGTAAGATTGAAACATTGCAAACTAATAATACTACAATTCAGCTTGTAAAGGATGCTTTCTTGTTCATGTGCTATACAGGTTTAGCTTATAGCGACCTTAAAAACTTAAGCCTTAATGATGTTCATTTGAGTTTGGGAGGTAAAAGGGTGATTAAGATTTGTAGACATAAAACCAATGAATTCAGTATGGTTCCTTTGATGAATAAAGCTGAAGAGATAATCAGAAAGTATGAGGGCTACCCTACTGTTCAAGCATCTGGATGTATTATTCCAACTCTTTCAAATCAAAAAATGAATCAGTACTTAAAACTTATAATGGAATTAACTTCTATCAACAAGACCGTAACATGCCATGTGGCAAGACATTCATTCGCTACTAACTCATTGGAGTATTCAATACCGATTGAAACCGTCTCTAAAATGCTAGGACATACTAATCTTAAAACGACTCAGATATACGCTAAAATCACTGAAACAAAGCTTTTAAATGATTTTGCTCTTTTTGAAGATGATATTAAACCAAACAATCAATTATTAATCAAATCAGTAAACTAAAAACCTAAATTTAAAATTATGGAAATTGTAACTAAAGAAATGTTAGAGGAGTTTAAACGGGATCTAATGAATGAAATTTCTCAATTGGGGGAAACTTTCAAAGGACCAAAAAGACTCTTTAAAAACGGAAGTTTGATGGAGTATTTAGGGTGCTCCTACTCTACCATTGAGAACTTAAGAAACGCTGGCATATTACCCTACAAAAAAATATTGGGTACATATTATTATTCTTTTGATGAGGTCAGTAAGGTGTTTGAGCAAGAAGGTTTTGGAAAAGTCTAGACTTCAAAATCAATATATCCAAGATCTGTTAAAGTTCTTTTGGCTTTTGAAATTACATCTTCACTGAATAAACTTCTGAATCTTTTTTGAAGAACTAAAGCTTCTACAGATAGGTCCAATCGTTGTATCTCCCATAAATTAGTTACACCATCTGTCACTTTCGGTTTTGAAATTAATTCAATAGCTACCTTATATCCCTCTTCACTTTCTAACATATTTCTCAATCTTGGAAATTTAACGCCAACAGCAGCAGCTTTGGTGTAAACTTGCTTCATTTCAGAATTGAATGCATCTTTCATAATCATATCCTTTAATTTCGCAATCTAATATAAAATGCATAAAAAAAGCGCCCTTTAGAGGCGCTTTTAATATAAAATTTTAGTTAATTAACCGGTTATAAATGGCTTTATTATTATTGTTTCGTTATCATCAAAAGGATTATGATAACTATAAATGTCAAGTGATTCAATCCAAAGACGATCGATCTCATGTTCAGTAATAAAATCATCAATTTTTTTCCAAATTTCTAACCAACTTAAAAATCCAGTATTTAAACTTAGTGTGAATTCAATATTAGAAATTCTTGGATCATTGTTATATGGACCATAAAAAAATAAACCACTACGGAACGACATAATTATTTTTGCACCCCCAAGTTTTGAATCTATATAATAATCATCTATTGAATCATCCTCCAATGTACAATTTATATTATGTTTAGCTCTAACATTCATCATATGCTCATATTTAGACGATTTATGATTCATAATTCTACCATGTTTAATTAATTTTTCCATATTTAAGATTTTTTGTTTTTAGATTTTTTGATTTAAAGCGCAAATGATTAATAATGGAATTATTAAGGGGGATGGAAAAAGTAAATAAAATGGATAAATATTGATATTGTGTTTGTCATGTATACAGTATGACCGAAAACACATCACGCACCAACTTTTCAGAAGCACCTTTTTAAAATAAAGTTGTTTTTGGTGTATATATTATTGATATTCAAACACTTGTGAGATCAATTTATTTTTAAAATTCTTTGTAGATTCTTCCTATCAATTACTCCTTGAAAGACTCTCTTAGCCTTTGAGTATTGGCTTTCCTTCACAAGTATGCTATCATAGATGGGCAAGAATGGTATTTTATGAAGTATTAAGTCCTCCATAACAAGCTTCATAAATCCAGACTCTTGTTCGTGTAATAGCTTCGATAGTCTTTTATGTTCTTGATCCACATCAATCTCTAATTCTTCCCTATGCAATGATTTTAAGAACTTGAGCATGTCATTTCCAAAAAGCTTTATGATTAGTTCTTGCTTATTATAATTCCCTAATCGTCCTCCTTCATATAACTTGCCGAAAATCAATCTATATAATAAGGTTTTCATCTCCTCCCTTCCATTAGGTCTTTTAGATTTCCAGCCTAAACCATAGATCTTTGATGCCATTATTTTATAAAGATCTAATCGTTTATCACTCATTTGAACTACTTCAGATAAACTTTGATACAATAATGGGATATCAACCAACTCATTACCCTTAAATTCTTGTTTATACCAATTTTTAAATAGAAGATATAAAAAGCTTGGTTGGGATGCTGTAATATCAATTTCCTTCAACCTCTCCCCTTCTATTGTCAAACAACTTCTAAATAGCTTTGGTGTATTGCTAAACAAATGACTTAACCTTCCACCAAACTTACTTTCATTTAGCCTATACAAAGACTTCTTTTCAAGCATATTTTCGCTAGACTTAATATGACATAGATAATTATAATATACCTTTATAATCCCTTCGTATTCGCTTTTAGACTTGTTTAAATCCTTTTGTCGTTTAGTTATTGCCTTTTTATCATCCTTGTGTAAAAATTGATTATTCAAGTCATTAGAATCGTCTATTAGCTTGTTATTCCACATCTCTCCTATTAACTCATCTAATTTCTCTATAATAATATCAGTTCGATCAATGGTATCTTCAATATTCTCTAATATGTGATTTGAATAACTATTTATCTTTTTGTAATGATTCAAGATAGTATTACAATATGCTTCATCTCTTAAGCAATCAACTTTATAACCAGAATCACCATAAAAGAACGTATCATTTAACTTAAACTTTCTCGTATACTTTGTTTTATCATAAATGGATACTTTCTCCTCAAAACTTATCAAGCCAACGTCTACTAGTTTTTCTACTACAACTTTCCAATTATAACCCAAGAATGTTTCTAAATCAGCATGACTCCAGTATACAGATTCCCATTTCATTATTTCTTGATAGCCAATATGTCTTTGATATAATCTTGTTATAAATAATGCTACCTTCTCTTTTAACTTATAGCCAAAGTCATCAATTATTTTATCAAAGTCGTAATTGTTAAAATTGTAAACGCTTACTTCACTATTAGATAGGTATTCCTTTTTACTTAAGCTTTTACTCCATATTCCTTCTAATTCATTCCAATAAAGCTTTGTTACCTTATGTCTTTGTTTATGCATTGGTTTACCCATGCTTTCATCATACCAGTTTACTCCCTTTCTAAGCTTATATGATTGTTTATTCAATTCTTTCATAACCACGTTTAATACATCTCCTTAACGTTTATCTATATGCTTTAACGTTTAATGTTTAACATATTAACAACGATATATTAATTTATATTATATAGAGAGATTGGACAGCTGAATTTAAACAAACATCATTAAAAATAATATTTTGTACGTGTTTAAACAGTAAATAAGTGTTTATTAAAAAAACATATACTTTGTAAAATATCGAATAATAAACCCAATGGAGTAAAATGGACTATAGGTGTTTATTAATAATGTTAAAGGCGTTATCAGTTCCACGGGATCAACGCACTTTTGTTCTTAAAGTAAAATATATACTCATATCTAGATATAGAAATCTATACCCATACCCAATTGCTGGATATGAACTATTTATTAGAAAGGATAATATGGAAACTAATAAAAGTGAATTAAAACCATCAAAGATGAAGCAAGTATACTCAAGGGAGGATATTAAGGACTGGATAAGTTTTGGTATAAAGAATGATTATGTGAATAAGGTGAAGAAGGATCAGGTGGCAAAATGGGTAGATCTTATTTTAAAGCATGGAGTAGTTAAAATGAATGATAAGCTTATGCTGGATGAGGATAGCGCAGATTTGAAGGAATAAATGGGTTTATTGGCTCGATTTTAGCTTTGAAAGTTATTGAATCGGAATAATGTATTGATTATAAGTGTTTTATAGAAAGGGGAATGATTCTATATAGACTATTTAATCCTTTTGGAATTTCCTTAGAAATACAAAATTTAATCATTTCGAAAGTAGTTTAATCATAATATCTATAGATGTCTTTAATTCATCTTTTGTAAATTTTCCCCTTGAATTATTATCAGAATGATGAATTCGATTTCTGATCCAAGTTGGTAATGTTTCTTCTGTTTCTTGATTATTGTTATCTGTATTATTAAATGTTTTATAAATTTCTAAGCAACCACCATTAGTATCTAAAAACCATGTTTCAATATTCATTTCTTTTTTTGAGGATTTGATTTTACTTCTCTTTTCTCTGATTTGTAACAAGGAGTATAATTCAATATGTAATAACTCGTCATATATGTTATATACTAGGTAATTTATCAAATTTGTTGAAGGGGTGTAATTAACATTATTAAATGTTAGATTTATTGATTTGCTTTCATCAGTATTTCTATCAATTTTAATACATGCATCAGTTAGAGGATCAAAGTCTTTAAAAATATACGGAGAATGAGTAGCAATAATAAATTGTACATCATACCCGTTAAAAAGTTCATTTAAAAAGCTTTTTAATTTTATCTGCCACTCTGGATGCAAGCTGATTTCTGGCTCATCTATCAAAATAATAGCCCCGTTGATATTTCCTAAATTTTTTAATATATACCCAATTCTATAGATAATTTGTTTTTCTCCAGTACTGAGATCGTTTAAGGTTATTTCTTTACCTTGATTGTCTGTGAATATGATATGCTTGGAACCATGCCTATTATCTATTTTTTGATATTTTTTACTTTCACCATATATTTTGTCAAATGCATCAGTAAATCTACTAAGTCGTGTACCATGATTTTTCAATATTTCCTCAGGTGTAATTGAAGCAGAAGAATTTGCATTTCTTATGCTACTTGCGATTTCACCATCATCTAAATTGCTGATATCAATTAATAATTGAGGAATGTCATTTGCGAGATTTGAAGAAGATTTTTCTTTTGGATTATCATTGTCATCTATATTTTTACCTGTTACAGATTGAATATGGACATTGCTAAAGTTGACCTCAACAGTTGAATATATCATTTTAATGAATTGAAAGTCATTATGTTTAATTTGATTCCTTGTCTGAAAGTCAAAAATCGATTTCGTTATTCCATTTGCATTTTTTTCAATTACTAAAATAATCTTGTTTAAACTGATATTTAATAAAGTTGATTCTTCATTAGACATTAATAATTCAAATTGAATTTGATATAATTGGTCTGCAAATGGACTATGCATGCTATCAACAAAAGATTCATATATAGAATCTAAGATTTTAGTTTTGCCAGATCCGTTATTTCCAACAATGAAATTCATTGATTTAACTCCCCCCGATTCAAATGTGATTTTGTGGTTTTTGAAAACTGGATGGTTATTATATTTAATTGAGAGAATTTTCATGTTGAAAACAAAGATTTAAACTATTCTTTAAATTTAAAGATAGGAAAGTGTCTACTAAAATATTGAAGGTGAATGGATTAAAGTCCTATTTATTGAATCCAACATAGAACAGAATGATGAGGTAATTTAATAAATGTGGCTCGACTTTGGGTTGTGTGAACTAAAAAATGTTATAAATTATTGTATATGTGCAAGTTAAGATAAATTGAATGGCCCCAGCGGGATCACTTCAAAATTATTAAATAGCCTGTAACACATATGTTACGGGCTATTTTGTTTTACAGGTACAACTTAGGTACAACAAATCGTTTTTTCCTCTACTTTCATTTTGTTACTTTCGA
>JACCDU010767172.1_pt1 | contig 12157 bp, 13 predicted proteins | sample 7446081 | NCBI WGS metagenome assembly JACCDU01 (sample SAMN15323447, study PRJNA562643) | freshwater metagenome | isolation source: river surface water | place: USA:Blue River Watershed | collected 2017-08-17 | reverse complement strand
GAAGGTGGCCGTGACGCCCACCCAGGGCATAGCGTACGGCTTGCTGGCATTTTCTTCATGGCAGGAAGTGCAGGCCAGGTTGTTGCCGGCGTAACGCATCTTCTTGTTTTTGACTTCCGGACCGATGGTTGCAAAGGTGCGTGTCGTCAGCTCATGGCCGTAGCGGGCGAGACTGCCATATTCATCATCGGGCAGGGTACTGATATCAGGCGCCGGGCGGTCAATCAGACTCACTTTGGCTGGTGCAGCCGTCTGGGCCAGTGCTGCGGAAATAGCCAGGGGCAGGGCCAGGAGACCGGCTGCCATGAGGCGTGTATGTTTGTGGTTCATGGTGAACTCCTTTCAAGAATCTTTAAATCGATTCTAGGAGTCACCGGCTTCGGGCAGAATTCCCCGATTGAGTGATCTCTATAGCCTGAATCGGTTATATCGCGACGGATATAACCGATTTGCCGGGTTCACTTACAGGAACTGCTCTCCGAGCCACCAGGCGGCGGCGGCAATCAGGGCGCTGCAGGGAATGGTCAGGATCCAGGCCCAGACGATATTACCGGCCACGCCCCAGCGGACGCGGCGGGCGCCACGGGTAGAGCCAACGCCGGCAATGGCACCGGTAATCGTATGGGTGGTGGATACCGGAATACCCAGTGCCGTAGCAAAAAACAGCGTCATGGCACCTGCACTATTGGCGCAGAAACCACGCGCCTGATTCAGCTTGGTAATCCTGTTGCCCATTGTCTTAACAATGCGCCAGCCACCGAACATCGTACCCAGACCCATGGCCGTGTAACAGGCCAGCACGACCCAGGTGGGCACGTGTTCGTTTGGGGTTGAAACGCCAGCGGCAATCAGCAGCATCCAGATAATGCCGATGGTTTTCTGGGCATCGTTACCTCCATGGCCCAGGCTGTATCCGGCGGCCGACACCAGCTGCAGGCGGCGGAAGTGCTTATCCACCTTGCTCGGAGACATATTCCTGCAGAGCCAGGACACAATCACCATCATCAGGCTACCGATCGTAAAACCGAGGAAGGGCGCAATGAAGATAAAGGCAATGATCTTCAGGACACCGGCGGCGACCAGGCTGCCGAAACCGGCTTTGGCCACGGCCGCGCCCACCAGCCCCCCCACCAGGGCGTGCGAGGAGGAGGAAGGAATGCCGTAATACCAGGTAACGATGTTCCAGACGATGGCACCCACCAGTGCACCGAAAATGAGGTAGTGATCCACAATCGACGGATCGATAGTGCCTTTGCCAATCGTGCCGGCCACCTTGAGCTCAAACAGAAAATAGGCCAGAAAGTTAAAGGCGGCTGCCCAGATCACAGCCTGGTGCGGTTTGAGGACACGCGTCGAAACGATCGTGGCAATCGAATTGGCCGCATCATGGAAGCCGTTCATGAAATCGAACAGTAGTGCCACGATGACGAGGGTGATGATCACCCCCAGGTTCATTTGCAGGTTATCCATGGATCAGTCGATCAGGAGTTTTCGAGGACGATGGCTTCGATGGTGCCGGAAACATCCTTGCAGCGATCCGAGACGGATTCGAGGATCTCGTAGATTTCCTTGAGTTTGATCACCTGACGCACATCCGGTTCGTCGCGGAACAGCTTGGACATCAACTCACGGTGCATGCGGTCGGCGTCCGATTCCAGTTCGTCGATCTCATGACAGATGGTCAGGATGTGTGGGCCGTTCTGCATGCTGTCGAGCAGCTTCACCACTGCGGTGATGTGGTTGCAGCAGCGGGCCGTCACCTGGGCCAGAGCAACAGCCTCCTGTGGCACCTGTTGAATATCGTACAGTGCAACCGACTCGGCCACGTCCTGAATAATGTCGAGAATGTCATCCATGCCGCTGATCAGCTCATGAATTTCATCGCGGTCAAATGGGGTAATGAAGGACTTGTGTAGCTGGGCCAGTGTTTCGTGCGTGACCTTGTCGGCCTGACGCTCCACCGCATCAATCTCGTCGGCAAGGCGGACGACATCACCAGACTGGGTGGCCAGCGCCGTGATGAGATCGGTCAGCAGTGAACCACCCTTGGCAATCAGCGCAGCGTGGTTGTTGAAGTGATCGAAATATTTGCCCTCTTTGGGCATCAGTTTGCCGAACATGGGAGTCCTATGCGCTTCTCATAAAATTGAAACGATATTGTAATCCCTGTGTAAGGTATTGGGTTGGCTAGGCAAGGGTTAGAATGCAGATCTCTTACCGGAAAAGACACACCATGCGCCTGATCGCTACCGCTATTTTCGTGCCCTCTCTGCTGTTGTCGGCCTGCAACATGACCCAGTCTCCGGTCAACGTGTCAGACAGCTCGCCTCAGGGGGCTGTGGCGGCGACCCAGTCTACGGCTGAGACACCTGTCTCGGCTGCCCCCGAACATTCGCCAAAACCGATGGCATTGCCGAAGCCGGCAGTCGAGCCGGTTGCGGTGCGGGGTACCTTAACACTGGAGGTCTTGCCCCACATCGCCCGTCAGTTGCATAAAGACCCGGCAGCTTCCAGAAAATATGCAGGGCAGACCCTACAGGGCAAGGCGAAATTCGTTAAAACGGCCAAAGGTAACCCGAATGCGGTCGTTGCGGATGTGCGAGTCAACGGTTTAGGAGAAGTCTCGCTCTGGTGCCGTAACGTGACAGAGGGCGCAAACAGAATCGCGGCTGGTCGTGTTGTCTCGTTTGAGGGGCTGCTCACAGGCAGTGTCTATACCTCGGAAGACTTCAGTCACGATGTGACTTTGAAAGACTGCCGGTTCCACGAATAATCCCGGGGTTTCCGGCAGCCGAGCCTGCCAGGGGCAGGCTCAGAATCTCATCCCTATCGGGAGGGATCAGGGATTAGGCCTCAGCCTTTTTGAGAATGGCGTACAGCTCATCCTTCAGGTGCAGCTTTTCCTTTTTCAGGGTTTCGATCTCTTCCTGAGTACCGGATTCAATGTGAGCTTCCATGTTCTGAATCTTCTGATCCAGTTCATTGTGCTTGTCGAACAGGTTGGTGAAATGACGGTCAGTCGTTTTGAGGCGGGTGATCAGCTCACGGTATTCGGGAAACATGCTAACTCCGTTAATAATGGACAGGGACGAATCTTCGCCCTCAGCATAATTTTACGCCCTTGAGCGGCTGCCGGCCAGCCTATTCCGTCGTTGGCGAGGGCTTTTTATCGTTAATTTCGCCCTGAACTTTGCCATTTATACGTTTGAAGAAGCTCAGTTTGTCCGGGAAATGCTGTGTTACCCAGGCGACGACGGTGTATTTGATGAGTTTGCCGGCAAATAGGGCCAAAAACGCTTCAAAAATTCGGTCATCGACAATGCCAAAGAAAATCAGCAGGGGCATTTGCGGCAGTGGTGACGCGCCCACCCCGAAAATAGCCCAGACGCCATAATCACCAATCCAGCGGGAGGCTTCTTCCCAGGTTTGCGGGCTAATCAGATTCGGGAAAAGATGGTGGATTTCGTTATAGCCGAGCAGGTGGGACACGCCAACAACCACGGCGCCGGCTAATGCGCTGCCGAAGGAGCAGGCCGCACTCAGCATCAGCCAGCGCCGCGGGGCCATCAGTACGGCCGTGACAATCACCGCGGTCACCGGATAGGCCGCACTGATTGTGCCACCAAAGGAGAGTAGGGCGCTCAGGCCGAGTAGATGGTTGCCTCGGTTAGCTCGCGCCATCCAGACCTGTAGCTTGCTCTCCAGCTTCTCGAGCCGTTTACCCATTAGTCGACACGGCTCTTGCGCTGAATCAACTCGATCTTGTACCCATCGGGATCGTCCACAAAAGCAATGACGGTATTGCCGTGCTTCATGGGGCCCGCCTCACGTACTACCTTGCCGCCGGCCTCGTGGATCTTCGCGCAGGCGGCATAGGCGTCTTCTACCTCAAGCGCAATGTGACCATAGGCGGTGCCCAGTTCGTACTGGTCAACGCCCCAGTTGTAGGTTAGTTCAATCACCGCCTGTTCAGACTCCGGGCCGTAGCCGACAAAAGCCAGTGTGAACTTGCCTTCCGGATAATCGTTACGACGCAACAGGGTCATGCCCAGCACGCGGGTATAGAAATCCAGCGATTTGTCGAGGTCACCGACGCGCAGCATGGTGTGTAGTAAACGCATACGGGGTCCGGTCACGCCAACAGAATCAGAGCGAGAATGCCACCCAGAATCACCCATTTGCCGGCGTAGTAGGCCGTACGGTTGCGCGACTTCAGTCCCTTGGCCCAGACGCGGCCCTTGTACACTACGCCAAAGATCTTGTTCAGGACGCCGGTCTTGTCGCCTTCGGCATTGGGCGAAGCGGCGGCGCCCACCACGTAACGGCCGAACCAGCGATTGAAGGCCTGGATCCACGATCCGGCCAATGGGCGTTCAACGTCGCAGAAGAAAATCAGGCGATCTTTATCCGTGTCGTTTTCAGCGTAATGGATAAAGGTTTCGTCAAAGAACACGCTCTTGCCGTCGCGCCAGCTGTAACGTTCGCCGTCGACCTCGATGAAGCAACGGTCATCATTGGGTGTCGACAGGCCCAGGTGATAGCGGATTGAGCCGGCATACGGGTCACGGTGGCGTACCAGGCGGGCGCCCGGCGGCAGGTGCGTAAACATGGCGGCCTTGACGTTGGGTACCTGCTTGAGCAGGCCGCAGGTTACCGGGCACAGTTCTTCGGCCGAGGGGTGGGCCGTGTCGTACCACTTCAGGTAGAAGCGCTTCCAGCCGGTGCGGAAGAACGAGTTGAAACCCACATCGTTATAGGTGTCCGAGGCTTTGATCTGGCCAAGTTCGGCCAGCTTCAGACCCTCTTCACGAATCTTTTCCCAGTTATCGTCAAAAATCTTCATTTCCGGGAAGTTGCTGGCGTCCAGATAAGGCACGTTGGGGACCGTTGATGCGCCGTAGAGCAGCACATTCACCGGCGCCAGAAAAGTGGAGTGGTCGGTGATCTGGCGGAACGGGCGCAGACGCACCTTGCCACGGAAGTGCACGAACATGGTCGACAGCACGAAAATCCAGATAATGGTCCACTTCACAGGCGGTTCCTCTTTATGAATCTTAAGTCATTGACGCAAAGCACCATTATCACCGCCCATGCCCACTCCTGGCAAATCAGGTGGCTGCCGCCATAGACGTGTGGGCGGCTGGTAGAATGGCCAAATGATCCTGGCCGACCAAGTTGCAGACGTTTTTACGCCCGAAGGGCCGCTGGCCCGCCAGGTGTCCACCTTCCGGCCGCGTGCGCAGCAGACGGAAATGGCTGCCCGTATCGCTGAAGCCATCACGGCAGAGTCTGCCTGCCTGGTTGAAGCCGGCACCGGGACCGGTAAAACCTACGCCTATCTGGTGCCCGCCATGCTTTCGGGCGGTAAGGTCGTGCTTTCGACCGGCACCAAAACTTTGCAGGACCAGCTTTTCGAGCGAGATATTCCCATGGTGCGCGAGGCGCTCGGGGCGCCGATCCGGGTAGCCTTGCTCAAAGGGCGCAGTAACTATGTCTGCCTGCACCATCTGGAGCGGGCACACAGCGAGGGTCGTTTCCTGCAGAAGGAAGACGCACGCCATATCCAGCATATTCTGCGGTTTTCCAAAATGACCAAACGGGGTGACAAGGCAGAATGTGCCGATGTACCCGAGTCGGCCTCGGTCTGGCACATGGCGACTTCGACCAAGGATAACTGCCTGGGTAGCGAGTGTGCCCGTTATGAAGAATGCTTTGTCGTCAAAGCCCGGCGCGAGGCGCTGGAAGCCGATCTGGTTGTCGTTAACCATCACCTGTTCTTCGCTGATGTGGCTCTGAAGGAAGAGGGCATGGCCGAGTTGTTGCCCAACTGCAATACGGTGATTTTCGACGAGGCGCATCAGTTACCGGAAACCGCCGGCATCTTTTTCGGTCAGCGTTTTTCCACCACTCAGGTCCTGGACCTGGCGCAGGACGTGCGCATGTCGGCACTGGCCGAAGCGCGCGACTGTCTGGATCTGCCGGTGCAGAGCGCCGCCCTTGACAAAGCCGCTCGTGATTTCCGCCTAACACTGGGCAATGACACCCTGCGCCAGCCAGCCACCAACATGGTGCGTCATCCCGAGTTTCTGAAAGGTCTCGATGCGCTGGCCGAACGTCTAGCGCTGATGAGCCAGTTGTTACAGACCCAGGCTGGTCGCTCGCCCGATCTGGAGCGCGCCTGGCAACGTTGCGTTGCGCTGGAACAGGATCTGGCCCGCTGGAAACGTGGCGCCCTGGGTGGGGGCTCGCAGAGTGATGCCAGATCGGTTGCTGTCGAAGCGCCACTGGATGAAGCCGTGGACGATGCAACCTCATCGACGGATTACGTCTATTGGGTAGAAACCCTGGGGCATGGGCTACATTTGCATGCCACGCCCCTATCGGTGGCCGAACCCTTTACCAAACTCATGGCGAGCAGTCCGCGGAGCTGGATCTTCACGTCGGCCACGCTGGCCGTGCAGGGTGATTTTGCACATTATCAGGAGGCCATGGGCCTGCACGATATTGTGTCCTACTGCTGGGATAGCCCCTTTGATTACGGGCAACAGGCGATGCTCTGTTGCCCGACTGACCTACCCGACCCCAACAGCGCCGATTACACGGACCGACTAGTCGACAAAGTATTGCCGCTGATCCAGGCGGCCGAAGGTCGGACGTTCTTTCTCTGCACCTCACTGCGCGCCATGCAGAAGGTGCGCAGTCAGCTGGAAACCAGCCTGGCGTTTCATCAGCCGGAAATCAGCATTCTCTGTCAGGGCGATGCCGCTAAAAACGAACTGCTGCGCCGTTTCCGCGAATCGGGCAATGCGGTACTGGTAGGGTCCCAAAGTTTCTGGGAAGGGGTGGATGTGCCCGGTGATGCCCTATCGCTGGTCATTATCGACAAGCTGCCCTTTGCCGCGCCGGATGATCCGGTGCTGTCGGCCCGCATTGACGCCCTCAACCGTCAGGGTAAAAACGCGTTCATGCACTACCAGTTGCCGCATGCGGTGATTAATGTGAAGCAGGGCGCGGGTCGTCTGATCCGCAGTGAACGGGATCAAGGCGTGCTGGTGATTGGCGACCCGCGTCTTGTGACCAAAGCCTATGGTAAAAAGGTCTGGCGCAGTCTGCCGCCGATGGCGCGAACGCGGGATATTGCCGAAGCGGAAACATTTCTGATTCACTCACTTAAAGATCATGTTGCCTGATCGTTCATTACTGGAAGCCACACTTGGCAGTGGTGCGCTTGCCGAACGCCCCCATCTCTTCTCTGATCGTATCGTTGAAATACCCGCGACGGAGTTGTCTGAACTGGCTGGTTTTGTTCAAGCGGTCAGTGCATTGGTGGCATTACCGTCCTATCAGGACGCGATTGCCGAACGGCAAGGCGCAACTGTTGCGTTGCAACCGCCCGGTGTTTGCCTGGGCTTTGATTTCCACCGGACACCGGATGGCCCAAAACTCATCGAAATCAACACGAATGCCGGCGGTGCCCTGCTGGTGACACTGCTCAATCGCGCCTGGGGCTTGCATGACACGGCCGATGTCGCAGAAGCACATTTGCTGCAGATGTTCCGGCAGGAATGGGCGCTGTGGCAGGGCGTGGATGGTGGCAAGGCAAGGCCATTGACCTGTATTGCCATCGTCGACGAATCCCCCGAGCTGCAATATCTGTATCCGGAGTTTGTGCGCTGGCAACGCCTTTTTGAGTCGGCTGGTATCCACACCTGCATCTGTGCCCCGGAGGCCTTGGACTGTGATGTGCAGGGTCGACTTAGCCATCACGGCCAGCCGATTGATCTACTTTACAACCGGTTGACCGACTTCAGTCTGTCTGCTCCCGCGCTCACTCAGATCGCCCGAGCCTGGCAGCACCAGGTCACGGGGGCCAAGACGGGGTCGTTGATCACCCCGCATCCGGCGGCTCATGCCCTGTGGGCAGATAAACGGAATCTGGATCTGCTGTCCGATCCACAGCAACTGATGGCCTTAGGCCTGGATGCTGCAACGGTCGATGTGATTACTGCCTGTGTGCCACAAACGGTGCTGGTGGATGCCGCCCAGAGCGAATACTTCTGGACGACCCGTAAAACACGATTTTTCAAACCCCAGGCCGGTTTTGGGTCACGCGCCACCTATCGGGGTGACAAACTGACCAAACGAGTCTTTGACGAGATTTTGCAGGGTGGCTATGTTGCGCAGGACTTTGTGCCGCCACCGGAGTTGGCTGTGGTTGACGTGGCAACCGGTGAAGCGGCAACCCTCAAATACGATCTGCGAGTCTATGCCTATGCCGGTCAGATTCAGTTGCTGGCGGCACGCCTCTATCAGGGGCAAACGACCAACTTCCGGACGCCGGCAGGCGGCTTCGCCCCGGTCTGCGTGACGGGTGACTGAGGTGCTCCCCAGACCTGGTGCCTGAGGTTATGGTTTCTTCTGGGCCGCCGGCACCCGGCTGTTATACTCCGGCGCCTTGGCGGCATCCGCAATCAAGCGGCTTTCCAGTTCGGTCAGCACCAGTGCCAGTGCCTGTTGCTGGCCATCCACCAGTGCCTGCGGTGATTTATCCTTCAGTACAACCCGTTTGGTAATGCGTGGGGATGAGAACAGGTAATTGCTGGCGGTGAAGCTGGAGCTGGCATAGAACTGAATGCTGACCACCGCTTCCGGCTGTCCACGGTAGTCGCCATAGAACTCGTCGATGACGCCTTGTAACTGATACAGGGGAAAGAAGACGGTGGACTGTTCGACAACCTGGCTAAAGCCATTCGATTTGACCAGCCAGTCACGCGTGGCGTTGCCCACCATATCGCGCGGATAGACCAGATACACGTTGTAGTAGTCCTTCTCATACCGGTTATCCGAAAGACGGTAGACCAGCGATTTGCCATCAAAGGGCGCATTCGCCGAGAAGTTACCCATCTTCAAAGTCAGGGCGACCGGTGTGGATCGGGCCTCACCGGTGCGTTCCGGCGCGACCAGCCAGCTCGTCTGATCGGCATTGGGGCGGGAGAGTGAGCAGCCTGATAACAGCGCGGCGATCAGTGATAAGGTGCTCAGGGTTATCGCGGTAGCAGGGCGGTGCTTGGCGGGCATGACGTTCATGGAAGGCATGACTTATATCCTTTTAGCCTGATGTTTAGGGCGCCACGCGCTTGGGCGGTTGGCCGAAGAGCAGCCACGAGGGGTACTCATTGGCCTTTTGCGACAGGTCGTTCATGTTATTCGTAATTTGACGCACGTTGTCGGCAGAGATGGTCAGGTCTCCCTGCATATTGGTCAGTGTCTGGCGCAGTACGACAATCGAAGCCGTGAGTTGTTCGATCATGATCGCCAGTTCCTGATTGTCCGTCGCCTTGTTCAGTTTGGTGAGCAGCGTATTCAGTTCCTGAACCGAGCTATTAAGGCCATTGCCCCGGCCATTGGTGCCAGCCACCATGCCGTTCAGGTTTTCCAGCAGGGTGTTCATTTCATACTGCGTCTTTTTCAGATCCAGCTGGTTAAAGTGCTTGAGTGCATCCTCCACATTGTCCAGCAGGATATTCACCGGGCTGGGCTGTGATGGAATCACCGGGTAATCGGCTTTCCAGCTATACGGCAGGGTGCCCAGTTTTGCCGGGTCCTTTACGAAGTCCAGCTCGATATAGTTCACACCGGTAATGCCCTGGCCGCGAATCTGGGCGCGCAGGCCGTCGGCTACCAGGTTGTTCATGAACTCGTCAGCGGTCTCCATGCTGGTGGTTCGCGAGATCTCCATGCGGACCACCACATACTGTTTGCGTTGGGCAAAGGGGACGTCATCTTCATATATTTGTCCGGACAGACTGATCAGCTTCACCTGGCCGATGCGTACGCCGCGAAAACGCACCGGTGCCCCTACATCCAGGCCCTGTACCGATTCCTTGATATACGTTTCGACCATCATCGTCTTGTCGAAAAGATTGCGGGCGCCAAAAATCAGTGTCAGTGCGACAAGCGCTGCGGCACCGATCAGGACAAAAATGCCGAGTCGGAAATATTGGGCGCTGTTTCGAGTGGCCATAGTTGTTTGGGTCTCAGGACGAGGGGTGTCTAATGGGCGGTATCGCTGGCTTTGGCGTCACGATTGAAGAACTGACGGACCAGCGGGATGTCACTATGGTCGCGCAACCATTTCGGGTCGCCTTCGGCGATGATCCCCTTGGTGGTTTTATCGAGCATGATAATCCGGTCGGCAATGGTAAAAATACTTGGCAGCTCATGGGTGACCACGACAAAGGTAATCCCCAGATTACGCGAGATGGACAGGATGGTCTGATCCAGTTCAGCGGAGGTGATCGGATCCAGACCGGCCGAGGGTTCATCCAGGAACAGGATATCCGGATCCAGCGCCATGGCGCGGGCGATGGCGGCACGCTTCTGCATGCCGCCACTGATTTCCGAAGGCATGAAAGACTCGAAGGGGAGTAAACCCACCAGGTCCAGTTTGCAGCGGGCAATCAAAGACATCTCGTCTTCGCTTAACCGGGTGTACTCCTCAAGAAAGAGGCGTACGTTTTCCAGCAGGGTCATCGAGCCAAACAGGGCCCCTTGCTGGTACATGACACCAAAGCGTGTCAGGATTTGCTGGCGCGCGGCACCATCCGCAGTCACGATATTTTGGCCTTCGATCATGACCGAGCCCTGCGGTGGTTCATAGAGACCGATCATATTCTTGAGCAGGCTGGATTTGCCGCAGCCCGAGCCACCCAGAATCACGAACACTTCACCCCGTTTGACCGAGAAGTTGAGGTTTTGTAGAACGATGTTGCTGCCATAACCCACGGTCAGCTCTTTGACCTCGATCATGTTCTCCGGGCCGGAGACCGTGGTCAGTGGTATTTGTGCGGACTCGGTCATGGCCATCAGAACCCGGTCTTGTACGAAATGTAGGCAAACAGGCCGTCGACCATCACGATCAGAATCAGGCTGGTGACGACGGCACGTGTTGCCGACAGACCCACGGCTGCAGCGCCGGTGCCGGTTTGCATGCCGCGTAAGCAGCCAACACCGGCAATGATCAGACCGAAGAGCAGGGACTTGGTCAGCCCGGACAGAATGTCATTGAGGTGAATCGTTTTCAGAACGGCCTCATAAAAGGTCACCATTGGTACCTGATAGGCCAGCATGGTCAGTGAAGCGGCAAAGATACCAATCAGATCGGAAAACAGAGAAAGGATAGGAGCGACCAGTAGGCCTGCCAGCAGGCGGGGCAGTACCAGAAAGCGGATTGGGTCGATGCCGCCGGTGACCAGAGCATCTACCTCGTTGTTCACGGTCATCGTACCGATTTCTGCAGCAAAGGCAGCAGATGAACGACCTGCCAACAGAATGGCGGTCATCAAGGGACCGAGTTCGCGGAAGATCGACAACGACACCAGATTGGCGACAAAGGTTTCCGCGCCGAATTGTTTGAGGCCAATGGCCGACTGGAAGGCGAGAATCACACCGATCAGAAAGGCCACCAGCGAGACGATTGGGAGCGCAGCGACACCAGCCTCGACCGCAACGGCCACAAAATCGTTCCAACGCACCAAGCGCGGGTTGCGGAACGCCCAGCCGAGATTACTGGCCAGCTGGCCGATGAACACCACTTGATCGCGGGTGTCATCGATCACATCTTCGGTACTTTTGCCGACCCGTTCAACCAGGCTGGTGTGTGGGCGATGATTGCTGACCGGTGGCGGATACAGATTGTCGAAAGGCTGGTATTGCGCCATCAGGGGTTCGTAGCGCGCGTCCAGATTCTGCAGCTGCGTGCTGCCGCCAGCAAGCTTTTGAGCATGTTGCAGGTCAATCAGAAAAGCAATGCCAGCACCATCCATATAGTCGACCTGCTTGAGGTCCACCGTTAGGGTGCTGACACTCGCCGCCGAAGTGAGCCAATTCGCCTGTTGATGGCGCACAGACTGCCAGAGATCGCCCAGTGTGTGGGCGTTCAGATGGCCGGCCAGCGTGAGCTGAGCTGTTGCACCAGACGCCTGCCATTCACCGGTCGCCGTCGTTCCCGAGGGCGTGGTCGTCGGTACAGGCGGCAGGGGCGTTTGATGAATGGCATCAGGCATAGCGGCTTATTCTAATGGTGATTGCTGGCAAAAAGGTTTTCAATCCTGTGACAGCAATCATTTATTCTGGAAAGGCCTGAGTGAAATATAAG
>JACCDU010521999.1_pt1 | contig 12157 bp, 11 predicted proteins | sample 7446081 | NCBI WGS metagenome assembly JACCDU01 (sample SAMN15323447, study PRJNA562643) | freshwater metagenome | isolation source: river surface water | place: USA:Blue River Watershed | collected 2017-08-17 | reverse complement strand
GGAACCCCCGCGGTGAGCGACCCCGGCGCGCGTTTGGCTTGGCAGGTGCAAAGCGCGGGCTTGCGCGTGGTGCCCTTGCCCGGCGCCAGCAGCGTGACCGCGCTGCTAAGCGCGTGCGGCACACCTGCGCATGACTCGTCTGGTTTTGTGTTTGTGGGCTTCTTGCCATCCAAAGCCACCGAGCGTGGACATGCCGTAGAGGCGCTGGCCCAAGAGCCTCGCACCCAAGTGCTGCTAGAAGCGCCGCATCGCATCGAAGCACTCGCCACCGCTTTGGGCGTGCTGGGTGAACGCCCCGTGACGGTGGGCCGCGAGTTGACCAAGCAGTTTGAAGAAATTGCCACCGTGGCCGCGCAAGATTTGGCGGGATGGCTACAAGGCAATGCGCAGCGCACCCGCGGTGAGTTCGCGTTGGTGGTGCATGCCCAAGCGCAAGAACGCGCAGCGGGCTCGGACAGCGACAGACTTCTGAAAATCTTGATGGAAGAGCTACCCCTGAAAACAGCCGTGAAAGTAGCGGCAGAAATCAGCGGCGAGGCCAAGAACGGTTTGTATGATCGAGCGCTGGCGTTGAAACAGGCATCGTCTGAGTAAAAGCTGGTGCGGCTGGCGGGGCGCCAAGACTTATTCGTCGTTGTTCGCCTTTTAGCGCCAGAGCACGGATGCCAAATCATAAACCCTCAAATAAACCCCACAACAACTATCAAAATCACTTGGTTCTATTTAGCCAATGGGACTTCATCTTTTTTCAGAAGATTGATCTCTTCCTGAATGATCCGGCGACACATCCAACGCAACTTATCAAATAGCATTCTTTCGTGCAAACCCAATCGACTTTTCCCTCTGTGCACGATCTTTGACCTGACATCGTAAATTGAACGGAAGTCCTGCAAAAGGCGAATGCGCTCTCCATGTGAGTTCGCAATAAGGTACGCACAACGGTTCGACAAAAGCTCACCAAGCCCAACCTGATCCGAAGAAGCCTTATCACCGAGCAATATTTCAACAACGACTGCGGCCTGAACAAATTGCAGCAACTCATCGGTACCGCAATGACTGTCAAGTAACCATTGCGACCCCAACAAAATATTTCTAGCGCGATCTTCTGAATTTAAAACAACGCCAATTGCACCTAAAGCCTCTTTCATCCATGTCACTTGACTTGGAAAAGATGTAACAGTTCCTTTTAAATCATCTAACTTTAGAGTCCGAATGGTTTCTGAGTGTCTAGACTCCAATTCATGAGCATCTTCAACAATCCATGCATTTTTGTCTCGTCGATGTAAATAAAATCTCTCTCGAATGGGAGTCGATTGGTACGACGTGTCTACTTTAAAGAGTCGAACCGCAACACCCAGTCCAAAAAATGCTCTCACTATTCCAATGGCATCTAATAATGGTTCCGTCGTGCTGTACTTGCCAATAAATCCTTCAACAGCAATTTGTAAATATGCAGATTTCGGATCCCACTTAGCTTTGTTCCCCATAAGTAATGCCGACAAAGCTCCACCGACAAGTGATTGATCACGCTTAACAATCCCAGATGCCAATGGAAACTCTTTTCCCAACTGCTCATCACCGCATCTAATCGAAACTCGATCCGACAATTGCACACTTCCTATCCCCTTGCAAAAGACGTCACTAAAAGATTGTGGCAAAGGAACTGTCACCACATAAGACCAAGGTAACGACGCAAGGTCAGCCACTAAGCGGTCGGCGAGCTTTGGCAAATCTGCATATTCAGGTATGTCAGTTAACGGCTTTGGGGCATCTTCTTTTTGATATTCTTGATTTTCAAAAAGCTCTCGCCCTAAAGTTCCGGTAACAAAATCTATGACTGGTGTCTCGCTGAGATTCTTTTTAATTTGTTCGTGAGCTTTGCCATTTGTTGGTAAAACTTTCTCGGCTGCAAATAAGCTAACGCTCGAACGTGGAGACAGAAACATTCCGTTAATTACTTGAGCATTTTTCAATGCCTCTTGTAAGGCGTCTCGCAGCTGAGTAAGACACTTTTCGTGCAAAAGTAAAGGCATATGCAGATCCACTCAATAACTATGTCAATTGCTAGCTTAAGGCACTTCAACACAGCTTTTGCGTACGAAAAGCCATGTGCTGAAAAAATATTTTTAAACTCAAAAGTTTCTGCACAAAGTACTAAAGGACATCGTTTTCTAATCTACCAAAATTCACATTTCTCAGGTTGCTCGGCCTGAGCAGGACCATTAGACGCCCCACAGGTTCTTGCTTTTTATATTTCTTCCTCCATAATTTGCAACAGCTGTTCGAAGCAAAATAACTTTTCTCTAATCCTCTGAAGTCGCAACGACTTTTCAAACACCACGAGGATGCAGCACTTCATGAGAAGTGCAATTCGTTCAGCGAGTGTCCACACTTGTGGACTACGGTGCATAACTTGCCGTGACAACCTCAAACCTAGGTCTGAGTGTTTCGGCTGTGCACACTTCACGAAGAAACACCTTACCGAACAAGGAGTTTTTGTCGTGATTAGTTCACACACTGGTATTTCGGATTCGCTACTGACAGCCAAAGAAGCCCAACATCACTTGGGCATCGGCCCCACAACCCTCAACAAGTTCGTTCGCCTTGCATGGCTGACGCCCGTACGCTTTAGCAAGCGTCTTGTGCGTTATCGCGCCAGCGAAGTCGATGCACTCATTGAGAAATTCAGCAAGAGCGGCGGTGCCGTATGACCATGCGCACTGCGGCGAAAGCCTATGCCGAACAAGGCATCTTCATTCTTGCTGTTGGGCCTAACAAAGCACCGCTTCCTGGCTATGGCCTGAGCACCGCAACCAACGACCCCAACACGGTTGCGGCCATCTGGGCAAAGCATCCAAACGCTGGGGTTGCCATCGCGTGCGAGGCCTCCAACTTGGTTGTTCTCGACTGCGACCCGCGCAACGGCGGCGACGAAACGTTAGCCAAACTCCGCCAAGCAGATCAAGACTTCGCGGATGCACTCGACGCCACCGTTCAAGTCGAAACCCAAAGCGGTGGCAAGCACTTTTACTTTGCTGCCGAAGTAGGGGCGTCCTTCGCAGGCAAGCTGGGGAAGGGCCTCGATATCAAACACCGTGGCTACGTTGTTGCCCCGCCCTCCAAAGGCCTCACAGGCTCATACGGCTGGGTCAAAGGCCAAAGCCTCTTTGACCTTGCGCCACTTCAAGCACCTCGCCTCATGACGCGCACTTCCCAATCTGGAACACAAAAAATGGAAACTACCGCCGACTTCGACATCCCTGATGACGCTTCGATTAAGGACTTGCGTTACGCATTGCAGCTCATTCCGGCTGATGATCGTGACACATGGATTAACTTGGGCATGGCTCTTAAAACGGCTGGAGAAGTCGGTCACGATCTTTGGTTCGAATGGTCTAAGCGCAGCAAGAAATTTAACCAACGCGACGCAGACGAAACATGGACCTCATTCCGTCCAGAAGGCACTCACTGGAAAGTAATCTTCAAGCAGGTGAACGTCGTGGCAGATGCCTTTGTCGAACGCTTGCGTGTCAAGGGAAACCCTCTTCTCACAGCAAAACCTGTGCGCAGCATTTTCGAAAAAGATGCTGGTAGTGTTTTAGACCAACCCATTAAGCCCTTTACAGAAACAGAAGCCAAAGCCGCACGCTTGCACCCTCGAGTGCTCGTCGAAGACTACCTCTTTGCAGATCTTCGCAATTTGGTTGCAGCAGGTGGCGTGGGCAAAACAACGATGCTCTTGCACGAAGCCGTTTACGGCGCGTTAGGCCGCTCGATTTGGAACAAGAAAGTGGCCTCACCATTCACGACGATCATCATCACCAAAGAAGACTCGCGCGAAATTCTTGTTGCTCGACTTAACCAAATCATGATCGACATGGCGTTAAGCGCGTCAGAGCGTGACGCCGTCTTTGAGCGTGTTTGGGCTATCGATCTTGTTGGAGAGCCTTTTAGATTGGCAGAGATTTCAGGCCATGTGCTTCAGCCTCACTTCGAAAACTTGGACAAGCTGATTCTTCGTTGCACGGCACTTAAGCCTGATCGCATCATTTTTGACCCGCTGATGTCTTTCAGCGTTGGCGAAAGTCACGTCAACGACGCCGAGCAGGCCATTGTGGAAGCTAGCCGTTACATCATGCGCAAGATTCCAAACTGTGCCGTTGATGTTGTGCATCACACGGGCAAAGGCAATGCGCGCGCGGGCACAACCGATCAATACTCGGGTCGCAATGGTTCTGCATTGCCTGATGGGGCGCGCATGGTTGCAGTATTAAACAAGATGAGTACGGATGCGTTTTACGAAGCAACTGGCATTAAGTTAAACCTCGCGAAAAATGAGTCAGGGTTATTGCTCTCTTTGCCAAAGCTCAGCTACTGCGCTCCTCAAGCTGACATTTACATCCACCGTCGTGACTTCCTTTTTGAGGCGGTCAAACCCTTAGATGCAGAACTGCGGGAAGCTCTTGCAAACGAGAACAAAGCTGCAAGTAGAAATGCAACCCTTGCTGCGACACGCAAATCTTTGTTGCAAGCAATAGCAGAGCTGTCTTTTTCAGATGATCCGCGTGACCGCTACCCCAGTAGTTCTCGCCTATTGGAAGCAAATGGCGTTGTTGGGAAAACTACAAATCGCAAACAAGTACTGGAGGACTTAGTGGCAGACGGCGCAATTGTCGAACGCGAACTGTCTGAGGACCAACTGGTGGAGTTCCCATCTAAGAGCGTCTTGGGTGGTCGTCGAACTTATTTGGCTTTGCCTAATAACGATTTGTAAGTGGTGGCAGCGGCCTTTCGTTTTCTTAGGAAAGTAAAAGGCCGCCCCCACCATGCAACCGTTATGACGGCGACATTCCCACTCACATTGGGTGGCAATTGGTTTGCCTTTTTTACGATGCCACCGAAAATTTTTGAGTCCTTGCTGGCACTCGCTACGCAAGGGGATAACTCATAACGACACTGCCATGCTCACAGATACCACAATCAAACAAGTTCGCCCGTCGAACAAAACCCAAAAGCTATTTGACGGCTACCGCACGGGGCTTCACCTTCTGGTGCATCCCGGAGGTCGAAAAACCTTTGCGATCAAGTACCCCCACCCAATCACGAAGAAGGAACGCACCTTCACGATTGGCCCCTACCCGCACATCACGCTCAAAGAGGCTCGTGCGGAAACCGAAAAAGCACGCACCCTGCTCGTTCACGGCATCGACCCTCAAGAGGACAAGGTAAAGCGCAAAGCAGAGATTAAGGCTGCACACGTTGACACCTTTGAGCACCTGACGAACGACTGGATCAAGGTTCGGGGTGCTCGCTGGTCTGAGACATATCGCCACAAAATACGAACCATGCTGGCTCGCCATTTGTTGCCTGCATTGGGCAAGTCCCCCATCACAAAAATCACCGCTCCAATTTTGCTTGCGCTGCTTCGCCCTATTGAGGCCAGCGGTAAAACAGACTTGGCACACACCCTTCTCGAACAAGCGGGTTCGATCTTTCGTTTTGCAATCTCAACGGGGCGCGCGGTTAATGACCCTGCATCAGCGCTTCGTGGGGCGCTCGTACCTCATCGCCAAGTCAACTTGGTAGCAGTCACAACGCCCGAAGACTTTCGTGAGCTCTTGCTGGCGATGGATAGCTACCAAGGTGAGTACGTCACACGTGCGGCACTTGAGTTCACGATGCTGACGTTCCAACGTACGCAGTCCATCCTACTAGCTCAATGGAGTCAGATCGATTGGAATGCCCGTCTTTGGCGCATCCCTGCCGAAACCATGAAGATGAAGGAGCCGCATTTGGTTCCATTATCTCGACAAGCGATTGAACTTTTGCGCGCGTTGCAACCGCTAACGGGGCATTCAGACTTCATCTTTAAGAGCATCAGCTACCGCAGCAAACCGATCAGTGGCAACACCATGCTCTATGCCCTCGGGCGTTTGGGGTTTCGTGGGCGCATGACTGTTCACGGTTTTAGAACAACTGCATCCACGCTGCTCAACGAAAACGGGCACCCTGCTGATGTCATTGAGGCTGCGTTGGCTCATACCAAGGGCGATATTCGTTCGATCTACAACCGCGCGCTCTACTTGGCCGAACGCGAAAAAATGTATCAGTGGTGGGCGGACTATGTGGATGAGCTGCGCACGTCGATTCAAGCATAGAAGGAGCTCGCACAATGACAAATAACTAGGATAGCTTACTGTCGCTGCACCACCCTCATGAAATCGAAATAGTCACATTTGAGGCTATTTAATTCGCAAACGCCGAAGTAATTTTGCCAGCACATTTTCATAATCTTCTGACTTGGTGAAGTCAGCATAGAGCTTACCTTCTAGAAAAATGGGAATCTTGCATTTTTCATATAGCAATGGCAGGACTACCACCTCGCCACTGGAGATCTCCCTATTGAGCGCAATGTCGAGTTCTTTTTTAACCCAAGGTGCATCAATAGATTTCGCAGACAAGACAACTCCAATGTATCGAGTTTCCTTAATTCCTTCTTCAATTTTTGCGATTAAGGAGTCTCCGACATCAATTTCCGCTTCATCCACCCACACCTTAGGTACACCGTGATCCAGCAAGTCTTTGCGGAGTTGCCTAACAAACGGTTTGTCTGCTCCTGTATGACTGAGAAAAATTCCGTGATATTTTTCGTAATGAGAATCAGGTTTCTCTATTTGCAATGCATCCAAAATCAATCTATTTACATCAGTTGGAGATAAAGGGGGGGTGACGAGCCAGCCCATCGTCGCACCAAAGGCTACTCTTCCCCCAAGGCTGTAGCCTTCCGGCGTGGACGCAATCGACGTGTAGCCGTTGTGTTCATAGTCGGATAGACACAGGTTCCAGCCAGTCAGCGAAAGCGCGGCGAAATATCGGGCAAATGGACTCTCAGAATCGAGTGCTCCCATTCGGCGGCCCTTTTTAAGCAACAGATCACTTCGCTTAACAAATTTCTCAACATGTGTCGCCACGTAACCCATTGTTGTCTCTCGGTAGCCAAAGAAGTTCATTCGCTTAGCTTCTGCTAGACACCACACAACCGTCGTTCCTGCAGCAATTGCAGCTTGTAGTTCCTTCTGCCGGTCTATGCTATCGAAAGCCGAATCGAGATCGTATTCATCTTTCTTGCGTTTCAAATCGTTCAATTCAGTAGGCGAGTTTGAGAACTCGCCCTCGACACCAAATAGAAAATGCGAATAGCTTTTAGGGTCTATGACGATCACGTCATATTCATAAAGAGCAAACGCTGCACGATTCTGATCTACCGAAGGACGGCACAGTCCCAGATTCTCAAATTCGACGCCATCGACGGGTAGGCCAGTGTATTTAAGGCCAACAGTGAGCACGCGTTTCATATTTGTCTTTGGTTAGAACTAAATTTACCGATTATCCTTGTCAATTTAGGCTATTCTGACTTAATTTTTGTTGGGCTGGTCTAGCGGCAGCGAGAACTTTTGCATGCTGTAACATTCATAAATAATGCGGAGGCCAAATGTCTTGGATTGCACAGTGCCAAATTTGGTGTAAAGATGTAAAAGGCTTGGCCGAACCTGTGGTGTGGGTGGAGAAACCTTCGCGTAGCAATTACTTACTCGCGACTAGCGGCCTAGTTAATTCTCAAGGCACAACAATTCCACATCTAGAGTTCAAAGGTGAGTACAGAATTGCTAAACATGGCGACATCGTCACCTACGGTTTAATGTACAAACACGCGAAACAACAGCGGAGGGTCTTTATGGTCGAGGTTTATCCACCTCATCAAAGATCGCATGTTGAGCCAGATGGAACTCCATTTTTCGGACCGCACCTGCACCTTGGTGACGAAAGACTCGATCAAGTTTCAAAGATTGTGTTGGACCGCGTTGGAAACACCTTCTCGCAGTGGTGGCTAGAAAAACTAAGACGCCACACTAAAATTTACGATACATCTATAGGCTCTTTGACCAGTCCCATGGGCAATGACTTATTCTCTACCTGACATGCTTGTAAATTGCCAAAATTTCTTTGCGAAAAGTGGGTGGTACTGCAGCCCACTTAAAGGGAATACGGACACGCCTAGGGTGTTGTATGTCAGCACGCCGTTGCTGCTAAGCAATAGAAAGCCACTTGATTTTTATATCCAAGAAACTGGTGGATTCATCTCTATTTACGACGATGGAACAACCCTGTTTGCACTAAGCAACAATGGTTTTGACTTCACCAACAGACGAAATTGGAAAGGTCTCCACGCACTTGCAGAGAAGTTTGACTTCGTGCTTGATGAGACTGGTGAATTCAAGAGCACCAAACCCGTAGCCGAGTTTATGGTGCTATGTGCTGATGCGATAGCTCTTTTCTCTTCAATACGCACTTGGGAGAAAGAACGCAGCAGCGAAGATGATGCGGACTTTTCGCTAACGCACCAAGTAGAAGAGATCCTGTTGCGCAATTCACCTGATCGAATTCTCAAGTTTAGTCCGAAGGTCAATGTTGGCAATGCGGAGGTTGTATTTGACTTCCAATGGGGTGAGCTTTTCGTTGACACATTGGCACCTGTTGCCAACGCTGTTAACTCACGCCTCCGTAAAGGCTTATTAATGCAGCGGATCGATTCAGCAAATAATGTTCTTTTCGTAATTGATGATCGACATGTTCCTGAAAAAGCTGAGATGGAAATGGCAGTTCTCGGTGGAGTTGCACCTTCCCTGAAACTAAGCACACTTCGCAACATGCATGATCGCTACTTAGCTCCTATTGAGCCTTGAAAAAAAAGAAAAATGTGCTGAGTCATGTTTAGGCTGCGAGATCATCATCCATAACAAATACAGAGCCGTTCTTTATAACTCTGGTCAAACTCCAGCTCATTGCTTGCTGACAACTCTATCCATAACGAATCGCCGCATTAAGGCCTCAACTCCTAATCGCTAGAGGGTGGCCTAGGGCTAGCGATTAATCTGCCGTTCGAGTGACTTTTCGCGTGGTTTGGAGGTACAGCATGTCTGTTGTTGTGCCAGTTATCGCATCGGCGGCAACTTCATCTTTGACAGTTTGCCCTCTTGAGGTGTACTGACCAGTGCGAGCAAGCTGGTGACCATCTTCGAACGTCACAAGGTAGTCAAAACTCGCTTCGCTTAAGGTTGCCCACTTAAACGTGATTTTTTCCTTGGGCTTTAACCCTTGTGCAATTCGCCCCTGCATTTCATCTTGGCCACGAAAGCGAATGTCAATGTGACGAATTGGCTGGTCACTTACGTTCTTAATCTCGACTGCAGTGACCTCATGCAGCCATTCAAAAGCACTTGACGTTAGCGCCCCTGCTAGAAATAGGACTACCGCGATGATGTACTTCATGAGCACACTTTCGGAGAAGGGCTCAACCCATCTGTGTTCTTTATCCACGCCACAAACTCAGACGGCATTTCTGAATCACGGTGCGCTTCGATCTTCTTTATCTGGTCAGCAAACCAAAGCAAGCTCAATTTGTAACCAATATTCTTTTCCTCATCGGTCAACTTTGACTCGACATACGCGAGTAGGGGCTCCGCAATCTGGAGACCTCTAAAGCTTGCAAGCGTTAGCCACTTCAACGCAAGAATCGGCATTTGGTTCCTGTAGTGCTGTCCAAGTTGAGCCATTGATTTCGCGTCCCCAGTCTCCGCCCGTTCGAGCAGAAAAGCAGTGCTTGTAATGGGATCGAGTTGGGTGTTCTCAGCCAACGCTGTGCCCTCCACTTCGAACTCATCATCTTTGAGCGGTTCACTCAGCTTTTCCTTCAGCTCTTGCCAAATTGCCTGTGCTTGCTCGATGTGCTTCTCGTCCATATCCACGATGATTTCTTCGAGGCTCCCGAAATGTTCAGCAAACTCAGCAGCGAGCATTAACTGCCGAAAGGCAATCGCGGGAAAGACTCCCAGCACAAATGCAAACTGCGTAAAGCAAAGCGATTTGTACTTACCTGCCGCATCCACTGTTCTCAGAATTTCAAAAGCAGCATCACTGATGCTGTCCCACTTTTCAGTCTGCGTACTTGTAATGACATTAGGACTTACATCCTCAAACACCAACGTTCGGAAACCCCGCTCAGAGTGATAGGTATCTAATGCCTTTCGTGAAAAATGTGCTCGGTCTATTCCATGCTGAATCAATACGGCATTCATAAGCGTAAAGCCGTCCATGTTGTAGGTACACGAGATTACATCTGCATCACTTGCGACATATGACCCGTGAGGAATGGGGCGTAGCGTTATTTCCATGTCAATCCCCTGCGTCGTCAGGCCTATCGGCGTTCATAGGTGTGAACTCTGGACTGTCGCTTAGTAGAAATTCTTCTTGGTATAGAGGCTCCCATGTTGTCGCCATTTCGTAAGCCCTTTGGCACTCATCAGGGGATAGCTTTGCGGCGATTAACTCCTCTAAGGTCTTAGCCAAATCTTTGTTGCCACCATCGGGAAGGTATAGCCGCGCCAAGGAGGAAAACTTAAGCGCCTCTACCAAGGTTGCCTCATCTGCTTGAGTTCTGTTCAGCATGTTTGCCAGACTTAGAAACGCTGTTGGCTCACCCCGCTCTGCGGCCCGTGTGTACCAGAACATTGCAGCCAGATCGGACTGAGGGACGCCTACACCCTGTTCGTAACAGTCACCAAGGTTGTTTTGAGCACCAGCAAAGCCAATATTTGCTGATGCTCTGTATTGATGAACAGCGCCGTCGATGTCTTTAGCCGCCCCCCACTTCTTCAACAAAGCTTGGTGGAACAGCTCTCGTGGGTGCTCTTCCTGTTGTGACTTCCACGGCATGCTCATAGCTTTAGAAGTTTCGGTCATGTCGGATTGCCACGTTTATTGAGTGGCAATTTCCAATCTACATACTCCTTGCCGATTAACCATTGTTTGATTTCCTCTCCAAGCGCCTTTCCCATGACAGCATTCATGGCATGCCCTTTTATTACTTTCAACTTTCCATAGGCCTCTTCAGGTGGCGTGATTCCCCATAGCGTATGGCGACGAATCATGATCAAGTAAATGTTTCCTGTTAACGCCCGTGGTATCAATACTTCGCGCAAATACTTTTGCGCTTGCCAAAGACTAGGTAGCCCTGATGCCAACCTCACTTGGTGCTCTGTCATTGACGGAGATGAGTATGGGCACGCATTTAAAACTGCAACTCTTTTGCTAAGCACTCCTACCGATAAATCGATTGGCCCAACAATACGTTTGTAAAACTCTTCAAAGCTCACATCAAAGTCATACGGCAGGGCTTCTTCACCCGACCGCTGTTTTTCGATCATTTCGTTTAACTCGAACTTGTTCTCTACCTTGCCACAACTTGGATTGGCTAAGCAAAACACAACCTTTGCTTGTTCAAGAGCCCCATCAAACGGCCATGGTGATATGCCGGAATCAAACGTAGATTCATCTTCACCAAGATATGCCCGATCGTCCGGATGGATGCTTGCATGCCCACACTTTGACCAATAGCGATGGAATTCTGTTCCTAAATACATACTTCTCATTCTGCCGTATATATGCAGCAATTTCTAGCCCAGCATGTACGAACCTTGCTCAATAAATTGAGCAAGCACGTTGGATACAGATCAAGCCCTTGGATTAGCCCTTCGCGGACTACGAACTAAACGCAAATGGAGTCAAACCGACTTGGCATTGCGTGCTGACGTTGACCGTAACTACATATCGCTAATCGAACTAGGTCGGAATAGCCCAAGTGTTCGAATGCTTTACAAGCTTTGCGATGCTCTTGATGTTCGTCCGTACGAGCTTCTGAAGGATGTAGACAAACGCATGTCTGCGTGATTCCGAAGCGATACGCGCGTGCGCACGCGCGCGAGGAACATACCGAAGCCCTCGGCGGTTTAGGCCTCGGGGTAATTTGCAGGGTTTGGTTTTATCTGCCTCGAGCACAAAACCCTCTTCAAACCCTGTTCAACCCCTGACTGTCCGCGCAGCATCGCGAAGGCTCACGAACTCAAAAATCCAGCAAAACCACGTCCGATAAGGCTTTGCCGTAAACAAAAACGCCACCCCGAAGGATGGCGTATGTAAATTTGGTGCGGCTGGCGGGGATCGAACCCACGACCCTTGGCTTCGGAGGCCAATACTCTATCCACTGAGCTACAGCCGCGCTTTTGTGACTTGGCATTGTAGGCGCCCCGCTATAATTTCC
>JACCDU010142387.1_pt1 | contig 12157 bp, 10 predicted proteins | sample 7446081 | NCBI WGS metagenome assembly JACCDU01 (sample SAMN15323447, study PRJNA562643) | freshwater metagenome | isolation source: river surface water | place: USA:Blue River Watershed | collected 2017-08-17 | reverse complement strand
TCGTATTTGCCATCGGTCTGGATCCACAGCCGGCCAAAGCGGTCAAAGCCCAGGCCGTCCGGGCTGTTGAAGGTGTTGTCGGCGGTCACGTTGCTGGAGCCGGCCTTGAGCGTGCCCTGGTTGGCCGCCACGGTGGGGTTGCCGGCCAGCACAAAAATGTCCCAGTCGAAGGTGGTGGCCGCAGCATCGCCACCGGTTTCGCGCCAACGCACGATCTGGCCGTAGATGTTGCTGGTGCGCGGGTTGGCGTCGTTGGTGGTGGCGCGATCCTTGTTGTTGGTCAAGGTGACGTAGACCTCGCCCGACGTCGGGTGCACGGCCACCCATTCGGGGCGGTCCATCTTGGTGGCGCCCACGGCGTCGCCAGCGATGCGTGCGTGGATCAGCACATCGGCCTGGTTGCTGAAGTCGTAGCTTGCGTAAGAGTCGATGGCGGTGTTGCTGATGTTCAACTCCACCCATTGGCCTGTGCCCATGAAGTCGCCGGTGGCGCTGCCGTCGTTGAACTTGGCCACATAGAGTTTGCCGCTGTCGAGCAAGGTGGCGTTGGCGCGCTGGTTGCCTTCGACGTAGGCGTTGGTCGACACAAACTTGTAGATGTAGTCGTCGGCCTGGTCGTCGCCCATGTAAATGACCACGCGCTTGTCTTTGGTGAAGGCGTAAGCGGCGTTCTCGTGCTTGAAACGGCCCAGGGCGGTGCGCTTTTTGGGTTTGGAGGTGGGGTCGAAGGGGTCGATCTCCACGATCCAGCCAAAGCGGTTGGACTCGTTGGGCTCGCGCTTGTAATCAAAGCGTGTGTGCTGGGTTTCCCATGCGTAGCCCGTGGTGCCAGCGGTGATGCCATAGCGATTCATGGCCATGGTGCGGGTGTCGCTGCTGGTGTCGGTGGTGCCGAAGTTGTTGTTGAAGTTTTCTTCGCAGGTCAGGTAGGTGCCCCAGGGGGTGTAGCCGTTGCCGCAGTTGTTGATGGTGCCCAGCACCTCGGTGCCGGTGCTGTCTGCGCTGGTTTGCAGCTTGACATCGCCTGCGGCGGGGCCTGTCAGCAGCATGGGGGTGGCGGCGGTGATGCGGCGGTTGTAGACCGAATCGAGCACCACGCTCCAGTTGCCAGCGGTTTTCTTGATGTGGATGACCGAACAGCCCCAGGCGTTGATGGCTTTGTTGACCCGCTCCAGGGTGTTGGCCGGGGCGGGGGTGGGGCCGAACAGGGTCAGGTAGTCGGTGTAGGCGGGGGCCACGGTGGTGTTGTATTCGTGGTTCATGACCAGCAAGCCTTCGCTGCTGGACGAACCATCGATCGGGAAGAAGTGGATGCCGTCGTGGTTGTCACCCACTTGGCGGGCCTGGTCGGCAGCGGTTTCTGTGCCCGCACCGCTCCAGGTCGAGCCGGCGCCGGTGGAAAACAAGGGGGTGCCCCAGGGCACAAAGGGGGTGGCGGTGTAGCCCTCGGCCACGACCACGGTGTCGGCGGTGGATGCGGCCACGGCCTTGAAACCGAGCAAAGGTGCAGCAGGGGAGGTGCTATCGCCGCCGCAGGCGGCCAGGGGGCCGGCGAGGAAGGTGGCCACCGCGGCGCCACTGCCAAATTTCAAGAAGCCGCGGCGGTCAACGGCGCGCTTGACCACTTCCTGAAAGTGCTCGTTTTGGCTGGTGTTGGTGGGCAGGTCATCGCTGTGGATGGGGCTGTATTGCACGGTGAACTCCAATGGGGGTGTTGATGGACGCCGCCGATCATGCGCGGCCGGCATGACGGAACTTTGAAGTTCATGTGAAACTTTTGCGTCATACCCAAGGACTCTTTTTTCTTTGATGACCCCCTGGCGTCTGGGGTGGAAAAGGGGTTTTTGACATCACGCTGTCACAATCCAGCCATAAAGTGGCGCGGTGTCCGGTGTCAAGCCGACGTCTGTCGGGGCTGGACCAGGATTTTTTCTTGTGTTTCAAACAGGAGCTCTCATGAAACTCAAATCCCTGCTGGTGGCCGTCGGTTTTGGCGCTGCTGCACTGACCGCTTTCGCTGCCGACATCACCGGTGCCGGTGCGACCTTCCCCTACCCGATGTACGCCAAGTGGGCCGAGGCCTACAAAAAAGAAACCGGCGTCGGTCTGAACTACCAATCCATTGGCTCTTCCGGCGGTATCCGCCAGATCCGCGCCAAGACCGTGACTTTTGGCGCCTCTGACGCGCCGGTCAAGGGCGAAGACCTGGACAAAGACGGCATGGTGCAATTCCCGGCCATCATCGGCGGCACCGTGCCGGTGGTGAACCTGGAAGGCTTCAAGCCGGGCGAGTTGCGCATCTCTGGCCCCGTGCTGGCCGAGGTCTATGCCGGCACCATCGACAAATGGAGCGACGCCAAGCTGGCCGCCCTGAACCCCGGCAAGAAGCTGCCTGACCAGGCCATCACCGTGGTGCACCGCGCCGATGGCTCTGGCACCACCTTCAACTTCACCGACTACCTGAGCGCCGTCAGCAAAGACTGGGCCGACAAGGTGGGCAAGGGCGCTGCCGTCAAGTGGCCGGCCGCTTCTTCGGTGGGTGGCAAGGGCAACGAAGGCGTGGCCGCCAACGTGACCCGTGTGAAGGGCGCCATTGGCTACGTCGAGTACGCCTATGTCAAGAAAAACAACATGACCTTCTTGCAGCTGCAAAACGCCGACGGCAAGTTTGTCAGCCCCGACGACCTGACCTTTGCTTCTGCCGCCGCAGGTGCGGACTGGTTCAGCGTGCCGGGCATGGGTGTGTCCATGGTCAACGCCAAGGGCGCCAACAGCTGGCCGATCAGCACCGCTTCCTTCATCCTGATGTACAAAGACCCGGCAGACAAAGCCTCGTCCAAGGAAGCTGTCAAGTTCTTTGACTGGGCTTTCAAGAACGGCAAGCAGATGGCCGCCGAGCTGGACTATGTGGCCCTGCCTGACGCCTTGACCAGTCAAATCCGCCAGAAGGTCTGGTCGCAAATCAAGAACTGATCTCGGTTTGAGCTGAGCTTGACAGCCTCCGGTCTCGTCACTGGCGAGGTCGGAGGCTGTAGAAACTGAAGGCTTCGATGCAGTACAACCCTCAAGTCGCTTTGGAAACGGGTCTTTCGACCGGTTCCCAGCTGAAAGAAAACATGAGTGCGATTCAAGAAACCAACGCCACTGCGCCCGATGCGCAGGTGATGGCTGTGGTGCAGCGCCAACGCCTGCAGGATTTCTTCTTCCACAAGGTCACATGGTTGTTTTCCATGATGGTCCTGATCGCCCTCATGGGCATCATCGTCTCGCTGGTCGTCAATGCTTGGCCAGCCTTGTCCAAATTCGGGCTGCACTTCGTCTGGCGTGTTGAATGGGACATCGTCAACGAAGAGTTTGGTGCCGCCATCGCCATCTTCGGCACCGTGGTCAGTGCCACCATCGCCTTGTTGATTGCGGTGCCACTGTCTTTTGGCATCGCCCTGTTTTTGACCGAAACCTGCCCGGTCGCCTTGCGCCGTCCGCTGGGCACGGCCATCGAGTTGTTGGCCGCCGTGCCGTCCATCATCTACGGCATGTTCGGTCTGTTCATTTTTGCGCCGCTGTTTGCCGAATACGGCCAGCCGGCCTTGCAATCCACGCTGGGCCAGATGCCGGTGGTCGGCCTGCTGTTTGGCGGCGCCATGAACGGCATTGGCATCTTGGCTGCCGGCATCGTGCTGGCGTTCATGATCCTGCCCTTCATCGCGGCGGTGATGCGCGATGTGTTCGAAATCGTGCCGCCGGTGTTGCGCGAATCGGCTTACGGGCTGGGTTGCACCACCTGGGAAGTGGTGCGAAACATCGTGTTGCCCTACACCCAAAAGGGCGTGGTGGGCGGCGTCATGCTGGGCCTGGGCCGCGCCCTGGGCGAGACCATGGCGGTCACTTTCGTGATTGGCAACTCACAACGCCTGACGGGTTCGCTGTTTTCGCCGGGCTCGTCCATTGCTTCGACCCTGGCCAACGAATTTGGCGAAGCCGCCGACTTCCACCTGTCGGCCCTGTTCGCCCTGGGTTTCCTGCTGTTCATCATCACGTTCGTGGTGCTGGCCCTGGCCAAACTGATGATTGCCCGTGCTGAAAAAGCCAAGGGCACCAAAACCTGAGAGATGAACCCATGAACAACGCGATTTACCAACGACGCAAATTCGTCAACCGCATTGGCCTGACCTTGTCCATGGCGGCCATGGGCCTGGGCCTGTTCGTGCTGCTGTGGATTTTGCTGGTGCTGTTCAAGAATGGCCTGTCCGCTGTGGACTGGGCCATGTTCACCGAATCGACCCCGGCGCCGGGCTCGGAAGGCGGTGGATTGGCCAACGCCATCATGGGCAGCTTGCTGATGGTGGGCGTGACGGCGCTGGTGAGTACGCCGATTGGCATTTTTGCCGGCGTGTACCTCGCCGAATACGGGGACCAGAGCAAGACGGCCAGCCTGACCCGCTTTGTGACCGACATCATGCTGTCGGCGCCCTCTATCGTGCTGGGCTTGTTTGTTTATGCCGTCCTGGTGGCTCAGGTCAAACACTTCTCGGGCTGGGCCGGTTCGGTAGCGCTGTCGCTCATCGCCATTCCGGTGGTGGTGCGCACCACCGAGAACATGCTGCGCCTGGTGCCCGGCAGCTTGCGCGAGGCGGCCTTTGCCCTGGGTGCACCGCGCTGGAAGGTGGCCACCTTTGTGACGCTGCGTGCCGCTCAAGCTGGTGTGATGACGGGCCTGCTGCTGGCGCTGGCACGCATCAGCGGCGAGACCGCGCCACTGCTGTTCACCGCGCTGAACAACCAGTTCTTCTCGACCGACATGAACGCCCCGATGGCCAACCTGCCGGTGGTCATCTTCCAGTTCGCCATGAGCCCCTACGACAACTGGGTGCGTCTGGCCTGGGGTGGTGCCTTGCTCATCACCTTGACGGTGCTGGTGCTCAACGTGATTGCCCGTGTGTTCTTCCGCGACAACACGCAACGCTGATTCTTCAAGATTGGAACGTCTCATGCCTACAGTGGCCATCGAAACCAAAAACGCGATCGAGATCAAGAACCTCGATTTCTATTACGGCACCTTCAAGGGTCTGAAGAACATCAATCTGGACATTGCCGAAGGCAAGGTCACAGCTTTCATTGGTCCGTCCGGTTGCGGCAAGTCCACGCTGCTGCGCACGCTCAACCGCATGTACAGCCTGTACCCCGGCCAGCGCGCCGAGGGCCAGATCAACCTGTACGGTGAAAACATCCTGGATGCCAAGCAGGACCTGAACCTGCTGCGCGCCAGGGTGGGCATGGTGTTCCAAAAACCCACGCCGTTTCCGATGTCGATCTACGACAACATTGCCTTTGGCGTGAAGTTGTATGAAAACCTCAGCCGCTCCGAAATGGACGACCGCGTGGAGTGGGCGCTGAGCAAGGCCGCCATTTGGAACGAGGTGAAAGACAAGCTGGGCCAAAGCGGCCTGTCGCTGTCGGGTGGTCAGCAGCAGCGACTGTGCATTGCACGCACCGTGGCCGTGAAGCCCAAGGTCATCTTGCTGGACGAGCCGACTTCGGCGCTGGACCCGATCTCTACCGCCAAGGTGGAAGAGCTGGTCAACGAACTCAAGAACGATTACACCGTGGCCATCGTCACGCACAACATGCAGCAGGCGGCCCGCGTGTCGGACTACACCGCTTACATGTACCTGGGTGAGCTGATTGAATTCGGGCAGACCGAGCAGATCTTCATGAAACCCAACCGCCAGGAAACCGAAGACTACATCACCGGCCGTTTCGGCTGAGAACAAATGACCTTGCGGGACAGGTCTTCAGTGCTGTCCCCAACTGATTAAGGAATCTTATGGACAAGCACATTTCCAGCCAGTTCGATGCCGAACTCTCCGGTGTTTCTTCGCGCGTGCTCGAACTCGGCGGCTTGGTCGAGTCGCAGATCCGCCACGCGGTGTACGCCCTGTCACAGTTCAGCGTCGAGGTGGCCGAACAGGTGATCGCCAGCGAGAAACAGGTCAATGCCATGGAGGTGGACATCGACCGTGAGCTGTCGTCGATCATCGCGCGCCGCCAGCCCACGGCCCGCGACCTGCGTTTGCTGATGGCGATCTCCAAGATCACTGGCAACCTGGAGCGCGCCGGCGACGAGTCTGAGCGCATCGCGCGCATGGTCAAGCTGATCGTGGACCAGGGGGTGACCCGCTCGCTGCCGGCGTCCGAGCTGCGCATCGCCGCCGACATGGCTTCGGGTCTGCTGCGCAAAGCGCTCGACGCTTTTGCCCGCCTGGACGTGAACACCGCCCTGGTGATCCTCAAAGAAGACGACCTGATCGACGCCGAGTTCGACGGCTTCCTGCGCAAGCTGGTGACCTACATGATGGAAGATCCGCGCACCATCTCAGCGAGCCTGGACCTGCTGTTTGTGGCCAAAGCCATCGAGCGCATCGGCGACCATGCGAAGAACATCGCCGAGTTCATCATCTACGTGGTCAAGGGTGCTGACGTGCGCCACACCGCGCTGTCGGACATCGAATCTGCTGTGCAATGAGAAACCAGCCCAGGGTATTGATTGTTGAAGACGAGCCGGCGATTGCCGAGCTGATGGCGGTGAACCTGCGCCACAACGGCTTTCAGCCGGTGTGGGCCATGGACGCCGTGACCGCCCAGAAAGAGCTCGATGAGGTGCTGCCCGACGTCATCTTGCTGGACTGGATGCTGCCCGGTGAAAGCGGCCTGAGCCTGGCACGCCGCTGGCGTGCCCATGCGCGGACCAAGAGCGTGCCGATTTTGATGATCACCGCGCGCGGCGACGAGCCTGACCGGATCGCTGGTTTGGATGCGGGTGCTGACGACTACATCGTCAAGCCGTTTTCGCCGCGCGAGTTGCTGGCGCGCATCCGCGCCGTGCTGCGCCGGCGCACGCCCGAGCAAGCGGGCGGCGTCGTGACCATTGGCACCTTGAGCCTGGACGCCGACACCTACCGAGTGAATTGGCAAGACCAGCCCCTCAAAGTGGGGCCGACCGAGTTCAAGCTCTTGCAGTTCTTCATGCGCCACCCCGAACGGGTGCACAGCCGGGGTTCGCTGCTCGACAAGGTTTGGGGCGACCACGTGTACATCGAGGAGCGGACGGTGGACGTGCACGTCAAACGCCTGCGCGAAGCGCTGGGCGATGCGGGCAAGATGATCGAGACTGTGCGCGGCGCAGGTTACCGGCTGACGGCTTCGCCAGCGGCCTGAAACCATGTTCATCTACCTTGCCGGGTTTGTGTTTTGGAGCGCGCTGGGTGCGCTGCTGGGCGGGTGGGTCCAGGGTGTCTGGGCCGCTGGTGTTGGCGCCTGGTTGGGTGGACTGGTCTGGGTTTTTCAGCAGCTGCAGCGCGCCCACCGTCTGGAGCTGTGGTTTCGCTCAGGGCCCGAAGGCGAACCGCCTCGGCTCGCGGGTTTGTGGCGCGAAGTGTCCGACCGCATTCGCCGGGTGCTGCGCCAGCGCGACCGCCAGGTGCAGACACAGATCGACCGGCTGCAGCAATTCTTGGGCGCGATCCAGGCCTCTCCCAACGGCGTGACACTGCTTGACAGCGAGGGCCGCATCGAATGGTGCAACAGCGCAGCCAGCCTGCACCTGGGCATCGATGCTCAACGCGATCTGGGCCAGCACGTGGTGCACCTGGTGCGCGATCCGGTGTTCTCGCGCTATTTCCAACAAGACACGCACGAGGGTGAAGTGCAGATGGATGGGCGTGCGGCATCGATCAGCCAGGTGCTCAAGCTCTCGGTCCAGCTGTTCCCTTATGGTGAGGGGCAGCAGTTGCTGCTGACGCGCGACATCACCGCACTCACGCAGGCCGACAGCATGCGCCGTGACTTTGTGGCCAACGTTTCGCACGAAATCCGAACGCCGCTGACGGTGCTGGCGGGTTTCGTCGAGACTTTGCAGAGCCTGCCGCTCGATGCCGCGCAGCAGCAACGTTACCTGGATCTGATGGCGGTCCAGGCCAACCGCATGCAGACCCTGGTGAGCGATCTGCTCACGCTCTCCCGTTTGGAGGGCAGCCCACTGCCCAGCGCTTCTGAGCAGGTGGCGCTGGCGCCGCTGATGGACCAGATCCAGGCCGATGCACGTGCTTTGTCGGCCTTGCAAGGCCAGACCGGCGAACCGGTGCACGAGCTGCTGTTTGCGCCCACACCCGCTTGGCATCTGCTGGGCGCGCGCAGCGAACTGCACAGCGCGCTGTCGAACCTGGTCAGCAACGCGGTGCGTTACACCCCCGCTGGTGGGCGCATCGAGGTGGCTTGGCATGGCGAGGGCAGCGATGTGCTGTTCACGGTCCGTGACACCGGGCCGGGCATCGCGCCCGAGCATTTGCCGCGTTTGTCCGAGCGTTTTTACCGTGTCGACCGCAGCCGCTCGCGCGAGACCGGTGGCACCGGCCTGGGCTTGGCGATCACCAAGCATGTGGTGCAGCGCCACGGGGGCGAGTTGCGCATCGAAAGCCAGCTGGGTGCAGGCTCGACCTTCATCCTGGTTTTTCCTGTGCAGCGGGTTCAGTTCGACGCTTGAGGCGGCTGGCGCATGGCCCATTCCAGGCGGACCATGAACAGCAGCGACACCAGCACCAGGGCCAGGGTGCTGGTCAACCAGAAGCTGCCCGCTGTTTGCTGTGCGGGCCAGGGCCCCAGGCCTTCGTAGGCCAGCAAATAGCCTGCGTACAAGCCCATGCCCCAGAGCAGGGCGGTGTAGATGAGCAGCGGCGACAGCGTGACGTGCCAGCAACGCAGCACAAACACACAGACCGCTTGCAAGGCATCGGCCAGGTGGTACCAAGCCACCCAGCCCAGCCAGACCACGGCGGCAGCGGCCACGGCGGGGTCTTTGGCAAATGCCAGGGCCAGGGGCTGGCGCAACACCGCCAGCACAGAGGCACACAACACAGCCATACCGGCGGCCACCCACAGACCTGTGCGGGCGGCAGCACGGGCGCGGGCGACCTGGCGGGCGCCGATCCAGTAGCCGGTGCGCGCGCTGGTGGCGATGCCCAGCGACAGCGGCACCATGTAGAGCAAGGCGGCCATGCTGGCGGCGATCTGGTGGCTGGCCAGGGCCACTTCGCCCAGACGTGCGATGAACAAGGCCATGAAGGTGAACGAGGTGACCTCGACCATGATAGACAGCCCGGCCGGCACGCCCAGGGCCAGAAAGCGGCGCAGCTGCGCCGCATCAGGCGCTTCCAGTCGGTGCCACAGCCGGTAGGGCCGGTAGATGTCTTGGGTGCGCAGCAGCACCACGCCGGTCAACAGCATCAGCGTGTTGACCGCCAGCGTGGCCCAGGCGCAGCCCACCACGCCCAGGCCTGACATGTCGCCCAGCCCAAAAGTCAAGACGATCGACAGCGGCACCTTGACCAGCAAGGCCCCAGCCTGCAACCAGGTCACCAGGCGCGGCAGGCCCAGGCTTTGGTTGAGCGTGCTGTACAGCCGAAACAGCAGCGAGGGCGTGACGGCCAGCGCCAGCACCCGCAGGTACTCGCGCACCTCGGGCCACTGGCTGGCGGGCACGCCGGTCCACCGCAACCAGGGGTCTGGAAAGCACAGGGCGGCCACACCGAGCGTGCTGGCCAAAGCGCAAATGTAGAGCGCCTGGCGGACGGAGCGCCCGATGTCGCTGTGGCGGCCCGCCCCGCGCAGTTCGGCCCAGACCGGCAACAGGGCCTGGACCAGCCCGTTGAGCGCCACATAAATGCTGATGTAAATGGACGAAGCCAGCGACAAGGTGGCCAGCGCCTGGGGACTGTGGTGGCCGGCGATCACCGTGTCGGCCACGCCAAAGGCCATCACGGCCAACTGGCCCACCAGCACCGTGCCCGCGTGGCGCAGGATCACCCGCAGTTCGGTCATGCGCACGCCGTTCAGGGTTGTCGTGCTTGAAACAGCACCAGGGTTTCGTCGTTGTCGGTGGGGCGCAGCATGCGATGCACTTCCCGCCAGCCTTGTGCCGCGAGCGCAGGGCGCTGCTGGTCAAGTTCGCCACTGTCGTGGCCGATCAGCCAAGGGCATTCGGGCGTGGGCTCCGAGAACGGACGCAGTTGCAGCCCACCATGAAAGCGAAGAGCCACTTGTTGCCCAGGCGCCATCGATGCCACTTGCACACAGCGGGCCTCGCCGATGAACGCCTGGACTTCGCGCACCAGAGGCACGTAGCTGCGGCCGTAGTTGAGCAGTGGCAGCCACAAGGTCATGAGCAAGAGCCAACACAGGCTGGCCCCCGCCGCTGGCAGCACCAGGCTCTTCCACAAGGCCAGGCGGTGGCCGCCTGTGCGCCAACGCACCAAGGCCAGCCAGCCTGCTGTGGCCAAAACGGCCAGTGCGAACGGCCAGGGCGAGAATTCGTGGACAAAATTGGGCGCGGCGCGCGCCACGTTGAGGGCCGGTTGTGCGGGCCAACCCGTTTCCATGGACACCCAGACGACCCAGATGGCCAGAGCCCCGATGCTGAAGAACAGCAGCGTGAACCAGTCAATGAAGGCGCCCACGCTGCGGCGCAGGGTGGGCAAGGCGAAGGCGGTGAGTGTGGCCAGTGCCGGCAGGGCAGACATCAGCGCGCGATCGCTCAGACCGGTGGCCCAGGTGGTGCCCAGGGTGACGCCCAGGAACCACAGCGGCAGCCCCATGTGGGGGATGCGCCAGCCGCGCAGCAGCTGGCGACGCCAGCGCCACAGTGACCACAGGCTCAGTGCACCCGCAGGCCAGGTGAACCAGAGCAGCACACGGCCAAAATCGCGCAGATCGGTCATCGCATGCGGCACCAGCCGCCAGCGCCACAAATCGAGTGCGCCGGCCAGCGTCACACACACCAAGACCAGCAAGGCGAGCAAACCCGCCTCGAGCATGCTCAAGCGGCGCTGGCCCGAAGACTGTGCTGTCAGCCAGCGGATGACCGAGCCGCCAGTGCCCAACAGCAGGGCCAGCACAGGGGCGCCTGAGAGCGTCAGACCGAGCATGCCGGCGGCGATGGCCAGGCCGCTGAGCAGGCGCCTCCGTGGCAAGGTAGCCAGACCCATGAACAGCAGTGTGGTGCTGAACAGCTGGCTCAGTGCCGCTGTGATCTCATGCGACAGCTGGGCCAAACCCAGACAGGCCAGCAAGGCCAGCAGACCGCCGTCGGCCACGGCGCGAGCGTAGTCGGTGGGGCGGGCTTCGCCGCCAAACGCAAACGCCACCGGTTGTGCAGCTGGCGTACGCGCCAGGGCGTATACCGCGTACCAGGTGGCCACCAGCGTGCCCAGCAGCATCAGCATGAAGGGCAGGCGCGCGGCCATGGTTTCCCAGCCCGCAGGGGCCAGGCGGATGGCCCAGGCGCCCAGCCAGGTGGGCAGCAGGGCCAGGTTGGGGTCGGGCTGGCCGAACAGCAAGGGCTTGAGCCAGCGTGTGGCCTGGCCGCCGCCCGATTGCGCCAGTTCCAGCATGAAGCCAAAGGCCTCGATGTCCTGGCTTTTCCAGGGATCACGCCCCACAAACCCCGGCAGCACGTAAGCGGCGCACAGCAACCACAGCGCCCAACGTGGGAAGGGGCGCACGGAGGCCTGGGCAACGATGGCGGGCGAGGGTTGGTTCACGGCGCTGAACGATAACAGTTGGGGGTGATTTGTGCGTCAGCCAAAACAAAAGGGCAGGCCGGTTGCCCGGACTGCCCTTGCTGACACGCTGTCGAATTACTTGGACAGGGTGGTCTTGCCGAAGCGGTTGCGGAACTTTTCCACGCGGCCGCCCATGTTGTCCACCGACTTCTGCGTGCCGGTGTAGAAGGGGTGCGACTCGCTGGTGGTGTCCAGCTTGAACAGCGGCAGCTCGCGGCCGTCGTCCAGCTTGATCATTTCCTTGGTGTTGACGCAGGAACGGGTCACAAATTTGAAGCCGTTGGACATGTCCTGGAAGCACACTTCACGGTAGTTGGGGTGAATGCCCTCTTTCATGGGTTTTCCTTTTGTATAAACCACGGTAGCCACGCTTCGGCCTATCCGAGCGCACTTTCCGCAAAACACGCGATTATAGGCGATCAGCCGCCGCGTCGCATCATGTCGAAGAACTCGGAGTTGTTCTTGGTGGCCTTCATGCTCTTGAGCACCATCTCCATCGCCTCGATCTCGTCCATGTTGTACATGAACTGGCGCAGGATGCGGGT
>JACCDU010312961.1_pt1 | contig 12165 bp, 13 predicted proteins | sample 7446081 | NCBI WGS metagenome assembly JACCDU01 (sample SAMN15323447, study PRJNA562643) | freshwater metagenome | isolation source: river surface water | place: USA:Blue River Watershed | collected 2017-08-17 | reverse complement strand
TTTCTGAACTAAATGTCACTAAAAAAGAAATTGCTGCTGATGTAGAAAAACTACGTAAAGCTTTAGATCCTGGTGTTTCCTCAGTCGATGAAATTCCGCCATTTGACGTTACCCTGTCATATAAGCTTTATAACTTATTGATTAAACCAGTTGAGGGAAGCCTTCATAACAAAAACCTGTTGATATCGATTCCTCATGCCAATTTAGGTCAGTTACCTATAGGCACTTTATTGACTGCGCCGATCAAGCAACCAGGAAAGGGCGCTAATACATTTATAGCCTACCAAAATGCGCCATGGTTAATTAGAAAAATTGCCATTTCCCAGTTGCCATCTGTCAATGCACTAGCTGCGCTGAGAAGTGCTCCAAGTAAATCTGCCCAAAACCAGTCTTTTATTGCTTTTGCTGATCCTTATTTCAGTAAAGATCAAGCTCAGCAAAAACCGACATTAGCTGCGAGTTTAAATACTCGAGGTATACCGTTACGCTTACGTAATGCACCTAAAACCTCGAAGGTCAGCTCTGCAGAGTTAGCGTTACTGCCTCCATTGCCAGATACCAGCCTCGAGGTCAAAGAGATTGCCGCGGTTCTGGGTGCGAAGGATGGTGATATCTATTTACATGAGCAAGCGAATGTATCTCAAGTTCTGAAAACTGACTTTAAGAATAAAAATATCATCATGTTTTCTACTCATGGCTTAGTGCCTGGAGAATTAGATGGTTTGACTCAACCAGCATTAGCTTTGTCTACGCCTGAGGTTACTGGTGAGAAAGATACCGATGGGCTGCTGACTATGGACAAGATCCTAGACCTTAAGCTGAATGCTGATTGGGTTGTTTTGTCAGCCTGTAATACGGCTTCGGGTGATGGAAATTCAGAGGCTGTGTCTGGCTTAGGTAGAGCTTTTTTCTATGCAGGAGCGAGGGCTTTGTTAGTTTCTAATTGGCCTGTAGATACGGTTGCATCCCGTGAGCTGATGACCGACCTATTTAAGCGTCAAGCTGGAGACCCTAATTTGGCGAAAGCTGAGTCCCTCCGAAGGGCTATGCTAGAGCTGGCTGATAAGGGGGGCTATAAAGACCCGAAAACAAAATCAATCAGTTATGCTTATGGACACCCTCTTTTTTGGGCCCCATTTGTTGTTGTCGGTGATTAAGTGATAAGGTGAAAAAATGAATATAAAAAAAATGATATCTGGCTTGGTGGTGATACTCTTTTCTGGAATAGTACTTGCCCAAAATAAACCACTGATTACTGAAAAAGAGGCTCAATTACCTCCTGCGAAAGGGGAGTTGAAAACTCGCGGAATTGCTAGAGGACCAGGTGTTAAAGTTTTGTCCCCTGACCTTCAAGCGACTGTAAAGGGGCCGTTTGACCTAAAAATCAAGTTTGAGCCACGTGGTGGCAATAAGATTGACCCTCAATCAGTCAAATTGGCTTATCTCAAATCTCCTATGGTCGATCTTACTGATCGTGTAAAGCAATCCATTACGGATGAAGGTATCAATCTCGAAAAAGCGACTATTCCACCTGGTGAGCATCAGATAAAAGTGACTGTTAAAGATGCAGAAGGTCGAGAAACTAATGCTGTGATTACAATCATGGTGGGTAAATGAAGTGTCCTTATTGCTTGTCTGATGTAGATCCTGCTGCTTCAGTTTGCAAAGTATGTACTCGAGATATTTATCTTTTCAAGCCGTTACTTGAAAAGATCGCGGTACTTGAATCTCGTCTTGATGGGTTACCAGAGAGGGAACTTCTGCAGTCAAAGATTCATGAGCTTGAGTCTCAGCTTGACGCCCTTAAGAATGAGGAAGGTCAGTCTGATACGATCCTGGATCGGATTGTAAAGGTCATGCAATACCTGGTTTTACCTTTATTGGTATTGTTAGCTGCGCATGGCTTGATCACTGTGGTTTATGACTTACCACTACTTTTTTTACATATCGTATCCATATTAGTACCTACCCCATTTGCTTATTATTTATTCGCCCATAAAAAACGCTCAGTCTTGGGCTGGTTTGCTGGATCGATAGTTTTAGCTAGCCTAGCTGTGATTGGGATGAGCGGTATCACAAGTCTTGTAGATGGTACCCCCATCATGCCGCGAAGCCCCATAGAGTGGAAAGATTTCATTGAATACTCAGCCAGTATCTCTTTCAGTTTTTTAACGGGCATGCTGATTGGTGTTATGCAGTATAAGAAACGTCATAGTGTCTCTAAGCTCAAAATGAACCCCTGGGTCGCAGCAGCCATGTTGGGTTTGGGGGATGGTCGTTTGTCTCCAGAAACCCTGCAAAAAATGATGCATAAGGTCAACGAGTTTGGCAGTACTGCCGTGGCTTTGGCGACAACAGCGATTTCAGTTTATACAGGCTTAAAGGGCTTTTTGGGTTAATCATGGATTTAAGGCGTGAGTCACTGCGCTATTTAAGCGTTTGCGAGCCCAATCAGAAGGCTGCAGCAGTCAGAGCAATGGCAGTGCAAAAACAACAGCTCGAGCTTGATTCAGTACTCAAGCTTGATGCTGCAGGGTATGACATCCCCGGTCGCCCTGAAAAACCCATCTTAGTCGATCCTACATCTGTGAAGCGTCGCGCCATGCACACGGTCGAAGGCCGAGCTATCTTGATTCATGCTTTGGCTCATATTGAATTTAATGCGATTAATTTAGCTTTGGATGCGATTTGGCGTTTTGATGGTATGCCTGAGGCCTATTATTGGGATTGGCTCAAAATTGCTGATGAGGAAGCATTGCATTTCAGTCTCCTACAACAGCATTTGGAGAGTTTGGGTTATCAATACGGAGATTTCCCCGCTCATAATGGCTTATGGGATATGGTCGAGCGTACCCAGCATTCGATTCTGGCTCGCATGGCCTTAGTGCCAAGAACTTTAGAGGCGAGAGGTCTTGATGCTCTCCCGCCGATTATGGAGCGCCTCGAACAAGTCAAAGATCAGGCGGCCATTGAAATACTCAACATTATTTATCGCGATGAGATTGGTCATGTTGAAATCGGTAATCGCTGGTTTCACTATTGCTGCCAACAGCAAAATCTTGAACCTATTGCCACCTACCAAAACCTGAGCGAAGAGTTTCGCGCTCCAAAGCTCAAAGGGCCTCTGAATGTAAAAGCCCGCATGGCAGCAGGCTTTACACAAGCAGAATTAGATGCGCTGTCCGCACAAGTCTCTTAGCCTTATAGGCTGGTAATCAAGCCACCATCTACACGAATCACAGAGCCAGTGATGTATGAAGCTCCTTGGCTTGCTAAAAATGCCGCTGTGGCACCATATTCTGCGGGGTCGCCTGTGCGGCCCATCGGAATGGTCTTGAGGCTTTCATTCATGACATCTTCCACCGAGCGATTCTCACGCTGGGCCTTAGATTCATCTAAGAAGCGAATTCGTTCCGTTGCAATGCGACCTGGAACGATGATGTTGGCAGTGATGCCAAAAGGAGCTACTTCACGTGCGAGAGTTTTGGACCAAGCGTGTAAAGAAGAGCGCAGGGTATTGGATATCGCCAAATTAGGAATAGGTGCAATCGCACCTGATGATGTGCTCGTAATAACACGTCCCCAACGCTTTTCCTTCATGGCAGGTAAGGCGCGATCCGTGATAGCAATCACAGACAAAACCATTTCTTGAAACTTTTGCAGCCACACTTGTGGTGCTTGACCGGCTGCAGGTGTTGGAGGAGGGCCGCCTGTGTTATTGACCAAAATGTCGACGGAGCCCCAGAGGCTTTCTATCTTGGCAAAATGCGAATCGATTTGATCGAGCTGAGCCAAATCCCAGACTATGGGATGAGCCTGGCCACCCGCTTTTTGAATCTGAGCTACCGTTTTTTGTAGATTAGCCTCGGTGCGACCAGCAACCACAACTTTACAACCTTCACTGGCTAAACTCAGCGCCATGGCCTGACCTAAGCCACTGCCGCCACCCAAGACTAGCGCTACTTTATTTTTAATTCCTAAATCCATGAATTGTCTCTTTTCTGTTTATTTTTCTGCAGATCTTGGGCTGATTCTAGCAAGAAAAAAGCCTCTGACTATGCAGAGGCTTTATTCATCAATTTGGCTCCTCGACCTGGGCTCGAACCAGGGACCTACGGATTAACAGTCCGGCGCTCTACCGACTGAGCTATCGAGGAATAGACCGTGATTATAGCCTGAAATCTAAAATATGCCAAATTTCCCCGAGCTCTGTTTTAATGGGGCATCATGTATTTATTAGACAAGAGACAAAATAGAACGCAAGCGACCTTGCGCTTATACATCGATTAAAAATGAAAATCCTATTACTAGATTGGTCAGCCGCGCAAATCTTTGCAAAACCGCTACGCTATCGTGTTTTTGTTGTAGAACAAGCCGTGCCTGAAGAGATGGAGTGGGATGAGTATGATCAAGATGCCATACATGCACTAGCATTGATCAATGATCAAGCAGTAGGAACTGCTCGATTAATTCTCAATGACCAGAAGGCGAAGATCGGACGTATGGCCGTTTTAGAAGAGCAGCGTAGCCAGGGAATAGGGTCTGCGATGCTAGATGCTCTTGTGCAAGAGGCGCGGCAGCAACAAATCAAACTCATTGAGTTACACGCTCAAGTGCATGCCGAGCAGTTTTATGCCAAACTCGGATTTGTAGCAGCCGGTGAAGTTTTTTCTGAAGCGGGCATGGATCACATCAAAATGCAAAAGGTTCTCTAATGGTATTTCGTGTTTTAAGTATTGCAGGTTCAGATTCTGGGGGTGGTGCTGGGATTCAGGCTGACCTTAAGACAATCACTGCTTATGGTGGTCATGGCATGACAGCGGTCACTGCTATCACTGCTCAAAATACTTTGGGTGTGACGGGTATTCAGGCGGTGGATACCGCAATCATCGTGCAACAAATGGAGGCTGTATTTGATGATATTGGAGTGGATGCCGTCAAAATTGGGATGTTGGCTTCACCAGAGATTGTGTATACGGTTGCAGAGATTCTGAAACGCTATCGACCTAAGCACATTGTTTTAGACCCTGTGTTGATCGCGACTTCTGGTGCTTCTTTAGGAGGCTCTGATACTGGGCGAGCCATCATCGATGCATTCACTGGATTAGCTACTGTTATCACGCCTAATCTATTTGAAGCCGGAGTTTTATTAGAACGAAATGTTGCAGACGTCGCTGATATGCAAGCGGCTGCCAGAGATTTAGCCATGCAAATGTCAGCGGCTGTTTTGGTCAAAGGTGGACATCTATTGGGACAAGAGATAGTTGACCAATTGGTCTATCCACAGAATGATCAGTGGCAAGAATTAAGCTATTGCCACCCCAAAATTCAAACCAACAATACTCATGGCACGGGCTGTACTTTGTCGACGGCAATTGCCTGTGAGCTTGCGCAAAATCGATCACTCAATGATGCTGTTGGCGGTGCTATTGAATATTTACAAGGTGCGCTGACAGCTGCTAAAGATTTGAAATTAGGGCAGGGTCCAGGTTGCCTTTGGCATATGCACCCTCATCTAAAAGCCTAACTTCCTAATAGGCGCATATATTTTTTGATTTCAAGTTCTGGCTGATCGGCTGCAATAATGCCGCGAACCATGGCAATAGAGCCAATATCAGCTTCGAGAACTTTTGCTAAATTGCTTTCATTGATACCGCCAATGGCGACGAGTGGATAGTCTCGCATCAGACGTGCATAGCGTTTTAGGCGACCTGTGCCTTGAGGTTTACTAGGCATGACTTTTAATGTGGTCGGAAAAACAGCTCCTAAAGCCAAATAACTCGGCTTAATTGCGTGAGCAATCATCATTTCATGATAACCGTGAGTGCTAATGCCTAGGCGCAAGCCACTCTTTTGTATCGCTGCAAAATCGGCCGTCTCGATATCTTCTTGGCCAAGATGAACGCCATAGGCCTCATGTTCAATGGCTAATTGCCAATAATCATTAATAAATAATCGACTCTCAGGATAGCCTTGTGCTATTTTGCAAGCCTTCGCCACTTCACGTGTAATAGCCTGTGGATCTGTATGTTTAAAGCGCAGTTGTACGGTAGGTACTCCTGCGGCACAGAGGCGTTCAATCCAAGCGCTATCTGGGGCAACTACATAAAGACCTAATTTTTTCGGACAGTTTGCAAACGCATAGGGCTGTTTGACGGGGGGGAAGTATTGCAAATCTTCCGGCCAACTTTGCGTATTGGCCAGGCCGCTTTGATCAAGCTTTTGCCAGGCATAAGCTAAACATTCAGCATCTAATTCATTAAAGCCGAGTTGATAGGCTACGATCTTCGCCTGCTGATAAGTCAATTCAGTACTCGAAAACTGATAAGCAGCACTGCTGACTTCTGCATCGAGTGCAAGATCAGCATGCTCTTTGATCACTTGAGACCAAAAAGGCTTGAGTTCAATCATGTTTGATGCCAAAAGGGGGTACCAATCACAGGGGTACTGGCTTGGGCTGATTCACTAGGAGCGATAGTTCCAGCGCAGTAGGCTTGGTGTCCCGCTATGATGGCTTGGCTAAAAGCTTCAGCCATTTGTACCGGTTGATTGGCTAATGCCACAGCGGTATTGAGTAAAACCGCATCAAAGCCCATTTCCATGACTTGGCAAGCATGAGAAGGTTTACCGATACCTGCGTCAATAATGATAGGCACTTGAATCCGGTCACGCAAAATTTCTAAGGCATACAGATTGATGGGACCTTTACCTGTGCCAATAGGGGCAGCCCAGGGCATGATTACCTCACATCCCACATCGACTAGACGTTGAGCGATGATTAAATCTTCAGTGCAATAGGGTAGTACCTTAAAGCCTTCCCGAATCAGTTGCTCTGCAGTTTGACAGAGCTCTAATGTATTAGGTTGTAAGGTATAGTCATCGCCAATCAGTTCGAGTTTGAGCCACTCGGTTTCAAAAACTTCGCGCGCCATCATGGCTGTCGTAATGACTTCTTTGGGGCTATGGCAGCCCGCTGTATTGGGTAAAACAGGTACGCCCAGTTCTTTGATTAAATTCCAAAAACCATTATTGAGGTCGTCTTGTAAGCCCCCTTGACGACGCAATGAGGCAGTCACCATGGCGGGCTTAGCAATCTCTATAGAAGAACGTAGGCTATCAAGAGAGGGGTAGCGTGAGCTACCTAATAAGAAGCGCGATTGAAATTCGCGATCATAGAGTTTGAGTCGAGTGCTGGTTTGATTCAGGGCCATACTAACCTCCTGTGACCGGAGAAATGACTTCAATCTGATCACCTTCGTGAAGTGTGGTTGTGGCATGCATATTTTTAGGTATGAAATTGGTATTGATAGCTACAGCAAAGGGGGCTTGGAATTTTTCTTGGAGCAAGAGCTCTGCGACAGTCATTGTCGTGGAGATAGTGCGAGCTTGTTTATTGAGAAACACTTGCATAGTCTTCATAAATACGAATTTGATATTGCTTGGCGAGTTCTGTCTTGCCTTCGATGGCCCACTCGATGGCTGCATCAATCACGCTTGGAGCAATTAAAAAACCATGCCGATAAAGGCCATTGATCTGATAGTGATGCTCACTGATTTGACGAATCGCAGGATCGTGATGACTCAAGGTGGGGCGCAGACCCACAGCACTCTCTAGGATGCGAGCCTCTGCAAAGGCGGAGTCAATCGTATACGCCGCACTCATTAGTTCCATGCTTGAGCGTAGACTCATCGGGGATAAGTCTTCTGATTCAATTTCTGTAGCCCCAATCACGAACTGATGGTTTTCTTTGGGGGCTATGTAAATCGGATATTTGGGGTGTAAAAGACGCGTTGGTCTCGATAATGAAACTTCGGGCGCGAAAAGGCGTAAGACTTCGCCACGAACGCCACGCACTGCCGGCCAGTTAGTTTTTGCACCAATGCCACGACAGTCAAAGACCCATTCTGAATCACTAAAGTCCGCTAAATCTTTGGAGCTAGCCCACAGTAATTCATGGCCTTGCGCTAGAACAGATTGCAACAAGGCAGCCAAGAGTTGGCGATTATCCAGTTGGCCTTCATGAGGCAAGTACAGGCCCTCTAAGAGTTTGCTCGAAACGCTAGGTTCTAGAGCATCAATACCTGCACGATTGAGTTTTTGGTAGGGTGCAATACTCGGATCTTGCTGAAGTGTTTGATTTAACTGCGAACAAAAACGTTTCGCTTCTGCCTGGTCTTGTGGATGCCAGAGGACGAGGGTGCCCGTTTTCTGAAAAAAAACGGGTGCCGCGAGTTGCAAAATAATCTCTGTCCAGCGTTGCATGCTGTACATACCCATTTGGGTAATGCGAAAGTGGCTAATCGCTGATTCGGCCAAGGGGGCTAGCATCGCAGCAGCCACATGCGCAGCTGCTAAAGGTTTGTCTTCAGAGGCTGCTTCATAGATACGCACACGATGGCCGCGCACACCTAATTGATGTGCGAGGAGTAGGCCGGTAAGACCTGCTCCTAGAATAGAGATGGGCGCGGCGCGTGTGTTCATTGATAAATTTGAGAACCTTTTTTGCGGAACTCAATCGACTTTTCTTGCATACCTTTCTCAGCTTCAAGGCCGGCTGCATAGTCACGCACTTCTTGCGTGATTTTCATCGAACAGAACTTGGGGCCACACATGGAGCAAAAATGAGCAATCTTGGCGCCTTCTGCGGGTAGTGTGGCATCGTGATATTCGCGAGCACGCTCAGGATCTAAGCCTAAATTGAACTGATCTTCCCAGCGGAACTCAAAGCGTGCTTTTGACAGGGCATTGTCTCTGACTTGAGCCCCAGGCAAGCCCTTGGCCAAATCTGCACCGTGTGCGGCTATCTTATAGGTGATGATGCCTTGGCGCACGTCTTCTTTATCAGGTAGACCCAAGTGCTCTTTAGGGGTGACATAGCACAACATGGCTGTGCCATACCAACCAATTTGGGCCGCGCCAATACCGCTAGTGATGTGATCGTATCCTGGCGCAATATCGGTAATGAGTGGGCCTAAAGTATAGAAGGGGGCCTCTAGACAAGAGCTCAGTTCCTCGGTCATATTTTCTTTGATGCGTTGCATCGGTACATGACCAGGACCTTCAATCATGACTTGAACATCATGCTTCCAAGCAATCTGTGTCAATTCGCCAAGCGTGTGTAATTCACCAAACTGAGCTTCATCATTCGAGTCGGCAATACAGCCTGGGCGCAGGCCATCGCCTAGGCTAAATGACACATCATAAGCCTTCATGATTTCGCAGATTTCTTCGAAGTGGGTGTAGAGGAAGTTCTCTTTGTGATGCGCTAAACACCACTTAGCCATGATCGAGCCGCCGCGCGAGACGATGCCGGTGATGCGCTTGGCTGTGAGTGGCACATAACGCAACAATACGCCCGCATGAATCGTGAAGTAATCCACCCCTTGTTCGGCTTGTTCAATCAGGGTGTCGCGGAAAATTTCCCAATTGAGATTTTCTGCAATGCCACCGACCTTGTCGAGGGCTTGATAAATAGGTACTGTACCAATCGGTACGGGTGAATTTCGAATAATCCATTCACGTGTTTCATGAATATGTTTGCCCGTTGATAAATCCATGATGGTGTCAGCACCCCAGCGGATAGACCAAACCATTTTTTCAACCTCTTCGTTGATCGATGAGGTCACTGCGGAGTTGCCAAGGTTACCGTTAATCTTGACTCTGAAGTTGCGACCAATGATCATGGGCTCTAATTCAGGGTGATTAATATTGGCCGGAATGATGGCGCGACCTGCAGCAATTTCCTGACGCACAAATTCAGGAGTAATTTCATCGGGCAGGTGAGCGCCAAATGATTCGCCTGGATGTTGCTTGAGTAATAGTTCGTACTCTGGATTGGCGCGTAAAGCTTTGAGGTTGAGTGATTCACGTAGAGCGACAAACTCCATTTCAGGAGTGATGATGCCTTGTTTGGCGTAGTGCATTTGCGAGACATTCTTGCCAGGCTTTGCCACGCGGGGTGGGCTAATATGAGCAAAACGCAAATCTTGAGTTTTAGGATCCTGTGCTCTGGCTTGGCCGTAGCTCGATGTGGGACCACTTAATTCAACAGTATCAGCGCGATCGATGATCCAATTCTTTCTGATATGGGGTAAGCCTTTTTTTAAATTAATTTGCACATCAGGGTCGCTATAGGGACCTGAAGTGTCATATACCGGAATCGGTGGGTTAGCTATCTTTTGATCATTGATCTGAGTGCTTTGTTGAGAAATCCAGCGTAATGGCACGCGAATATCAGGACGGCTACCAGTCAGGTATTTTTTCTCAGACGCTGGGTAGGCAAATTTTTGTTCGAAGTCTTTTTCTAGAACTTCTATAGATGGGATATCACTGGGTTTGTTCATGGGCTCCTCCGATGTCATGAGATAAACCAGAGGGTCCACAAAACTCCCCACGCCAGTATTACCTGGATCGGGTATGAGGGTATTTCTCAGCCAGGTATTGGCACCCCTGTTTTATCCAGCTTAGATATTAACCTACTTTGAGCTTAACGCGTGTGGCGCAGTAAAAAATCAGCTGTCACAGCGGCGGCATCTGGGGTCAGTTCACTCGCCAGAATCAGGTCGGCAGCCTCGGTGAAGCTGACGCATTGAAAACCGCTAACCTCGCCATCTTGATTGGCGGGTTCATATTCATCAGGCATCAGTAAATCGTGGGTGTAAAGGCTTTCGTCATGCAAACCTTTGTTTTCAACAATACGCCTTACATGGATATGCCCAATGGGTTGTGTGTGACGTGAAATTTCTGGATCGATACCGGCTTCTTCCCAGAGTTCGCGTAGTACGCACTGATAAATAGTCTCATCGGCAGCCATACCGCCGGCTGCGAGGTTGTCTAGCATATTTGGATCTGTGGCTTTATCGGGGCTACGCTTGCCTAGCCAAAGCTTTTGATCACGGGTGTAACCATTAATATGGCAGGCACGACTGTGTAAACCGAGTACTCTAAATACAGCACGTTCCATGCGGAAGTGTTCCATGCCATATTCATCAACCCAAGCATAAGCTTCATCACGCCAACCTGGGACACAGTCCTTCTTTCTCAAAAATTGAGCCAATAATTCAAGGCGTTGTGACAACTCAAAAGGGTCTAGGTCATCGAGTTGCAGGTGTTGGCCAAATACAGCTAAGCCTGATACGCCATCTTGAGCTAGATATTCCCGAATCAGGGCTTCGCACGCTGGATAAACATAGCCAATCACAGCACTTTTTAAGCGTATGGTTTGCCAGTCAGTAGGAGTGGCACGTAATGAGGTTTCTAAGAGTTCCTCGAGTGCAGCGCGAGTTGTATCAGTGAGTTGAGCCATATGCTTATTTTTGTCGATTTTTGATGATTATCTGATAATTTGCTTATTTTGCTGAATATCGATAGGAAGTGAGTTATGAGTGATGATTTTGAGCCCCTCGTGCAACCGGGTCAGGTGATCTGTGATGCCTCTTTATTGGAAGAGGGGGGCGAGGGTTTTCGTTTCACTATTCGTTCGGCTGATGTTTTAAGTCTAGTGGGGAGTGTGGAGCATCGTCTAGATGAAACTTTGCCTGCGTTTGTGATTCGCTTTGATGGCGGGGTACATGCCTATCTCAATCGTTGTGCGCATGTGGCTATGGAGCTAGATTGGCAACCAGGACAGTTCTTTACAGCAGATAAAACAGCGATTATCTGTGCATCTCACGATGCGCAATACTTACCCGATACCGGTGAATGTATATCTGGCCCCTGTCCTGCGGGTGCTCGTTTAATAAAGCTAGATATAAAAGAAGAAGGTGGCCAGATTATTCTTTGTCAAGCTTAAGTGCAAAAAAACTTTTATTGGCTCATGGTTTTTTGTATTAAACAAATGCAAGACAAATGTATGAGATTTTGTTTGCCCAGCACGCTGCCTATTTTTTAAGCACTCTAGCTCTAACATTGTGCAATAAGGAAAAAAAGAAAAAAAATGCAGAGTTGCCCACAGATTCTGTGGATAAGTTCCTCAATATTTTTTATATAGATTCGTATTTCACCTATTGACAGTTCATAAAAATTTCACAAACTGAACCTTAAAAGGCCTTTATGGAAATGATTGGATATCTAGCAGCGTGTTTGACTACGGCTGCTTTTGTACCCCAAGTGTGGAAGGTCTATCGAACGCGTGATACACGCGCCATTTCGCAAGCGATGTACCT
>JACCDU010479079.1_pt1 | contig 12170 bp, 9 predicted proteins | sample 7446081 | NCBI WGS metagenome assembly JACCDU01 (sample SAMN15323447, study PRJNA562643) | freshwater metagenome | isolation source: river surface water | place: USA:Blue River Watershed | collected 2017-08-17 | reverse complement strand
TAAGTTATTCAATATCGCTGTGCGTGGTCTGTAGTGAACAAACTTACTGCGCTTATCAAAGAAAGCCGTGTCGTATTCATCCGCTTCAATCACAAAGTAATGAGGGTCATTTGAATTAGGACCAGTCTTTTGACCCAAACGTGCAGAAACATCAAAGTTATTAGGTACCCCACCAATTAAATAGCCTGGCTCTAACCCATTGGCCTGCAAAATCCAAGTCAACATGGCTGTAGTAGTTGTTTTACCGTGTGTACCAGCCACTGCTAAAACATGCTTACCTTGCAAGACTTGCTCGCCCAACCACTGCGGCCCAGATTGATACGGCAAACCTTGATCCAAAATAGATTCCATCAAAGGATTGCCTCTTGAAACCACATTACCAATGATGAATAAATCTGGCTTTAAAGAAATCTGATCTGGAGAAAATCCTTCAATCAGCTCAATACCTTGAGCCTCCAATTGAGTACTCATTGGAGGGTAAACATTAGCGTCACAACCTGTCACTTTGTGACCTGCCTGACGTGCGATAGCGGCAATACCGCCCATAAAAGTACCGCAAATACCTAAGATATGAAGATGCATGGCAAGATTTTATCGAAACATCAGTGCAAAATAAGGTAAATGTTTGAAAACAGAAAGAAATAAAGTGAATAAACGTCAATGGAGTTTATTGGTTGTAGCGGGACTCATTGCAGCTGCTTTAGGAATGGGCTTAGCCAATCTTCGATACAGCCCAAAACCAGCCCAAGATTCTGCAATTGAGGAGTTCTTTCAACAAGAATTACGCTCACCCAATGGAGAGATCCATCAAACTGCCAATTGGCGAGGAAAAATCCTGGTTCTTAACTATTGGGCATCCTGGTGCCCACCCTGCGTTGAAGAAATGCCAGAGTTAGTTAGATCTCAGAGCAAATACGCTGCCAAAAATGTACTATTTGTTGGTATCGGCGTTGATTCACCACCTAATATACGTGAATTTCTGTCAAAAACTCCAGTTAACTACCCAATTGTGCTCGGAGGCCTAGAAGGCTCGAATTGGGCAAAAAGTATGGGAAATCCTAGCTCTGGCCTGCCTTTTACGGTCATGGTTAACGAAAAAGGTACCATTATTAAGTCAAAACTCGGCAAAATAACCGAAGATGAGCTCAGTTCATGGATAGATAGCGCTATAATTCCTTCTAAGTAAAAAACTATAGGAAGGGCATCATGGATTTACGAAAACTCAAAACTTTGATCGATTTAGTAGCCGAATCTGGCGTATCAGAACTAGAAGTAACAGAAGGTGAAGACAAAGTACGTATCGTTAAAAATCCTGCCCCAGTTGCAGCACCTGTACAACAAGTTTACGCCCCAGCACCTGCTGCAGCGCTAGCAGCTCCGGCTCCAGCCGCTGCTCCAACTGCCCCAGCAGAAGCTGCTGCTCCAGCAGTACCAACGGGTCACACCGTGAAATCTCCAATGGTGGGTACTTTCTACCGTTCACCAACACCAGGCGCAGATTCATTTGTGAAGATTGGCGACACAGTGAAAGAAGGCCAAACACTTTGCATCATCGAAGCGATGAAGCTATTGAATGAGATTGAATCTGATAAATCAGGTGTTGTGAAAGAAATTCTTTGCGAGAACGGCCAAGGTGTTGAATTTGGTCAAGCTCTTTTCATTATTGGCTAATCAAGCTAAAGCTTAAAAAGGGTTACCCATGTTTGAAAAGATTCTCATCGCCAACCGTGGCGAAATCGCACTACGTATTCAAAGAGCTTGTCGTGAGATGGGCATCAAGACCGTGGTTGTTTTCTCTGAAGCCGACCGCGATGCTAAATATGTGAAGCTGGCTGATGAAGCCGTCTGTATTGGCCCGGCTCCATCAGCACAAAGTTACCTCAGCATGCCAGCAATTATTTCTGCTGCAGAAGTAACTGATGCTCAAGCGATTCACCCTGGCTACGGTTTCTTATCTGAAAACGCTGACTTTGCAGAACGCGTTGAAAAATCTGGTTTTGTATTTATCGGCCCAACAGCAGAATCTATTCGCTTAATGGGTGACAAAGTTTCTGCCAAACAAGCCATGATTCGTTCAGGTGTGCCTTGCGTACCTGGCTCTGAAGGCGCATTGCCAGACAATCCAAAAGAAATCATTGCTACAGCCAAGAAGATTGGTTACCCAGTGATCATTAAAGCTGCTGGTGGTGGTGGTGGTCGCGGTATGCGCGTGGTTCATACTGAAGCTCACTTGATCAATGCAGTGAACATGACTCGCGAAGAAGCTGGTCGCGCCTTTGGTAACCCAGAGGTTTACATGGAGAAGTTCCTAGAGAACCCTCGCCACGTAGAGATTCAGATTCTTGCCGATACACACAAAAATGCAGTTTATTTAGGTGAACGTGATTGCTCTATGCAACGTCGTCACCAAAAAGTGATTGAAGAAGCTCCGGCGCCAGGCATTGATCGTCGCTTAATCGCCAAAATTGGTGAACGTTGCGCAGAAGCTTGTCGCAAAATTGGTTACAGAGGTGCGGGCACATTTGAATTCTTATATGAAAACGATGAGTTTTATTTCATTGAAATGAATACTCGTGTTCAAGTGGAACACCCAGTAACCGAGTTAATCACCGGTATTGATATCGTTCAGCAACAAATTCACATTGCTGCTGGCGAAAAACTACCTTTCCGCCAAAAGGATATCGAGTTCAAAGGTCACGCCATTGAATGTCGTATCAACGCGGAAGATCCTGTGAAATTCATGCCAAGCCCAGGAAGAATTCAGTCATGGCACATGCCAGGCGGTCCTGGTATTCGCGTTGACTCACATGCTTACGCTGGCTACTTCGTGCCACCAACTTATGACTCTATGATTGGTAAGTTGATTGCTTACGGTGCAACTCGCGAGCAAGCGATTCGTCGTATGCGCATTGCCCTATCAGAAGTAGCTATTGACGGCATTTTGACTAACATTCCATTGCACCGCGAATTAATGTTAGATCCAAAATTTGAAGCGGGTGGCACAAGCATCCACTATCTAGAGCACAAGCTAGAAGAGCAAGCTGCTTCACGTCGTGGCAACACGAAGTAAGTCAGTCTTTAGCACTTATGGCGTTTCGTGAGTTAGTTTTTACAGTCTCCGAGGATCTCGCTGAGAATCTCGGAGATGCCCTCATGGAACTTGGTGCACTGTCTATTTCAGTCAGTGATGCCGCAGCCGATACCGAAGCAGAAAAACCACTATATGGTGAACCAGGTCTAACTCCCGATCGCCAAGCTTGGGAGCAATCTCAAGTAATTGCGTTATTTGATGAAGATGGTTTAACTGCTGCAGAAATATCTTTGGCATTGACCGAAGAAGGTTTCCAAGTCAATGCTCCAACTGAGTGCAGCGTTGAAGAACAAGATTGGGTTCGCTTAACTCAATCACAGTTTGACCCAATTCAAGTTGGGCAACGTCTATGGGTTGTTCCTTCATGGCACGAAGCCCCCAACGACCCTAATGCGGTATGCCTTGCAGTAGATCCTGGTTTAGCTTTTGGCACAGGTAGCCACCCAACAACCAAACTATGCATGCAATGGTTAGAAGAACACCCTGACCTCGCCAGCAAAACTCTTTTAGATTACGGTTGTGGCTCAGGAATTTTGGCAATTGCTGCCAAACGCTTAGGTTGTGGTGATGCATTAGGTGTTGATATTGATCCGCAAGCAGTGATTTCTGCAAAAGACAATGCACTGCGCAATGAAGTGACGGTCCACTTTAGACTTCCTGAAGAAGATACGGCAGATAGCCAACATGATGTGGTGGTAGCAAACATTTTGGCCAATCCACTTCAAGTACTAGCCCCTGCACTATGTCAAAGAATTGCCCCTCATGGACATATTGTTCTATCTGGCATTCTAGAAAGACAAGCTCAAGAAGTGATTGATACTTATGAGCCATGGATCAAGCTTCACGTATGGCGCGAATGCGACGGTTGGGTGTGTCTAACAGGTCAACTGAATGCCACCCAATCAGAAGCTCAAAAAAAAACTCTAAAAACAACTGAGTCAGCTAGTACACACTCTAGAAAATCTCGAATATTGGGTGTTTCATGTTTAGTTTTGCTCTCACTTTTGGTTTTAACAGAACTTTTTTATTTAACTAGGCATGGTTTAGCTCTGCAATTAGCGAAACTTCCACCAGCACTGCAAGAACCTGGACTAAAAACATTCAAAACAATTGATGGTTGGCTTTGCCAGCAACTACCCTGCCAAGATATTGCGCTGCGTGATTTTTCAGCTTGGGCAATTGAGCTAGCCAATCTAAAAATTAATCCGCCTACCAAAGCCGGGGCAGAAGTCACTGGCATTCTTGAACTACAGATTAGAAACAAATTGGATGCGTATGTAGTTTGGCCACACATTCTTTTATCTATTACCGATGCTAACGATGCAGTCGTTACAGAAAAACTACTGACTCCTAAGAATTGGTTGCCAGAGGACGACTCATCTATTGATCTAATGGGCTCCAAGGGCCCGCTAGAGGTATCTAGTAATGTTTTTATGAATCTGCCTAATACTGCTGCAGGTTTCAGAGTGCGCTTGCTCTATGTTAACGACAATGCGCCTCAGACTAATATCGAAGACTCAAAAGAATCTTCAGTTCAACAAACTCCATCTCCAAACAAGGAATAGCATGTCCAGTTTAATTTGCGGCTCAATCGCCTACGACACCATCATGAATTTTGAAGGTCGCTTTCAAGATCAAATCTTGGCAGACCAAATCCACATTCTTAATGTGGCATTTTTAGTTCCAAGTATGCGTCGCGAATTCGGCGGTTGCGCTGGCAACATTGCCTACAACCATAAATTATTAGGCGGTGAACCGATCATCATGGCAACTGTTGGCGGCGATGCCGGGTCTTACTATGACCAATTAGCCAAATACAAGATCAGTGCCGATCATATTCGTGAACTGCCAGAGGCTTTTACAGCTCAAGCGATGATCACAACCGATCGTGACAACAATCAGATCACCGCATTCCACCCAGGCGCCATGGGTGAGTCTCACCTCAACAAAGTTGCAGATGTGATTGCCCATCGCCAGGCTAAACAACTCAGCTTGCCAAAAATTGCGATTGTGGCTCCAGATGGTCGCCAAGGCATGATTGAGCACTGCCAACAATTGGCAGATGCGAACATTTCTTTCATTTTCGACCCAGGTCAAGGTCTACCAATGTTTGATGGCAAAGACTTACTTGGTTTTATTGAGCAAGCCACTTATGTAGCCGTGAATGACTACGAAGGTGAGATGCTTTCTCAAAGAACTGGTCTTTCTTTGGAAAAAATTGCAGAACAAGTCGAAGCCCTGATCGTGACCAAAGGTGCTGAAGGTGCGGAAATTCATGCAAATGGTAAAAAAATTGAGATTCCTGTGGTGCCAGTAGCCAAAGCAGTTGACCCAACTGGTTGCGGTGACGCATTCAGAGGCGGATTACTGTATGGTCTAGAGCAAGGTTTTGACTGGGAAACCACTGGTCGACTTGCCAGTTTGATGGGATCAATCAAAATTGCTAGCCAAGGTCCACAAAATCACCAACCATCCCAAGATGAAATCAAAGCTCAGTTCAAACAGGCGTTTGGCTATAGCTACTAATCATTAACCCAGGATTCCTTGGGTTTTCCATTTTTAATACTTACAAAAGAAAAAACCCGCTAAGGCGTTAAGCTCTAGCGGGTTTGATTCCCTTCCAGGAATCAGTCCCTAACGAATTAAGGACGTGAACCTGTTGGGAAAGGCCAAGCAGCAGCTGGATTCAAAACTGTCTTTGCAGAAGCAGAGGCAGCTTTAGCTACTGGCTTTTTAGCTGCTGGTTTTTTAGCAGCTGGCTTACTTACTTTTTTTTTACTACTTTTTTAGCAGCTTTTTTTGCAGCAGGCTTTTTAGCAGCAGCTTTTTTAGCAGCTGGCTTCTTAGCAGCTACTTTCTTAGCAGCAGCTTTTTTAGCAGCAGGCTTCTTAGCAGCTACTTTCTTAGCAGCAGGCTTCTTAGCAGCAGCTTTTTTAGCAGCAGGCTTCTTAGCAGCTACTTTCTTAGCGGCTGGCTTTTTAGCTGCTACTTTCTTTGCAGCTGGTTTCTTAGCAGCTACTTTTTTAGCAGCTGGTTTCTTTGCAGCAGGTTTTTTCTTGGCAGTTGCCATATTAATCTCCTTCACGTGAGAGTGATTTACTAATACTACTGATTAAAGAGACCCGACCACACCAACTTCGTGTGAGCGAGCCATTCATCGGCGCGCCACTCACTTCACGTCGCACGCTAATGAATCCTGGAAAAAAAGCCGTGACCCCAAGAGGCGACGGCTTTTTAAATGAGCAAGAAGAATGTTTAGAACGATTGAAAGAAAGAGATGACATCTCTCTCTGAGGTTTCAGAGCCGTGGTTTGGAACTCAAGTTGTTGGCTATTACCTATCAACCGTTTCTTCTCCTAGTTTTTGTAACTTTCGTGATACTACAACTTAAGAGATGCGTTGTCATCAAAAATTTTAAAAAAATTTACTCCCAGTTCAACGCACCACCAGTTTGATATTCAATGACACGAGTCTCAAAGAAGTTTCTTTCTTTCTTCAAGTCGATCATTTCACTCATCCATGGGAATGGATTCTCTTCATTTGGGAACATTGCGTCAAGTCCTATTTGCATACAACGACGATTGCAAATGTAACGGAGGTAACCTTTGAACATCGGCGCATTCAAACCAAGAACTCCTCTTGGCATGGTGTCTTCTGCGTAGCGATACTCCAACTCAACAGCTTTCTCAAACAAACCACGCAACTCTTCTTTGAACTCTGCAGTCCATAGATGTGGGTTCTCCAACTTGATTTGATTGATCATGTCGATACCGAAGTTGCAGTGCAATGATTCATCGCGCAAGATGTATTGATACTGCTCAGCAGCACCAGTCATCTTGTTTTGACGACCCATTGCAAGGATTTGCGTAAAACCAACATAGAAGAACAAGCCTTCCATGATGCAAGCAAACACAATCAATGAGCGAAGAAGCTTCTGATCATTCTCTGGCGTACCAGTTTTGAATGATGGATCAGTCAAAACGTCGATAAATGGAATCAAGAACTCATCTTTGTCACGAATAGAAGCCACTTCATGATACGCATTGAAGATTTCAGCTTGATTTAGACCCAAAGACTCAACGATGTATTGATATGCATGCGTATGAATTGCTTCCTCAAACGCTTGGCGCAATAAATATTGACGGCATTCTGGGGCAGTAATCTGACGATAGGTACCCAAAACGATGTTATTGGCTGCCAATGAGTCAGCTGTTACAAAGAAACCCAAGTTACGCATGATGATGCGACGCTCGTCATCAGTTAGACCATTAGGGTCTTTCCAAAGAGCGATGTCACGAGTCATGTTGATCTCTTGAGGCATCCAATGGTTAGCACAACCTGCTAGATACTTTTCCCAAGCCCACTTATATTTAAATGGCACCAACTGGTTAACGTCAGTAGAACCATTGATGATGCGCTTATCGGCAACGTTCACACGACGCGATGCAGCATCCTCAGGATTAATATTTGCGGATGGCGCTGATGCTGATGCTGTTGGCAATGGCATCGGACGGTTCGGCAATAAATTGCTCTCAACAGATGCCGTTGGCGTCATCACCGGGGCCGGACTGGCAACAGGCATTGCTGCTGGCTCTTCATCCCAATTCAACATAATGTCTTCTCCAAATTCTTTCTTAACTGCAATTATTTTTTAACTATACGACTTATTGGCAAGCTTCGCATTCGTCGAAACCAGGATCACCAGGACGCATTGTGCAAACTGGACCATCCGCTTCAACTGCAGCAGGTGCTGCTGACAAAGTTGGGTCGCCATTTGAAACAGCATTCAGTGCACCACCCTTCACAGTTGATTTCTCAACGTGAGTTGCAGAGATTGTGCGCAAGTAATATGTTGTTTTTAAACCACGCAACCAAGCCAACTTGTAGGTGTCATCCAATTTCTTACCTGAAGCACCAGCCATGTAAATGTTGAGTGACTGAGCTTGGTCAATCCATTTTTGACGACGTGAAGCTGCTTCAACCAACCATTTAGGTTCCACTTCAAATGCTGTTGCATATAAATCACGCAAATCTTGTGGAATACGATCGATTTTTGACAATGAGCCGTCAAAGTATTTCAAGTCGGCAATCATCACCTCATCCCACAAACCACGAGCCTTCAAATCGCGCACCAAGTAGTCATTCACCACTGTGAACTCACCAGAAAGGTTAGATTTCACAAAAAGGTTTTGATAAGTTGGCTCGATACAAGCTGAAACACCAATAATGTTAGAAATTGTTGCTGTCGGTGCAATTGCTACGCAGTTAGAGTTACGCATACCAAACTGTTTGATACGGCTACGCAAACCTGTCCAATCCATCTTAGAAGACATATCTACTTCTACATAGCCACCGCGTTGCTCTGCCAATAACTTCACGGAATCTTGTGGCAGGATGCCGCGATCCCACAATGAACCCTTGTAAGTCTGATAAGTGCCACGCTCTTCTGCCAACTCTGTAGAGGCCAAATAAGCGTAGTAGCAAACTGCTTCCATAGACTCATCAGCAAACTGAACTGCCGCATCGCTAGCGTATGGAATACGCAACATGTGCAAGCAATCCTGGAAGCCCATGATACCCATACCTACCGGACGATGCTTCAAGTTAGGGTTACGAGCCTTAGCAACAGCGTAGTAATTGATATCAATCACGTTGTCCAACATACGCATTGCTGTACGAATCGTTTTTTGTAGCTTTTCATGATCAAGCACTAACTTGCCACTAGCATCTGCCTTCAAATGCACTGCCAAGTTCACAGAACCTAAGTTACAAACGGCAATTTCTGACTCGTTGGTATTTAAAGTAATTTCTGTGCACAAGTTAGATGAGTGAACCACACCAACGTGTTGCTGCGGACTACGAACATTACAAGGATCCTTAAAAGTGATCCATGGGTGGCCAGTTTCAAACAGCATACCCAACATCTTGCGCCACATATCCAAGGCATTTACCTTCTTAAATGGCTTAAGCTCACCATTAGCAGCTTTTTGTTCGTAGGCTAAGTATGCTTTTTCGAACTCTAGACCAAACTTGTCATGCAAATCTGGGCATGTTGATGGCGTAAACAGTGTCCACTCGCCTTTTTCCATCACGCGCTTCATGAATAAGTCAGGAATCCAGTTCGCTGTATTCATATCATGTGTACGGCGACGATCGTCACCTGTGTTCTTACGCAACTCTAAGAACTCTTCAACGTCTAAGTGCCATGTTTCTAGGTAAGCACAAACAGCGCCTTTACGTTTGCCACCTTGGTTAACGGCAACTGCTGTGTCGTTCACCACCTTCAAGAATGGCACAACACCTTGAGATTTACCGTTAGTACCTTTGATATGGCTACCTAAAGCACGTACGCTTGTCCAGTCATTACCCAAACCACCAGCAAACTTAGACAACAAAGCGTTTTCTTTCAAACCTTCATAAATACCATCCAAATCATCTGGAATTGTTGTGAGGTAGCAGCTAGACAACTGTGAACGCAATGTTGCTGAATTAAACAATGTTGGCGTGCTTGACATGAAATCAAATGTTGAAAGGATTTCATAGAACTCAATAGCACGCTCTTCACGATTCACTTCGTTCAAAGCCAAGCCCATCGCAACACGCATGAAGAAAGCCTGTGGCATTTCAATGCGATGATCTTCAATGTGCAAGAAATAGCGGTCATACAAAGTTTGCAAACCAAGGTAGTTAAATTGCAAATCACGATCAGCTTTTAGAGCGGCGCCCAACTTAGCTAAGTCAAATGACAGTAACTTTTGATCTAACAACTCTGCATCAACACCCTTTTTAATGAATTGCGGGAAATAGTTGATGTATTCAGCAGCCATAGCAGCCTGAGGCACTTCACGACCCAAGATTTCTTTACGGATTGTGTGCATCAAGATACGTGCTGTTACTTGGCTGTAAGCAGGATCTTTTTCAATCAAAGTACGTGAAGCCAAAATAGCTGAGTCGTAGACTTGCGCCATTGGCACGCCTTCGTACAAGTTTTTGATGGTTTCTTTGATGATTGGCTCAGCATTGACTGCATTACCCAAACCTTCGCATGCTGCCTGAATCACCATTTGCAATGCAGCCATATCCAATGGCTTCACAACACCGTTGTCAGTCACATTCAAACCTGGGTGATCGATCACTGGAGCAACAGGTTGTGCTGCCACTTGTGCTGCACGTTCTTGATTACGCTTTTCACGATAAAGAACATAAGCGCGAGCCACATTGTGCTCACCACTACGCATCAAAGCCAATTCAACTTGGTCTTGAATGTCTTCAATGTGGAATGTGCCGCCATTTGGTCGGCTACGCAATAATGCGCGCACAACCACTTGAGTTAACTGCTCAACTTGCTCACGGACACGCGCTGAAGCTGCACCTTGGCCACCATTTACTGCTAAAAATGCTTTTGTTACAGCAATCGCAATTTTTGATGGCTCAAATGCCACCACTGAACCATTACGACGAATAATTTTGTAATCAGATAATTGTGTTGCTTGTGCACCACCAACACCACCAGCAGTAAATCCTTGCGATGGGCTTTGACTAACTTGACCAGCTGATTGGCCAGCAAATGGGCTTGTTGTTTGGCCAGTAACTTGTGGGTCTACGTAGGTCATTCGGACTCCTATATCTATATATATGTATTAATTAGGCAAAAAACTGTTCTTTTTGGGATTTTTCAATGGCTATTCGCCGTTTAGAACACTACATTTAGTGTTTTACTAGCGACAACGGTACTAAGTATAGGATATTTATGTGACATTTGATAAGCATTTTTTTCAAATAAATACCTATCGAAATCCCTAGTATTAGGACCTATCCATGCCAACTTTTGCACTATTTTGGAGCAAAAATGAAGTGAAGATTTTGGTGTTAGTAACTGCCAACCCAGAAGGCCAATAGGTATGTAGCGGGTTATGACCGATTATTTAAACCGTATGGCAGCTGTCTTTCAGGAATATCTGCCAATCTTGAAAAACCCTGCCAATCAAAATGAATTCCTGGATCAGTTTTTCTTCCCGGGGCCACATCACTGTGCCCAGCATAAGCCGCGATTGGATATGTTTTTCTTAAAACTTGTACCAAATCTTTTAAAGATTGGTACTGAGCTGGCTGAAAAGGTAAATCATCCGTTCCTTCTAATTCAATACCAATCGAAAAATCATTGCAACGCTCGCGACCAAAGAAATTTGACACCCCCGCATGCCATGCACGATGCAAGGTTGAGACAAATTGCTGAACATGACCATCACGCTTAATTAAAAAGTGACTAGATACTTGGCGGTCAGCAATTTCTGCAAAGTATGGATGAGCCTTGGGATCTAACTTGTTTTGAAAAAATTCAGCAATGTAATTACCGCCAAACTGCCCAGGCGGCAAGCTGATGTGATGAATCAACACTAATTCAACTGGCACACCTTGTGGGCGATCATCATAATTAGGTGACTTAACCCACTCTGCCTCACCCCACCAACCTTTTGGATCAATCGCTGAGCGATGTTCTTTAGAGCAATATGTGCCAACACCTTCACCTTGAGGAAATCTTAAGCCACAGTGTGGGCACTGCTGCATAGTCGGTGTCGCCGTTGGGTGAGCTGTAGCTTGAGCACGTTTGTTTAATGGCGGTTGAGCACTCGATCGCTTGTTTTGTTCAAGCTGAGCATAACGCCACCAAATGATGAGACCCGTCAGAATCAGGGTGAATAACAACCATTTCATCGCTGAATCAGTACTTCCAAAACAAAACGACTACCCACATAAGCTAGAAGTAATACGACAAATGAACCTAGAACCCAGCGAACAGCTGTAAGACCTCGTAAACCAATCCGCCAACGAGCAATGAGTAATCCAGCAAACATGACCCAAGACAAAATACCAAAAACTGTTTTGTGATCCCAAAATAAGGCTCGACCAAACAAGGTTTGACTAAAGAACAAACCAGAAAAAACGGTGAGTGTTAATAAAATAAATCCAACCGACAAAATTCTGAACAAAATACTTTCCATGGTCATCAATGGCGGCAAACGATTGCCCCATCTTGCAAAGAAGCTGTTGGTCTTGTCATGAGTTGGCATATGTAGAT
>JACCDU010774782.1_pt1 | contig 12171 bp, 11 predicted proteins | sample 7446081 | NCBI WGS metagenome assembly JACCDU01 (sample SAMN15323447, study PRJNA562643) | freshwater metagenome | isolation source: river surface water | place: USA:Blue River Watershed | collected 2017-08-17 | reverse complement strand
TCTTGAATTCTCCGGGCCCTACCTCTGGCCGCTCCTTCATCTGGTCGGCATGGCGCTCACGCAGCTGAGTCAGGACAGACTCACCTGAGCCGAGCGTCTGGTTCGCCCATCCTGGATTGATGGCCTGTCGGAAAACACCAATGATGTCGTGCGAGTCTTTGGGGCGTTCAGTGATGGGCTTGCCCTCCAGGACGAAGCCCCGAGCCTCGGTGACATCGAATTCGGTGCCCTCGATGAAGTTGCTGAAGTATGACTCCAGGAAAGCGAAATTCAGACGAGCCCGTTCGCTCTTTGCCACTGCGGGAGGTTGCTTCAGTGGTACCGAGCGCAACTGTGTTGCGAATTTTTCAAATAGAGCAAGGCGATTGGCGTCGTATGGAATGTTGGCCATCATCCCCTTGCCGGCGGCAGTAGACATCGCTGCCTTTCTCGTCCCCAGTACTGCACCAATGAGACCATTGAGGATGGTCAACTCGCGCTCCAGGCCTAACACTGGAGCCAGTGCTCGAGCCTGGTCACGAAGGGTGTTGAGCGCTTCCTCGCCTCGGGCTTCACAGGTATCGATGAGGCGCTGTTCGACATCAGCCTTCCCGACTGACTTCTGCACTTTACCGCGTGAGATGGTGAGGTTTTCCAACAGGACCCGAGGTGTTGAAGGAAAGTACAACTCTCTGCCCATCATCGGGGTGTCGCCTTGAGCGGGGCCATGACCAGCGACCAACTGGACGGTCATGCCGGGCAAATCCACTCTCTTTGTATAAGAGTACGTGAGGTACATCATGCCATCGCTTGGCACCCCGCCATGGAAGGCGCTGCGCGGCCCCATGACAGCCTTAGGGTAGAGCGCTGCCAGGATACGGATGCGTTCGCGGGCAATCAAGGCGGGCCATGCTTCCTCGGGAAGACTTGTCACCACGCCCGCAGCGATGCGTTTGAGGGCCCCCTCTCGCAACCGACGCTGGGTCGCTCTGATCTGCGCTGGAGAGAGCTCAACGTATAGCAAAAGGGAGTCGTCAGGTGTCGGCATTTTTTGTGCTGAAGCTTCGTTTATAACTAAGATGTTGCTTTTGTTTGTTTTAAAGCCTGAATTTGTCGCTATTTTTGAAATAACAATGATGAAGGCTTGCGTCGCTTTTCTTTGATTACATTTGTGCGTAACCGGTGTTTTGTCGCTGTTATTTTAGTAAAAATTATGATTTGTCGCTAATTTTACTTTATAGGGCGGTGTGCGGGTGGAAATGTGTATGCAGATCAGATTCCGCGCTTGTCTGGAATGTTGGTGGGAGAGATGCCCAGCAACGGCAAGTTGATACTGTGTTTTGAGTGTCATTTCGTGGTGATATTCGGTCTTGAGGATCAAGCCACTTTGTTCGTCAAAGGTTTTTAATCTGTGCAACGCATCCTTCTAGTGTGCGCTGGCGATCTAGGATGGCAAAAAACAGTCGTAGCGTATTGAACGCATCGACATCAGCGCGATGGGCTTTGCCTACGAATTGCAGCTTGTAGCGCGCCATGGCCTTGGACAAGCCACCATGCTGAATTGTGGCAGTGCGCGTTCGAGCCAATGACAGCAATGTGGTCCAAGTCTTCACATCGATCCAGCGACGGCCAAAATGATGGAACTCGATCTGCGCTTGAGCAAATGTCCGCAGCAGGTCGGCGGAGTCTCCTCCACCCCAAGTGACAGGATTGACGAATACCTCTTGCTCACGCAGTAGATCTCCAAGCTCTTGCGCACATTGAGCGAGGGTCACGCCTGCACTGCAGTCTTCATTGGTGATGCCCGTGAGCTGTGTAATGAATTCGCTGATGGGCTCATCCACTTGCAGATTCCATCGACGGACAATGTACTGTTGCTGGTTTTGCGAAGCGCTACCGATGGCAACGCCGACTTGGATGATGGTCCCGCTGGGCTGGTTGTATTCAAGGTCCAACGCCACATAACGCTGTTTGTCCTCCATGGTGGCGCTGTGACTTTGTTCGTTCATTTTGGTCTCCAGTGATAGTTAGTCCATATTGCCATTAAGTGTGGAGAGAGTCCGATTTAGGTGGCGTGTTGAAGAAACACTGAGCCAGACGACTTGTAGATTTGGGCTCAAATCCAGAAGACGATTTGCTGCTTAGCGATGAAGAAGTTCGCACAATGATCGGCAAATAGGAGGATGGTTATTTCCCGATTTGTGCATTGCTGAGTTAATTTACTCAGTCATTGATCGTGCATCGAGTGCTGATTGCGGTGAATATTTGACTTATTTTCCGCAAAAAATGCGGTAAATAACTTGTTTTCCCGGGGAAATGGGTGTTTAATTGCCGCATGAATAGCGGAGAAAAACTCTACGTGTGGCAAGCCGACAGCTGGCCCAACTGGCACTACAACCTGTCAGTTTTGGCCGGACTGTTGGCACAGGTTAGTCGTTCTCAAGGTGTATTGCTGGGTCGTTTGGCGGACGTAGGGCTGGCATTACGCGACCAGGCCAGCCTTGCCGCATTGACAGAAGATGTGGTGAAGACCAGTGAAATCGAAGGCGAAGTGCTCAATGTTGAGTCTGTGCGTTCGTCCATTGCACGCCGTCTGGGCGTGGACATTGGCGCAGTTGCACCGGTGGATCGGCACATCGAAGGCGTGGTTGAGATGGTGCTTGACGCCACCACACGCAGTAGCGAATCGCTGACTTCCGATCGACTGTTCGGTTGGCATGCAGCACTGTTTCCAACCGGGTACTCCGGCATGAGCAAAATCACGGTCGGCCAGTGGCGTGATGATGCGGATGGGCCGATGCAAGTTGTCTCAGGCCCAGCCGGACGGCGCAAGGTCCACTTTCAGGCCCCATCAGCGAATGGTTTGCCTGACGAAATGGAGCGCTTTCTCTCTTGGGCCAATGAGGAAACGGGCGAGCCGTTACTCATCAAAGCGGGCTTAGCGCATCTGTGGTTCGTGACCATGCACCCATTTGACGATGGCAACGGTCGCATCGCCCGAGCGGTGGGAGACCTGTTTCTTGCACGCGCCGATGGCAGTCCGCAGCGTTTTTACAGCCTTTCGGCACAAATCCAACGGGACCGCCGGGACTACTACGAGGTGCTTGAACGCACACAAAAAGGCACGCTTGATGTCACCGGTTGGCTGTCGTGGTTCCTTGGCACATTGGCGCGCGCTCTGGACAGTACGCAAACCAAACTGGATGCGGTGCTGGTCAAGGCTCGCTTCTGGCAACGGTGGGCAGGCACGCCGCTGAACGAGCGGCAGGTGAAACTGATCAACCGTTTGCTCGATGGCTTCGAAGGCAAACTTACCAGCAGCAAATGGGCAGCCATTGCCAAATGCTCGCCCGACTCCGCATTGCGCGATATCACCCAGTTGCTAGAGCAGGGGATGCTCAGGAAAGCGCCTGGTGGCGGGCGCAGCACGAGCTATGAGCTGTCAGATTGAATCTGACCGAATCGGCAAAAGAAAACCACAGTGCCAAGGAGATATCTGATCCGATGTGTGGACGTCGGTTCAATTCCGAATGCCGGATTTGAAGTCGTTACAAAGAAGTGCATTGACTCTGCGGCGTGTGATCATGTCGCCGAAGTTGTCGACCGCCCGTAGAAGTTCGGTGCGATTGAGGTAGCGTAACTTGCTGCATGCCTGATCCAATACAGCGTTGACCAGAGCGTTTGTTTTCTCGAGGTTGTTGATCAAGTCGACAAAAAGCACTTCCGGCGTTAACTGTTCCGTGTCGTCTCCTATTTCAATCTCGTCGGAGTCGCGGGAGGTGATGCTGAGCGTCATTAGGGTTCTGAAGTCATCAATAGCTTTTCGCTGGCAGCAGGCAGGCTGACAGTCGGACAAGTGGGTGAGGTAGGTCTGGATGATGGCTTGTGATTTCTTCTCAGAAAATTTGGATCGCCGCAATCGGCCAATCTTTTTGCTCGGCACTTCCATGAATGCCGCGACTGGGATGCGTTTGTTCCAGGAACGCTCAGTTTTCATCTGGCGTTCAAATGCCTCGACTTCGGCGACGAGGTAACGGATCAGTCTTCCGATTTGGATGAAGCAGGGGCCTTTTCCGTGCTGACGCCACAGGGCTAGGGTGCCGGTGGGAACGCCCCACCGATCTGCAAGATCCTGGGGAGATAGCGGCCTATCAAGCATCGTCTGAGCAAAGGCTGTAAACGACGGTCAAGACCGGAGAGTTGGGTTCCAGTGCCAGCATCGTGGCCTTGACTCGGGGTGGTGTGCATCGCGTCAACCGATAAAGGTGATTCTGGATTTGGTTGCCTGATTTTTTCCCGCCTAGACATGCTGCGCGGATCTGGTTAAGGTCAGCTTGGCCAGCATGCTGGAGAAATAGCAAAATTTCTTCGGCACCTGCGAACGCGATGTTGGTTCTAATTTGGTTCTCGTAATCCTCGATGGCCGTCAGCGGGTACTGAACCTTCTTGCCAAGCTTGAGGTATTCAGGGCCCCGGTGTGTCGAACGCCAACGCTGCAGGGTCTTGGGACTCATGGCCCATCGAGCTGCAAGTTCGATTTCATTTAGGCTTGTGCTCACGTTGCATGCTCCTTGAGATAACGGAGCTGCATTCACGCGTACTTCCTCTCATAAGTCCAGTGGCTTATGATCTACTACCGCTCATTCGCTACCACGCACGCTTGAGTACGAAGAGAGAATTTTCTAGTGGTCAACCATCCACCACCATACACAAGGGCTCGGAAAATCTCCGAGCCCTTTTTCTTTGCTCCAAAGCCCTGTATTTGCGGGCTTCCGACGGGTGACCTTAAGGACGCGGCAATTTCACTTCTTCAACAAGTGGGGGTTTTTTGCCGTTTTCTCTCTCTTTTCTCTGTTTTCTTAAGGACCCGTCCACAAGGGAAACCTAGGTTTCATGCGGGTTTGCGGGAAGTCGTTTAACCTTAACTGTGCATGAGCAAAGGGGATTTGAATGTGTTTTTTTACTTCATTTTTTCAAAACAGTAGATCCAGAATTTCGATTTTGAATATCAAAGTCCGTTGTGCAGCGGTTGCCGTCGTCGGCGAGCAGCCGCCGAGTTCACGCTACCTAGCATGAAGAGTCTACGGCACCCCGGCCGGCTGACGGCTTCAACGACCGGTGTAGTGGGTGCTGCGGTCATGCTGGCGATCATCAAGATGACATCGCTAGCCGCTTACACTTTGGCGAGCTCCGGTGTGCCTTTGCCGCCGTCTGAGTTGGGGCTTGATCGCGACCGAAGGTTCTCCGACTGCGTGAACCAGCTAGGATGTGGCGAAATCGCGCTTAGATAATGAGGACAGGGACATGCTCAAATACGCTACTGAAAGCGGAATCGCTCTCACGGACGTCCGAATCAGCAACTTTCGATCGCTCGGTAACGTGGAGGTGGAACTCGGCGACCTGACCGTGCTGATCGGCTCGAACAATGCAGGCAAAACGAGCTTCTTGGACGCACTGTTCGCTGCCGTAGGCGCGGGCCGCAAAGCTCTCGGCGCCGACGACGTCCGAATCATGGCGGGAGAGGCTGTCGCTCCCAAGGAGCGAGCTATCGTCATTGACGTGCGCGTCCGGGCCATCGGCGCCGACGGCACTCTGGCGGACAACTTCCCCGAGGGAAGCTTCTGGGTGGAGCTATGGGGATCATCATTCATCCTCGACGCTGCGGACCTGTCGGAGTCCGTCGGAATCCGCACGCGGCTTGCATGGAATTCGATCAAAGGCGACTATGTGCCGGAACGCAAGTTCTTGAAGGAGTGGCTTCCGTTCGCCGACTGGTTGGCGGCGCCGGTATCGGAAAAGGTGGTGTCCACTCAGCAGATTGAGCCCATCGCGCTTCACTACATCGACGCTAAGCGTGACCTCGACGATGACCTGCGCCGCCAGGGCTCTTTCTGGCGTCGCCTCACCGAGGATCTGGGGCTGCCGGCCGAGGACATCGCGGAGGTTGAAGCCTCTCTTTCCGGCATCAATCAGGACATCGTCGACAAGAGTTCGGTGCTAAAGCATCTCAAGGAACATTTGGGCGACCTGCAATCGGTGGTCGCCGCGGACAGCGGAGGCATTGAGATCGCGCCGGTCGCCAGGAAGCTGCGGGATCTATCCAAGGGCGTTGATGTGTCATTTTCGACGGCTGGCGCCCAGTCTTTCCCGCTCGCGCGCCACGGCATGGGCACCCGCAGCCTCGCGTCGTTGCTAGTCTTCCGTGCGTTCGCCTCGTGGCGAAACAAGCAGGTCGCCGAAGGCGGGGGAAAAGTCCATTCGATCCTCGCGTTGGAGGAGCCTGAATCGCATCTTCACCCGCAGGGGCAGCGGTCGCTGTTCGCGCACATACGTCAGATCGCGGGACAGCGCGTCGTGAGCACGCATTCGCCTTATTTCGCAGGCCAAGCGCGTCTGGAGGACCTGCGGCTTCTTATCAAACGCGGCGGCGAGACGGTGGCGACCAAGCTCGACCTCGCTGTCTTGAAAGCGGACGACCGACGAAAGCTGCAGGACACGGTCATCGACTCCCGCGGCGATCTCTTGTTCGCTCGGGCGGTCGTGTTCTTCGAAGGCCAGACAGAGGAACAGGCGCTCCCTGTCTGGGCAACACGATATTGGGGGTGCTCGATCCACGAGCTTGGCTTCAGCTTCGTGCGTGTCAACGGAACGGACTACTTCCCGTTCATCTGGCTCGCCAAGGCCTTGGAGATCCCTTGGTATGTGTTCGGCGATGGCGAGCCGCAGCCAATCGCCAATCTCGAGAGCGCACTTGCGAAGGCAGGCCATTCGAAGATCGCAGATTCGGACAACGTCGTGGTGCTCCCTGGCGGAAACAACTTTGAAAGGCAGTTATTGGCTGAGGGCTACCAAAAAGAAATGGAAGCGGCGCTCGACGATGTGCTCGGCGAAAGGCCGTATTGGGATGGAACAGGTGAGCAACCTGCCCCGAAGCCGTTTTTGGATCCCTACATCGCTAAGCACAATGGGAAGCCACGGAAGGGCGGCACTATCCGCGACTACAACGCTGCGGATGGACGCTTACAGGCTTTGGCCGACGCCGTCGGAGAGAACAAGCTTCGCATGGCGCGCCCTGTGGCGTACAAGATCGCCGCCCTGGCGGATCCTGCAGAGCGCTTCCCGTCGAACATAGCAAAACTATTCGCCATACTAGCGGCGGTGCATAGTGTGCCGAGGGAGGAGACGATATGAACGCCCCCACGAACATCCGGCTTTCCGACCAGCAGCAAGAAGTCGTCTCGCACGTCGACGGAGCTTTGCTGGTGATCGCCGGCCCGGGATCGGGCAAGACCCGTGTCCTCACAGAGCGGATCCGCAGACTGCTGACCAACGTCCCCGGGCACTTCCGCGTTCTAGCGCTGACTTTCACCAACAAGGCGGCGGACGAGATGAGGGGGCGCCTCGCGGACCTGGGCGACAATCGACAGCGCGCTTACATTGGCACCCTTCATAGCTTTTGCCTCGACGTGCTTGCAGAACGTGGGAAGCTCGTCGGCGTGGACGGGATCCCCAACATTTTCGAGCAAACCAAGGATCGCAAGGACATCCTGCTCAAGGCCGCGGAGGCGGACTCCGAGTTGAGCGCGATGCTCGATGAAGCTGACGACGCGCGAGCGCGCGGGCAAATGCTCGATCGCTGGCTTGGGCATATCTCCCAGATCAAAGGTCATCCGATCACCTACGCGGTAATCGACGATGAAACCGAGCAGCGATTGATCGACGCGTATGACGCGGAGATGCGAGCGTGCAACGCCTACGATTTCGACGATCTGCTGCTCCTCGTCTATAGGCTGCTGACGGAGAACCCCAAGCTCGGAGACTTCTATCGGCGGCTTTACCGTTTCATCTCGGTAGACGAGGCGCAAGACTTGAACGAAGCCCAATACGCAGTGCTTTGCGCGCTCTGCGGCTCGACCTACAAAAACCTGATGCTCGTGGGGGACGACAAACAGGCCATTTACGGCTTCAACAAGTCGAGCCCGGAATACATGGAGAAGTTTCAGCGTGACTTCCAAGCCAAGACAATCGAGCTGACTCAGAACTTCCGATCCTCGAGGGCGGTGGTCGATGCAGCCAAAGCGATCGATCCGAAATATCGGGTCGCAGGCCAATTGCCGATAGCCGGAGCAATCTCGTTGGTCGTGGGACAAGACGAGGACGACGAAGCCCGCCAGATCATCGACAAGATGCAAAAGCTGTTCAAGTACGGCCATCCCGACGTCGAGGGGACCATCGGACCATCGACATGCGCCGTATTGGGCCGGAACCGCTTCGTGCTGCTGGCCATCGAGCGCGAACTCAAGGCTCGGCAGATCCCTTACTACAAGCGCTTGACGGCAAACCACGAGAACGAGTCCGAGACCGTGGAGGACTTTGTCCTCGCGCTGCGCGTGTTGGCGAACCCTCGCGACCGCCTGCATTTCGCCGCTCTCGCCAAGCGTTGGAATGTGCAGGCGCCAGTCTCCGCTACCAATGCCCTAGACGAGCTGACGTGGATGGCGGATTCCTCAGACAGTAATGCGAAAGCTGTGGTCGACGCGGTGAAACTCATCGAGAAAAATCCTCCTCGGATCGACATCATGGCTGCCCTTGAAGTGCTGACGAAATTTGCCGACACGCTCGATGAGGTCGAGCGCCTTCCGATCTATGAAGACGTGGCAGTCTTTCGCCAAGAGTGGAATCAATTCTTGAAGTCCGACGGACATCGCAGCGTCGGTGGCTTCCTCAGCAGCAAAGCGCTTGGCGCAACGCAGAAGGCAAGCAAGGATGGGGTCGCGTTGTTGACCGTCCATTCGTCCAAGGGGTTGGAATTCGACGTTGTGTTCGTGCCGGGCATGTCAGAGGGAACATTTCCCGACTTCCGCGCGTTGAACAAGCCACGGGAGTTGCGGGAGGAGGGGCGCAACGCGTTCGTGGCCGTTACTCGCTCGAAGCGTCTTCTTTGTATGTCCTACCCCAGGATGAAAATGATGCCTTGGGGTGACACACGGGGGCAGTCGCCCTCAAGGTATCTGCGCCAGTTGGGCCTGATTTAGCCTCAAACTCATTGGCTCCTCTAGCTTGGCAATCTGCGTTCGACGCACGTTGCGGGCTTAGTTAGCGTGGGGCCGAATGCAACGCTGCACAGAAGGAACCCGCGCAGCTCTTCATGCCCTTCCCGCGGCGTGACCACGGACGCCGGACTCACCTCGCCGGCCCACTGAGACGCGGTCCGATAAAGGACAGTTTTTAAGCGGCAGTCCCGAAGAGTTGAACGACAGCACCGAGTCGATCTACGACGGTCGTGGGACGCGATAGCGGTCTATGGACAGTCCGAATAAAAGCGCTGGGCCCCCAACGCCGGCTCCAGGGGCAAAGCTGCCGGCCGTGCCAGGTCGCTTGGCCGCTTCTGGCAATAGTGGATACTGGGAATCCGGTAGTCGAACGACTCATACCAGCCTTTTGCAGACCATCAAAATTGCTAGAACTGCAAACATTGACGAAGGGCAGCTTCAGGCTGATTGCAGTCGTACGCTTCGCAAATGTGCACTGTCGCTAGGAGCAGGCAGTGGCTCTTTGAAAAAAACGGATACCATCGACTCATGGCCGCCCGAAAATTCAGTTTCATGCTCCGCTTGCTAGATCGGAATCCCGATCGAGTGCCGCTGGCACACTTGGGCGAGTACCTTCAGGAGTTCGCCGGGCTGCTAGGCGAAGAGAACAAGCCCGTTTTTAAGGGCATCAAGAATGCCAGCATCGGCTGCTTGGCTGCCGTTCCTGTCGAGCGCGTCCACATGAGCCGCGCACGGATTACGCAGGCTAAGAATGCTGAGGCCAGCAGGCCTGGTCGGCACCTCCGCGCCATCGAAACACTGATGGGCAAGGACTTGATCAGGGAGGCTCAGATCCTCGATCAAGACGGATGCGTCATCCACACGATCTTTGGCATCAAGCCTGAGCTATCCACGTCTAATGAGCGGCTGTACCAAGAATCCACGGTCGACGGATGGGTCACCGGGCTCGTGGGAGCTGATGATTCGATGCACCTGTACGTCCGCGATAACTTCGACCGAGACCTCCGCCTCATCGTGCGCGATGACGCAATGGCGCGTGAGATTCTGAAGCATTTCCGCGCCGGCATCATCCGTCTTCGAGTTCGTGGCACCTGGCTGCGCAACGACAACGGGTGGGCTCCAGAAGCATCCAAGTGCCAAGTTCTCAGCTTTGAGCCTCTGGACGACACCCCACTCGGTGAGGTGCTCGCTGCAGCTGCTCTTATACCCGGCAACGGGTGGACAGAGATGAAGGACCCCATCGCAGAGTGGGAAAACATCCGGGGGATCCATTGAAGCCTTTGCCGAAGGTCATCGTCGTCGACGCCAACTTCATCGTTGCGTACTGCACCGCCACAACGCCAGCGGATGACCGAGCCCGCATCGAAAACTTCATTGAAAACGCAGAGAAAGCAAAGTCGAAGATCGTCTTCCCGATGGTTGCAGTCTCGGAATTTCTCGTAGGCGCAGACTTGGCCGGCATCGAGTTTTTGAACACGCTCGACAAGAAGGCCTGCATCTTGATGGCTGATTTCAACCGGGCCGCGGCATACGAACTTGCTCAGATCGACCGAGCAGCCAAGGGTGCCGGAGATAAGAAAGACGAGTCGGAAGAGCACTGGCAAAAGATCAAAGTTGATCGTCAGCTCGTAGCCACGGGCAAGTCTTTGGGTGCGACGCTAGTCATCAGCAACGACAAGAACGTGCGGAACAACGCCATGAGGATAGGGATGGAGGGCACGCGCATCCAAGACCTCGAACTGCCGGAAAGCGCAAGGCAGATGCTCCTTGTGCCAGCACCAATCAAAACTCGGGTGAAGCCCAAGGCGGTGCCGCTCAAAGTGGTCAGATCCAGTTCCAAATCTACTCCAGAAGCAGACTAGAGATTGGCTTTCGGGCTAATCAAGAACAATTGAACGTTCTAAGAAAGAAACGCAGGATTCTGATGAGCATAGAGCTGGTTGCTGAGCGTTCTCCTGGCCAGAATTGACGGCGTTACGCCACAGATCGTGATCGTTCGATTTGGAATTGCGACCAGAAGCCAGGATTGCTGGACTACTTCAAAATGTCCTCAATAGAGTGGATAAGCGAAGTTATGAAATGTTCTGAAGTGCCTTGTCTAAGTCGTGTAGTCCGAAATCATCTGCTTGGTACGACTGGTTTGGCTCCCACTTGATGGGGCTTGTTCAGTTGATAGAAAAATATCACTGAGTATCTTGGCCAAAGCATCTGACGATGTATTCTTTATCGAGGCTACGCCATTAGTCATTGCTTTTTTGAGTGCTAGTGCTGGTATCTTGGACTGAATATCAGGGGCTAGATCGGCAAGCAACCCATGCGAATCGTTGGTGCCGCCAACTAACGCTTCAAGGGTGAGTGGTCCTTTAAGTTGCCCAGATTTTCTTGCCGCTTCAACAGCAAATGCAACACTATTACGAATTAAATTGTACGGAGCATCACTTGGAAATGCGTCAATAACCTTTTTGTCGTCTTCTGTTAATTGTTGGGGATAGTCGCTTTCTGAGTACGCTCCCACAGTTTTTGAAATATTCGCCGCAGTAGACAAGGCTTGCCCAGCTGCCGAGATGGTCACTGTATCGCTTGTATCGCTTTTAGCGGTTGTGTTGGATGATTCCTCAGATGCAGCCTCTGTAACGGCGATCCTGTTTGTAGCTTGTACGCTGATTTGCGGGTATTGATTTTGTACTGAACTGTTGATGTTGCTTACTGACATGCGACCTCTCCAGTTAAGCGCCGTAGTCGCGCATCATTGCTTTTGCTTTGATGCTGTTTGTACTATGTGGATCACTTCCAAGGCTTAACAAAAACTTGTCATTTGCAAGTTTCGTCACCTCATCTGCCGTACCGTTTTTATACTCTGCAAACTTTGCCATCATGCGATTTTTTAGTGGTGCCATATCAACCTGTGACTGTGCATCCTGTGGCATAGCATCAAAAACACTGGCTTGTGTCCCATCATCAAGTTTGTAGTACTCGCCCGTAAGCTTGCCTTGAATTGCACCTTTCTCACGCAACTCGCTAATCGTTGCAGCCATGCTGGTTACGTAAGGATTGCTGGGGTTGGGGTAGCCAATCAACGCCTTGTCATCTGCCGTTAAAGCTCTACCAGCATCAAAGGGTTGCAGCATGGTTGTAAAAC
>JACCDU011049037.1_pt1 | contig 12172 bp, 10 predicted proteins | sample 7446081 | NCBI WGS metagenome assembly JACCDU01 (sample SAMN15323447, study PRJNA562643) | freshwater metagenome | isolation source: river surface water | place: USA:Blue River Watershed | collected 2017-08-17 | reverse complement strand
TGGCCGAGACCTTGTCGCCCATGATGCGGATCGATTCGGGTGTCGGGCCGATGAACTGGAAGCCGCTTTTCTCGACGCGCTCGGCAAAGTCGGCGTTCTCGCTCAGAAAGCCATAGCCAGGGTGAATCGCTTCTGCATCGGTCACCTCGGCAGCCGAAATGATCGCAGGCATATTGAGGTAGCTCAGAGGGGATGCAGCAGGACCGATACAGACCGCTTCTTCCGCCAACTTCACGTATTTGGCTTCTTTGTCGGCTTCGGAATACACCATCACCGCCTTGATGCCCAACTCTCGGCAAGCGCGCTGGATTCGCAAGGCGATCTCACCGCGGTTGGCGACCAGGATTTTCTTGAACATGAAATCCCCGTTCGATTTATTCGATGATGAACAAAGGCTGGCCGTATTCGGTCGCTTGACCGTTTTCGCACAGGATCTGTGTCACGGTGCCGGACTTGTCGGATTCGATCTCGTTGAGGATCTTCATCGCTTCAATGATGCACAGGGTATCGCCTTCTTTGACGACCGACCCAATTTGCACGAAAGGTGCAGCACCAGGGCTGGAAGAACGGTAGAAGGTACCCACCATGGGCGACTTGACGGCGTGACCCGTCGGCGCTGCAGCAGCAGCGACAGCTTCAACCGCAGGCGCAGCAGCCACGGCAACAGGCGCAGCGGGAGCTGCTGCAACCACAGGAGCTTGCTGAACCAACACCGGTGCAGCTACGCCCATGCTCTTGACGATGCGGACCTTGCCCTCGGCTTCGGTGATCTCCAACTCGGAGACATTCGAATCCGATACCAAGTCAATCAGAGTTTTGAGTTTGCGCAAATCCATAAGACCTCCATTGCGTTAGCCAACGTAAGGGCTTGAATTTACACCAATTCCCGGCAAAAACCCTCAAAAATCTCGCTAAATACGCACAAAACTCAAAAATTCAAGTCCAAGTCAAGCGAACTCATGCTCTTTCCCTACTCCACTCAGGCGCATCCAAAGATCAAGTTCGACTTGCACGCCATTGAATCAGGTCATCCGAGCTCAATTGCCCCAACTTTTGCCGCCAAATTGTTCCATCCGCATTGAAAAACACGCTAAAAGGCAATGCGCCTGCCGCATTGCCCAAAGACTTGGCCACCTCAGTGCCCTCCAATCCTGCCAAACCGATCGGAAAACCTACAACCTGTCGCAGCAGAAATTTCTTGACCGCACCGGGCTGATCAATGGCCAATCCTAGAACTTGAAATCCTTTAGAAGCATTTTCGCGCCAGAAGCGATCAATCAAGGGCAACTCTTCCACACAAGGCGGACACCAGGTTGCCCAGAAATTCACCAACAAGGGTCTACCGGTAAAAGCGGTCATGGCCAAACGATCACCCGAAGGCGCATCAAAACTCCGTTTCCAGAATTCATGTTGCGCAGTACCAGCGGGGGCCTGTGGTACCAACCGCCACCAAGCCAGGCCGGCCCCTGCCAAACCTGCAGCAGCCCCTGCGGCATACAGCCATGCCCGGCGCGAAATTGAGTGTTTTTGTTCTGACATGGTGACATTGTCTTTCATCGTGAGAGCAATTGCGCCAAAGTCTCAAGGCTGGCGCGTGGGGGTCTCCCCTTGCTGTCCGGCAACAAAGCGCCGCGCAGATCGTCGAGATCGTAAATGCGCAGATGGACCCCAATGTCTTCATTCAATGCCCTGCAATGGCTGTGCAGGCTAAGCACCTCCACATCATCGCCGTGCATGCCACGCACCGTTTGCACCTCGTACCGCAGGTTCTGGTTGATCAAGGCGATTTCCGCCGACTTGGAATCATCACAAAACAAAGCCAAATCAATGTCGGACAGCCGGGTGGCCCAACCGTGCCAGACCGCCCCGCCCAAGTGGGGGCGAAAGTCATGCAAGCGCTCCATCCAGCCGAGTGCGTGCTCACGCAAAGCTTGCAGTTCATCCGGTTGGGTGTCGGCACAAAACAGCGCGATGTAATCGAGCACCTGCGCTTCCACCTCGTCATTCGAAGGCAAAGCCGTGCGGCCAGGCAACCCCAACACCTTAAGGGCCCGGTGCTTGGCAGGACCAAAGGCCAAACCCTCTTCAACCACCAGACGGGCGGCTGTGGCCGCAATTTCAAGCGCTGCATCGTTCATGGTTAAGCATTGTGCCCCGGGGCCTGAACACCTTGCACGCGCAAGGACTGTGAATGAGCGCGCTGAAATTCAGCCCCGCACGACCAACCCCTAAAATCAGCGTATGCATATTCATATTCTGGGCATTTGTGGCACCTTCATGGGTGGTTTGGCAGCACTGGCACGAGAAGCCGGACATCGGGTGACCGGCTGTGATGCAGGGGTCTACCCACCCATGAGCGACCAATTGCGCGCCTTGGGCATTGATCTGATCGAGGGCTTTGACGCCAATCAGATGGCGCTGAAGCCTGACATATTTGTGATCGGCAACGTGGTCAGCCGTGCCCGACTGGCCGATGGCAGCCCGAAGTTTCCTCTGATGGAGGCGATTTTGGAAGCCGGTGCACCCTACACCAGCGGCCCACAGTGGCTGGCCGAGCATGTGCTGCAAGGCAAGCACGTGCTGGCCGTGGCGGGCACGCACGGCAAGACCACAACCACCTCCATGCTGACCTGGGTGCTGGAGCAGGCCGGTCTGCAACCCGGTTTTCTGGTCGGGGGCGTACCGCTCAACTTTGGCGTTTCGGCTCGTCTGGGCGGCGGCAAGTACTTTGTCATCGAAGCCGACGAATACGACACCGCCTTCTTCGACAAGCGCAGCAAGTTCGTGCATTACCGCCCGCGCACCGCAATTTTGAACAACCTGGAGTTCGACCACGCCGACATCTTTGACGACCTGGCCGCCATCGAGCGCCAGTTCCACCACTTGGTGCGCACCATACCCGGCTCGGGCCGCGTGGTGGTGAACGGTTTGGAAGAGAGCCTCACCCGCGTGCTAGGCCACGGCTGCTGGAGCGAAGTACGCAGCTTTGGCGCGGCCGTCAGCGACTTCGTGGCCGAGGGCGAGCCGTCACAGTTCAAAGTGCTGCAAACGGGCCAGGCAGTGGCCGAGGTGCAATGGACCATCGGCGGCGTGCACAACCAGCTCAACGCACTGGCGACCATCGCCGCCGCCGAGCATGTAGGCGTAAGCCCCGCCATGGCCGCACAGGCCCTGGCCACCTTCGAGAACGTCAAGCGACGGATGGAAGTGCGCGGCATCGTGAACGGCATCACTGTCTACGACGACTTTGCCCACCACCCGACCGCCATCCGCACGACCGTCAACGGCCTGCGCCGACAAGTGGGCAAGGCACGCATCCTGGCGATCTTCGAGCCGCGCAGCAACACCATGAAACTGGGGACCATGAAAGCGCAGTTGCCCTGGAGCCTGGAAGAGGCCGATTTGGCGTTTTGCCACTCCGGTGGCTTGGGCTGGGATGCCGAAGCAGCGCTTGAGCCCATGGGATCAAGAGCGCAAGTGGGCGCCAACATTGATGAAGTCATCGCCCAAGTGCTGGCGCAGGTGCAACCCGGCGACCACCTGCTGTGCATGAGCAACGGCGGCTTTGGCGGGATTCACGCGAAGTTGCTGGCTTCCCTTCAGCAATGAGCGCATCGGGATTGTTCACCGGGCGGGGCCGGGCCTGACGCGGCTCGACGTCGCTTCGCGCCTGAAGTCGCCGCCTCAGGCCCGGCCCCAGCCGGCGAACACAAGCATCGACGCCACAGCAAACGTCTCTGAAACGCAGCAAGGGGTGATGCCTGCCCCAAGCCGGCGACTTCAGGCGCGAAACGACGTCGAGCCGGCTTGGGGCAGGCATCACCCCTTGCGGAAATGAAGCAGAAAGATCAGCGCGAACGACGCGCTTTCACCGCATCCGACAACACCTGCAAAACGCCCACGCTGTCGTCCCAGCCAATGCAGGCATCGGTGATGCTCTGGCCATAGGCCAGTTTCGTCACATCGTCCTTGCCGGGCGTGAATTTCTGGGCACCGTCCGCGATGTGGCTCTCCACCATCACGCCGAACACCTGGCGTGAACCGCCGCTGATTTGCGTGGCAATGTCCTTGGCCACATCGATCTGGCGCTCGTGCTTTTTGCTGCTGTTGGCGTGGCTGCAGTCAACCATCAGTGTGGCGGGCAACTTGGCGGCTTCGAGTTCCTTGCAGGCCGCAGCCACACTCTCGGCATCGTAGTTCGGGGCCTTGCCGCCGCGCAAGATGACGTGGCAATCCTTGTTGCCCTGAGTCTGCACAATAGCCACCTGACCGTTTTTGTGAACCGACAAAAAGTGGTGACCACGGGCTGCGGCCTGGATCGCGTCGGTGGCGATCTTGATGTTGCCGTCTGTACCGTTCTTGAAGCCGATGGGCGCGGACAAGCCCGAGGCCAGCTCGCGGTGCACCTGGCTTTCGGTGGTGCGGGCACCGATGGCACCCCAGCTGATCAGGTCGCCGATGTACTGGGGCGAGATCACGTCGAGGAACTCGCTGCCTGCGGGCAGACCCTGGCGGTTGATCTCGATCAGCAGCTGGCGTGCAATGCGCAGGCCTTCGTCGATGCGGTAGCTCTCGTCCAGGTAGGGGTCGTTGATCAGCCCCTTCCAACCCACCGTAGTACGGGGCTTTTCGAAATACACGCGCATCACGATTTCCAGCGTGTCGGCATATTTTTCACGCAAAGGCTTAAGGCGGCGGGCATAGTCCAGGGCGGCAGCCGGATCGTGGATCGAGCAGGGACCGATGATGACGAGCAGGCGGTCATCCTGGCCGTGCACGATCTTCTGGATGGATTTGCGGGTTTGGGCGATCAGGGTCTCGGTCGCCGTACCGGCGATCGGAAAGAAGCGGATCAGATGTTCTGGAGGGGGAAGCACGGTGATGTCCTTGATGCGTTCGTCGTCGGTCTGGCCAGTACGGTCGACTGCATTGGGATACCAAGCCTCTGGTGCTGGGGTTTTGGTGTTCATCGTGGACTCCTCAAATTAAAAAACAGGTGAAAAAAAACCGCCGGGCTTTGGGGCTCCGGCGGTGTGTGTCGAGATGTTCGGGTGCTTATGCGCTCGCCTCTCGTCCGCCTGGGACTGAGAACCAAAAATAAAAAAAGTAAAAAGCGATGCGCGAAGACATGGGATTCAATGTATCACAACTCGATGACAGTTCCTGACAGGCCCATCCGGGGACAAACCCGCAGGGCCTGTTTTGATGTTCAGGCCGTGCCCCCGACGGTCAGGCCATCGATGCGCAAAGTAGGCTGACCCACGCCCACCGGTACGCTCTGGCCCTCTTTGCCGCAGGTGCCCACGCCCGAGTCAAGCTTCATGTCGTTGCCGATCATGCTGATCTTCTTGAGCGACTCGGGGCCGCTGCCAATCAGGGTCGCGCCCTTGACGGGGTATTGGATCTTGCCGTTTTCTACCCAGTAGGCCTGACTGGCCGAAAACACGAACTTGCCGCTGGTGATGTCCACCTGGCCGCCTGCAAAGTTGGTGGCGTACAAGCCTTTCTTGATGCTGGCCACGATTTCTTCGGGGCTCTTGTCGCCGCCGAGCATGTAGGTGTTGGTCATGCGCGGCATGGGCACATGGGCGTAGCTTTCGCGGCGGCCATTGCCGGTGGGCTTGACGCCCATCAGGCGTGCGTTCATCGCGTCCTGGATGTAGCCACGCAGGATGCCGTCTTCGATCAGCACATTCTTCTGGCTGGCGTGGCCCTCATCGTCCACATTGAGCGAGCCGCGGCGGTCAGCGATGGTGCCGTCGTCGAGCACCGTGACGCCTTTGGCGGCCACCCGCTGACCGATACGACCACTGAAAGCGCTCGACCCTTTGCGGTTGAAGTCGCCTTCCAAGCCATGGCCCACGGCCTCATGCAAAAGCACGCCGGGCCAGCCATTGCCCAGCACCACCGTCATCTCGCCTGCGGGTGCAGGACGGGCTTCCAGGTTGATGAGTGCGGCGGACACGGCTTCCTGCACATAGCTCTCGACCATGGCATCGTCAAAGTAGGCCAGGCCAAAGCGGCCGCCACCGCCACTGCTGCCGACTTCGCGGCGACCGTTTTGCTCCGCAATCACCGTCACCGACAGGCGAATCAAGGGACGGACATCCGCGGCCAGCGTGCCGTCAGCACGCGCCACCATGACCACGTCGTATTCGGTGGCCAGACCGGCCATCACCTGCACGATGCGCGGGTCCTTGGCTCGGGCAATCTTTTCAACACGCCCCAACAAATCCACCTTGGCTGTGCTGTCCATGGTGGACATCGGGTCCAGCGAAGGGTAGAGCGAGCGGCTGGCGGAAATCTTGCGGGTGGGTACTTTGATGCGTTTATTTTGGGCCACAGCGCCAATCGAGCGCACGGTCATGGCTGCGTCCATCAAGGAGGCCCGTGAAATATCGTCCGAGTACGCAAACGCGGTCTTTTCACCAGACACTGCCCGCACACCCACACCTTGGTCGATGCTGAAACTGCCGGTCTTGACAATCCCCTCCTCCAGACTCCAGCCTTCTGAGCGGGTGTACTGAAAGTACAGATCAGCGTCATCGACCGCATGCGCCTTGATGGCATTCAGCGCCTGAGTCAGGTGGCTTTCATCCAGGCCAAAAGGCTCGAGCAACAAGGATCTGGCCGTGGCCAGGCGTTCGATGGTCGGTTCGCGTGAAATCATGGGGTCCATTGTAGGGATTGCACAATCCCCTTGCACGCCGGGCGGGACCCGATCAGCTTTGGACCAGCTGCTTGGACTTGGCAATCGCCATCAGGATGCCCAGGGCAAAACCCAAGGTCACCATGGCCGTTCCGCCGTAACTGACAAAAGGCAATGGCACGCCCACCACCGGCAAGATGCCGCTGACCATGCCCATGTTCACAAAGGCGTAGGTGAAAAAGATCATCGACACACTGGCGGCCAGCAGGCGGCTGAACAAGGTTGGCGCTTGCGATGCAATGACCAGACCGCGGTAGACGAGAAAGAAGAATCCGGCCACCAGGACCAAGCCCCCCACAAAACCGAACTCCTCCCCAAAGGCGGCAAAGATGAAGTCGGTGGTCCGCTCGGGGATGAACTCCAGATGGGTTTGTGTGCCTTGCATGAAACCTTTGCCCCATAAGCCACCGGAGCCGATCGCGATCATGCCCTGAATGATGTGAAAACCTTTGCCCAAGGGATCACGGGCGGGGTCCAGCAAAGTGCAGACACGTTGCCGCTGGTATTCGTGCAACACGCGCCAATCGACATCGGCCTCGCACAAGGTGGGCTCCATGACCACCAGCGTCACCACGCCCGCCAGCGCCAGCACCACAGGCGGCAAGATCCAGCGCCACTTGAGGCCCGCGAAAAAGATCACCGACAAACCCGCCGACAAGACCAGCAAGGCAGTTCCCAAATCAGGCTGCTTCATGATGAGTCCCACCGGCACACCCAGGATCAACATGGCCATGGCAAAGTCCAGCGGACGCAGCTGCCCTTCCCGCTTCTGGAACCACGCCGACAGCATCAAGGGCATGGCGATTTTCAGAATCTCGCTGGGCTGGATCACCACGCCGATGTTCAACCAGCGCCGGGCGCCCTTCTTGGTCAAGCCAAACAGCGCCACAGCGATCAGCAAGGTGACGCCAACCGCATACACCGGAACCGCCCAGGTCATGAGCTTTTGAGGCGGCACCTGAGCCACCACAAACATGATGACACCCGCCAACACCATGTTGCGTGCATGGTCCACAAAACGGCTGCCGTGGTCGTAGCCAGAGGAGTACATGATCAACAAACCGACACAGGCGAGCATGAACACGGCAAACGCCAATGGCCCGTCAAAGCCTTCCACGAAGCCTGTCAGGCGTTGACCCAGGGTGGGTTTTTGAATCACTGCAACCATGTTTCGATTATCACCCGTTCAATCCTGTGCACTGCCCACTCAGTGGCTGCGACCACTGCGGAACATGCCATGCGTCTTGCGGTTGAGCACACCCTGCGCGGCCAGCTTGTTCATGGACGGACTGGCATGCGCATGGGTGATGGCCAGCCCCAAGGCATCGGCCGCATCCTGACGGGGCAGCACGGGCAATTGCAGCAGGCGTTTGACCATCTCCTGCACCTGCGACTTGGCTGCACGGCCGTGCCCGGTCACGGATTGCTTCATTTGCAAAGCGGTGTACTCGGCCACAGGCAAACCACAAGAGACCAGGGCCGTGACGCAACAGCCTCGTGCCTGCCCCAGCAACAGGGTTGCTTGGGGGTTGACGTTGACAAACACGATTTCCACCGAGGCCACATCGGGCTGGTAACGCGCCTGAATTTCACGGATGCCGTCGTAAATCACCTTCAGGCGTGCGGGCAAATTGCCCATCTCTTCCTTGGTGGTCTGAATAACGCCGCTGGCCACATACTGCAAACGGGAGCCCGTCATGTCGAGCACGCCAAAACCCGTGGTTTGCAAGCCTGGGTCAATGCCCAAAATACGCACAGTCGCCGATGCATTCATGGCAACACCACATCGTTCATGCGGCCCACAATCACTTCGGCTCGAGCTGCCAGATAAGGCGACTGAGGGCGCTGTTCAAAATAACGGGGGCGCGGGAGCATGACCGCCAAACGAGCGCTTTCCCATGCCGTCAAGGACGCCGCCGGTTTTCTGAAATAGTGCTGGGCCGCTGCTTCTGCGCCAAAGACGCCCTCACCCCACTCCACACTGTTGAGGTAGATCTCCAGAATGCGGCGTTTGGACAAAACCGCTTCCAGCGCCAGCGTCAGGACCATCTCCTGCCCCTTGCGCATCAAGGTGCGCTCGCCTGACAAAAACAGGTTTTTGGCCAGCTGCTGGGTGATGGTGGAGCCCCCCACGATCTTGGCCTGCACCGGCTTGGCATCGCCCAGGCGCTGCGCACGGCGCTCCGCTTGCGCCTTGGCCTTGGCGTTTTTGCTCCAAGCCTTTTCCAGTGAGTCCCACCAGATGCCGTTGTGTTGAGGAAATGCGCTGTCTTCCGAGGCCATCACCGCACGCTTGAGGTTGGCAGAAATACGGCCCTCGCCCACCCACTCTTGCCGCCAGGGCAAGCGGCCTTGTCGGATGAACACTTGCCAAATTTGGGACCGCTCAAAACTGGTGGACTCCGGTGCGATCACGGCCATGCTGACGATGCGCAAGGCAAAGAACAGCTGCAAGCACCCCATGGCACACAACAGCAACACACACCAACGTCCCCATGCCTTCATCGGATTCCTTGTTCAAACAAGCTCATCACGGGATCCTCACTTGTCAGGTGCCAGCATGCGGGTGGACAAGGCATCGTCCCGCGTGAACATGAAGCGCGAAACCACCACAATCTGGTCGGCTTGCCGGCGCATTTTCGCGCCAAACGGATCAAAGGGCCCCGCACTGCGCACAATCGCCACAGCACGTTCGTCCAGCAAGGGGTTGCGCGAGGAACTGGCAACTTCGGTGCCCAGCAATTCGCCCTGGCTGCTGACGGTGATGACCATGGTCAGCTTGCCATAAAGCTTCTCACCACGCGCTTCGGGGAAGTTCAAAGTACCCTGATGTTCAATCGTGCGACGCAGCTTGTCGTAATACTGCGCATACACCGCCTCCTTGGTGGCCGGGCTGATGTAGCGCTTGCGGGGCATGCCCTGCGTTTGCTCCACCCGCTGCTCGATTTGGGCCAGTTGACGCGTCAGCTGCTGCCTGCGTTCTTCGCGAGCCTGGCGATCGGGGCTGGTGTTTTGATCGCCCGGATCATCGCGAGAAAGATTGGCCAGCTCGGTTTTCAGTTGCGTCAACAAGCGCATTTGCTGCACTTTGAGCGCCTCGATCTTGCGCTGCATCTCGGTGATGTCAGCGCCCTGCTCGGTCGTGACGGCTGCAGGCAAAGGCGAGCTGGACATGCGCACCTCGGTCACATTACCGCCCCCTGCCAGACTCACTTGCGCCAGGGCCTGGGCTTCAGGCGGGCGTTCATGGCTGCGGGCGTTGACCAGGACCACTTCAAGAGAGGTGTCCTCAAACACGCGATTGAAGTTTTCTGGGGCAGCAAAGCGCCAGGTGAGCAAAGCCAGATGCAAGCCCAAGGAAACCCCGAGGGTCCAGATCAATGTGCGATGCGGTGCCGGGCGTTTCATGCCTGAATCCTCAAGCACCGTCGCTTTGGGTGCTGTCGCTCAGATCGACGGCAATCGTCAGGGGGCCTGCACTCATGACCTCTTCGTCTTCGGCTTCGTCGCTGGCATCCTCTGCCGCTGCTGGTGCATCCAGATGCGCAGTCACCGTGCCTTTGACATCCAGCGCCATCAAATCAATGTCGCCCAGCTGCACCCGCACACGGGCACCACGCAACAAGCCCTGCGCCCCCATGACGCTGAACATCAAGGGCAGGCTGTCAGCGCGCACCAGCCAGATACCGCCGCCCATTTCCTTGACCAGGCTGGCTTCCAGCTCGGTGATGCTTTGCTGCTGCAGATGGCGCAGCGTCCAGTAGCGCTCCATGCTCGACTGCACGCTGTTGTAGGCGCTGTAGGCCGCATCAAAACCGCTGATGATCGAGAACAACTCGGCATCTTTGGGCTTGAAAGGCGCGGCCAATGCCGCCGTCGCGCCATGTTGGGCACAGGCAATGATCTGCCACTGGTTGACCAAATCGGTGTAACGACGCAGAGGCGATGTGCTCCAGGCATAACTGGGCACACCGATGCCCGCATGCGGCAAGGCCTTGGTGCCCATGCGCACCTTGACGCCCGGTGCCATGCTGGCCTGGCTGCGGTAAATGCCCGGCACGCCCAGGCTGGCCAGCCACTGGCCCCAGGTGCTGTTGGCCAAAATCATGGCCTCGGCCACCATCAGGTCCAGCGGCGCACCGCGCTGGCGCACGCCGATCAGCACGGTTTCTTCGCCTGTCGGCGGGGCATCGTTACTGGGGCGGTCAAGCTTGAAGCTGTAATCAGGCCGGTTAAAGGACTCGGGCTTGCCGCGCACCACTTCACGACGCGCCTTGAGGGTTTGGGCCAGACGCCAGAAGAATGCGAGGGTCGCGCGGTCCACCGGCAGATCGGGGGGGGTGTCGGCATCGTCCGCCTCCAGCCACTCGCGGGTGATGGTCTGGTCCAGCTGGTCGTGGCGCAAATTGGCCAGGATGTTCACGCGCTCCAGACGGGTTTCGGTATGTTGCACGTCCAGCGTGTCTTCACTGAACGTCACATAAAGCGACACCGCAGGACAGGCCCGGCCTTCGATCAGGGTGTAAGCCTGCACCACGCTGTCGGGCAGCATGGTGATTTTGTAGCCCGGCATGTAGACGGTAGACAGGTGTGCGCGGCCCAGCTGGTCAATGGCGCTGCCCGGCGTCAGGGCCAGACCCGGAGCTGCAATGTGGATGCCCACCGTGACGGTGCCAGTCCCCAAACCCTGCAAGGACAAAGCGTCATCGATCTCGGTGGTATGCGAGTCATCGATCGAGAAAGCCTGCACAGGTGCCAAAGGCAACTCGTCGGTGATGGCCGGTGCCTGCAAAGCCGGAAAACCTGTGCCTTTCGGGAACAAATCAAACAAGAAGCGCTGCCAGTGGAAGTCCCAGGCCGAAGCGATGGCCCCTGCGTTTTGCAGCAAATCCAAAGGCGCGGTCTGGCTCCTCTTGCTGGCCTCGACCACGGCTTTGTATTCGGGGGTGTTCTTGTCCGGGCGGAACAAAATCTTGTAGAACTGCTCGCGGATGGGCTCCGGGCAAGTACCTGCCACCAGATCTGAAGCCCAGGCTTCGATTTGGGCTTGAATTTGTTTTTTCTTCTCGATCGCAGCCAAGGCTTGCTGCACGATCTCTGCGGGAGCCTTGCGGTAGCGCCCCTTGCCGGCACGGCGGAAATAATGCGGCGCTTCGTGCAGCCGCATCAAGGCGGCCACTTGCTGCACCGTGGTAGCCGCGCTGCTGAAATAGTCTTGCGCCAGATCGGCGAAACCGAACTCGTTGTCGGGTGCGAATTCGTAGGCCAACTCCAGCTCGATGCTCGGGCTCAAAGCCGATGCCTCGCTGAGCAAAGCAGCCGGGGCGGGTTTTTCAAACTTGAGCAGCATTTGCGCCGCCTTGACTTTGACCCGCTTGCCCGAGTCCAGCTCGACCTGCGCGGAAGCCTCGGCTTCGGACATGACCCTCCCGGCCATGAATTTGCCGGCTTCTTCAAATAATA